>Ga0316601_100000660_pt1 | contig 15578 bp, 12 predicted proteins | sample OWC_soil_day5_no_FD_207663 | JGI IMG/M metagenome (GOLD analysis project Ga0316601, IMG submission 207663) | Wetland soil microbial communities from Old Woman Creek delta, Ohio, United States - OWC_soil_day5_noCT | ecosystem: Environmental > Terrestrial > Soil > Wetlands | place: USA: Ohio... | reverse complement strand
CCTTCGCCGGCAGCTTGGGCTCCCGGCCATGGCCTATCTCCTGCGGGATCGGGAGCCGGGCCGGCGCGGTGCCTGATGGCGGTCCCGAGACGTCCGACCTGCCCCACACGTGTTAGGTTGCGGCTCGCAACATCAGACCGGCCCAGACTGGACCTCATGCCCATCGAACCCAATTGCCTGGCTGTTGTCACTGCGTGGGTCACTCCGGCCGCCCCGGCCGCGGCGGAATCCTGATGCCCCGCGACCGCGACTCCGACGGCCGTGGGGAAGCTGCCTCGACCTCGAAAGGCGGCGGACGAAGCAAGACCGCCGGTTCCGCGAGCCACCTCGAAGGCACCACCCTGGAACAGCGCATCCGGATTGGGCCCGCCCGCCTGTACGTCCGGGACGAGGGTGAGGGGGAAGCGTTCCTGCTGGCGCACGGGATGTGGTGCGCCGGCCATATGTTCGATTCGATGGTGGCGGAGCTCTCGACCACGCACCGGGTCGTCACCCCCGACCTCCGGGGCCACGGCAAGAGTGGCGTGCCACGCCTGCCCTGGTCGGTGGTCGATGTCGCCGAGGACTACCTCCGGATCCTCGACGCCCTCCGCATCGACCGTGTGATCCTTGGCGGTTACAGCATGGGTGGGATGGCTGCCGTGCATTTCGCGCTCAAGCACCCCGAGCGGCTGTCCGCGCTCATCCTGATGTCCACCAGCGGGAGCGCTGAGCCCTGGATGCGTCGCCGTGAACTCGAGGCGCTGGCCGGTGCCGTCGCCATGACCGGCGCGCCCCGCTGGCTCGCCTTTCAGGCGGCCTACGGGGTGTTCACCGCGGATTTCCGACGCACCGCACCCGATGTCGTGGAGAAGTGGACCGACCAGGTCGAGGCGATGAGCCGCAAGGCGCTGGTCCAGGCGGTGCACGCGGTGGGCAGCCGACCCTCGCTCGAAGACCGGCTGGGTTCGATCACCACGCCAACACTGGTACTGGCCGGACACCGCGACTGGCACCTCTCCTCCCGCCACTCGGTCGTGTTGTCCGAGAAGATCCCCGGCGCCGAGCTTGCCATCCTGCCGGGGGTCGGGCACGGCCTGCCGATCGAGCGCCCAGGGGAAACGGTGAAGCTCATCCGGCTGTTCCTGAAGCAGGTCGGCGCACGGAGTGCGAGCAAGCGGGCCTGAACCCGCCGGGATTCCTGTCATGACCACGGATGCATTCGACTACGTCATCATCGGTTCGGGTTTCGGGGGCAGTGTCTCCGCGCTCCGGCTCGCGGAGAAGGGCTATCGCGTCCTCGTCCTGGAGCGCGGTCGCCGGTACCGGGACGAGGACTTCCCCCGGTCCACCTGGAACCTGCGCCGCTATCTGTGGGCCCCGGCGCTTGGGTGCCGCGGGATCCTGCAGATCAGCCCATTCCGCGACGTCTTCGTTCTGCACGGCGCAGGAGTGGGCGGCGGCAGCCTGGGCTATGCCAACGTCCTGATGGAGCCCGAAGAGGCCGCGTTCCAGACGGCGGCGTGGCGGACCCCGGTCGAGTGGGGCACCGTCCTTCGTCCCCACTACGCTACCGCGCGCCGGATGCTGGGGGTGGCGGTCAATCCGCGGCTGGGGCCGGCGGATTTCGTCCTCCAGGGCATCGCGACGGAGATGGGCCAGGCGGAGACCTTCCGGCCTGTCCCGGTGGGAACCTTCTTCGGCACCCCGGGAGAGGAGGGCCGCGAGGTACCCGATCCCTACTTCGGCGGCGAAGGTCCACCGCGCAGCGGCTGCATCCACTGCGGGGGATGCATGGTCGGCTGCCGCCACAACGCCAAGAACACACTGGTCAAGAACTACCTCTGGTTCGCCGAGCGGCGCGGTGCGGAGATCCGCGCCGACTCGGAGGTGCGCGACATCCGACCGCTCGCGGCCGATCAGGCTGACGCGGCACGCTACGAGGTGCAGGTCCGTCAAGCCGGAGGATGGCCTGCCCAAGTCAGCCGCATCCGCGCCCGGAACGTGATCGTCTCGGCGGGGACGCTCGGCACGCTGCGCCTGCTCTTCCGGTGCCGCGACGTCACCCGCTCCCTGCCCGCCCTCTCGATACGGCTCGGGGAGATGGTGCGCACCAACAGCGAGGCACTCCTCGGCAGTGTGTGTCGCACCGCCGACACCGACTATTCCACCGGAATCGCCATCACCTCCATCTTCCAGGCCGACGCGGTCACCACCATCGAGCCCGTCCGGTATCCCGCGGGGTCTTCCGCGATGCGCTTCCTCGGCGGCCCGATGATCGACTCGGGGGGCCTGTTCAGCCGCCTGCTCCGCTCGGCGGCCGACATCCTGTCCCGGCCCGGGGACTTCCTCCGTACCCACGTCCTGCCCGGGTGGGCCCAGCGCACGACGATCATCCTGGTCATGCAGACGGAGGACAACCGCATCCGGCTCCACCTCGGGCGCAGTCTCATGACGTTCTTCCGGCGCGGGCTGGTCTCCGAGCCGGACCAGGAGCGGACGATTCCCGGCGGGATCGAGGTCGGCCACCAGGTCACCCGCGCCTTTGCGAGTCGCACCGGCGGCATCCCGATGGGCTCCATCAATGAGGGATTGTTCGACATACCCATGACGGCACACATCCTCGGAGGGTGCGGGTTCGGAACGGATGCGAACGAAGGCGTGATCGACTTCAATTGCCAGGTCCACGGATATCCCGGACTCCACGTCGTCGACGGCTCCATCATGCCGGGCAACCCTGGCGTCAATCCGAGCCTCACGATTACCGCGCTGGCAGAGTATGCCATGAGCCGGGTCCCGTCGAAGAACTGACGCCGGCACTCCTTCCGCCCCGCGGCGTCCAGCCTTCTCTTCGACAACCCTTCACGCCACCTTCAGCCATCGGCCTGTATGTTGGCCCTCACAGAGTCTTCCCGCCCGGGCCCTGACTTCGGGTAGCGCCCGGCCCGGCGCGGCAGCATGAATGGCTGGTTCCCGCCAGGGAGCGGCCCGCTGCCCGAGGTGCGCATACCATGACCGCCGTTTCGTCTCCCCCGGTCCGCCAGACGTCCGCCCCAGTGACGCCGCTCGACAAGATCGAGCGGGATACCATCACACGGATCTTTTATGGGGGGGTGGATCGCTTTGGCGGGATGGAAGCCCTTCGCTTCAAGCGCGACGGGACGTGGCGCTCCATGACGTATCGCGAGGTGGAACAGCGCGTCGCCCGGGTCGCCGCGGCGCTCGACGCCTGGGGCCTCACCCCGGGCGACCGGGTAGCCATCCTCTCGGAGAACCGCCCGGAGTGGGCCGTGGCCGACTATGCCACGCTCGCGCTCGGCGCCGTGGTGGTGACGGTGTACCCGACGCTGCCCCCCGATCAGGTCGCTGTGCTGCTCCGGGATTCCGGCGCACGGTTCATCTTCGTCTCGACCACTGCGCAGGCTGACAAGGTCGCCGCGATCCGGGACCAGCTCCCCGCGCTCGAGCGCGTAATTGCGTTCGACCCGCCAGAGACGAGCGCTGAATCGAACGTGCTGGCGCCGTTCGCCAACCCCGAGCCGGACCTGGCCTGGCTCCGCGAACTCCGGCGGCGGGCCCAGGCCGTCACGCCCGACTCGCTCGCCACGATCATCTATACGTCGGGCACCACCGGGGTCCCCAAGGGCGCGATGCTGACGCACATGAACCTCGCGGCCATCGTGGTGGCGTCCCGCCAGCACGGGGCACTCCCGGCGGAGCAGGGACAGGTAGCCCTCTCATTCCTGCCGCTCTCTCACATCTTCGAGCGGGCGTGCGACTACTACCTCTGGGACAGCGGAGTGGTCATCGCGTACGCGGAATCGATCCAGGCGGTGCCGGCCAACCTGCTGGAAATCAGGCCGGACGTGATGGTTTCGGTGCCGCGACTGTTCGACAAGGTCTACGCCAAGGTCATGGGAACACCGGGCTTCAAGGGCCGTCTCCTCAGGTGGGCCGCCCGGGTAGGAGCCGCAGTGGTGGATGCCCGCGCCTCGCGCCGGCAGCCGTCGCCCTGGCTCCGGGTGCAATACCGGCTCGCGGACCTGCTGGTCTTCCACAAGATCCGGCACCTGATGGGCGGGCAGCTCCGGACGATGATCTCGGGTGGGGCACCCCTCTCGGCCACGGTGGCCAGGTTCTTCCACGCGGCTGGCCTGCCGATCTACGAGGGCTATGGCCTCACCGAGACGGCCCCGGTTCTGGCCGCCAACCGCGCGGCCAACTTCAAGCTGGGTACGGTCGGCCTGCCCTACCCCGGCGTGGAACTCCGGATCGCGGAGAACGGCGAGATCCTGGCGAAGGGCCCCAACGTGATGAAGGGGTACTGGAACAATCGCGAGGCCACCAACCAGGCGATTGACGCCGAGGGGTGGTTCCATACCGGGGACGTGGGCGAGTTCGATGCGGACGGGTTCCTGAGGATCACCGACCGGATCAAGGACCTCATCGTGACAGCGGGCGGAAAGAAGGTCGCTCCGCAACCGATCGAGGGGCGTACGACACTGTCGCCGTTCATCGCCCACGCGATCATGATCGGAGACCAGCGGCCCTTCACCACGATGCTGGTGCTCCCCGACTTCGAGCGCCTCATCCACTGGGCGTCAGAGCGCGGCCTCGCGGTAGCCGACCGGGGCGACCTCTGTCGCCAGCCTTCGGTGATCGAGTTGCTCGAGCAGGAGACCCTGGGCCGGCTGCAGGACCTGGCTCAGTTTGAGCGACCCAAGCGCATCGCCGTGATCGCCGAAGAACTGACGGTGGATTCGGGCCTCCTCACACCGACGCTCAAGGTCAAGCGGCGGCTGGTGGAGCACCGCTTCCGCAGCATCATCGAGTCGCTCTACGCCGGGATTGGGGGAGGAGAGCACTGAGCGGGTCGGATATCCAGACCTTCATCCATTCCCCGAAGATTTCTTCATGGTCGGGGCCGTATCCATAGTGAGTGCGACTCACGACGCCAAGTCAGGTACCGGCCATGACGATTTCTGCTTTGCTGCTGAGACAGCTCTATACGTCGGGTTCCCTCGAGAACGACGCCGAGGGCTTTCAGTTCAGCCTCAAGAACCGGTTCAGTGACGCGCTCCTGACGCGGATCTACCAGGTACGGGTTGACGACAACGAGGTTCCCCTCCAGCACCTCCTGCTCGATCTCGGGGACGGCCGCACTATCGCCGCAGCCGATGTCTCTCCCCAGGCTCCGGCCCCCTTCCCGCTCCGCCAGGTGGCCCGGGTCATGGCCCGGGTGGGGCCGCTGCCCAACGGGAGCCACGAGATCCGATGCGACGTAGAGACCGACTCGTTCGGGCGGCTGGAGATCGTTGCGACCGACGCCATCGCCACGGCACAACCGCCGAAGCCCTCGATTCCCTGGGATCCGGATGAGCGCACCAACTTCGGCACCGAAATGGTGGCCCGGCGCCAGCGGTTCGTGGAGGAGTACACCGGTGTGAAGCTCCGCCACGTCGCCGGGCACAGCTTCGATCCGGCCGTGGCCAGGGGCAACATCGAGAACTTCACAGGGGTGGCGCAGATCCCACTGGGCTTCGCCGGACCGCTCCGGATCAACGGGGAGCACGCCAAGGGCGAGTTCCTGATTCCGCTCGCCACGACCGAGGGCACGCTGGTTGCCTCGTACAACCGGGGAATGAAGGTCCTCAACCTGTCGGGCGGAGTGACCTGCACCATCTCGGCCGACTGCATGCAGCGGGCACCGGTGTTCGTGTTCGCCTCGGCGCGTGAGGCGCGGGATTTCCGCAACTGGGTGCAGGAGCACCTGGCCGAGATTCGCCAGGAGGCCGAGGCCACATCGCACGTGGCGCGGCTCCATGACATCGACACCTACCTGGCCAACAAGTTCGCCTTCCTGCGGTTCAATTACACCACCGGCGACGCGGCGGGACAGAACATGGTCGGGCGTGCGACTTTTGCCGCCTGCAGCTGGATCGTGGAGCACTACCCGGACGTCCGGCGGTTCTACCTCGAGTCGAACTTCGCCACCGACAAGAAGGCCTCCCACGTCAACGTGATGCGGACCCGCGGCAAGCGGGTCACCGCCGAGGCGGTGATCCCGCGCGCCATCCTGAAGGAGCACCTGCGGGTCGAGCCGGAGTCGCTGGTGTATCACTGGGGTGTGGCCAACGTCGGCGCGTTCATGTCGGGCGCCAACAACAACGGACTCCACTCGCCCAACGCCATCACCGCGATGTTCATCGCGACCGGCCAGGACGTCGCCAACGTGGCCGAGGGTTCGGCGGCCGTGGTTTACACCGAGCTGACCGCAGACGGCGACCTGTACCTCTCGATCACGATCCCGTCCCTCATCGTGGCGACCCACGGTGGCGGCACCGGGCTGGCGACCCAGCGGGAGTGCCTCGAAGTGCTGGGCTGCACCGGGAAGGGCACGGTGAATCGACTCGCAGAGATCGTGGCCGGAGTGGTGCTGGCCGGCGAGCTGTCGCTCGCCAGCGCAATCTCCTCGCTGGAATGGGTATCCGCCCATGAGCGATACGGCCGCCACCGCTGAACCTCGCGGGGCAGGACGAGCAGACGGGAGGACCATGGCACGTCAGGGACCGGAGCAGAAGGCCCGGCGTCCCCGGCGCACCGCGCCGGAGGAGCCGGCGCAACCCGCCTTCGAGCTGATGGTGGTGACCAAGCCACCGGGGCTCGTCCGCCGGGCCCTGGCCGTGAACCGCCAGATGGCCGGGCTCTTCGCCGGCGGCATCATCGCGCATGCCCGCGCCCGGGTAGCATCGGGCCGTGGCGGTCTGGCGCTCTGGCTGGAGCGGGTCCTCGCAGCCCTGCTCCGGCCCTTCGTGCGGCCGGACCTCCGCAACGCCACGTTCGCCGTCCAGCTCCGGCGGCGCCTCGAACTGCTGGGGCCCACCTACATCAAGCTTGGCCAGATCCTGAGCCTCCGCGAGGATCTCCTGCCCCACGAAGTCACCGAGGAGCTCAAGCACCTGCTCAACCGCCTGCCGGCGGTCTCGTTCGAGGACTTCCGCGATCTCGTCGAGCAGGATCTCGGACGGTCGGTCGATGAGATGTTTGCCTGGGTGGATGAGGTCCCACTCGGTTCTGCCTCCATTGCGCAGATCCACCGGGCCACCACGCGCGAAGGCGACGCCGTCGTCATCAAGATGGTCAAGCCCGGCATCCGGGAGACCCTCCGGAAGGATGCCCACCTCTTGCGCGTGCTGGCGGGCACGCTGCAGATGGTGTTTCCCCGGTACCAGCCCAAGCGGATCATCCGCGAGTTCGTGGACTACACCCAGCGTGAGGTGGATCTCCGCCGGGAGGCCGACAATGCCGAGAACTTCGCGGCCAACTTCCTGGATGAACCGGACATCGTCTTCCCAACGATCTACCGCGAATACAGCGGGCAGAGCGTGCTTACGATGGAGTTCTTCGATGGCCTGCGCCCCGACAGCCCGGAGGCCAAGAAGCTTCCGCTCGAGGAGCGCCGCCGCCTCGTCGACCTGGGTGCCGCAGCCGTCATCCAGATGATCTACCAGGACGGCGTTTTCCACGCCGACCTGCATCCGGGGAACCTGGTGGTGCTCCCCGGTCCCAAGGCAGGGTTCATCGACCTGGGGATGGTTGGGCGGCTGGACCATGACCTCCGCCGCACCCTGCTCTACTACTACTACTGCCTCGTCACCGGCGACACCGACAATGCCGCCCGCTATCTCGCGGCGGCAGCCGATCCCGGCCGCGATGGCAATCCCCAGGGCTTTCGCCGCGAGGTGGCGGATCTCTCCGGCCGCTGGAGGCGCGCCGCCACGTTCGACACCTTCTCCCTCGGCCAGCTGATACTGGAGTCGGTGACCCGCGGGGCCCAGTACCGGATGTACTTCCCGGTCGAAATGGTGCTCATGGTCAAGGCGCTGATCACCTTCGAGGGCGTGGGGCAGGCCCTGCTGCCGGGGTTCAACGTGGCGGAAGTGTCCGAGCGGCACATCCGCCGGATCTTCATCCGCCAGTTCAGTCCGCTCCGGATGGTGCAGGAGGAACTGCGAGGCGCGCCGGATCTCCTCGACGCACTGATGCGGGTGCCCCAGCTCGTCACTGAAGGACTCCGGGTTCTCGAAAAGACGACTCGGCGCCCCGCCGAAAATCCGCTGAGCGGGATACGGGGAACGCTCATCGCCGGCTTCTGCCTGGTGGCGGGAGCCATCATCATGGCTTTCGGGGGCGCCTGGCAGATCTGGGGCGCGTTGTTCGGCGTGGCCCTCCTGCTCGCGGTGCGCCGGGGGCCATGACCATGCAGAAACGGCTCGAGGGCACTCCCGCCCCCGCACATGATCCGTTCGACCCGGACTTCGCCCACCGGTGCATCGGAAAGGTGCTGTCGCCGATCTCGGAGCACTACTTCCGCAGTGAACTGCGGGGCGCCGAGCGGATCCCTTCGCAAGGTCCGGTAATCCTCGCGGCGAACCACAGCGGCAACGCATTCCCGCACGACGGGATGTACCTGGACACGGAACTCTGGCGGCAGGGCGGGTTCGCGCCCGCGGCGAAGTTCCGCACGGTATACGAAGCCGAGCTCTCGCTGGTGTGGTGGATGCGCCCGTTCGGCCTGGACAACTTCTGGCGGCGGGGCGGCGGCGTGGACATGACCTTCGACAACTTCGAGCGCCTGATCCAGCGGGGTGACAGAATCCTCTACTTCCCCGAGGGGGTGCCGGGCATCGGGAAGGGATTCAACCGGCGGTACCAGCTGCAGACCTTCAAGACCAGCTTCGTGCTCCTGGCGGCCCGCCACCGGGTTCCGGTGTATCCGGTCCACATCATCAACGGCGAATGGATCCACCCGTTCGGCTATACCTTCCCCGGCCTCGACCAACTGATGCAAAGGGTCTTCCGGGTGCCGTTCCTCCCGCTGCCCATCGGGATCCTCGCCATCATCTTCCCGTGGATGTGGTACATGGCCTTCCCGGCGCGCCTCCTGTTCGTGGTCGGGGAGCCCATTGACGTGCCAGCACTGGTGCGGGAGGCAGGGATAACGGACCTCGACAAACCGGAGCGGAGCCGGCTCTGCCAGGTGGCCGCAAAGGTCCGCCGGCAGATGCAGGCTGAATTGAGCGAACTAGTCGGGATCCACGGGCGGCAACCCTGGCAGCTGGCCAACCTGTGGCAACAACTCAAGAAGTACCGCGGTCGCTGGGCAGCAATCCTCCCCTGGGGCTGGCCCCTCGCCTTCATCCGGACGGAGCGGAACCACCAGCGGCCGCCGGCCCGCAACCGCCTGCACGCCATCCTGCGTGACTGGGACCTGGTCGGATTCTACCTGCCGTTCGGCTGGCCGCTCCTTTCACTGGCCCGGGCATTCCGTCGGCCACCGTGCGGATACAGGGGCCTCACCCGGGAAGCGATCCGGCAACAGCAGGGAAACTTCATCTGGCACCTGCGCGACAATCCCCTGCCGCCTCGTGAGCCTGCGGCGTTCAGTCCGCTACCTGCGCCCGGAAGCACCAGCACTGCCCCTGCCACCCCGGGCGACCGCGTCACCGTACAACCCGCACACTAGGACGTCGGGCCTCAAAACGAGAAATGACAGAGCCTCGACAGGCGTTGTGCCGATCGAGGCTCCGCAAGGCGATGTTCCCAGCGGCCCTGCCGGGGCCGCTGGGCCGTGCGGTACTACTTGGCCATCGCCCTCTTGGCGCGACGAGCCGGCGCAGCGCGACGCGTGTGGCGCGTCTTCTCGACGCTCTTGGTCAACTCCTCCACGCGCTTCGTCAGCAGCCCGATCTCCTTCCGGGTGGGAACGCCCAGCCGATGCAAGGCTGTAGTGACGCCGGCGTCGAACGGGGCCGTGATGCGCCCGAAGGTGTGCTGGGCGCCTTCACGCACATTACCCACCTTGCCCTGCACCTGGTTCAACAGCTTCTGCACACGGGCCTTGTTCATCTTCTCCAGGCCCTTGCCAGCCTTGACCAGGTTCTCAAAAACCTTGTTTCCCTCTTCCTCGACCAGCGCGAACGCACCCAGACCTGCGAGGTAGATCTGCTCAGCGGCCTCTTGGACCACCGGCATCCGCTTGACGGTCTTCATGGTCTTCGACATACAGCACCTCCTCCTGATTGTGATTACTGCGTTTCAAGCCGTTAGGCGCTTCCGCGTCCTGACCGGCGCCTCTTCCCCTGGTTCCTCGAGCGTACCCACGAGCCGCTCCAACTCCGTGAGGCTGCGGCGCAACTCGAGAATCTCTCCCTTGGCCCGGCGAACCGGCGGAAGCCCCCGAACAAGGCGGTTCACTCTGGCCTGGACCTGATCGACCTGGTCACTCACCGCCCGACCGCCGCGACGGATGATCTGGTGGAGAAAATCGCCGGAGAGGAAAGACACCCCCCGCTTCTCCCCTTCATAGATCACCTGCGCCAAGGTGGCGGCGGTGACGTCGTCGTCCGTCTTGCTATCCACGATTCGGAGCTGCTGCCCCTGGCGGATCCAGTCGGCGATCTCCATCAGGGACACATACCGGCTCTCTTCCGTGTCGTAGAGCTTCCGGCTTCCGCCGCCATACCGCCTGATCAACCGGATCATTGTCCACCTGCCTCCCACAATTACCGCACTGCGTCAATGACTGTGTTGTCGCATTGCGGCATGAATGTATCCCCCCAGTCATGAAGCCTCCCTGAACACTGGGTGAGACTCTTGTTGCCATTCCAGGTACCGTCTAACTGCGTGCGGCTGCCAGAGTTTCGAGGAGGAGACGGCCGAGTGCGTCCAGCGCGGCCAGGTCGGTGGGAGGAGTGGGGAGGAGGGGAAGGCCAACGAGGGTTTCACGCGTGGTCAGGAGTGCCTGCAATTCGGCAAGTCCTCGATGATCACGGTCGCCCAGCCAGGACAGCAGCCTGAGGCCCTCGGCAACATCACCATCGGCCGAGAGTTGAGCGGGCAGCTCGGGATGCATCTGATTGACGACTATCGGGCCGAGATGGTGTCCCCCTTCGCGCAGGCGCCTGGCAAAGAAGAGTGCGTCGGGGATCCTTTCCCCACCCGGGCCGGCCACCAGGAGGAAGTGCGTGCCCGGCGCCCGCAGCAGCTTTCCCACTTCGCCCGCCCGGTCCCGGAATCCCTCATACAACGGGCCAAAGGCCTGAAAGAATTCGGCCATCTCCCGCAGCAGGTCGAGGCCCACCAGCCGGTCCAGCCACGATTCGAGGCTCTTTCCGAGAATCTTGAGCGGCTTCACCGCCAGCCGGCCGCTGGCGTCGAACCACTGGCGCTGGGCCACTCGAACCGGCCCGCTCTGGAGAAACTCCACCATCCGGTCGGGGGCGCCGAGAAAGTCGAGCGCCTGGCGGGTCGGGGGCGTGTCGAGGATGATCCGCTGGTAGCGGCCGGAGCGCGAGACCTCGAAGAGGCGCTCGACCGCCATGTATTCCAGGATCCCGGCGAGGTTGCCCGCCAGGTGCTGGTAAAAGCGGTTCTGGAAGATGCGCTCCGCGGCGGCGTCCGACGGCGCGTACTGTCGCACCAGCTGGTCGAATGTGCGGCGCGCATCGAGCAGGCTCACGTCCAGGCGACCCGGTGTATCCACCTCGACCGCCACCTCGCGGTCGCGCGCCTCTTCACCGACCCCCAGCGCATCCTTCAGGCGCAGCGATGGGTCGAATGTCATCACGAGCGTGTCGGTGCCCTCGGCCGCCGAGGTGAGGCCCAGCGCCGCGGCCAGCGTGGTCTTCCCCACCCCGCCCGACCCCACCACGATCAGGAGCGGACGGTCAAGAGCACCGAGGCTCATGGCGCCACCGCCGGCTCGAGCGCACTGACCAGACGGTCTCCGAGCGCAGTCACGAGGGCAGGTCCCCGCTCCAGCGCGAGCAGAGGAAGGTCCACACGGGGACCACGCCACGCCGACGCGAGCCGCTCCAACTCGCGCTCGTTGACCTCCCGGCGCTGGCGCCAGAGGGCCAGCGCCGCCCTTGCACCAGCAGCGACACGGCCCGTGTGCTTCGGGAACGGCGGGTAGAGGCCGTTGACCACCATCAATTCGGGGGGACGGCCCAGACGCTCGCGGAGACCGGCGATGAGTTCGAGCGCCTCCTGCACCGGCATCTCCTCCGCGGTGGTCCCGATGACGACCGCGACCTGCCCGGGATCCCGCACCATGTCGGCAACCTCTCCAGCCAGCCGGCCCAGGGGACCCTTGCCGAGCACCTCCGTCACCAGCAGGGGAGCCCAGAGGAGTGACATCCCGTGCCCGGTGGCTGGCGCGTCGAGCACTACCACATCCACCCTGGGCTTCGCCTCCCCCCGGGCGACCTGCATCGCGTGGCCCAGGACGGCCATCTCCTTCATGCCGGGCGCTCCCTCCGCAAAGTGCCGGAACACCGACGTGCTCACGATTTTCCGGGCCAGTGCAGCGACAGCGACCTTCTGACGCACCAGGTCCTCGAGCACGCGCACGGGCTGGACGTTCTCGAGCCACAGCCGGGCGTCCACCCTGATCACGGCGCCGCCGGAAGGCGGCACATCGAGCAACTGGTGCAGGTTTTCGCGCGGGTCCACCTCGACCAGCAGCACCCGGCGCCCCCGCGCCGCCAGCACGCGCGCCAGGGCGGCGGCGATCGTGGTCTTGCCCACGCCGCCCTTGCCGGTCACCGCCACAAGACGGCAATGGGAGAGGCGGTCGAGGAGTCCTGCGCGGGCCGGGAGCCCCGCTCTGCGAGTCATTGCGCGATCATCCGGGAGTAGTGACCACGGGGCGGCGCCTACGGCGCGAGGGCCTTCTCCAGCCGCTCGTATGCGCCCTTGCCCTCGGCACCCGCCTCGAGCTCGCGCAGCGCCCTCACGCTTTCGGCGATGTTCGCTCCATACCGCTCGTACCAGTCCTCGAACAGTTGCAGCTTCGTGCGATAGATCAGCGCCCCGACCAGGCGCGCGTTGTTCACCGGTCCGCCCGGTCGCTTGCTCACCTTCATCTTGTGCAGCTGTGCCGCCACCGGACCCTCCAGCTGATCGCGGGCCCACAGGCCGATGGCCACGCGGCCGGAATCGAGCGCCGCTGAATCGGGTTTGGTCCCATAGAACGCCGTGAGGCGGCCCACCAGCTCCGTGTAGAAGTTGCCCAGTACGATCTCGTCGAGCCACCGGGCGGCGGCCGACGCCGCGTTCACGCTGTCACCGCGCTCCCTGAAGAACTGTTCGGCGGCGCGGTATCCGGCGAGCTGGGCAAAGCTCTCGTTGAACTCGGTCGCACTCTTAACGTAGAGCGAGTTGTGCGCGATCTCGTGGAACACGAGCGCCGCGAGCTCGACCGAATCGCGGGTGAGCGCTGTGGACAGCAACGGGTCCTCGAACCATCCAAGGGTGGAGAAGGCGCCCGCGGGGCGCAGGTAGGTGTCGAAGCCCCTCGCGTCGAACTCGGAGGCGGTCGCGCGCGCCTGCTCGAGGTTGAAGAAGCCCTTGTAAGGCACCTTGCCGACGATGGGATACTTCCAGGTGTGTGGGCAGATGCAGTTCCTGGGGGACGCCGAGAGGACCAGCAGCAGGGTGTCGCGGCCGACATCGGCGAAGGTGGTGTAGGTGTCCCCCGCCTCGAAACCCAGCCGGGCAGCGTAGGCTCGGGCATCCAGCACGAGCCGCAACTGATCGCGCCGCGCCACCGGCAGCGTGGAATCCCGGGCCAGCTTCTCGATCGGTTGACGCGATTGGAGGATGCGGGTCTCCTCATACCCGGCGCGCCAGAGGTACCGCACCTCGCCGCTCGACAGGTACGCCGTCGAGAACCCGCCGACCAGCAGGGCCACGAGCGCGGCAAAGATCATCAGCGGCCTCCTCCATCGCGGCTTGCTGGTGGGTTCACCCATGCGCGTAAGCTATTGATATACAATTACTTTGACAACGGAATGACCGTCCGGTAGCTTTGTGCCAATGAATGCTGATTCTGGGCTCGGGGCGGTCCGTTTCAACCCGGATGGCCTCGTGCCGGTCGTGGCGCAGGACGTCCTCTCCGGGGACCTGCTGATGGTGGCGTACGCCAACCGCGAAGCGCTCGAACTCACCGTGTCCACCGGGTCGGCCCACTACTTCAGCCGGAGCCGGCAAGCGCTCTGGCGCAAGGGAGAAACCTCCGGACACACACAGGCCGTGTCCGAGGTGCGCCTCGACTGCGACGGCGATGCCGTGCTCTATCGCGTCCGCCAGGAAGGCCCCGCGTGCCACACGGGCGCGCGCACCTGCTTCGTGACGCGCCTCGGCCCCGGCAACCAGGGCACCGGCCCCGACCAAGGCGGGCATCTCCTCCAGCGCCTCGCCGCCACCGTCTCGCAGCGGGCGGCGGACCGGCCGGCGGGGTCGTACACCGTGCAGTTGCTCGAGGCCGGCGTTCCCAAGGTATCGCAGAAGGTGGGCGAAGAGGCGATCGAGGTGGTCGTCGCCGCCAACAGCGAGACCGCCGGCCGACTCGCGTCCGAGACCGCCGACCTGCTCTATCATCTCCTCGTGCTGCTCCAGGCCCGCGGCGTGCCGCTCGACGCGGTGTGGCGCGAACTCGACCAGCGCACGCGCTGACCATGTCGTTCATCCACCTCCACACGCACAGCGAATATTCGCTGCTCGACGGCGCCAATCGCATCACCGACCTCGTCGGCCACGTGAAGAAGCTGGGCATGGACAGCCTCGCGGTCACCGACCACGGCAACATGCACGCGGCCTGGGCGTTCTATGAGGAGGCCCGGAGGCAGAAGATCCGCCCGATCCTCGGCTTCGAGGCATACCTCGCGTACGGCCCGCGCACCGGGCGGGAGAAGCCGGCAGGCGCCCCCGGCATCTACAGTCACCTGGTGCTGCTGGCCAGGAACCGCGCGGGCTATCGCAACCTGATTCGCCTCAGCTCGATCGGCTATACCGAGGGCTTCTACCGCCGCCCGCGCATCGACAAGGAAGTGCTGGAGCAGATGAGCGACGGCGTCGTCTGCCTCGCGGCCTGCCTGTCGGGCGAGGTCGCGATCGCGCTGCGGCAGGGCCGCTACGACGAAGCGAAGCGGAGCGCCGAGTGGTTCTCCCGGGTGTTCGGGCCGGGCAACTTCTGGCTCGAGGTCCAGCAGCACGGGATCGCAGAGGAGAAACTGGTCGCGGAGGGGATGCTGCGGCTGGGGAAGGAACTGGGCATCGGCGTCGTGGCCACGAACGACGCCCACTACCTGCGGCGCGAGGACGCCGAGGCGCACGACGTGCTGCTGGCGATCGGCACCGGCGCCGACCTGGACGACCCGAAGCGGTTCCGCTTCGAGGGGAACGAGAGCTACGTCAAGTCGGAAGCGGAGATGCGGCAACTCTTCCCCGAGCATCCGGAGACGCTGGCGAACACGCAGGTGGTGGCGGACGGCTGCGAGTTCGACTTCGAGAAGCGCTACTTCCTGCCGAGCTTTCCCCGCCCCGCCGAGTTCGCCAGCGACGCGGCGCTGCTCAAGCACCTGGCTACCGAAGGCGCGATTGCCCGGTATGGCAGCCCGCTCCCCGACGTGGTGCAGCAGCGGCTCGACTACGAGCTCGGCGTGATCGCCACGGCGGGATACGACGGCTACTTCCTGATCGTGCACGACTTCATCCGCGCGGCCCGCGAGCGCGGCATCCCGGTGGGCCCGGGC
>Ga0316601_100000658_pt1 | contig 15591 bp, 16 predicted proteins | sample OWC_soil_day5_no_FD_207663 | JGI IMG/M metagenome (GOLD analysis project Ga0316601, IMG submission 207663) | Wetland soil microbial communities from Old Woman Creek delta, Ohio, United States - OWC_soil_day5_noCT | ecosystem: Environmental > Terrestrial > Soil > Wetlands | place: USA: Ohio... | reverse complement strand
GCGCGTCACGTGGCGCCGAATCTAGCATGCCCTTGGGACCGGCTGGCACCAGAGTAGGATGCTCTCTGTGGATCGGATCGGCACACTCCTCGACGACGCGCTCGACCGCAACATCGCCTCCGCGGCGGCCCTCTCGATCGGCGATGCCGGCCTCGAGGTCGGGCGCCTGATCCGCGGCCACACCCGCCGACTCCCGGACCTGGGCGCTCCGATCGACGACCGGGCGTGGTTTGACCTCGCCTCGCTCACCAAGCCGATCGTGAGCGTCGCGTGCGCGATGGTGCTCGTCGGCGAGGGCCGGCTCGATCTCGACACCCCGATCCGCCGCTGGATCCCGAGCGCGAGCAGCACCGGCACCGTGCGCCACCTGCTCGGTCATGCAGCCGGGTGCATCGCGCACGTCGAGTTCTTCCGTACGATGCGGGTCGGCGATCATCCCGATCCACGGGCCGAGCTCGTCGAGCTGGCTGCGCGGGTGCCGGCGAACCCGCCCGGCGTCACCACGATCTACAGCGATCTCGGATTCCTCCAGCTCGGCGCGATCCTCGAGCGCGCCGCGGGCATGCCACTCGAGCAAGCGTTCACCGAGCTGGTCGCCGGCCCGCTCGGGCTCGCCGCGCGTTACCCCGGTACCGTGACCCTGGAGGGCGCCGTCGCCACCGAGATCGATGACGTGCGCGGCCTCGTGTGCGGCCGGGTGCACGACGAGAACGCCTACTATGGAGGCGGCATCTGCGGCCACGCCGGCCTGTTCGCCACGATCGGTGATGTCGCGACGTTCGCGGCCGCGATCCTCGAGACCCACGACGGTCGGGCGCGGGGCCGATTCGTGCCCGAGGTCGTCCGCCGGTTCGCGACCGAGTCCGCGGCTCCCGACACGTGCTGGCGGCTGGGCTGGGATACGCCGTCGCCCGAGCCCGGCATGTCGCACGCCGGCGACCTGTGGCCGAGGCAGGGCGCGATCGGCCACACCGGCTTCACCGGCACGTCGCTGTGGCTCGATCTGCCTCGCCGCCGCTGGGTCGTGCTGCTCACGAACCGCGTCCACCCCACGCGGTTCGGCACCAGCACCGCGGACATCAAGGCGCTGCGTCGCGCGGTCAACGATGCCGCATTCGAGCTGCTGGAACGGCACTGAGGGCGGCGCGGCGCGGGGCGGACGTGCCGTTCTGTCAGCCAGCGCAGGTCGTCGCACGCGCATCCGCGCGGTTACGGCGTGGCGCGCCTGTTGCTCGAGGAGCTGCGCATGACCAAGACGCTCGTCTCCAGCTCGCTCGTCGTCGCTCTGCTCGGCGCATCCGTGCTCGCGGACCCGCGGAACCCCGGACCGCCTCCCGTCCCGCGGCCCGCGATGCCTGCCCCGGTGCAGCAGCCGCTCCAGATCAAGCTCACCGTCAAGGTCGGAGCCGACACGCGGGTCCACGAGCTCGCGGTGTTCGATAGCGGCTGCAATCGCGTCGAAGACAAGACCGCGACCTACGAGGACGAGATCCAGGTCTGTGCACGACCCGCGATCGAGGGCGTGTTCCTCGAGGTCATGTGGAAGACGCGCAACGGTCCGAACGAGTACCGCACCACGTCCGGTGCGATCGTCGCGCGCAAGGGTGGACAGTTCGAGGTCGGCCGCGCCGGCGGCACGAGGTTCACGCTCCAGATGGTGTGATCGATGCGGTCGCGACGCGAGATCTTCCGACGGCATCCCGAGCGAGACCCAGGAGGCGGTACGAGATGGGCGCGCGAATTGCTTCGCTCCAGATCATGCCGCTCCACCACACCCATGTCGCGGAACCGCTTGACGATGAGCGGGTCACGACACACGCAGTGCGCGCTGGCGTCGCGCTCGTCGGGCGCATCCTGATCTCGGTGATCTTCCTGGCCAGTGGATTCAGCAAGCTCATCGATCATGGCGCGACGGCCAGCTACATGACGTCCGCGGGCATCCCCTCGGCGAGCCTGCTCGCGATCGTCGCGGGGTTGGGGGAGATGCTGGGTGGCCTGGCGGTGCTGCTCGGCCGGTTCACGCGGCTCAGCGCGCTCGGCCTGTTCCTGTTCCTGATCCCGACGACGCTCCTGTTCCATGGGTTCTGGAACCTGGAAGGCGCCGAGCAGAAGATCCAGATGATCAACTTCATGAAGAACCTCGCGATCATGGGCGGGCTCGCCCAGGTGGTCGCGTTCGGCGCCGGTGGCTTCAGCCTCGATGCACGGCGCATGCACAAGCGGATGGCGCACCCGGGTTCGGTTCGTGAGGCGGAGCGAGCGGGCGACAAGCCTGTGCCTGCGAACTGACGGTCTCGCCGGCGGGTCGTTCGCGCTCGACGTTGTTCGGAGCAGCGGCCTCGGCGCGGGGCGGCCCGCGGTGGGGGAGGCTCAGCGCCGGCTGGTGGTGGTGCCGTTACGGCGCTTCTTCGGGCTCTGGATGGGGCGCGCGTCGGCGCCGGGCGAGCCGAACATGCTGTCGACGCCTCGATCGGCGCACGACCACAGCGAGATCAGGATGGCCAGATCGGCGAGCGCGCGGCGGCTCGCCGAGGCCGGGATCACGAGGCCGTAGGTCTCCGACACGAAGCGAAGATCGCGCAGGACGCGCGTGACCTCGTCGCGGCTGACATCGCCGTGCCAGTACACGACCCGGGTCAGGAGCAGCTCCTGGTGGCGGCGCAGGAACTCGCCCATCGAGAGCGGCTCGGCGATTCGCACCGAAGGCGGCTTGCAGATCTCGAGCAGATCCTCGAGGTACTCGTTCCAGTGCCGGGCGAGTCGGCGGTTCTCGGGCCTGCGGAGAAACTTCACGCGCTCGACGGAGAAGTCGGCCTTGACCGTCGTGCGGAACCGCGGGGATACCGCCATCATGTCGTACAGCGTCGGCGGCTTGTCCTTCGCGTAGTCGGTGTCGTGGTAGCGCCACCAGTTGCGAAGTTGCGGCCACGTCCTGACCGAGAGCAGCGGATCGTCGGTGGAGTCGACGACGACGAACCTGCGGTCCTCGGCGCGCAACACGGTGATCCAGTGCGACCACTCCTCGACGCACAGCAGGACCGGCGTCTGCTCGCGCAGGTGCTTGGTCAGGACCTTGCGTGCCTCCTCGGCATCGCTGCGGCGCTCGAGCACGAGGTCGCACTCGAAGGCGCGCGCCGCCCGGGCGAGCTGGATCTCGTTGGTCCCGGACCACCAGTGGGTGCGGGCGGTCGACGCGATCTGGGTGACGTCGACCATCCGGCCGAGCGCGAGCAGCGCGTGTTTGAGCGCGAACGGCCCGCACGTCCACTCGTTCGGCTGCGGATAGAATCCGGGGCCACCGGCCTGGCCTGTCTGCCCACCAGCCACGGCGCTCACTCTAGCACCGTCGCCCGCAATGACGGGGTCCGCGAGACCCCAGATCGGAGCGATTTATCGAAGTTGTTTCAATTAGTTGGGTGTCGCGCCCAGCGCCGGCCCACCTGTACAGACTCGCGTGGATGTGCCTCGATCATGCGTGCCCACCGGCTGAGCGCGCGCGCGTGTTCGCAGCCCTCGGCAGCGCGACTGATCGCATCGAGCAGGAATCGGCGCTGGTGCTCGAAGTGCTCCGGGGTCCACGCGATGTCGCCGACATCGAGGCCGCCGTGCCGGCTCGCGCGATCGCCGAGCCACTGCACGAGCTCGATCTCCCAGCGCGCCTGGGCCGTGGGCCGGGCGGCCTCGGCGGTGGCGCGCAGCATGTCTTCCGCCACCTTGATCGAGACCAGCAACTCGGACGCCGGGCCGAGGCGATGGTTGGAGAACACGATCATGCCCCGCAGCGTAGACACGCCGTCTGACATTGCGGCTGACATTTCGTCTGACAATTCAGCTCAGCTCCGCACGACCAGCGGCGGCACACCGGGCGCGACCACGTCGGGACACAGCCCATCCGCGACGAGGTTCTCGACGAGGCGGGCGCACACGATGCACGGATCTACCCGGTCCCCGCTCGCGAACAGCGGCGGCTCCCCTGCGATCGCGATCGCGCCTGCGCCGAGCTGCGAGAGGGCCTCGCGGAGCGCGTCCCCGGCGAGCTCGCCCGGTCCGAGCCCGAGTCGGCTCTCCCACATCCCGAGGAACCCGCCGAGCGCCGCGGCGAGCGGGCACGCCCCTGGTGGGACGAAGCCGTCCGGCCACCTGCCGCGGGCGAGGCAATCGATCCACTGCAGGTAGAACGCGGTGAAGCTGCCGTGGATCGGAGTCGCGAGCCGGAGCGTGCGCGCATCGAGCCAGACCTCTCCGCGCGCCTCACCGTCGAGCGGCAAGATCGCCGCGTAGCCGCAACCCAGGTGCGCGAGCGGGAGCGCGAGGCGCCAGGTCGTCACCCCCGGCGGTGCGTCGATCAGGAACCGGGCGGCGCGCTCGACTGGCAGCCAGCCGTAGCAGGGGCCGGCACCACCCGAGCCGACCGTGGTCACGAACGCGTGCAGGTCGTCGGGCAGCGCGAGCGGTGGCTCCGCGACCGGGGGCGACAGCTGGTAGCGATGGTGCGCGGCCCCGAACCGGCGAACCGCGGGGTCGGCGGCGGCGAGGGCGGCGAGGGCCTCGCGGATGGTCGTCGCGAGCTCACTCACCGATCACGGTGACGGTGATGGTCCGGTGATGCGGCGACGTGCGGTGCTCCCACAGATAGAGGCCCTGCCAGGTGCCGAGGACCAGCCGGCGGTCCGCGATCGGGATGCCGATCGAGGTCTGGGTCAGCACGCTGCGAACGTGCGCCGGCATGTCGTCGTCACCTTCCGCGTCATGGCTGAACAGCCGGTCGCCGTCGGGGACGAGCCGCGCGATGAACGCCTCGAGGTCGCGCCGCACCGAGGGGTCGGCGTTCTCGCAGATGATGAGCGACGCGCTGGTGTGGTGGATCCACACGGTCGCGAGCCCCTCGCGTGCGCCGCTGTCCTGCGCGATCCGCGTGACGTCCGGCGTGATGTCGACCGTGCCGCGGCCGCGCGTCGCGATCGAGAGCTCTCGGCGAAAGATCATGGCGCGCTCCTGTGGAGCATCGCGTCGACGTCGTCGAGCGGGTTCGCGTGCTGCGCCAGGGCAACATTTCGGACGTCGGATAGTGCAACGGCCTCGCGGATCTTCGCGTCCATCCTGGCAAAGTATCTGATACGGTCGCGGCCATGTTCCGCCTGGTCTTGGTTGTCGCGCTCGTTGCGGGAGTGGCTCGGTTCGGTGAGGCCGCCCCCGAGGCGACGAAGCAGACCTCGTCGACAAAATCGCTCAAGAAGCCGCCGAAGCAGTCACGGAAGTCCGACAGCTCCGACCAGGCCGCCGCCAGGACCTCGAAGTCCAAGACGTCGAAGTCGAAGTCGAAGTCCAAGTCCAAGTCCAAGTCCAAGTCCGCGCGCGTCTCGCGGATCCCGACGCGCGCCACCCTCGCGAACATGGCGCAGATGCCGCACGGCTTCACGTGGCCACCGACTCCCGCGATGGAAGCGGCCGAGAAGGAGTGCGAGGCCAAGCTCGATCGTGCCGGCGTGACCTGGGAGCGCACGACGCGCGATGGCCGGATCGTGAATGCGATCATCGTCCCGGCGATGACGTTCGGCGGCGTCAAGTACAGCCAGATCTGGGGCGGCAAAGGCCCGCACAAGCTCGACTGTCAGTTCGCGCTCGCGCTCGAGACGATCGGCCCCGAGCTGTACGCGCTCGGTGTTCGCGAGGTGAAGTTCGGCAGCCTGTACCGATGGTCGAACGTGCGCGCGTTTGGCACGACCAAGCCGATCCTGTCGCGCCACGGTCTCGGGATCGCGATGGACATCAGCTCGTTCGTCGACGACACCGGCCATAGTCCGGTCGTGAAGCAGGACTACAAGAAGGGCGATCTGCTGCTGCTCGGGATCGAGCAGGCGATCAACGCGAGCGGCAACTTCCGCACGGTGCTGACGCCGAAGAACGACCCGGTCTCGCACTCCGATCACTTCCACATCGAAGCCAAGACCGACTACGCCTCGCCGGACCTCATGTGACACGAGGCATCGCGCTGCTCGTGCTGCTCGCCGCATGCGGGCCCGACGGCGGTGACCTGGCCGACGGCGGCATCGGCGACGCTGCGCTCGACGCGCCGTCCGGCTGTACGCGACCCGCGCTCGACCCTGACGTGCTGGGTGCGGCGGTGACGACCACGCTCGCCGAGCTCCCCGCACCTCGCGCCACCACGCTCGAGCGGCAGGCGGCTCGGACCTACCTGATGAACGCGCTCGCGAGCATGGGCTGGTCCGCCCAGCTCCACAGCTACGCGGGAGGCGCGAACGTGATCGCGACGATCCCGGCCACCACCGGCTCCGCGCCGCAGATCATCGTCGGCGCCCACTTCGATACCGTGTCCGGGAGCCCGGGCGCGAACGACAACGCGAGCGGCGTCGCCGTCGTGCTGGCCGTGGCGCAGATGCTCGTCGAGCTGCCGTGTCGCAACGCGGCCGTGACGGTGGTCCTGTTCGATCAGGAGGAGATCGGGCTGTTCGGCAGCCGCGCCTTCGCGCAGACGCTGTCGCCGGCGGACGTCCGCGCCGTCCACACGATCGATCAGGTCTCGTGGGACGACGACGGCGATCGCCGGTTCGAGCTCGAGCTGCCGACTGCCGTGCTCGAGGCCGAGTGGCGCGCGGCCGCCGCGATCATCGGCGTGCCGGTCACGAAGACCTCGACGAGCGGCACCGATCACCAGGCGTTTCGCGATCAGGGCTTCGCCGCGATCGGCCTCACCGAAGAGTTCGTCGGAGGGGACAGCTCGCCCGAGCGCCACCTCTCGACCGACACGCCCGCCACCGTCAACACCCCGTACCTCGTGCTCGCCGCACGCCTGACCGCGCAGGTCGTCATCACGGAGATCGGTCCGTAGGTCGAACCCTGGGGTCAGATCGGCACCGAGGTGACGATGCCGGCGCGCTCGACGAACAAGTAGTGCATCCCGTAGAGCCGCATCGCCCCGATCGGGCGGCCGGTGGAACGCGCGACCTCCTGGCCATCGCGCCGCACCAAGGTGACCGGCTCGCGGTCGCCATTAGGCATCACCAGCACGGTCTCGAGCTTGGTGCCGTGCAACCGCGAGACGGAGCGGCCGGCATCGTCGAGCCCGATCCACACGGCGCCCGGTAGCGAACCAGCGAGAGCAACCCGGGTGTGCGCGGCCTCCGCATCGAGCTCCAGCACGGCGCTCGGGGCGAACTGCATGGAGGACCACAGGAACGCTCGCCGGGCGCTCGACACCACGCGGGCTCCCGACGGACCGAGCAGCGTCAGCGTCAGCGGGGCGTCGAGTGGCGCGGCGTCCGCGATCCGCGTGGTGTCGTAACCTGCCGGCGCGAGCAGCTGCCACGTCGCGTCGCGCGGCGCCGGCTCGCCGAGCACGGCAAACGTCCGCGTCCGGCCGGGCGTCCCGATCCCCGGGATGTGGTGAGTCGAGACCAGGAACGTCCGCGGTTCGAGATAGCCGCACGCGTCGACGGGGCTTCCGCCCGGAGCCAGCGAGACGGCGAACACGGCAAGCAGGATGGTGCGCATGATCCCAGAACGGGCCGCCCGGCCGACCGGCGCACACAATTCGTGTCACGGGACAGATCGCCCACCACGGTGCGCCGATCGGGCAGCAGGCGCGTTCGTAGGGACGATGCCAACCCCGCCGGCCGTCGTGATCGAGCTACTGCTGCGACGTCACGATCGAGGCGAGCAACCGCTCCACGCTGAGCTCGATCCGGCTCTTCACCAGCTCGAACATCTCGTCGAGCTCCTCGGCGGGCGCCTCGAGCTGCCCCGCGACATGCGCTCGCGTGGCGGCGAACACGGCCTCGCGCGCGGCGGCCAGCCAGCGCACGACGGTGGCGCGGTGGACGCCATACATCTGGGCGAGTTGCTCGAGCGTGACCCCGCCGAGGAAGTGGAGCCTCAGGAGGTTGCGATCGCGGCGCGATGCACTCGCCACTGCCTGCGCGAAGCCCGCCGAGAACGCGGTCCGGTACTGAGCCTTGATCAGCGACAGCGCGACGTCGGTGGACGCGGCGAGCTCGCGCGCGGGCAGCACGACCTCGCGCTCCTCGAGCCGGATCCGGTCGATCGCGGTCCGCGTCGCGGTGACCTGGACCAGGCCGCGCAGCCGTCCTCGCCCCGCGTACTCCAGGATGCGGGCCGGTCGTTCGCCCTCGCCGAGCAGCAGCTTGTCTCGCACCGTGGCGCGCACATCCTCGACGGTCGCGGCCGGCAGCTTCATGCCCGCGAGCGCCTGCGACACGACCGCGAGATAGACACGGTCGAACGCGGTCACCGCGGCGTTGTCTCCGCGGGCACAGGCGAGCGCGAGGTGGACCTCGGTGACCGCCGCGGCCGACAGCACGGGAGGATCCTCGCCGGCGAGCTTGCCGGCGAGCGCGGTGATCACGTCCTGGGGATCGACCACGACGCCGGGCCATGCGGCCGCCGCCTCCTCGCACAGCGCGACGAGGGTCTGCTCCGCCACCGTCGGCTCTCCCAGCGCTTGCAGCGCCTCGGGTGCGCGGGCGGCGAGCAGATCGCGAAGCGGCGTGGCCACGGAGCCGATGGTATCCTGGTGAGGTCGGCGGGATGATGACGACGTGCCTCGATGATGAGACGGTGCTCGGGATGATCGAGGGCCGCCTCGCTCAGCCGGCGCTCGCAGCCGTCGACGATCACCTCGACGGCTGCCCGAGTTGCCGCGATGTGATCGCGCAGCTCGCGCGTACGCGATCCCCCGCGCACGTGCTCGAACGTGGCCACACCATCGGTCGCTACGTGATCGGCGAGCTGCTCGGCACCGGCGCGATGGGCCGCGTGTACTCCGCGTGGGAACCCGAGCTCGATCGCCGCGTCGCGATCAAGGTCTTGCACGAGGATGCCCCGGGAGGCCGAGACCGGCTCGTCCGCGAGGCGCAGGCGATGGCCCGGCTCGATCATCCGAACGTCGTCGGCGTCCACGAGGTCGGCACCACCGACGACGGGGTCTACGTGGCGATGGACCTGGTGGAGGGCGAGACCCTGCGCGCGTGGGCCGAGCGGCCACGGCCGTGGCGTGAGGTGGTCCGCTTGTTGATCGACGTCGCGCGTGGCCTCGCCGCCGTCCACGCCGCCGGCGTGATCCATCGCGACATCAAGCCTGACAACGTGATCGTCGGTGCGGATGGTCGCGCGCGGCTCGGAGACTTCGGGCTGGCGCGCTCGGGAAGGGCCAGCCCCGAACGCCTGGCCCCGCGATCGCCCACGGACGAGCCGATCGCGGCCGGCACGCCAGGCACCGCGGTCGCCGGGACGCCCGCCTACATGGCACCCGAGGTCCTGCGCGGCGCCACCGCGACCGCGGCGAGCGACCAGTTCAGCTTCGGCATCACCGCCTACGAGGTACTGGGCGGCAGGCGTCCGTTCCCCGGACGAACCTGGGCCGAGCTGGCGAGCGCCATCGACCGTGGCTCGATCGGCGTGCTGCGCTCGGTTCCCGCGTGGCTCGACACCGCGATCCGCCGCTGTCTCGCGGCCGATCCGGCAAGGCGTGCGACCTCGCTCGCCGCGATCGCCGACGTGCTCGCGAATCAATCGCAGCGCCGGCGGCCCGCGCGGTGGATCGCCACGGCGCTGGCGGCTGCAGCGATCGCGAGCGGCGTGACCTGGATGGCCACCCGAAACTCGCCGGAACCTACCTGCCAGGGGCGCGGCGCGCAGGAGCTGGCGACCGTGTGGAGCCACGACCTTCGCGCCGGCTTCCCGCTTGCTGGCGCGATCCCCGCGATCGATCGCTGGACCGCCACGTGGGCGAGCGAGCGCGATGCGACCTGCGAGGCCACGCGAGTCGAGCCTGCCCCGAAGATCGCGGCCCGCCAGCGCTGCCTCGAGCAGCAGCGGTCCGAGCTCGCCGCGCTGGTCCAGCGCGCGCGCACCGAGGGCACGCCCTCGCAGCCGGGGCGTCCCGAAGCGTCGGTGGTCGCGAACGTGCTGGCGCCGGTGCTGGCGCCGGTGCTGGCGATCGATGAACCGCCGGGCTCGCTGAACGACCGCCTGGCGGATGCGCTCGCGGCGCTGTCTCCGCGGGACTGCCAGGCCGCGGAGCCTGGGACCGCCGATCCACTGCCGCTCGATCCGGACCGCGCCGCGGCGGCTCGCGAGGTTCGCGAGGCGCTCCCGGCGATCCGGGCGGCGATCGCGTTCGGTGATGCGCGGCCGGCGATCGCCACGGTGGACAAGCTCGTCGAGCGAGCGCGCACCAGCGGACACGCGCCGACCCTCGCCGAGGCGCTCCTCGTGCATGCCGATGCGATGCGCACGACCGCCCGACTCGCGGACGCCGCGCTGGCCGCTCGCGATGCGGTCGTCGCCGCAGAGCGCGGTCACGATGACCAGGCCGCCGCGCGCGCATGGATCGCTCGCGTCACGGTGGCCGGCGAGCGGCGCGACCTCGCCGTCGCCGAGGACATGGCCGCGATCGCCACCGCGGCGATCGATCGTGCGGGCGCGCCTCCCCAGCTCGCCACGCAGCTGCTGCGGCTGCGCGCGCTGGTCGCCTACAACCGCGGTCAGCTCGACGAGACCCGGGCGTTGCTGCTCGACGCCCGCGCACGCCTCGTCGCGCTCTCGAGCGAGCACTCCCGCGAGGTCGCCGCGATCGACTCGTCGCTCGGCACCACCGCGCGCGCGACCGGGGACCTCGACGCGGCCGAGCGGTATCACCGCAAGGCCCTGGCGATCGATCGCGAGCTCCGCCCCGACGGCCGAAATCCCGAGGTCGCGCGCGATCTGCACAACGTCGCCGGCGTGCTTCGCCTGCGCGGCGATCTCGCGGGCGCCTACCAGATGTATCACCAGGCACTCGCGATCGAGATCGCGATCCGCGGCGAGCACGGCGTCGAGGCCGGCCTGACGCACAACTCCCTCGGCCTCGTGAAGATGGCGCAGCGCGACTGGGCCGGCGCGCGCGTCGAGCTCGAGCACGCGCTCGCGGCCCTCACCGCCGCCGGCCACGGCGATCGCGCGTTCGCCGAGCACAACCTTGGCCTCGTCGCCGCGGCGACCGGCAACCACCAGGCAGCGCTCGAGCACTACCAGCGTGCCAGCGCGATCTACGCCGCCACGATCGGCGACGACGCGATGTCCCCGATCCGGCTCTACCTCGATCGTGCGCGCTCGATCGCTGCTCGCGCCGGCATCGCCGCGGCTCGCCCCGATGCGCGGCGCGCGCTCGACGCGGCACGACGCGCCCACATCCCTTGGATCGCCGAGGACGCCCAGGCCTTGCTCGATGATCACCCATCTCCGTCGAGGGGCGACGCCACCGTCGTGCTGTCGATCGAACCGCCGGTCGGCGGCCCCATCGTCGTCACCCAGCCCGCTCGCGCCGACACGCCCCCGGTACCCACGCCGACGCCCAGGCCCACGCCCACGCGCGATGTCGGCACCTACGGCGCAAGCCAGGGCTGGTAGCTCCCAGGCCGAGCGAGTTCGAGCGGTTGACGGCGTCGGCGGATTGTCGTGCGCCGGTCGGCGTGTAGCCCCGTTGCCTGATCGATGCCCACATCGATCTCGCGACGAACCTTCTTCGCACACGGTCTTGGAGTCGGCTCGCTCATGCTCGCGGGGTGCGGCTCGGGCGGCCTCGCGCCCCACGAGGTGCTGCCTGCCACGCCTCAGGCCGACGACGATCACGGCCCGCTCCCCGCGATGCCCGAGGTCGGGTCCGATCCCCGCGGGACGTGCGAGGTCACCGCGGACAACATCGAAGGCCCGTTCTACAAGCCAGGTGCGCCGGCGCGCGCCGTGCTCGTCGGGGACCGCGATCGCGGGGAACGCCTGGTCCTGGGAGGCACGGTCCGCACCACCGCGTGCACTCCGGTCGCCGGCGCGGTGCTCGAGCTCTGGCAGGCCGATGCGCGCGGCGGCTACGACAACGACGGCTGGGGCCTGCGCGGCACGCTCACCACCGACGCACTCGGGCGCTGGCAGGTCCGCACGATCATGCCGGGCCGCTACCTCGATGGCCGGCGCTATCGACCCATGCACATCCACATCAAGCTGCGGGCGCGCGGGCTGCACGCGCTCACCACCCAGCTCTACTTCGAGGGCGACCCGTACCTCGACGGCGATCCGTTCGTCGTGTCGTCGCTGATCATGCCGCACGCCCGTGCCGGCTCGGGGCGCCGCGCCGCGTTCGACTTCGTGCTACCCGCGGCGACGTAGCGGGCCGGTGCCGTCGCGCGGGATGCGCATCGCGATGGTCTGCATGATCATCAGCGTGCGCGCGATGCCCGGCGACATCGCCGGCTTGCCGCTGGTCATCAGCGAGACCGCGATATCGCGACTCGGATCGGCGTAGAGCACCACGTTCGTGAAGCCGAGGTGGCCGAAGGCACGCTGGGTGCGCAGCCCGAACAGGCTCGCGAGCCGGCCGCCGAGCATGAAGCCCATGCTGTAACGGATCGGGGCGCCGAGCGTGAAGTCGATCTCGAGGTAGGTCTGCTCGGCGATCGCGCGCTGGATCGTGCGGGTCTCGAACACCCGCACGCCATCGAGCGTGCCGCCATCGAGCAGCAGCTGCATGAAGCGCGAGGCCTCGTTCGCGGTGGACACGATGTTGCCGGCCGGCACCACGCTCGTCAGGAACCGCGGATCGTTCGACACGCGCACGGCCTCGACGAAGTCGACGCTGAGCGCGCGCCGCAGGATCTGCGCGAGGGGCGGCAGGATCGGTGGACCCGTGAACGCGTTGATCGCGACCTCGCGCAAGCGCGCCGGCGGCACCCCGAAGTTGAAGGCATCGAAGCCGAGCGGCGCGAGGATCTCGTCGCGCATCACGTCGCGCAGGGGCTTCCCGGTGACCCGCTCGATCACCGCCGCGAGCACGAACCCGCCCGTGAGTGCGTGATAGGCGAGCCGTCGGCCGGCGCGCCAGCGAGGCTTCTGGTTCGACAGCAGCGCGAGGATCTCCTGCGGTCTCTCGAGCAGGCCGACATCCGCGAACTGCCGCGGGATGTTCGGGATCCCCGCGCGGTGCGTGAGCACGTGGCGCAGCGTGATCCGCTCCTTGCCGTGCTGGCCGAACTCCGGGATGTAGTGGGCGACCGGATCGTCGAGGTGCAGCAGCCCGCGCTGGTCGCACAGATGGACGAGCATCGCCGTGACCATCTTCGACGCGGAGAACAGGTTGAACAGCGTGTTCGGCCCGGCGAGGACGCGATCTGCATCGGGAGGATCGAACGGCGCGTTGCCACGCACGTGGCCGATCGAGCGATCGAAGATGACCTGACCACGACGCCGGATGCACAGCGCGAGCGCGGGATAGAGCCCGGTGCGGTAGGTCGCGCCACAGGCTTTCCAGATCGCGTCGATCACCTTGCGATCGAGACCCACGGCGAGGGGATCGACCTCCGCGCCGCGATCGGCGACCTGTTCGATTGGCGAAACCCGGACGAGCGTCTCGAACCGACGGCGCAACATCTCGACCATGGTATCACGCCCGACCCGCGCTACATATGCAACGAAGTTGCACCTGATTGCGTTGGCCAGCACCGCGGGCGTACAGTGCAAGAATGGCGAAGAACCTCGACGAGCTGCGCGACGCGGTGCGCGCGTGCGGGCTTCGGGCAACGCCATCGCGGATCGCCGTGCTCGAGCTCGTGCGCACGAGCGGCTCGCCGATCTCTCACGCGGATGCCGCGGACCGGCTCGCCTTGCAGGTGTGGGATCGCGCCACGATCTATCGCAACCTGACGGATCTCGCCGAGGCGGGCCTGCTGCGGCGCACCGATGTCGGTGACCACGTGTGGCGGTTCGAGGCGCTCGCGCCGGGCGATGATCCGAAGGCCTCCCACGCGCACTTCGTCTGCACCGAGTGCGGCACCATCGAGTGCCTGCCCGAGCTCGAGATCTCCACCCGCCGCGCGAAGGTTCCCCGCGCGGTCAAGCAGCGTCAGGTCGAGGTCCACGTGCGCGGCCTGTGCGACGGCTGCAGCTGATCCGGCGGGACGAACCTGCTCAGGGGCGGACGCGGACACAGGTCTCGTACCATCGCGCCCCGAGCCGCTCGTCGCGCTGGACGATCCAGATCGGGATGTCGGTCGGCCCGTCGAGGTCGACGGCCTTGGGCGCCCGATAGTCGCTGAACAGCGGCGCGGGGTTGCCAGAGAAGTCGCGTGGCCCGCCGGTCGAGCCACTCGAGAACCCGCCGGCACCGGCCATCCACTGGTACGTCAGGCTCTCGGTGAACGTCTGCTCCATGCCGTCGATGGTCGGGACGACGTACGTCTCTCGCGCCCCGTCCGGCTCGACCGGCAAGATCCGCACGCGCTGGGTCGGCACGAGCTCGAGCGGCGCGGTCTGATCCACGCAGCGCCCCATCGGCAGGGGCTGGGGATCGACGCCATCCTTGGCGGCCGTGAACGGGGTCACCGGGGGGTTGTGGTTCTCGCTCAGCCCGGGCGGGATCCGCGGGGACACGCGCAGCCGCTTGGCGGCGAACAGATCGAGCTCCGGATCGACGCCGTCACCACCGACCTGCAGCGAGAGGCCGTAATCGATGCCGCCGAGCCCCTGGAACACATCGCCGTCGAGCACCTTGAGGACGACGCCGAGCAGGTTGCCGTCGGGCATGATGGTCGCGCACAGCGCGGGAGCAGGCGCCTGTGGGTCGGGCTCGATCGTGATGTCGGGATCGTCGAGCAGGCCCTGCGCGAGCACGGTCTCGGGCGAGCGACAGCGGTCCGCCGAATTGAGGGCGCACAGCGTGAGCGAGTAGCGGAGCTGGCGATCGAAGCTCGGATCGGCCACGAGCGCGCAGACGGTGCTGGGCCTGAGCTGCTCGAGCAACGCCACCGGATCCACCGGCATCGAGAGATCGACGTCGATGATCTGGTCGGGAACATCCGCGACCATCGCGAGCACGCGGGTGTCGAGCACGATGTTCTCGTTCTCGAACGAGCCGCAGCCCTCGAGCGTCGCGACCACCGTGATCAGCACGAGCGGCCTCACCAGGTACCTCGGAGCCCGAGCGTCGGCAGGATCGGGAAGCTCGTGATCGGCGCCGACTCGCGGAACCGATAGTCGTACTCCGTGCCCTCGACGTTCTTGAAGTTCGCGACGTTGATGATGTCGATGTATAGCCCGAGGCTCCAGGTGTTGTAGAGCCACACCTTCTCGGCACGGACGTCGAGCTGGCGAAACGTCGGGGTACGGACCGACCGAGAAGCGCCGAGGACGGGATCGTAGCTGCCGGTATCCGCGTTGTAGGTCGAGCCGATCACCGGGGTTTCTGGACGACCGGTCGCGAGCTGGAACCGGGCCCCGAGCTCGTAGCCCTTGCCCGGCTTGTAGCTCGCGACCGCGTTCAGCACGTGGGGCTGATCGAACGCGGTCGGCCTGGGATCGTCATCGGCGTCGGTGCGCTGGCGCGACTGGCTGAACGTGTACGACAGCCAGCCGAAGGCGTGCTCGGTGATCTCGCGCTTGATCAGGATCTCGAAGCCCAGCGACGTGCGCTGGCCGGTGTTCGCGAAGTTGACGTAGGTGAACGTGCCGTCGGGGTTCTGCTTGACGTCGTTGGTGAACACGACGAGGTTCTTGCGGCTCTCGTAGTAGATCTCGCTGTCGACCGAC
>Ga0316601_100000656_pt1 | contig 15598 bp, 10 predicted proteins | sample OWC_soil_day5_no_FD_207663 | JGI IMG/M metagenome (GOLD analysis project Ga0316601, IMG submission 207663) | Wetland soil microbial communities from Old Woman Creek delta, Ohio, United States - OWC_soil_day5_noCT | ecosystem: Environmental > Terrestrial > Soil > Wetlands | place: USA: Ohio... | reverse complement strand
TCTGGCATCCTTGACCTGTACATCGTTTCGACTGATGGACAAATAGGAATGTTGTTTGGCTTTTCCTGTGATGACGATTGCATCATAACCTGCCATCAGCATGGTCATAGCCAGCCTGCCACCCGCGTAACTTTCGCCCAGTTCTCCGGTAAGTGGAGATAGGAACATGGCTACCGTCTTGGTCACAACAGGAAAGACGGTAGTGGCAGCGCCATTGGCGAATACGATGGGTTGGCTCGGGTCAAGAATGGGAAACTCCGATTTCATGTTTTCTTCAAGAAGTTTGGATGCGACACCCACGCCGCCCAGATATTCATAAAGATCTTCCCGCTTTTGGATATGAATCTTGCCCGAGTCCAAATCAATGTACAGAACGGAAATATATTTCTCATAAAACATCGTCTTTTTCCTCCATTCTCAGGCACCCGTGTGGGCAAAAACGGGTACACATCCCGCAATGCTTGCAGATGATTGGATTTTTGCGTTCTTCATGAAAATGAACTGCACCAACGATACATGCGCTTTCGCATCTGCGACATCCAATGCATTTGTCGGCAATGAACTTCACGCCGCCACCTGCTCTCTTTTCGAGGGCACCGGAGGGACAAGCTTGATAGCAAGCCGGATCTCCTGTACAAGCAAGACATACGACTGCAACAAAGTTGCTCTGCATGCCTCCTTTGGTTTTAATTTTTATGGCGCTTTTGGTGATGGAATGGCTCTTTTGATTGACGCCTGCACAAGTAAGCATGCAGGTGAAACACCCGATACATTTTTTCATCCCGTCCGCCTTCAATACTTTTGGCATAATCTCACCTCAATTTATTAATTTTTCAACTATATACCGCTGCCAGGGCGACGCCTGCCACCATCATGGCTCCACCGGCAATGCCAATGGGACTTAGCGTTTCACCAAGAATCATCCACGAAAAGACAGCTGCAAACAGCGGAAGCAACGCATAAAGCACACCAACGGTATGTTCGGACAGTTTTTGTTGGGCACGGGTTTGCACATAATACAAGGCTGCAGTAATGAGGGTCCCTGCGAACAACAACGCTGCTATTTCCAGCAAGCCAAAGGAAGTCCACACAATCTCTTCCTGGACGAAGAGGGAAATGCCCATGGCCAGAACCCCTACGAAAAGGAATTGATAAGATGCAATCAGGAACGGATCGATCCGCTCCACATATTTGCCGGTATAAATCACCTGAAGTGCGAACATCACTGATGCCAAAAGTGCCAGCAAGTCCCCCGGGTTCACCGTGAAACTCGCGCCGTTGGAAACCAAAAAATACATGCCGATCACCGTGATGACAATGCCAATCAATACTTTGCGACTATACCCGGTTTTGTTGATGGCCTTCGCCAGAAATGGGATAAACAAAACAGAGGTGCACGCAAAAAATGTGGCGTTGGTCGCTGTTGTGAACAGCATGCTGACATTCCAAAAGATGTAGCCTGAAACCATAAAGATGGAAATAACAAATATGCTCAGCAAATCCGAACGAGTCGGTTCACGAAGTATTTTTTTTGGTTGCAGCACAAACATCACCGCAAAGGCAATCAGAAAGCGGACCCCAACATTGAATATGGGCGGCACAACTTCCATGATGCTCTTGGTAAGTGGGGTGTTGATCCCGCACAACATAATTAAAAAGAGTAGCAATAACGCCAGTTTGTTTTTCATAAAGTTGTTTCTCCCCGCATTGCTTCGTTTGAATGTTAATTATATCATGACTTCCCAAAAGGAGAAACCCTGGGACCTTTTTAAGATTCATCTAAGGTCCTTTTTTTATAATGGCCTCATTCCCAATGTTGATAGATTGTAAAAGGAAAGAGGAACCCATGAAGAAAATTACTAAAAAATTATTTTTTGATCTGATTATGGTGCTGCTGTGGATTTCACTGATGATATATTCCCTGACAGGCGCATATTGGCACGAAGTCCTTGGTATGGTGGCTGTTGGTCTGTTTGGCATACACATTATGTACAATATCCCAAAGATAAAAAGAGAAATACCCAGAATGTTTCAGGTAGGCAAAAGAAAATTGCGCTTGCGCTATGGTATCGATTTTGCCCTGATGTTTTTTGGGCTTTTTACCGGAATCAGCGGTGTGTTGATTTCCAAAGAAATACTAACCAGCCTGGATGCTGCGAATATCCCACTATGGACAATGTTGCATATATGGTCTGCTTATATCGCCCTGGGCATCATCGCCATCCATATCGGTCAGCATATGGACATGATTGTTGCAGTCATTGCTAAGCTATTCAAGCAGAACCCAAGCTTTGGAAAGACTGCCAAGTCACTTTGGAATTTGGTTATCGTCGGCGTGGTGATGTATGGATTTATCGCAAACACAAACGTTGAACTCCCGTCCACTTCTGTGGCAGAGGCGACGACGGATCAAGTCGGTACGCAGGACTCCGTTGCCAGTCAGTCTGAATCAACAACTACTACAGAAACTGCTCCCACCCTGACAGAGTTTTTAAGCGGCCTCGTTTGCACAGCATGCCATCGGAACTGCCCGTTGACTGCCCCTCAATGTGGTCGCGGCACAGAGCAGGTTCAAAGCGCCGAGGAGGAATACACTCAACTGTACGGAAGCGTTGCAGACATTCAAATTAATGTAGGGGATACCACCTACATTTCAAACCTATCCTAAGGACTTGTCCAAATCTGTACACGCATACTATGGCTGATTTCGGTCCGCTCGTGGTATGCAAAAAGAGCACCCGAAATGGTGCTCTTTTGTATTGGCTCAATACTACGATTATTTGATTGGAGGGGTGCCTTCTTCGTTTCCTAACACAACATCGATTTGGATTAGGGCATCGTTCGGCAAAGCCGATACGCCAACCGTTCTTCGGGCAGGGGTTCCGCTTGGGAAAAAGTTTGTGTACACTTCATCGACTGCTTCCATATCCGCAATGTTCTTGAGGAAGATATTAACCTTCACAACATCTTCCAACTTATGGTCGATGCTTTCTACAATCGCTTTGATGTGCTCCAGACACTTCGTAGCCTGCTCTTTGATACCACCAGCAACCAATTGGCCGGTTTTCGCATCAATCGGCAATTGGGCTGAAAGGTGGTTGTAATGGGAGAAAGCAACGGTTTGTGTGGAAAGCGGGTTCTTCGGCGCATTGTCTGTATTGTTGGCTTCAATGATCAGACCATGTCTATCTTCGATGGCCTGGGGCGGTGTGCCGTCTCCGTGGGAAACCACCGCTTCAATCTGCACCAAAGCATCCATGGGCAACGCCGCTGCTGCAATCAGTGTCCGGGCAGGGACGTAGGCTACAGCTCTAGCGATTGCCGAATCAGGGAAGAACGTTGTATATACTTCATTTACAGCTTCAACATCTGTGAAGTTCTTCAAATAGACGTTGATTTTGACGATATCGTCAAAAGGTACGTCAATGCTTTCCAAAATTGACTTGATATTTTTCAGGCATTGGGTCGCCTGTTCCTTGACACCACCGATGACCAATCTGCCGGTTTTGGGGTCGATGGGCAGTTGGGCGGAAAGGTTATTGTAATGGGAAAATGACACTGTTTGTGTGGAAAGTGGGCTGATTGGTGCATTTGCTGTGTTGTTTGTCAACTTGATCAGATCCCCGGCTTGAGGTGCGTTGGGGATGGATCCTTCGCCGTTTGAAATCAGGGCTTCCACCTGAACCATCGCATCCATGGGCAGCGCTGCAACTGCAGCAGTCGTCCGGGTAGGCACATAGGTTGGGAAGAAAGATTTATAGACTTCATCTACTGCGTCGACGTCTTTGATATTGGTTACAAATACAGTGATTCTAACCACATCGCTCATCACGTGGTCGATGCTCTCGACGACTGCTTTGATGTTGTTGAAGCATTGCATTGCTTGCTCTTTGATTCCACCGGCGACCAGCTTGCCGGTTTTGGGATCGATGGGCAATTGGGCTGAAAGGTTGTTATAATGTGAAAAAGCGACTGTATGTGAGTATGGGCCGATACTTTTGGGGGCATTTTCCGTATTTCTTGCTAATACTGCGTTATAACCGCTCATAATTTTGTTCTCCTCTTAAATTAACATTTGGCAAATTTGATAAGACTACATAGAAATCTTCATAGTCGTATCATCATAATACCCGTTAATCACGAAAAGAAAAGTGCCAGTAACGATGTTTTTGGACGTGCCAGTATGTTTTTAAGAAGTCCAGTGGAGTCCGGGCAAATCACAAGTTCTTGCTATTATTAAAAAAGCGCCATTTTTGGCGCTTTTGAGTGATTATTATTCCTAAACCATAAGTGCGATCAGATGGAAATTTTGACTAGGATTACCCCATGGTCTTTAACATTTTTATCATGTGTCCGACACCATCCGCGAGCGTGTACATAGGCTTCCACCCAAGTGACTCCAGTTTTTCTGAAGTCAATGATGAATTGTCCATAAGATTATAACTTTTCTTTTCCTCATCAGCTGGAAGATCAAACAGCACTTTTACCCCTGCCGCAGCAGCGATGGCATGTGCAATATCACTGATGGTACAAATTGAATCAGGATTGGAAATGTTATAGGCATTTCCGCTCTCGCCCCGAAGCAACACAGTAAGGATTGCTGAGGCACAGTCAAGCGTATAGCAGTAGGAACGAAGTTGCTCTCCTTTGCTTTTCATAATGATGTCGGTCCCTATGATTGCATCCCGTGTGAACTGAGCAGATGCCCGATTGTCGGAGTCCTGTATAGTAGGGCCATAGATGTGTCCTGGCCTTACAATAACAGTATCTACATTGTATTCCATTCCATATGCTATGCAAAGTGATTCCCCGGTTCTTTTGGATGACGGATAACTTGCTCGCTGATTGAGGATATCAAGATATCCATAATCGTTTTCGGAATATGGCTCGTTGCCTTCTTTTTTTCCATACACCTCACTTGATGAAACATATAAGAGCCTTTTGGCGGCTTTTGTTCTAGCGAGTTTGAGCATGGACTCCAAACCGATGATATTGGCCAAAATCGTTTCTACAGGTTCCTTCATGTATATCGCCGGATTTGCATTGCTGGCTCCGTGAATCACATAATCAACTTCATGCTGGATATCCATTAGCCCCCCGGATGTGGCATCATAGGGCACAAAAATGAGTCCATCTTCAGCCGAAAAGCCTTCAAATCTATCCATTGCTTTTTTTTCATTACGCCCTGCGACGAGTATTTTTATGTTGGCGTTTTTTTGTTGATTCAGATACAGGAGCAGATCTATGACAGAAGAACAAATCATTCCTGTTGCACCGGTTACCAGTATGCTTCTTCCATGTAAATCCTGAGCTTCTGGAATACTGCTGATGGACAATTCCACATCATCCCAGTAATCTTTCGTATACTTCATTCCATTACCTGCATTTTTCCTGTGCATGTAATATCGCTTCAAATATATTCAGGTCATCCATTGTCGTAATCTTGAGGTTTTCTTCAGATCCCTTGGAAAAATATACGGTCTCTCCCAGTTCCTGCATGAGTACGCATGATGCGGCTGTAGACTGTATTCCCCTCTTTTCTGCTTGTTCATGTGCCCAAAGGAGTTTGCCAAGCGTATATGTGTGGGGAGTCTGAGTCCTGAATAACTGTTCCCTTGGAATGGATACCGTCGAAGACTCTCCGTTATCTCTACTTCGAAAGATAGCCTCAACACAAGGAATCGCAGCCACTGCACTTCCATTCTTGTTGAATACAGCGATACTGTTGGATATCATTTCATATGAAACAAGACATCTGTTACCGTCATGTATCATAACAATATCATCATCGCTCAATCCTTCCTCTTTAATTTTTGCCAGCCCATTATGAATGGATTCCTGGCCCGTCTCGCCTCCCGGAACAATCCAGCGAAGTTTGGTAATTCCATACTGTCGTGCATATGCATTGACAACGTCCATCCAGGATGGCAGTGTCACAACGACGATGGCATCAATGCTGGGATGGTTCTGAAACTTTTCCAGCGTATAAACAATTAGCGGCTTGTTATCCACGTGCATGAACTGCTTTGGTATTTCCTGCTCCATTCGTGATCCGACTCCTGCCGCTGTCAATAGTGCTGTAATCATTATGTTCCTCCTTGGTTACTAATAAGCTTTTTTATCGGTAGTCTTCTTATATGCTTTAATCATCAGGTCAAGATAATCATCAACACTTTCCTGCGCTTTACTCTTCATGGCAAGAAGCTTGGAATCGTCTATGCCTTCTTTTATGGCTTTCTCCATGCAATCCACAATATGTTCAGGATCAAAATCCTTTAGTTTAATAGCGCGCTCAGGATAGCCGATTATTTCCATGAGCTTTTCAACCTTGTCATTCCATGACAGGATGACAGAGGGCACTTTCATTGTGAATGCTGCTATGGATGAGTGCATTCTGCAAGTAATGATTGCGTTGTATTGGTTAATCGTATTGCAAAGTTCCAAATCGGTGACTGGCCTTTTCACCAAATATGAATCCGGCAACTGAAGTTTATGCAACACCTTTTCCCCCAGTTTAATGTCAGCCGGAAGTCCGTTTGTGAAAAACTCATATTCGTAACCGCGATTCTGCAGGCACTTTGCCGTTTCAGCAAAAAGGTTAATCCACTGCTTCGCTCCAAAATCAACGCCATAGCCTTCGAGCGAGTTGCCGCGAATAAGCCCAATGCCTATTTTTTTTCGTTCAACATTTGTGTCAATCCCATAAGCTTCTTTCATCCAAAAGGCCGCATCTGCAAGAAGTTTTACTTCGTGTTTCCCTCCGGCGCATACTTGCACAGCCTGTGGGTTGTCTCTGGCCGATATGTATTTGACCGACGCCGACTGCAGTGCACGTTTTAATATTTTGCTTCCAAAATCTCTCTCGTCAAATGCGCCAGCTCTCCCTATTGCGTTATATACAACATCAAGTTCATGTCTTTGCGCATATTCACTGATTAGAAGAAGTGGCCATTGATACTCATTGTAACTATACTCCAAAAGACCAGCCCCATCTATGACGATGAAGTCTGCGCCTTCCAATTTTTCATGATAATATTCATTCAGTCTTTTTTTATAATTGCGACCATGTTTCCATATGAAATGCCGTGTTCTGCCAATGCAGTTTTGCATAGTTTTATTTTTAGTTTTTTGGGCCTTCTTTTTTAAGTTGAGAAATATTTTTTCGGTCCGAATCCCTTTTGCGCTATAATGATAATAGTTGCTAAGCCTTTTGTCATATGAGCCAGTTGCTTCAACTATGGAGTCGTTTCTACCCAAAAGATCCACTTCAACAAATTGAATATCCATGTCCGGTTCAACTTGTTTGCACTCTTTTTCAATGATATATTCCAAGCTTCTCGCAATAAATAATTCACCTATGTTTTCGCTTTTTATTAACCCACATATGGCGATTCTCATATTTCTGTATCCTCCAAGTCATCAGTGTCGGCACCACCAGGCTTGCTCATTTCTCCAGTTATGCCCATTAGTTTCAAATCAGATTCCCGTTCTTCAACAGTCTTTGCAATAAAAGGCACAAGGGCATGCTTCGATACTCTTTGGTAAACCGGCAGCCAATCCATATAGTTGTCACCAAACAGCTGGCGCAAATATGCATCATATCCTGCCGGGCATGAAAACATCATGCCTTCGAATTCCATCTTTATTACTGGTGTATATTCAGACTTGACTACCTTCTCCTCCGTAGTATGGGCATTTGTCATCATAACGCCAATGTAATCCGATTCATCAAAAGAAATAGAAGTAGCACTTTCAATAACTTCATTGAATAGTCTTTCTATGCCAATACTACTATATTTCCTAATCGCCAATCTATTACGAAGTATCCGATACGGGTTCCGCCCTTTGTAACGAATCTTGCCCCAAGCGTAATTCGCACGCCTTTTTTTCTGTGCGAGTTCTGTATAGTGCTTGAAATTTTCTTCTTCTGTCGCATTCAACCCTTCAATTGGAAAGATGTCAAGGAAGATAGGATATACTTTTGCACCGATGCCACCTTCTCGTCTTTTCGCAACGAGAATCGAATCGTCATAAAGTTTCCAATGATATGCGTGATATTTGTCTGAAAAGTTGGGAGGAAAAAGTTCATACTTCCCAATTTTGCCGCCCGATAGTTCCATTAGTTTTTCACAATCAGGTCTAGGCATGTTCACATCAATATCATCATCCCAAGGAATGAATCCCTTATGCCTTACGGCTCCGAGCAATGTCCCACCGGAAAGGTAATATCTTAAGCCATGTTCTTCACAGAACTTATCCAACTCCACCAGCATTTTGACTAGATTCGCTTTGTGCTCAGCGTCTGTGGCAAGGTCTTTTAAGTCGTAATAATCATAATCCCGCATTGGTTTATAATCTCCTTTAGTCCAATATTCAATATGGCATCGATAGTACTTGAAAGCACCTGGGGTTTCCAGGGACAAAAGGTTTATCTACTCCAATAAATCCGATTTCATACCCTTAAGTTTACCATATTCCATGAGCTGATGCAAAATTTTCTGCTCATTCTCTCATCACTTCCGTCTATTTTGATTCCGTTGATTTTTCAGAGACAATAAAAATTCGCTTGACCCCAGGCCAAAGTCTTGTATTATTTTTGATTAAATTGGAAATCAGCATAATGGCTATTCCGGTTGCAAAACTGATTGCCAGATAATATGGCATGATTTGCCAGTATGTAAGGTCAGGGAACATTTTTGTCATTGCATTGGCCCAGAATCCATGGCTGAGATATAAATCAAGACTGAACGCACCTAGCCATGTGAAAGCACTGACCTTTGCAAGGACTTTAGTGATTCCGCCTTGTTGACTAAAGGATATTGTTATACCAACGGCCATCAGTACCAATAGCACAAAGTCCAATTGAGAATGTGGTTTGATGAATGATATTCCTAGAACAGCCAGGTAGGATCCATATTCAACAAGTGACAGAAGCCCAGTAAAAAACTTTGTGGGCCGAATACCTTGCAGTTTGCGGCTTACAACATAGCACAGGCAGCCAAGGCAAAGGCCTGCAATCGCCCGAAGCATCCCCTTGGTGGCAAATCCAACCCAGATAGACGGACCAACAAATGTCAGACTCCAGGTCTTGTACATATAGCCGTATAAAAACAGACATAAAAGAGGCGCGACGACCTTCAAAAAAGTATTGCTGTTTTTGATTAAAAATGGGTAAAGAATTGCCATTGCCAGAATCATAGCCGATAGGTACCAGGCTGCGCCGTTGGCCCTGAAGCCCACCAATCCCGATTGGGACAACAAGAAAAAATCAAAAATACTATTTGCACCATTTCTTGCGACTTCGTACAATGTGTCAGCTTTTATCCAGTTTGTAACCGCAAAAGCAGCAACCCATGCAATAATCAAATCGGGAAGAAGCCCTTTTACTTTTCGCCAAAGAAACGATTGAGTTTCATCACCGATTGAAATGGGAGCCTCGCACTGTTTTAAACGCCTTTCAGCCGATGCGACCATCAGATATCCCGAAACTATAAAAAAGAACTCCACAAAAATGGAACCGCCAGGAAAAATGAAGGTTTCTCCCTCCGAAAAATTATTGCTGTGGTACAGCACGATGACAAAAATAAACAGAAACTTGCATAAATCAATGATTCCGTTGCGATTCATTTTCCTTCTCCCTTCGGTTTTCCATTCGCATGTATTCTGTGTCTATTGCTATTCGGTACTCAAACACATCCCGAATTAGCCTCTTCTAGTGTACCATATTCTTTTCACTAGATGCGTTCTTTTTTCGCACGGGAATTGATTGAAAAAACAACAACAGAACTGTCAAAAGGCGCATGGGTTATCCGTGCGCCTTTTGAACTTGAATGTATGTGTTGATTGTATTGGGTAAGGTCTTAGTTGATTAGTCGTTGGCATCTTCCTTTTTTCTGAATGCGATGGGTGCGATTGCACCTGCGACGCCCAGCATTGCCAGGAACAGCCAGAGGTTCACATTGAAGTTGTCACCGGTTAACGGGAATTCTTCCGATTTGAATTTATTGATGATATTTACGGTGGTACCCTCTTCAATAATGACAACTTCTGAATTATCAATATCGATTTCAAATCCTAATTCTTCAAAGGTGCCTGTGAGAGGTACTCCGTCTTTATCGGTTTCAGCGATGTAGTAGGTTGTTCCTGCTTCCAGTGGATTCCCGTCAATATCTGTCAGGAATTCAGTCGTGGTTGAGGAGTTGCCATTCATCTTCAGTGGTTTAACTTCTGAAACCATATCGGTAAGTTCTTTGTCTGCAAACAATGCGACATAGAATGTGCGGTTGCTTGCGAAAGGTTTCCCATTTACAGTAACTTGCTTATTCACAGTAATGGAACCGTACAGCGGGAGATCTTCAGGGTCGAATACATTCGTTATGACAGTTTCTCCATCCAAAATGCTTGGTGTCAAAGTCACGACAGCATTCTCATAAGAGATTTTGGTCCAATCTGGTATGATTGGTGTCACGATGGTTCCATCCGCTTCGGTTTGAATGATGTTCCCTTCGGAATCCGTTTCATAAACATAGTATGTCTTGTCTACCACCAAATCATCAAACTCTACAGTAGCAGATGCAGAATCAACAACGATTAGTTCCTTAACATCACTGACCCGAACCATCGTTCCTTCTTGATCTTCGAATAATGCTGCGTAGAACGTGTAATTCACAGTGATTTCAGGATCATCAGTCAAGACGACTACATTCTTTGTTACTTTTATGGATCCAGTCGAATATTCATTGGTGACTGTGACGTCAACGGAGGTGTTCTCTCCGCTAGCCACTTCATAGGTTGCCGGATCGATCACAACGCTCCATGGTGCCTCGATACCAGGTTCGCTTACTGTATAGGTGCCCGGAATCAGGTTGTCCCACGTTTGCTCCATCCCGATTGTTTGGTTGAAGACTTTGGTGTCGCCGGTGGGATAGGATGGACCTGTGATGGTGATGCTAAAGTCAGGTACAATCAATCCGATGGCGTCATTTGTATCCACGACTTTTAATACCGTCAGGGAACCCGGAGTATAGGTGTTGGTGACAACCACATCGACTGTTGTATTCTCACCACTTGCTACATTATAGGTCATCGGGTCAATCACCACACTCCATGGAGATGCTATACCTGGTTCAGTTACCGTATAGGTGCCCGGAATCAGGTTGTCCCACGTTTGCTCCATCCCGATTGTTTGGTTGAAGACTTTGGTGTCGCCGGTGGGATAGGATGGACCTGTGATGGTGATGCTAAAGTCAGGTGCTGTCAACCCTACCGCTCCGTTTGTTTCCAAACTCTTCAGTACGGTCAGTGACCCTGTTGCGTATGTGTTGGTGACAGTCACATCAACGGTCGTATCTTCTCCACCAACCACTTCAAAAGTTTCCGGATCGATGTCTACGCTCCATGGATCGGCAATTCCCGATTCAGTCACGGTGTAGTCTCCGGGAATTAAATTCTCCCAGGTTTGCTCCATCCCGTTTGTCTGGTTAAACACTTTTGTGTCTCCAGTGGGATAGGAAGGGCCTGTAATGGTGATGCTGAAGTCAGGTACCGTCAAGCCAACCGCTCCGTTTGTTTCCACGGCTTTTAATACCGTCAGAGAACCCGGTGTGTATGTATTGGCTACTGTAACGTCAACGACAGTGTTCTCTCCAGTTGCCACATTATAGGTCGTCGGATTAATTACTACACTCCACGGCGCTGAAATTCCTGGTTCAGTCACTGTATAAGTGCCCGGAATCAGATTCTCCCAAGTTTGCTCCATGCCGTTGGTTTGATTGAATACCTTGGTGTTGCCTGATGGATAGGACGGTCCGGTTATGGTAATGCTGAAATCAGGTACCGTCAATCCAACCGCCTCGTTTGTCTCCACCGTCTTTAAAACAGTCAGAGAGCCTGGTGCGTATGTGTTTGTGACTGTTACATCAACGGTTGTGTTTTCTCCACTTGCCACATTATAGGTCGTCGGGTCAATCACTACACCCCACGGCGCTGAGATTCCTGGTTCAGTCACTGTATAAGTGCCCGGAATCAGATTCTCCCAAGTTTGCTCCATGCCGTTGGTTTGATTGAATACCTTGGTGTTGCCTGATGGATAGGACGGTCCGGTGATGGTGATACTGAAATCAGGCACCGTCAAGCCAACCACTCCGTTTGTCTCCACGGCTTTTAATACCGTCAGAGAACCCGGCGTGTATGTGTTCGCGACGGTGACATCAACGGTTGTGTTCTCTCCACTTGCTACATTATAAGTCATTGGGTCAATCACCACACTCCATGGTGATGCTATGCCCGGTTCAGTCACCGTATAGGTGCCCGGAATCAGGTTGTCCCATGTTTGCTCCATTCCAATCGTATTATTGAATACTTTGGTGTTGCCGCTGGGATAGGACGGTCCGGTGATGGTGATACTGAAGTCAGGCACCGTCAATCCTATCGCTTCATTTAATCCCAGAGTCTTCAAAACTGTCAGGGAGCCGGTGGCAAAGGTGTTTGTGACAGTGACATCGACGGTTGTGTTCTCTCCACTTGCCACATTATAGGTCGTCGGATTAATCACTACACTCCATGGTGCGGCAATTCCCGATTCGTTCACCGTGTAGGTACCCGGAATCAGGTCATTCCAAGTTTGCTCCATACCGTTGGTTTGGTTGAATACCTTGGTGTTGCCTGATGGATAGGAAGGTCCGGTGATGGTGATACTGAAGTCAGGTACCGTCAATCCGATGGCTCCGTTTGTTTCCACCGCTTTCAATACGGTCAGGGAACCAGTGGTGTAAGTGTTGGTGACAGTGACATCGACGGTCGTGTTTTCTCCACTTGCTACATTATAGGTCGTCGGATCGATCACTACACTCCATGGCGAAGCGATACCCGGTTCGGTCACCGTATAGGTACCCGGAATCAGGTCATTCCAAGTTTGCTCCATACCGTTGGTTTGATTGAACACCTTGGTGTTGCCACTTGGATAAGACGGTCCGGTGATGGTGATACTGAAGTCAGGCACCGTCAATCCGATGGCTCCGTTGGTTTCCACGGCTTTCAAAACCGTTAGAGAACCCGGTGTGTATGTGTTCGCGACGGTGACATCAACGGTTGTGTTCTCTCCGCTCATTACTTGGTAGGTTGTTGGATTAATCACAACACTCCATGGCGATGCTATCCCCGGTTCAGTCACCGTATAGGTACCCGGAATCAGATCATTCCACGTTTGTTCCATTCCAATCGTATTATTGAATACTTTGGTGTTGCCACTTGGATAGGAAGGCCCAGTGATGGTGATGCTGAAGTCAGGTACCGTCAAGCCGACCGCTCCGTTTAATCCCAGAGTCTTTAAGACGGTCAGGGAGCCTGTCGCATAGGTATTGGTGACAGTAACGTCAACAGTGGTGTTTTCTCCTCCTGCTACCATAAAGGTTTCTGGATCAATCACCACACTCCATGGTGCGGCAATCCCAGATTCCGTAACAGTGTAGGTGCCCGGAATCAAATCGTTCCAAGTTTGCTCCATACCGTTTGTCTGGTTGAATACCTTGGTGTTGCCACTTGGATAGGAAGGCCCAGTGATGGTGATGCTGAAGTCAGGTACCGTCAAGCCGACCGCTCCGTTTGTTTCCACGGCTTTCAATACGGTCAGGGATCCTGTTGTGAACGTATTGGTGACGGTGACATCAACCGCCGTGTTTGCTCCACCTTCTACTACATAGGTCGTTGGATCTACGACCACACTCCATGGTGCGGCAATCCCCGATTCAGTCACAGTGTAGGTGCCGGGGAGCAGGTTGGTCCAAGTTTGCTCCATTCCATTGGTTTGGTTGAAAACCTTGGAGTTGCCACTTGGATAGGAAGGTCCTGTGATGGTGATGCTGAAGTCAGGTACCGTCAAGCCGATGGCTCCGTTGGTCTCCACAGTCTTCAAAACGGTTAGTGAGCCATACAGCTTTTCATTATGTACTGTAAAGCCGTCGACTGCACTGCCGCCATAAATCGGTGTCAGAAAACCGGTGGGAACCGGATCTTCTGAGATTGAATAAGTAATGGGGAAAATGTCTTTTCCCACAACGTAATAAATTGGAACATTGACGAATTTCCCTTTCCAGGCTGCGTACTCGGGATTCGTATTGGTATCTATGGTTCCATCCAATGTAATTGTTGCAGCGACATACGGTGTGCCTGTTTCACCGTTTTGACCTATCAGTTTAATTGTCACAGGCTCTGCATCGTTGATGTTGGCCCATGTTTTTTCGACTAATATTTCTCTCTTATCTAGTCCATTGGTTGGTAGTGGGACTGTTTTTTCACCAACTTTGTCAAATGTGACATGTAGGCTGGATCCGGCATAAGCGCCTGCACCTAAAGTAACGATTCCACCTTCAAACAAGTTGGGTGCTCCGCTTTCTGCCAAATGAGCTTCATAGTACATAGTCCAGTCGCCACCATACCATGACATGAGCGCATTAATAAATGAGCCTGGCGCCGCAGTCAGATCTCCATCCGTGTATCCTAATACATTAGGAACCATATGGTATCTTAACATTGTATCGCCAGTGTACCCCGGAGGAATTGCAGATCCGCCTGAGGTGAGTTCTACGGGGTCAGAGAAAGCAAAAGCATCTGCCCCCATAAATTGAGTGTCCGGCTCAATGATCGACTTCCCGTAGGTTGCTTGCGCATAAGCCTCAATATCCGCCTTAGTGTATAAGGTCGGACTGCCTGAATAAGGAACGTATGGTCCGATGAACCAATTGGTGGCCTGGTCATAACCCAGCGCTCCGGTTTGTGATTCCATGTAATCCAAATCGAAATCGATAAACTCACCACTTGGCACATAGCCTTCCGCATTTGCCCGGTATGGGACATAGCTTCCTTCATAATATTTTACTAAGTTACCTGGTGTCCAGGATTCACTGACATTGTCATACCCTGCCTGTGACCAGGACGTGCTTGCAGCAGCAAAAGCAGCGGCGGGTATTAAAGTAAATACCATCAGTATTACTGTAATATTCGCAATCCACTTTATGCCTCTTGAATGCATTGACATCACTTCATCTCCTTTCATGGTTTTAACATTTGGGGAGTATTTGTCTTGCTCCTTGCATCGGCATCTGTGTATCAAAATAAAAAATTAGACAAAAATAACCGACTCAAGGTCGGTTACGCTATTGGCTCCATCCGATGAAAAGCGTCCAAATCAAACACCGGAATTCATTGTCCCCTTTTAAACATACTTGTTGGTTTAGTAAACATATCATAAAATATGAAGATTTGCAAGAATATTTGGAATATTTCAGATACATAAAGATAACTTCAAGCCGCTGATGGGATTGACGAAACTACGCCGATATTTCCGTATGGATTCCGTTGGATTCAAAGTATTGCTGAATGTCCTCCAGACGCTCCTTGATGGGGGCTTGATAGACTTCCTGCTCCTTGCCCACATGCTGGCTTTTGGAGACACCAAGGCGGTGATATGGCAACAAGGTCAACTGTTGCAACTTGTTTTCAAGTAGGAATGAGGAAGTATCATGCATCAGCTCTTCACTATCGTTGACGTTGGAAAGCAGAGGCATCCGTACAATCAGTTTTTGCAACAGATTTGGGTCGG
>Ga0316601_100000655_pt1 | contig 15600 bp, 12 predicted proteins | sample OWC_soil_day5_no_FD_207663 | JGI IMG/M metagenome (GOLD analysis project Ga0316601, IMG submission 207663) | Wetland soil microbial communities from Old Woman Creek delta, Ohio, United States - OWC_soil_day5_noCT | ecosystem: Environmental > Terrestrial > Soil > Wetlands | place: USA: Ohio... | reverse complement strand
ACAATCGGAAAACTTGTTTAGGCACATCTTCTCAATTTTGACTTATCTCTTCCTTCCGCTTTACGCTGCGGTAGGTATTTTTATTAGGTGAAACGCCAGACTGTAGTTTTCATGCAAGCTGAAATCGGAATCATCGGAGGAACAGGCCTTTACGACCCCAGACTTCTCAAAAACGCCCAGGAAGTCGAAGTCAACACGCCCTACGGATCTCCGTCGGACACATTAACCATCGGCGAACTGTCTGGGCGACTTGTAGCGTTTTTGGCAAGACATGGACACGGACACACAATACGACCAACGGACGTTAACAGCCGCGCAAACATGTTCGCTTTCAAGAAAATGGGCGTAACGCGGGTTCTGGCAGTCTCCACAGTAGGCTCCTTGAAGGAAGAGTATAAGCCCGGTGACTTGGCGTTTGTTGATCAATTCATCGACCGAACCACAAAACGGGAGCAGTCGTTTTACACGGAGAACAAAGTGTGCCACATATCGGTCGCCGACCCCATGTGTCCCGAAATCAGAAAAACCCTTAAATCGGTAGCCAAAGCAGCAAAAATTAGCGCACACCCGACTGCTACGTACGTCTGCATTGAGGGACCGCGCTTTTCAACAAGGGCAGAGTCAAAACTTTTCCAGAAATGGGGAGCAGACGTTGTAGGCATGACGATGGTCCCGGAATGCGTTCTTGCACGAGAAGCTGAGCTCTGTTATGCTACCACGGCGATGATTACCGACTACGATGCATGGAAAGAGCATGCGGTCACCACAGAAGATGTTGTGACCATTATGCGAGCGAACGTCGAGAAAGTCAAGCTGATAATTGCCGAAGCCGTCGCAAAACTGCCCGCGGAACGAGGCTGCAACTGCCAGAACGCGATGGAAGGGGCTTGCATATAACCCAAGAGGCAAAAAGAATGAACCTGAAAGCCAAGATTAGGCGAATACCCAAATTCAAAGGTGTGGTCTTCTGGGACATAACGCCGCTCCTAAAAGACAAAGAAGCCTTCAAAGAAGCCATAAACAAACTGGCAGAGCACTACAAGGGCAAAGATATCGACGTCATCGTGTCAAACGAAGCCAGAGGATTCATCATCGGCGCACCACTGGCCTACAAGTTGGACGTGGGCTTTATCCCAGTCCGCAAAGAAGGCAAACTCCCCAGTAAATGCGTTCAACTTACCTACCAGAAAGAATACGAAAAAGACACAATAGAAATGCACGAAGACGCCGTCAAGAAAGGCGACAGAGTTCTCGTCATTGATGATCTGCTGGCAACAGGCGGCACAGTCAAAGCAAATATTGAGCTTATTGAGAAAATGGGCGGCAAAGTTGTGGGCTTAGGCTTCCTGGTCGAGCTGGAATACCTTGCGGGTAGGAAACTGCTTGGCGACAAGTACGATGTTTTCTCGCTCATAAAAATCCTCAACACCAATCCATAACCTTTCTCTTTTGTGATCTGCACTTACCCCTAGCTGAGACCGGATTGGCATTATGCACGCCTAGAAATAGTCTGACACTCGTTGCTGAAAATCAGTAAAAGTTTCCCGCACAGTTTGTCATTTGTTTTCTCAATGCTCGCTTGAAACTACTGAAAAACAAATTACCGGAACCTTGACCAGGAGCAAGTCTCCAAAGTTCTAAGAGAGGTCGATACGCAAGACCGCAAAGGTGTATAATTGAAAAAACATTAAGAAAAGACAACAAAAAGGAAGAAGGGGGAAGATTTGGGTTTTACTTTACGAGCTGCTTGCGCATTTCTTCGTATGTGTTCTTGATGTCTTCAACTGAGGCATCGTCTTCCAGCGTTGAAACGTCGCCAATTGGTGCGCCAATAAGCACGGCTTTGAGGATTCTGCGCATGATTTTACCGCTTCTGGTTTTTGGCAGCTTGTTCACCATGATAATTGCGTCGGGCGTTGCGATTGGCCCGATGGTTGTGCGGATGTGCTTGACAAGATCTGCTCTGAGTTCTTCACTTGGCTGGAAACCACTTCGCAGAGTCACGAAAGCCACTGGAACTTCGCCTTTCACAGCATCTTCTTTGCCCATAACTGCAGCTTCGGAAACTGCTGGATGCGAAACCAACGCAGACTCCAATTCTACTGTGCCGATTCTGTGGCCTGCGACTTTTAGAACTTCGTCAGCCCTACCCAGTAGCCAGAAGTAGCCTTCTGGGTCACGCACCGCGTAGTCGCCTGTGTAGTAGATGTTTGGCCATCTGCCAAAGTATGTCTGCTTGAAACGGTCAGGATCCTTCCAGAGCGTCTGAAGCATACCTGGCCAAGGAGACTTCACAACGAGGAACCCCTTAGTTCCGGCAGAAACTGGTTTACCTTTGTCATCGTAGATATCCGCGTTTACAGAGGGCAACGGGAAAGTTGCGGATCCTGGCTTGAATGGCGGAAGCTCTATACCGCTCAGCGAGGAAATCATGAATCCACCTGTTTCCGTCTGCCACCAAGTGTCAATTATGGCTAAGCGTTCTTTGCCAATGACTTTGTAGTACCAGCGCCAAGCCTCAGGGTTAATGGGTTCACCAACGGTGCCCAAAATCCGCAGACTGTCAAGGTTATGTTTGTTGGGCCATTGCTCACCGAACTTCATGAACATGCGCACGGCGGTCGGTGTTCCGTAGAGTATGGTTATTCCGTGACGTTCAACCATGTCCCACCATCGGTCCTGCGCTGGATAGTCAGGTGTGCCCTCAAACAGGAAAGCTGTGATGCCTAGACTCAACGGTGCATACACGTTGTAGGTGTGTCCAGTGATCCAGCCGATGTCTGCAACGCACCAGTAAATGTCCTCATCAGACGGGTTAAAAGCCCACTTGAGAGTCCAGTAGGCCCAAACCAAGTATCCGCCCGTGCCATGCTGCACACCCTTTGGCTTTCCAGTGGTTCCTGAAGTGTACAAAATAAACAGCGGATCGGTGGCTAGCATCTTTTCAGGCTCCACGTACGCACTTGAGCCAGCTTGAGCGAGCGCAGCGTCGTACCAGAAGTCTCTGCCATTCTGCATATTAACTGGTTGGCCAGTGCGTTTTACAACTATGACTTTTTCGATGCTAGAAGTAGTTTGAAGCGCTCGGTCTGCGTTGTCTTTAATACCGACGGGTTTGCCTCTGCGGAAGCTGCCGTCTGCAGTTACGAGTATCCTTGCACCCGAATCATTCACCCTATCAGCAAGTGCTTCAGCGCTAAATCCCGAGAAGACAACTGTGTGGATTGCACCTACGCGCGCAGTTGCGAGGAGTGTAATTGGAAGCTCAGGAATAACTGGCAGGTAAACTGCAATGCGGTCGCCTTTCTTGATTCCTGCATCTTTGAAGACCTTGGCGAGCTTGTTGACTTCGCGGTACAGCTGGTGATAAGTGTAAGTTTTAACTTCCCCCATTTCGCCCTCCCAGATGTAGGCTACCTTGTTTTTCTTGGAGGATTTTACGTGGCGATCAAGGGCGTTGTAGGATATGTTGAGTTCGCCGTCCGGGAACCACTTGTAGAATGGTGGGTCTGAGTCGTCGAGGACTTTGGTTGGTGATTTGAACCAGTCTATGGCTTTGGCTTTTTCATGCCAGAATGCTTGAGGGTTATTGATTGACTCTTCCCAGACTTGTTTGCGTTTTTCTCCGGAAGAAATCTTTACTAAGCTTGGATAATATTTCTCGTTGAAGGGTAAGCTTGCTTCAGACACTTCAGTTCACGTTCCACTTGTTGTTGGGGTGAAGGTTAAGTTCTGGCAGTTTAAAGCTTTTCGGTTCTCTTTAAAAAACGGAAAATTGAAACTATACCGATTTCAACTGCGCAAGGCAACGCGGGAATCTCAGTTGCGCGGGGCAAGCAGCCTAATCTCCTTGTCTTTGAAAACATGCGATTGGCTGTAAGGCGTAAAGCGGATTTCCAATATTTTTGCTAGTTCCCTTCGTTTTTTAGGCTGGCATCAAGTACAAACTCCCCGATTTTCGGAACGAGGTTTTCAAATATAGCATCCTGATCATCAATTGCGGTCAACTGATGAGATATCGCATTCTCAAACCTGAAACTGCAACTTCTGATGTATTCGGAGGAACAATAGACAAGTATTCACGGTAGTCTCAAACAGAATGACGAAAAGAAAAGAAGAAGGTTAGACTTAGCTGCTTACTGGGCAAATCGGCAAGACAGTTTTTGCATGCGCTTCGTTGATGATCTGCGCGATGGCTAAGTATACAGCGCTTAAGCCGCAGATAACGCCTTCGATGCCTGTAATCGTGTTGAAGGTTACTGATCCGAAAAGTGTTGGGTTGCCAGTTAGCTCACGAATCGTCAACATGAAGAACAGAATCGCAAGGCTCATGAACACGAATTGAATTGCACGGTTCGCTTTTAGTGTGCCGAAGAACATAGCGAAAGTGAACAATCCCCACATGAAGAAGTAGGCGGCCATTGCAGTTCCAGTCGGTGTGGCTAAGCCAACAAAGATTGACGTTTTTGGGAGGACCAAGAGACCCACTAGACTCCACCAGAACAAACCGTAGGAGGTGAAGGCGACTGTGCCAAAAGAGTTTCCGTTTCTGAACTCCATTATGCCAACGATTATTTGGGCCAAGCCCCCATAGGCCAAACCCATGGCTAAAATCATTGTGTCCAGGGGGAACAGGCCAGCATTATGCAGATTGAGGAGAACTGTTGTCATTCCAAAGCCAAGTAATCCGAGCGGTGCAGGATTTGCCAGTTTAGTTGCCAGTTTGTCACTCATTCATTTCACATCGTATTAGTCCAAACGTTTTGAAACGTTTGTTCGATGTTTCACAATATAACCTTTATGGCTGCTTAGACTTGCACGTACCTCTTGGGCATATCAAAGAAGAACGCGAGCAGTTGAATACCAATTCCTGAAAACAATCACTCAAGTTTCACAAAGAAAAGAAGAAGGGAAGTGGGTCTTAGTTCAGCTTAATTCTCGCGAGTGTTGCGAAGTCGCTGAGGCTGTTTAGCTGGACTGCGCTGTTGCTGATGGTGTAGAGCGTGTTGCCGATATATAAGGAACGGGTGATGAACTGGTTGTAGTCTACCCATTGGTAGCTGTTTACCGAGGCTAGTGATGGATTAGCTAGAAGAATTGCGGCGTCATCTAGTTGAGAGACTCTGCCTTTGAGAACAAAGCCGTCGTTGACGCTGACGTTGAAAATGTATACCCCTTGCCAAACGAACTGGCCGTACTGGCTGGCTCCAGGCGCTGTAGTTGGGCCTGGCCTTGGGAGTATTGCCTGGGTTGAGCCGTCTGTCTTCGTCGTTGGTGCTGCTGTTGGAGTTGAGCTTGTGCCTGAGTCCGCGGGAATCAAGTAGAGTTCCACCGGGATTACGAGCAGATTTTTCGCTGGATTAAACAAGAAAGCCTTGGGATCGTATAATGCTTGGCTGCTTGTTCCTCGGTCGCCTATGCCGTATTTGGCGATTTCCTTTGGCGCGTTGATATTGCTCACATCGAAGAGGGAAAGCTTCAGTCCTTGGTACCAAGCGAAATTGGTTTCTTCCGATGCGATTGCGTCTTTGCCTAAGCCGATTAAGTGAGTTTCATCGTACGGGTGTAGATAGTCTGAGTAACCGGGGATTACTAGTTCACCAAGAACTTTTGGGCTATTGGGTTGGCTCAGGTCGATCACGAACAGCGGGTCTGTTTTCAGGAAAGTGACCATGTATAGTCTGTTACCCATGAATCTGGCGGAGTGGAAGTTTTCGCCCGTTGCGAGGTCTTCCAGTCTACCTACTACGTTCAAGTTCATGTTTAGGACGTAGACGTTGTTTTGCTGTTTTCCGTTCCAGGAGGCTTCGTTTTCGTATTCGTATGCGGTTGTGACTATTCTGAAGTACCCGTTGCTTTCGTCCATGGAATATTGGTTTAGGACATTGCCCGTTACGTTTCCTGTTGCCACAAAACTCATAGAGTCGCCTGATACTTGAACACGGTATATGGACGTCCCCTGCCATGCAGGCCTCCAGATGCCCGGCATAATTGAGATAGTGCCGGTGGAGGTTGTGATGTCTTTTGAGGTGACTGGTGTTGGCTGGCTAGTTGTCAGCCAGTTCGATACTGGATATGTTATGTAAATGTTGGTTTGGGAAACGTATATGTTGCCTGCGCCGCCCATCATGATTGTTTTGGTCGTTGGTTGCTGCACATCGTTTGCGATGTTTATGCTGGCGACGGTTGTATATGAGTAGTAAGTGTCTGAAGTGTTTGCGTAGTAGATTTTTGACGGATCGGCGGCGGTTGTTTTTGAGTCTGAGAAGACAGTGGGAAGGGTTACTGCGTCGTTCACTAAGTAAGCGCCTTCACTGACTATGTTGTATATGTAGTTGCCTATCATGCGGCTGTTAACGTAGTAGCCGCTTGATGTGAAGTTTCTGGACAATGAAGGGTTGGCTTTGTTTGCTATGTTGTAGACATACACGAAGGTGCTACCGCTATTGTAATAGGGGTAAATGTCAGGCATTGCGGTGGCTTCTTTGCCGCTACTGTCTGTGAGGATTCTGTATGGCATCTGTTGGGTGCCTAGAACCGCGAGTTTGGTTCCGTCCTGGCTCAGGTAAATGCCGGAAAGGTATGCATCTGTGAAAGATATTTTTCCGAGGATCTTTGCGTTTTGTGGATTGGCGTCAATTATGTAAACGATTTTTGTGTCGTTGCCAATGACGTATAGATATTTTCCGTCGGTTTTGACGGTGTCTGCTTCGTCGACTCCTGCCACTTGGATGTTTGTTGTGGAGTAGTCTTTGGTGCCTGTGCTTGATTCGCCTGTGAGTTGTGAATTGGGAACGGATGCTGGCACGGGAGCCGTTGTGGGGCTGGGAACTGGCAGTCCGGTTGTGGTTTGGCGGGAGTCTTCTGTGCCAATCCAGTATGAACCGCCGTTTTGGGTGGTTGCGTTAAGGAAATCTTTGAGTTCGTCTATTGATGAGAATGTTTTCATGGAAGCTGTTTGAACCTCAGGGATTGGCGAGGGACTGTCCGTAGGGTTTGGAGTGATGTCGGGTGTGCCTGTGGGCGATAGGCTAGGTGACAAGCTGGGCGATATGCTGGGCGTGGGCGATAAGCTGGGCGACGGTAGAAGCGGGGATATTCCGGGAGTCGTACCGTAACTGTAAATCATGGCGACAAACAATACTGCAAGTAACATGCCGATTATGCCGTAATTCTTGGTCTTCTTCATAACCTCTTTCTCTACCAAGTTTTTCACCATATTCCTATCTGTTAATGACGTTATTTTATCCTAAGCTTGAGTACACTATGTTCCACACTTTAGTACGGTCGTAAAGACCACATCCGGTACGCTTCGTACCAGAAGACAATGCAGACTACTGCTCCGAATGCTATAATGAACAAGTTTTCTCGAGCTAGCCAGTTTAGTCCCTGCATAAGGACAGTCAAGAAGGCAATGTAGAAGGTTGTTGAGAAGACGGCATAGAAGAAATACCGTGGAAACAACAGTTTGCCCAACTTCACATAATGACGTAGCACACCAATCTTAACCTCGTTGGTAAGGAAGTAGTGCCCACCTAAATCCTGTTTTTCAACCAAACCAAGTTCACGAAGCTGCTCCAAGTGGTGGTTTGCCACGCTGGGACTGCTAAAGTGCAGCGCCCTTTGGACTTCGCGGACGCTTTGGGGGGTGCCACTCTTAAGGAGGTGCCAGTAGACTTTCCAGGCTTTACCTCTAAGGGCGTATTCCAGCTCGTTTTCCTGTTCAGCCTTCAACCGGCTTTACTCCAGATGTAACATAATCTGGAACATACATGGATATAAGTCCAGTTCTTAGAACGCTGCTTTCTAAGCTTTCTTTATTTGGATAGAAAGCAAGAAAAAGGCATGTAAAGAAGAAAAAGGAAGGAATTGTGGGCTCAGGACTAAGAGAGGAAAAGGCAATTAGGTTTTTGACTTGTTGGCTGCTTGAGGCATTCCAGTGGGCAGGTCGGGGAAGTTTTGGTTTACCCTCTGTTCTGCGACTACTGCTGCTTCGTCTAGGATTTTGGCTGCGTCTTCGTTAACGTTGTTGAAGTTGAGGGATGAGCCGCAGCTGGTTCCTGCGTCGAACATGAGACCGCTGAGCATGTTGCCGATTTCGCCCAGTTCGTTTTCTGCTTCAGGTAGGACGCCGCACATTCCGACGTTGACACTTCTCAGTACACCTATGCATGGTCCGAGTGTTGTTACGAGGTCGCCGAATTCGGTTATGGTCTTCATTCGCAACGTGACTTGGTCTAGGGCGAGGCGTGCATTCATGACGAGTCTTTCCATTTTGCGGACTTCTGCGAGTTCGTTGGCGTAAATGTTGGCGCGCGCTGTGTCGTGTTTTGCATAGGCATCAACCAGTTTAGCGAAGAGGGATTTGTCTTTCTGGGTGAAGCGTTCGTTAGCTTGGTCTAGTTTTTGAATTTGCAGTTCCAACTTTCGTATTGCGGAGTCGAGGCGGGGTTTGAGGGGTTGTTGTGGTTGAATTGTTCCTCTTATTGCTTCTGTGAACGTGTTTCCTTCTCTTTTGCTTTCCCATTTCTTGGCAAAGCGTTCAGACATGTTAGTATCCTCAAAACTTGTGAAGTGTCTGACGTACTTATGCCTTGTTAACATACATGAATCATGCGCATATACATGTGGACTTCCGAGAATTGTTGCGAGATGCAGTGAACCACATAACTTTTGCTTTGATGCATGAAGCAATATACAGAAAGGTGAAAAATGCGCCTTGACCGCTGACTTCCAAGAGATGCTTTGCAGTGTAATGTCTGACTTTGCACCGGCATTCTTAAGGTTTAAGCTCGAAGCTATAGACTCAATTTGGAACAGGAGACACGTGCTTGGAAAGTGGAAAAAGGTTATAACAACCCCAGCGAAATAGTACCCAAACACGTTTGCTGGTGAAAGATTTTGAGCGACAATTATGCTCCCCTCGTCGGAGATAACTATGATCCCGAGAGAATCCGAGTCATAGTCCCCGTGGGCGGAAAAGCAACCCGTCTCCTGCCTCTCACAGCGGAAACCAGCAAAGCCTGCCTGCGCCTGTTGAATCGTCCGCTGGTGGATTTCTCGCTTCTGTCGCTGGCTAACCAGGGCATTCGGCACTTCATCTTCGGCGTCAAAGGTTACACTAATTACCGCGACTTGTACGATTACTTCGAGTCTGGCTACGGCTTCAGCGCCCGATACAACATTAAGCCACGCATCCATGTAAAGTACCAGCCCAATGTTGAAGACCTTGGAAGTGCTGACTCGGCAAGGATAAACATGGATTACTACGAGATCAACTCGCCCGTTTTCGTGGTGCAGGGAGACAACATCTTTGACATCAATGTTAAGGACCTTTTGCGGTTTCACCGAAACAAAGGCGCTATGATGACTATTGTTCTGCGCGAGGCCGAAAACGTCGAGGGACTGGGCATTGCGGACATCGACAAAAACTGCCGGATAAAGCGTTTCGTAGAAAAGCCTCTGCCCATAGACGCACCCAGCAAATTGGCGAATACAGGTTTGTATGTGGTTTCCCCCGAAGCCAAGAAAATCTTCAAAGAAAAAGGCGTCAAAGACATTGTTGAGCAGAAACACCGTTTAGACTTCGGCTACGACTTCATCCCCTACTTAACGCAAACGGCACGCCCCGTCTATGGCTACGCCCTTAAAGGCAGCTGGTTTGATGTGGGTACACCAAAGAACTACTTGGAAGCCATGAAGAAACTACTCCGCGGCGGCTTCCAAATGCTCACTGATTTTGGCGGAAGAATCAGCCAAAAGGAGCAAATCTGGGTTCAAGGAGAAAGCAATGACGCTGCGAAAAGACGTGAAGAAATCGTCAAGAAAATAAAGCAAGGAAAAATCGATATCGAAGGCGCCGTCCTTATCGGTAGACACTGCGAAATCGACGACGACGTAAGAATTGTGAACTCATGCATAGACAACTTCACCCACATCGGCAAAGGCACGGTGATTGAAGACTCGGCCGTCATGGACCGCGCAACCATAGGCGAACATGCGGAAATATGCGACAGCATCATCGGCAGACACACAACCGTGCTGTCGAGTGCTCGCAAACCAACAAAGATTTGGGAGGTCTCCGTCGTCGCCGACGATGTTACCATTGAAGAAGGCAGCATGCTTTCGGCGTCTAAAATTTACCCACACCAGCATGTGCGCGGAGAATTCAAAAACCAAACCCTAATTGCAAGCTAAAAGCGCCTACGCCTTGAACCACTTAAAAATCAGGTACTTCACTTCTTCATTGCCCAAGCCCGGGGCCGCTATAATAAATCTTTTTCGCACCGTTGTGGCTAATCGTCCTGCCTTCACGATTTCTGTAGCGGATATGTCTGAAGCGGCAGTTTTGACGGAGACCATATAAGGCGCGTGTTCCACGCCTGGACCGTACTTGTACACGGCGAAGTCGCAGCCGAACTTTATGCCAGGAGTAACGACTAAGCCGCTGTCGCGCAGGTTCTGATAAACGGCGAATTTCTCTTCAAACTCCTCGTAGAGCTGCTTGGCTTTTTGCCGCAGCTTCGCCAAGCCAACTTTACTTCTCTCTACGCCTTCGTAAACAGAGATCGATCCTTTCTCCGTAAGATAGACGCCTTCCATCAAATCCAGAATCAACGGAACGTCAAACTCAGGAATCTTCGGTTTAGCAATGCCCAAAGGTTTGCCATAATAGCCATTCTTGTAGAGTTGAGAGCCTTCCGTTGAGTTCCAAACGACAAGAAAGTTCTCAAGTAGTTCCACGTGGATTTTCGGGGGCTTCTTAGGCATGAGAACCGTCGCCTTTGGCTACATGGTGAACGATAGCAATCGGGCTGCATCCGCGGCGTCTTCGGCCTTATCTGCGGAGTTCTCCAGCAACTGAAGCACGTCATGCATTATGAACAGGGCAGGTAAGTCGATTTTGCTTGTCAAGATTTTTATGGCTAGCGCACGGTAATTGTCGTCGACTATTCTCTCCGCCGTCTCCACATCCTTGGCCTTCTCAAGGGTTTTGCTAGAGCCGTAGCTTAGGACCATCATGGTTTCCCTGAGCTTAAGAACTGTATCCAAAACAGAATCCGCCAGCTTCTGCAGGTCTTTGCGTACGTCTGCTGGAACGCTCCAATTATGCTCCATAATCTCAACAAGGTAGAAGGCGATGCCTTCAGAAAAATCGGCGATTTCGCTTGTCAAGTTGGTGAACCTGAGAAAGTCCTCGCGGCTGATGAGTATTGCGCCTATTTCAGCGAGTTCTGTGCTAACCATTTGGCGAGCTTTAATGACTTCTTCTTCCCCGCGTTTGATTTCGCTGAAAAGCCTCCTGGCTGCTTCTTTGTCGCCCATTGCGAAGGCTTCAGCCATTTGCGGAGTTTTCCGGGTGACCTCCAGCACCTTGCGTAGGTTATCTTGACAGATAGTTAACGCCTTGCGCTTAACGCGTTCTTCAGTTTCTGCTGGAAGCACCAAGTCTTAGTTCACGTCCATAGCCGTCAGTAAATGTTATATTTTGTAGTAAGGGTTGCACTAAAAAAGGTACCCCTTCAAGTCTGCACTAATGTGCCTAAATCCTCAAAGTTAATTCTTCCTTGGAAGTACTTCTGCATGAGTTCAGGGAGGGCGTTGACTTGAGCTCGCACTTGCCGCCACGAGTCTCGGTCGCGTATAGTCACCGTGTCCTTCTCCAACGTCTCGTAATCTACAGTAATCCCCAGAGGAATGCCTGCTTCGTCTGCGCGCGCGTATCGTCTGCCGATGGATCCAGCCTCATCCAATTCCACAGAAAGGCCTTGCTTGGTCAGCTGCTTCTGCATTTCTTTTGCCTTCGTGTCTAGACCGTCTTTGCTCATCAACGGGTACAAACCAACTTGTATGGGCGCGATGCTTCTTGGGAAGCTCATGAGCACGCGATCCTCTTTTATGCCATAAGCGTATTCCAAGGCAACATAGAAAAGTCTATCCGATCCGAAACTCGGCTCCACAACATGCGGAACAAAACGCTTACCCCGCACAATCGCCTTCTGGGTTACAATCTGCACGTGCTCGGGCATCACCTTGTAGTTTTCGACCATGAAGAAACCATCCTTCTTCAAGGCAAGAGCTACGGTTTCAGGATCGGCCTTCGAAAGCAGTTCGCCAACTTTGCCCGCTTCTTTCTTGAAAGCCGGACCCATCTTGGCCATGACGGGTTTGGCAACAGGCTGCTCGGTCTCCACCGGCGTCTTATATTCCTTATAGACGCGCATGTCGACCCCGCTAGCTTTCATGTGTGAGTTCAGGTCAAAGTCTGTGCGGTAAGCGTGCCCAGAAACCTCAGTCCACCCGTAGCGGTCAAGCAAAACCTCTTGATCGAAGCTTTGGCTGCTGTAATGGGCTTTTTCCCATGGCAGTTTTTCGATGAACCGCTGCTTCTCCGCGGGAACGCCAATTTCAGTAAGGAGTCTCTTGGCCATGGCCATGAAGAAGACTTGCCATTCGGAACGAACGATTCTCTTGTCAAGAGCTTCGCGAACTGTAAGCATGATGGCTTCTTCGCTATTCTTCAGCCTGGTTTCACCCAGGAGAATTGGCAGAGTCTCGTTTTCGACTTCTTTGAGCAGGTGACAACATGGTTCTTCTGGATCAAAGAAGAACTCCAGGTCGCAGATGGTGAATTCCCGCAGCCTAATTAAGCCCTGTCTGGGCGAGATTTCGTTTCTGAGCGCGTGTCCTATTTGGACTACTCCGAATGGAAGTTTCTCACGCGCTGCAGCGTACAGTCGATTGAATTCAACGAATATGCCCTGTGCAGCTTCGGGTCTGCCGTAGCCGACAGCACCGCTGTACGGACCAATTGTGGTTACAAACATGGTAAGGAACAACTGTGGGGGCCGAAAGTCGCCGCCGCAATCAGGGCAACGGATGCCGTTCTTCTCAATTGCAGCCTGCACCTCGTCTAAAGGCATTTTCTCCGCCTCAGCGGAAGTGATTTTCGCGCATTCCTCAAGGAGATGGTCGGCGCGGAAACGTTTGTTGCACTTAACGCATTCTACCATGGGTTCCTTAAAGTGGTCTACGTGTCCTGAGGCTTCGAAAACTTTGCCCGGCGTTATCACGGACGACTCCATCTCGAGAATGCCCGTTTGCTTCACGACCAAATCTCTCAGCTTGTTTTCTATGTTCTGCTTCAAGCGCGTGCCCAGCGGACCATATGCCACGAATCCGCCTGCACCGCCGTAAATTTCATAGGAGTTCCAGTAGAAGCCCCTGCGTCGTGCTAACTCGTTGATGGATGTGAACTTGTCTGTTTTTGCGGTTTCTGCCAATTTCTCATCGATCCTTTTTTACTGGTTAATTGCCACTTGCAAATTAAAGCTTGCTAGTCGAAGAAAGTACTTTCGACACGTCCGTGAATAGTTCTTGAAGTGAAAGGTATCAAAGAAGGGTCTTACCTTCAGTTTGCAACGCTCCTATTTGCGTTTTCTGCTCAGGCTAAAGCCGACTGCTGCGAGCATATTTACCGACACGATAACCGAGGCGACTGTCAGTAGGTGCTGTCGAGTGTGGTGCTTGAGCTGGATGTTGCTTCTGCTATGATTTCTGGAGTTGAGGATGGTGCACGTAGCCTTTTATAGGCATTCACGAATATGAATGCCAAATAAGGTGGGAAATTGCCCGAAACCAAAGTCGCACTAATAGGCATAGGCAATTGTGCATCAGCTCTAATTCAAGGGCTACAATACTACGGAATATCAGAGGATGAGAATTTGACGGGGCTCAGGAACCCGATTTTGGGCAATTTAACTCCCAAAGACATTAAGGTGGTCGCTGCCTTCGATATTGATGAACGCAAAATCGGAAAAGACCTCGCCGAGGCAATTTTCGCCAAGCCAAACAACGCCCCTAAAGTCACAGAAGTTCCGAAAATGGGCGTCACCGTGCAAAAAGGCCCTTTGCTCGACGGCATAGGCAAATTAGCCCAAAGTGTCGTTCAAGTGAGCAAGGCAAAAGACATAGACGTTGCCAAAGCACTCAGAGCGGCAGGTGCAGAAATGGTGATTAACTTGCTTCCCAGTGGTGCCGGAAAGGCTTCGGACTCTTACGCAGAACAAGCGCTAGAAGCCAAATGCGGGTTTGTAAATGCTACGCCGCACTTCATCGCCAGCGACGCGAAGTGGGCCAGAAAATTCGCAGAAGCAGGTCTGCCACTTGTAGGGGACGACCTCATTGACCAAGTGGGCTCAACTGCCCTTCACAAAACGTTGCTGCGTCTTTTGTCCGAGAACGGAGTGAAAATTGTCGAAACCTACCAGCTAGACGTTGGCGGTGGCACCGAATCACTAGACACTATGGACAGAACCCGCGACGCGAAACGCACCATCAAAACCGAATCCGTAGCTTCGACTTTACCCTACAAGACTGAAGTCGTGGCCGGCTCAACGGACTACGTGGATTTTCTCCAGAACAAGCGGGACAGCTACTTCTGGATTAGTGGCACCTACTTCTGCAACGCTCCAATGAAGATTGACCTCAAATTCAGCACGGTCGACGCGCCAAACGCTGGCAGTGTGCTCTTTGACGTCATGCGCGCCATGAAACTTGCGCTGAACAAAAAACGGAAAGGCGCAATCGAAGCAATCTGTGCCTACGGTTTTAAGCGTCCGCCCCAGATGCTTACGCTGGAAGCTTCAGAAGAAGCCTTCAAGAAATTCATTGCCCAGAATATGTAAGCACTTTACCTAGCGCTTATCTTGTCCAGCTTTTGGAGAATTCTCCTTTTTACACCGTTCTGCTCGATTTTCTCCTTCATCACGGTAACTGTGTTGACTGGAGTGGGGTCCACGCCTCGAACCAAGGCTAAGTATACGCTCGCAAAGTCACCAAGCAGAATCGTGCTTAGCATTTTCGCAAGGTCACTTTTGCCTTGTGCCCAGACTTCGAACATATTCGACACCGCGGTTTGCATGAGCGCTTTTGTGGTTTCGATACGGCTTCGAATCTCCACGGGTTCCGCGTCATCCCGCAGAAAAACCACTCCGTAGCCTTTCGCGAGACCCTGGGCGCTTTCCCAACCCATCGTCTCGTTGTGGTTAAGCTCGCTGAAGTATTCCCATTTGGCTGGGACCTTCGCGTTTTCGTTAAATTGCTGTTTGTAACGTAGAGCAGCGCCGCGGTAAATGCCAAAACCGTACACCACAGGAACCATACCAAGTAGGTTCAAAGCAAGTTTTTTCGAGAAGTTCTCGTCCGAAGGCCTTGTAGGTTGATTCTCGTCGCTGATATCATGCAACACGTCGAGTGTTTCCGCAAATTCAGCTGAGAAACCTGGAATCAACCTGACCTTCTCCATACACTTAAGCAACGGTACAAACATGTGCGGCATTGCACCTCGAGGTGGCATTCCAGACTCAACCTGCAGGTAAGGCACACTCAGTTTCTTTGCATATTGAATGAGGTTGCCCCCTGAACTCAAGCAGAAAATCATGCATTTTCGGTTTAGGGCGTCCACGAAGCTGCTGAGAGTTTCTTCAGTGTCACCGGAATAGCTTGCTAAGACGACGAGGCTGTTCTTGTCAGCGTAAGCGGGTAGCGTGTATTCTCTGCTAATTTCGATGGGCGCTTTCGCCACGTCGCGCGTGTAGT
>Ga0316601_100000654_pt1 | contig 15605 bp, 12 predicted proteins | sample OWC_soil_day5_no_FD_207663 | JGI IMG/M metagenome (GOLD analysis project Ga0316601, IMG submission 207663) | Wetland soil microbial communities from Old Woman Creek delta, Ohio, United States - OWC_soil_day5_noCT | ecosystem: Environmental > Terrestrial > Soil > Wetlands | place: USA: Ohio... | reverse complement strand
GCTTGACGGTATCGCCTTCCTTGACGAGCAGCTTCAACAGGACGCCGTCGTCCTCGATGTTGAAGTCCATGTTCGCTTTGTCGGTCTCGACCTCGGCCACGAGGTCACCGGGCGACACCTTGTCGCCCTCCTTCTTGGTCCACCGGATGAGGACACCTTCCTCCATCGTCGGGGACAGCTTCGGCAAACCGATGATCTGGGCCATCTGCTACTCCAGGTACAAGGCGCGGCGGACCGCGGCGACGACGTCTTTCACCTGCGGCTGCACTTCATCTTCGAGGTTCTTCGCGTAGGGCATCGGCACGTCCTCGCTGGTGACGCGCTCGATCGGTGCATCGAGGAAGTCCATGCAGTGCTTCTGCATCTGGTACGCGACCTCGGCGCCAAACCCGGCGACCGGCCAGCCGACCTCGACGATCACGCAGCGCCCGGTCTTCCTCACCGATTCGGCGAGGGTCTCGACATCGAGCGGCCGGAGCGTGCGCGGGTCGACGATCTCGACCTCGATGCCTTGCTCCGCGAGCACCTTCGCGGCGTCGAAGCAGGTCCAGACCATCTTCGACCACGCGATCAGCGTGATGTCCTTGCCCGGGCGCTTGATGTCGGCCTTGCCGATCGGCGTCAGGTGCTCGATGCCCTCGTCGGGCACCTCCCAGGTCGTGTTGTAGAGCGTCTCACCCTCCATGAACACGACGGGGTTGTCGTCGCGGATCGCGCTCTTCAGCAGACCCTTCGCGTCGAGCGCCGTCGACGGCAGCACGACCTTGAGCCCGGGGACGTGCGCGTAGAAGCTCTCGAGCGCCTGGCTATGCTGCGAGCTGACCTGGACGGCCGGACCGCTCGGCCCGCGGAACACGATCGGGACATTGTATTGCCCGCCGCTCATCTGGAAGATCTTGGCGGCGTTGTTCACGATCTGATCGATCGCGACGAGCGAGAAGTTGAACGTCATGAACTCGATGATCGGCCGTAGCCCGACCATCGCAGCGCCGACCCCGATGCCGGCGAAGCCCATCTCGGCGATCGGCGCGTCGATCACGCGTCGCTCGCTGAACCGCTGGAGCAGGCCCTGGGTGACCTTGTAGGCACCGTTGTAGTGCCCGACCTCCTCGCCCATGATGAAGACGTTCGCGTCGCGCTCCATCTCCTCGCGCATCGCCTGGTTGAGCGCTTCTCGATAGCTGATGACCGCCATCGCCGTTACTCCTTCACCACGTACGCGCGGTACTCGTCGGCGGGCGGCGAGTCCTCGGCGAACTTCACGGCGTCCTCGATCTCGGCCTTGACGTCGGCTTCGAGCGCGGTCAGGTCGGGCTCGGGGAACCCGATGTCGAGCAGACGCTGGCGGCAGCGGCTGAGCGGATCGCGCCGCTTCCACTCGTCGACCTCGTCCTTGGTCCGGTACAGGCCCGGGTCGCTCATCGAGTGACCGCGGAACCGGTAGGTGACCACCTCGACGAGCGTGGGCTCGCCGGTGGAGCGGGCGCGCTCGACCGCCTCGGCGATCCGCCGCTTGACCTTGACGACGTCGTCGCCATCGAACCGGTCGCGCGGCATCCCGTGCGCGAGCGCGCGCAGCGACACGTCCTCGACGGCGAGCGAGCGATACATCGGCGTGCCCATCGAGTACTGGTTGTTCTCGCAGATCAGCACGACGGGGAGCTTCCACAGCGCCGCGAGCGCGAGGCCCTCTGCGAACCCGCCGATCGTCGACGCGCCCTCGCCGAAGAAGCACAGCGTGACCCGACCGTCTCCGCGGTACTTCGAGGCCATCGCGGCACCCGCCGCGATCGGCACGTGGCCGCCGACGATGCCGTGGCCACCGAGGAAGTTCGTCGCCTTGTCGAAGATGTGCATCGAGCCGCCGAGGCCCTTCACGCAGCCAGTCTTCTTGCCGTAGAGCTCGGCGAGGATCGGCCGAGCGGCGACGCCCTTCGCATAGGCGTGGCCGTGCTCGCGGTAGGTCGCGACCACGTAGTCATCGGGCTGAAGCGACGCGATCGCGCCGACACAGACGGCCTCCTGGCCGATGATGAGGTGGAGGAAGCCGCCGATCTTGCCCTGCGAGTAGGCCTTCGCGGAGGCCTCCTCCAGGCGGCGGATCGCCAGCATCTGGCGATACAGAGGCGCGAGCTCCTCCGGGGTGGTCTCGACGGGCTCACCAGATGCCTCTGGCTCGACCCGCTTGGTATCGGGGGTACTGATGGACGCGGTCACCACGGGCGCGACCATACCGACATGACCGCCATCGCGCACCACCAGGGCCATGCGATCGACCACGAATTGCCCGGCGATCGAGTCCAGGACCACCGAGGACGTTGCGATCTACAACGCGAGGTCGAGCGTCGCGTTGCCAGTTGCGTCGATCGTGGACACATCGCGGGTCCCGCCCTCCACGCCGAGCTCCACCGAGAGGAAGCGCCTGGGGAGCTTGTCGATGGTGTACTGGCCGATCGTGCACGGCACGGGCGAGAACCCGATCGAGTCGGCAGGATCTCCCGACTCGAACCGGATGTAGAGGTCACTCGTGCACGAGGCTGCATCCGGCGGGGCGCCGTTGATGGTCCACGTGGCCTTGACCACGCGGACGTCGCTGGCATCGCTGCACAAGCCGTCGCGTGCGCAGACCTGGTCGCGGCACTGGCGGTCGACCTGGCATTCGCCGCCGCCGCCGTTGTTGACCGGGCATCCGGCCGCGAGCGTGAGGGCGAGGAGGGGGAGCCAGCGCATGAGGGTGTGGTAGCAGCTGGCCAGGGTCACTGCACGTAGATCGGGCTGGCGTAGAACGCCCGGTCGAGCCGAGCTCGGTCACGATGCCGGTCGGGGTCTCGATCCAGAGCACGCGGGCGCGCACGGTGGGGGGGAGGCAGCGACGGGTCGAGGTTGGCAACGTGGGGCAGGTCGACGGTCAGCGTCGCGCCTTCGTTGGGCGGGATCACGTCCCCGAGCTCGTAGGTCTTCGTCGGGCCAGCCGCGCTACCCTGTCACGTGCGCGGGCTGTCGAGCGATCGACGGTGCGCGGTTCGTCGCCGAACGAACGCCACGAAGCAAAACGTTTGCGCCACGCCGATGCTCGCGATCGCCAACCACATCGTGACGTGGTGGTCGCCGATCGTGTCGAGCAGCACACCGCCGAGCAGTGGCGCGCACGCGATGCCCACCATCTGGACGAACGCGACCACGCCGAACGCGCGACCGCGCCGGGCCGGATCGGCGACCTCGGCGATCGCGGTCTGGTGCGCCGGATCGAACAGCACCTCGGCGCACGTCAGGGTCGCCATCGCCATCGCGCACCCGGCGAACCCTGACCCGAGGCCGATCAGCGCGAACCCGAGTGCGTCGAGCAGCGAGGCCCACGGCAACGTCCGGCCGATCCCGAGTCGCCGGATCAGCCCGAGGGCTGGGACCTGCAGCAGCAGGACCCCCGCGCCGTTGATCGTGTAGAGCAGCCCCACGTCGGCCTTCGAGAGGCCGAGCTCGCCGGTCATGTAGATCCCGAGCGTCGAGAACATCTGGGTCTCGAACAGCGCGCACAGGAACGTCCCGGCGAGCAGTAGCCGCATCAGCGGATCGTGCCAGCCCTCGCGTAGCGCGCTGCGCAGCTCGCCGGTCGGCCGCGCGCTTGGCGGCTTCACCGCGACGGGATCGACGATGCCGAGCGTGACGATGCCGGCGATGACCAGCCCCGCCGCCGTGATGTAGAACACCAGGCCGTAGGGCATGACCAGCGTCAGCACGCCGCCGAGCGAAGGGCCGATCGCCCACCCGAAGTTCGTGCTCATCCGCTGCAGCCCGAACGCCGCGATCCGCTGCTCGTCGGAGGTGACCACGTCGGCCACGAGCGCATAGGCGACCGGCTCGAAGCAGCCGCGCAGCATCGAGCTGACGACCATGTTGAGCGCGAGCGACCACAGCGGGGCATCGAGGAACACCTGGGTCCCGAGCAGGGCGATCACGCCGCTGCGGACGAACAGGCCGTTCGTGATCAGCGGCAGCCGGCCGATGCGGTCAGAGAGATTGCCAGCCCACGCGCTCGACCACGATTGCCCGAGGTTCGCGACCAGCGCGATGACCCCGTAGAGCCAGGCCGGATAACCGCGGGTCTCGACGACATAGATGCCGAGGAACGACATCACGAGGGACAGGCCCATCGTGTTGGCCGAGCGGGCGAAGGCCATCTGCCAGACCCGGCGGTCGAGCGCGGCCCAGGCAGCCCACCGCGACCCCGATCTCGGCACGACCCTTCCTTAGCACGGCCGGGCGCGCTACAACCCGGCACGATGCGTACCAGGCTCGAACGGAGCTACCGGTTCGAAGCGGCCCACTTCCTCCCGAAGGTCCCGCCTGGCCACAAGTGCGCGCGCATGCATGGCCACAGCTACCTCGTGGAGATCGCGCTCGAGGGCGAGGTCGACCCCGAGCGCGGCTGGGTGATGGACTTCGCCGAGATCGACGAGCACGCCACGCCGCTGGTGCGGCAGCTCGATCACCAGGTGCTCAACGAGATCGAGGGTCTCGCCAACCCGACCAGCGAGCTGCTCGCGGCGTGGTGGTGGCAGCGCCTGGCCAGCCTGGTCGGGCTGACCGAGGTCGTGGTCTCCGAAACTCCGACCTCGCGCTGCATCTACCGCGGCGGCTGAGCTAGCGTCGCAGTCGTGGGCGCAAACCTGCGCGTCGTGACGCTGAACCTGTGGGGCACCGAGTCGCCGCTCGATCGTCGGCTCGCGCTCGCGATCCGTCAGCTCGCGGCGCTCGCGCCCGACGTCGTGTGCCTGCAGGAGGTCCGCCCGCTCGACGGTCTCGCGGGGCGCACCACCGCCGAGGTCATCGCCGACGCGCTGGGGTTGGCGGCGCACTACGCGGTCGCGGTGAGCTGGGAAGCCGGGGCGCACGGCACGCTGCCGGCAGGGCAGGAGGGCCTCGCGATCCTCGGCAAGGGCATCGCCGACACCCGCGTGCTGGCGCTCCCCGACCCGCGGCCCGCCGACGCCCGGATCCTGCTGTCAGCGCAGGTCGCCAGCGACGGCGGCCCGATCTGGATCCACACCACGCACCTGCACTACCGGCTCGACGATGGCGTCGCGCGCGAGCGCCAGGTCCTCGCGATCGATGCAGCGATCCGCGGGTTCGGGCGTGACCACACGTCGTCGCCACAGATCCTGTGTGGCGACATGAACGCCGTGCCCGACAGCGACGAGATGCGGTTCCTGCGCGGCCTCACGACGCTCGACGGCCGCCGCACGCATTTCCAGGACGCGTGGTTGCGGTTGTATCGCGAGCCGGGCCCCGGCGACGGCCCGGCCCAGGGCGTCACGTGGTCGAGCGAGAACGCGCTGACCCGTCCGCTGCGCTCGCTCGATATCGATCGCCGCATCGATTACATCTACGCCACGAGCCGCAAGAAGGACGGTCGCGCCACAGTCCACGACTGCCGCGTGGTGTTGACCGAGCGCGACGGCGCGGACGACATCTGCGCGAGCGATCACTACGGCGTGCTCGCCGACATCCAGGTCGTTCCGAGCTGACGCCGCGCTACCCGGGCCCGATCGATCTGTTTCGGTCCGCGCGAAGCAAGGATCGAAAGATCACGATGGCGAGGGTCCCCCAAAGGGGACCGGCGTCATTTCGGGAGGGCCGCTTCGAGCGCGGCGATCAGCGCCGGATCGTCGGGCTTGGTCTCGGGATCGAAGCGCGTGATCCTGGTGCCGTCGGCGGAGACCACGAACTTCTCGAAGTTCCACCGGATGTCGCCGGTGTGGCCCTTGGGATCGGCGAGCGGCGTGAGCGCCTTGTAGATCTCGTGACGCTGGGGGCCGTTGACGTCGATCTTCTCGGTCATCGGGAACGTCACGCCATAGGTCGTCGAGCAGAACGTCTCGATGTCCTTGGCGCTCCCCGGCTCCTGGCCGCCGAACTGGTTGCACGGAAAGCCGATCACGGTGAAGCCCTTCGTCTCGTACTTCTTCTGCAGCGCCTCGAGCGTCTCGTACTGCGGGGTCAGCCCGCACTTGGAGGCGACGTTGACGAGCAGGAGGGCCTTGCCCTTGTAGGCGGCGAGCTTGGTGTCCTTGCCCTGCAGGGTCTTGATCTGCGCGTTCCACATCGGATCCAGCTCCTTGGTGATCGTGATCGGGGTCGGGGCGGTGCCCGCGGCCGGTAGCTTGGCGGGGTCGCCAGCGGCGGCCGTCGGGCCCTGGACGACCTTGGTCGCCGGGGCGGGGGCCGGGGGCGGGGCCGGTCTTGGCGGCTCTTGCTTGGAGCACGCCGCGGACACTGCCAGCAGGAAGGCGAGGCGCTTCATGCGGTGGACCGTACAATAGGAAGCCCCCGCAGCAAACCCTCTGCTATACGTCACGCCCCCGTCCGATGCGCCACCTCTACGCAGACTTCGTCGATCGCGTCGCCAAGCCGATGCGCTACCTCGGCGGCGAGTACCAGTCGGTGATCAAGGAGGGGCCGGAGGTGCTCGCCCGCGTGTGCCTCGCGTTCCCCGACGTCTACGACATCGGGATGTCGCACCTGGGGACCAAGATCCTCTACTCGCTGCTCAATCGCGAACCGGCGATCGCGTGCGAGCGCGCGTTCGTGCCGTGGCTGGACATGGAGGCCGAGCTGCGCGCGCGTGGCCTGCCGCTGATCTCGCTCGAGACCCAGCGCCCGCTGTGCGAGTTCGATGTGATCGGCGTGTCGCTCCAGTACGAGCTGACCTTCACGAATCTGTTGACGCTGCTCGATCTCGGCGGGATCCCGCTGCACGCCGCGGATCGCGCGCCCGATGCGACGCTCGTGCTCGTCGGCGGGCCGACCGCATCGCACCCCGAGCCGGTCGCGCCGTTCATCGATGCCGCGTTCATTGGCGAGGCCGAGGAGCTGTTGCCTCCGCTCGTGCTCGCGTGGGCCGCGCTGCGCCGCGAGATTCGCGACGGTCAGCGAACGCGGCCCGATGCGCTCGCCGAGCTCGCGTCGCGGTTTCCGATCTACGTGCCGTCGCTGTACGCGACCGAGACGTGTCCCGCGACCGGCATGACCGTGGTTGGCGCGCCGCTGGATGCGCGCGTGCCCGCACGGATCGGCCGGGCCATGGTCCGCGACCTCGATCGCTATCCATTTCCGTCGGATGCGCCGGTGCCGTACGCCGAGGCGGTGTTCGAGCGCGCGGCGGTCGAGATCGCGCGCGGCTGCACCGAGGGCTGTCGGTTCTGCCAGGCCGGCATGATCTACCGGCCCGTGCGCGAACGTTCGCCGAGCTCGATCGCGGACTCGCTGCTCGGCGGCGTGGATCGCGCGGGCTACGAGGAGACCGGGCTGACCTGCCTGTCGACCGCCGACTTCTCGAGCATCACGCCGCTCGTCAAGTCGCTGGCTGGCGAGCTGCGCAAGCGCGGCGTCTCGATGTCGGTCGCCTCGCTCCGTGCCTACGGTCTCAACGAGGATCTGCTCGACGAGCTCGCGCTGACGCGGATCAGCGGCCTCACGTTCGCGCCCGAGGCCGGCACGCAGCGGATGCGTGACGTCGTCAACAAGAACGTCACCGACGCGCACATCGAGGAGAGCTCGCGGCGGGTGTTCTCGCGCGGCTGGCACCGCCTCAAGCTGTACTTCATGATCGGCCTGCCCACCGAGGAGGACGATGACGTCCGCGGGATCGTCGAGACCGGCCAGCGCATGCTGCGGATCGGCCGTGCCGAGCTCGTCGGCAAGCGTCCCGAGGTCACGGTGTCGGTCAGCTCGCACGTACCGAAACCGCACACGCCACTGCAGTGGTGCGCGCAGGATCTCGAGCCCGAGATCATCCGCAAGCAAGCCGTGATGCGCGGCGTGGTCAACGAGCAGGGCCTGCGACTCAAGCACCATCACAGCGGCGTCTCGTTCATCGAAGGGATCCTCGCGCGGGGCGATCGTCGCATCGCGGCGGTGATCGAGAGCGCGTGGCGTGCGGGCGCTCGGTTCGATGGCTGGGAAGAGGTGTTCGATCATGACCTGTGGAGCGCGGCGCTCGCCGAGCACGCGGTCGATGTCGGTGGCTATCTCGGCACGCGCCCGGTCACCGCCAGGCTGCCGTGGGATCACATCGACGTCGGGCTCGAGGACGGCTTCCTGCTCGGCGAGTACCGCAAGGCGCTCAAGGGCCGCGCGAGCCCGCCGTGCGGCAAGGTGGCCGGGATGCTGATCCACCACACGAACCTGACCGATGCGGAGCCCGATCGCCGCAAGCTCGTTTGCTACGACTGCGGCGTCGCGTGTGACCTGTCGAAGATGCGCGACGATCGGCTGGTCGCGTTGCGCGGGCTTGGTGCCACCGAGCGCCCGGCCCGGCATCCCACGCACGCGATGTTCGACGGCGACGACATGGTCGACGTCTCGGAGCGCGGCGGTGGCAGCCCGGCGGAGCGTGGCGATCGTGGCGATCGTGGCGGGTCGGGCCGTGATCGATCGCGCGCAGGTCAGCGCGATCGCGAGACCGAGCGCGCCGAGCGAGTCCGGATCGCCGGCCACATCGGCTCGGACCTGCCCTACGCCACGTATCGGATCCGGTTCGCCAAGGTCGGTCGTGCGGCCTTCCTTGGCCACCTCGATCTGCAGCGGCTGCTCGCGCGCAGCTTCCGGCGCGCCGAGCTCTCGCTCGCGATGACGCGTGGCTTCGCACCCAAGCCGCGCATGATCTTTGGCCCTGCGCTCGGGCTCGGAATTCCGTCGCTCGGCGAGCTGCTCGATGTCGACCTCGAGCATGTCGTGCGCGGCAAGCGCCTGTGGGATGCGACCGATGGTGACAAGCGCATCGAGCTGTCCGCGGACGAGGTCGGAGCCCGCCTCGCGTCGGTGTGCCCCCCCGGCATCGAGCTCTTGTCGTGCACGATCGTGCGGCTCGGCGGTCATCCGCTCGTGGTCAGCGGGGCGGCCGCGGTCGAGCGAGGGCTCGGCAAGCTGATCGATGCGTTCGACCTCGTGATCCGGCCGGCGCCCGACGGCATGGTCTTCGATGGTGCGCGGCTCGCCCGGATCGCCGCGGCGTTCATGGCGAGGCCGCAGGCGCTCGTCGCGCGTGGTGGCGAGAACAAGCAGAGCCGGCAGATCGACGTGCGCGCGTTCGTCACCGCGGTCGACGTGATCGAGGGCGACGCCGCGGCCCGGCTCGCCGGCGCGCTCGACTGGCCCGAAGGTGCGCTGCTCCGGGCACGTGTTCGCTCGGCGTCCGATGGCACGGCGAAGCCGATCGAGGTTGCCCGTGCGCTCGGCGTCTACGGCAGCGACGAGATGCGTGGCGAGCATGCGCTGATCGCTCGGCTCGGCCTGGTCGAGGTAGCGGCCGGAAGCCCGCCGCCCCCACGGTTCGATGCCACCCAGGCGTCGTCCGCGCCCGAAGCAAGCAGCTCCGGCTAACGCATCACGAGCGTCTGGGCTTGCCGCTGGTACGTCCCGACGAGCTCTCCGGTCGCGATCACGTGGCCGTTGAGCGCGGCGGGAAGCGACTGACTCGTGACCTGCTTGCCGAGCGGGACATCGAGCGCGAACACGCGGAACGTGTAGTGATGACGGCCACGCGCCGGGCACGGCCCGGTCCATCCAGCCTTGCGCAGATCGTTCTTGCCCGCGATCGCACCGCGGGGCAGGGCGGTGCCACCCGCCAGCGAGCTCGTGGTGGCACCAAGCCCGGTGACGATCCAGTGGGTGAACGCCGCGGTCGTCGCGTCCTCGACCAGGATGACGATGCTCCGGGTGCCGCGCGGGACGCCGGACCACACCAGCGGTGGCGAGATCTCGCGGCCGTCGCACGTGTACTCGCTCGGGATCTCCCCATGCGCCGGGAACGCCGGCGAGCGAACGGTGAGCTTGGCGACCGCGCAGGTTGGCGGTTCGGCGGCGGCGGGCGAGGCCAGCCACGCGACCAGCAGGAGCTTTGAGACGCGCATGATCTCCTTGGAACAGGACTGGCGAAGGGGCTGGTGTCGTCGTGGTGCATGGCGTGTTCCGCCGCGCGATCCGACGACCGAGCACGAATGCTCATGCGGATCGCCGTGCGCGCACGTGGCAGCACGTCGCGCCTGGCCACCGGCGCACGGCTGGCCCGGCATCAAGCCCGCGCTGCGTCGGCGATCACTTCGCGGCGGGCCGCTGCTTGGGGTGCTTCACGTACGTGTCGAGCCATCGCACCTGTTCCCACAGCACGTGAAGCGCGGACTCGCGCGCGCGATAGCCATGCGCTTCCGCCGGCAACTGCACGTAGCGCACGCGACCGCCGAGGCCCTGCATCGCCGCGAACAGACGCTCGCTCTGGATCGGGAACGTGCCGGTGTTGTTGTCGGCGGTGCCATGGATCAGCAGCAGGGGCTCGTCGATCTGGTCGGCGAACCGGAACGGCGACATCGCGTCGTAGGCCTTCGCCGCCTCCCAGTAGGTGCGCTCCTCGGACTGGAAGCCGAACGGCGTCAGCGTCCGGTTGTACGCGCCGGAACGCGCGATGCCGGTGCGGAACACGTTCGTGTGGGCCAGCAGGTTGACCGTGGTGAACGCACCGTATGAGTGGCCGCCGACCGCGAACCGATCGCGATCGCCGACGCCCATCGCGACCACCGCGTCGACCAGCGAGGCCGCATCGGCGGTGAGCTGCTCGACGTAGCTGTCGTTGGGCTCGGTCTTGCCTTCGCCGACGATCGCGAACGCCGGATCGTCGACGACCGCGTAGCCCTGCGTCAGCGCGAACAGGGGGCCGCCCCACGATGGATAGACGAAGCGGTACGGCGAGTTGCTCACCTGCGACGCCGCCGCGGCGCTCTTGAACTCTTGCGGATAGACCCAGACCACGACCGGGAGCGCCGGATCTTGCTTGGGCCGGAACCCGGGTGGCAGGTAGAGCATGCCGGACAGCTCGAGCCCGTCCTTGCGCTTCCACTTGATGAGCTGCTTCTTGATCTTCGCGAGCTCGGGCACCGGGTGCGTGAACTTCGTGAGCTGGCGCTCCTTCTTGTCGGCGAACGAGTAGGCGTAGAGCTGGGGCGGCGCGGTGGGTGACTCGCGGGACATCACGACGTCGACGCCATCCTGATCCAGCACGTCTCTGACGCTCGCGAACTGTTCGCCGTCGGACCGCCAGATTCGCTCGGACTTGCCAGTGGCGAGATCGAGGCGATCGAAGAACGGACGATCGCCCTCGGGCGAGGCGCCTGCGCCGGTGAGCAGCAGGTTGCCCTTGCTGGTCACGTGGAGGACCCACTGGCCGCTCGGCTCGCGCCGCATCACCGGCGAGCCCGGGTCGGCGTAGCGATCCTCGGACGAGCGATCCCAGAGCACGCGCGGCTTGGTCTTCGCATCGTCGGGCGCGACGACGTACGTCCGCGACTTGCGATCCTTCCACCAGCCTTCGGTGACGAGCGCCAGCCCGCCGTTGCCCCACCGGATGCCGCCGTAGCGGAGCGGCAGGCTCGCGAGGCGCGCCGGCCTGGTGAATGGCGCGGCCGCGCAGTCGATCGTGTCGCGCACACTCGCGGCCCGCTTCGGATCTCCGCCGTCCTGCGCCTCGACCCAGCACGCCGTCGCCGGTGCATCCGAGCGCCAGTCGATCGCACGGCGACCCGTACGCACACCATCGAAGTCCGACGGGACTTCCTCGGCCAGCTTGAGATCGGCGAGCGTGGTAACCAGCTTGCCATCGAGAGACCACACGTCGGTGCGCACGGGGAACCGGTCGATCGTGACGCGGTAGGAGAACGGACGGTGCACGGCGTCGACGATCAGCAGCTTGCCGTCGGGGGACGGCGACGCGCCGGTGTACAGCGCCGGCTTGCCCACGGAGGTGACCTTGCCGTCGAGCCCGACGAGGTCGATCTGCGAGGTCAGGTAGTTCTCGAACAACCGCTCGTCCGCGGCGCTCGCGAGCAGATCCGGGTTGGTGGTCGCGGGCTTCTTCGTGCCGGCGTTCTCCTGGACGATCGGGCCGGTCGGCACGGCTGGCGCGGCGACCGGGGCCCTGGCGTCGCGCGGGACCGTCCGGCACACGAGCGTGCGCGAGTCCGGCGTCCACTCGCACGGCCTGCCGCTGGTGCCCGACATCGCGATCGTCACGAGCTGCTTGGCCGAGGACTCCTTGACGTCGGCGAGCCACAGCTTGATCGCCTCGGCCTCGGTGACCGTGAATGCGAGGTGCTTGCCGTCGGGCGACCACGCGAGGTCCCCGAGCCGCGCGCCATCGGGGATGCCGCGGATCGCGCGGGGCGTCGCGCCCTTGGCCCTCGTGTCCAGTAGCTCGAGCTTCTGCGAGAACCCGCGCCGAGCCGTCGCCCGGTTCTTCGGGTTGATGCGCAGCCCCGCCAGCCGGAGCTCCGGCTCGGCGACCTCCGCGATCGACGGGAACGGGCGGCTCGTCGCGAGCAGCAGCGTCACGTGATCGGGCCCCAGCGATGTGCTCGGAATCGGCGGCGCGTCGACCAGGTTCGCGACTGCCTTCGGCGGCCGCTGGTAGGTCAGATCATCGGCCAGTGCCGTCGAGGATGCGAGGAGCAACAGGGCGATCGGGATTCGCATGCGCCGGGCTATAGCACGTGTCCTTCGAACGCTGCGGCGATCGCCTCGTCCAGCGTGCGGACGTAGACCAGCTCGACCGGCGGCGTCTCTCCTTCGAAGTCGTGCTCGACGTCGATGCGGTTGTCCTCGGGAAGGATGACCCTGCGCAGGCCCGCGGCCATCGCGGCGAGCAGCTTCGTCTTGACGCCGCCGATCGCGGTGACGCGGCCATGCAGCGTGAGCTCCCCGGTCATCCCGGTATCGGCGCGCGTGGGGCGATGCTGGAGATGAGAGTAGAGGGCGACCGCGATCGCGACGCCGGCGGATGGGCCCTCCTTCTTGGTCGCGGTGTCGGGCAGGTGGACGTGGAGATCGTGATCGTCGCGAAAGCTTGCCGGGATGCCGAGCAGCGTGGCCGAGCGCCGCAGCACGGCGATCGCGATCTCGATCGACTCCTTGAGCACCTCGCCGAGCTGGCCGGTCACGACGAGCTTGCCGCTGCCATGGGCAAGCAGCGCGCACTCGACGGGGAGCAGCTCGCCATCACTGGCGGTCCAGGACAGCCCGTACGCGCAGCCCGGCGCCAGCTGATCCTGGGCGAGCCGCCGCCGCCGCCTGGGCTTGCCGAGGATCCCGGGAAGCTCGGCGGCATCGAACGTGACCGGGGCGGGCCGGGAGCCGCCGCCTCGCTCGGCGTTGCGATGGACGTGGGCGCGACACACGCTGGTGATCGCCCGCGCGAGATCTCGCACGCCGGGCTCGGCCGAGTACTCGCGAACGAGCATCTCGAGCGCCGCCTCGGTGAACCCGAGCGAGCCAGGCGACAACCCCGATTCCGCCACCGCCGCAGGGACGAGGTGCTTCATCGCGAGCACGATCTTGTCGCGCGCGGTGTAGCCCTCGAGCTCGATGATCTCCATGCGGTCGCGCAGCACCGGGTCGATCTGGTCACCCACGTTCGCCGAGCAGATGAACAAGGTCTGCGAGAAGTCGAAGCCGAACTGCAGGTAGCTGTCGACGAAGCTCGTGTTGGTCTCCGGATCGAGCAGCTCGAGCAGGGCGGCCGCCGGATCGCTCCACCGCCGGCCGAGCTTGTCGATCTCGTCCAGCAGCATCACCGGATTCATCACGCTCGCCTTGACCATCGCGCGGATCACGCGACCCGGGCGCGACCGGATGTAGGTGCGTTCGAAGCCGCGGATCTGGACCTCGTCGTCGACGCCGCCGAGCGACAGCACCGCGAACGGTCGCTGCATCGAGCGCGCGACGGCGCGCGCGAACGAGGTCTTGCCGACCCCCGGTGGACCGACGAGGCACAGCACGCGCGCCTGCGGACGTCCGCGGAGCTGCTCCACCGCGATGTACTCGAGGACCTGACGCTTCGCGTCGCGTAGGCCCCAGTGGCGCTCGTCGAGGACGCGCGAGACCTCGGCGATCGGCGGCGTGGCTGGCGAGCGCTTGCCCCACGGCAGGTCGCGCACATACCGGAGGAACGCACGGATGCCCTCGTACTCCGGGTGCTCGGCGGGCAGCGCGCGCATCCGCTCGAGCTCGCGCGTGATCTCGGCGCGGGCATCGTCGCTCAGCGGCAGCTCATCGAAGTCTCGTCGGAGCTCCTGCTCGCTGCGCAGCTCGGTCCACGGATCCTCGGGCCGCATCTCGTCGGGCGGCTCCGGGTCCTGCGGCGGGCTCGGGGGCTTCGGCGCGCTGGGCGGACCGGGCGGACGATGGGCTGTCGGCGCCGGTGGTGCGAGCGTGAGCCCGAGCTTGTTGAGGATCGTCGCGCCGTGTAGCTCGAGCACGGGATCGTTGCTCGCGACCCACTGCCGCGCGAACCGCTCGAGCTCCTTGTCTTCGGTCTCGATCATCGCGGCGACCGCCCGCGCCGCGAACACCCGATCGTCGCCGCTGCGCTTGCGGGTGACATCGACCAGGTAGGGCATCGCGGGCCGGAACCGCGCGTACGCGAGCACCTCCATCGCGCCGAGTCGCACCGACTTCACCGGATTGACGAGCAGTCGGATCACCGCGAGCAGCTCGTCCTCGGTCGCGCTGGCAGCGCCCGCGCGCGCGAGCGCGTTGCGCCGCCGAGGATCGGCGGTCTCGAGCTCGACCACGAGCTGCTCGACGTTCATGGGTTCCTCCAAGCGTATGCTCAAAGCTGCGATCCTGCAGGCCTTCCGCTGCAGGTATGTCTTGGGCGGGGAGCGCGCCGACATGCTATGACGCGCACGTGCCGAACCTGTCGGTGAACCTCAACAAGATCGCGCTACTCCGCAACTCGCGCGGCGGGACCAACCCGTCGCCGAAGGTCGCCGGGGCGACCTGTCTCGATCACGGTGCGTACGGTCTCACGCTGCACTGGCGCGCCGACAACCGCCACACCCGCGTCGATGACGTCCGGACGTTGCGGGCGCTGTGCGAAAAGCGTGGGGCCGAGTTCAACCTCGAAGGCGACGATCGCGAGGAGCTCGTGGCGATCGCCCTGGAGCTCCGGGTCACGCAGTTCACCCTCGTGCCGGTGAAGCCGGGCGAGGTCACGAGCGATCATGGCTGGGACTTGCCGCGTCAGCACGCGGTGGTGGCGCCGATCATCGCGCGCCTCAAGGCCAAGGGAATTCGCACCGCGATCTTCGTCGATCCGGTCCCCGAGGCGATGGCCGCGGCCGCCGCGACCGGGGTCGACCGGGTCGAGATCTACACCGAGCCATTCGCCTCGGCCTGGGGCACGCCCCGGCTCGAGGAGGAGCTGGCTCGCCTGCAGGCCACCGCCCGCGCTGCCGTCGCCGCCGGCATGGCAGTCAACGCCGGTCACGATCTCGATCTGCGCAACATGCCGCTCGTGTCCCGCGAGGTCCCCGAGATCATCGAGGTGTCGATCGGCCACGCGCTGATCGCGGATGCGCTGTACGTCGGCCTCGCCGAGACCGTCCGGCGCTATGTCCGCGTGTGCCGAGGTGAGGCCGTCGATGCGCCCGTCACGAAGTAGCCTGCTGGTCGTAGCGGCCTTTGGGTGCGGGCCGGCCACCACGGTGCATCCAAGCGGGGTGCCCGCTGGCTGTCCGACCGAGGGCGTGATCACGCTGTCCGGGAAGGAGGATGTCGCC
>Ga0316601_100000653_pt1 | contig 15632 bp, 10 predicted proteins | sample OWC_soil_day5_no_FD_207663 | JGI IMG/M metagenome (GOLD analysis project Ga0316601, IMG submission 207663) | Wetland soil microbial communities from Old Woman Creek delta, Ohio, United States - OWC_soil_day5_noCT | ecosystem: Environmental > Terrestrial > Soil > Wetlands | place: USA: Ohio... | reverse complement strand
TAAGTGCCTGGAGACAAGGTAACAGTAATGGTCTCAGAGGTTGTGCCAGAGTTATTTGAGTAGTCTATATAATATCCACTTGAATCATAAATTGTAAGGTCATAATCCTTTGGTAAATTTGATAAGGCTATTGTATAGGAACGTGAACTGGTAACAGTAAGCTTATAGTTATCTACATCTGAAGCAGAGTAGATATAGGAATTCAAGGTATTTCCAGAGGATATTGTATAAGCATTGGTAAAGGTATTATTTGGTTCGTAGGTATCTCCTGAAGTAGGATTAGCTACTGTAACAGCGCATGTTGCTGTTTTATTTCCATCTTGAGTAGTTACAGTTATTGTAGCAGTACCAGCAGCTACAGCAGTTACAGTTCCATTTTGCACAGTTGCTACAGAAGTATTGCTGCTGCTCCAGGATACATTTTTATTTGTAGCATTGGAAGGTAATATAGTAGCTGTTAATGAAGAGGTAGTTCCTGTATTAAGGGTTAAGGTTGTTTTATCAAGACTTACAGAAGTTACAGCAACAGTAGAGGAACCTCCAATAGTAGTAGTTTGACCGTTAGAAACAGTATAACTTCCAGTTAAATCTGATTTTTTTATTCCGGTGGCACTGTAAACAGAAAGAGTTATGCCAGAGCCAGATTTTACAGCAATTTTAACTTGATTATTAGAGTCTACTTGTGCTGTGCCTAGTATTACTCCATTTTGAACAGCTGTTATAACTTCATTTGGCTGGGCTGCTACTGTTCCTTGAATATATCCGTATCCTGAAGATAAGCCAGTTACAGCTTGTTTATCTGAAGTAGCGGCATCAGAGGTTCGTATCTTTAAGGTGGTTGAGGAAGCTAAAGACACTACCCTGGCTGTGGCTGCTAAAGGACCAGTTCCAGATATAGTGTTATAGCCTGAGGAAGTCCAGCTTCCGTTTTTTAGAAGTTGACCTATTTGTGTTCCGCTACTTGTATTATAAGCGCCAAATTGTGGATTTGAAGCAGAACCACCGTCAATAATTGCGAAAGGTTCATTTACATAAACATAAGAAGGATATAAAGAAAGCTTAACTAGGTCAGTAGTTGTACCTCCTCCTGAGGAACTATAAGGTGCTCCATAGGAACCATTAGCAAAGGTATCTGTATTCCAAGGATCATAGCTTGGAGTAGCCCAAGGCTCTGCTTGTGTTTGATTCTTTTCTATATCTGCCATTGGCGTTGGAGTTGCAATTCCCTGTGTATGATTTACTCCATCAAAGCCTGTATAGCTTTCTTGAGTAGATAACCAATTAACTATATTAACGGAGAGTGCAGCTGCATTTCCTGTATCTGTCCAACCTGGATAGGTTGTTTTTGATTTTCCTGTATCTTCCCTTAAATATTTTGAAGTTGCATCTTCTATAGGCGAAGAATCGCCTATGAAGGCAGCTTTACCAGCACTAGGTTTAGATATAGCAACATAAGGACCTTCAGCCTCTCCACCAAAATAAAGACCTGTATCAGCTGCGCTGCTCCATTTCACAGGAGAATCAGAGGATGAAAAATAAACTATTCCTTTAGCTTTACTAGGATCTGTTATTGCTAAAGTTGATCCTGCAGCCATAAGTATAGGTGAAACCCCATTTGTAATCCCTTCAGAATCAGCAGATGATTTCACTCCAGAAACACCATTTTTACAATCTATAGCATTAAATCTATAACGTATTCCAAAGTTTTGTGAAAGCCAACCTGAAGATGCACTTTGAGGATTTCTCATATCTCCATAAGCGCCACCTAAATTATACTGGGAAGCAGTGGATCTATTGTAACCATTGTAAACCTCGGTTGAATCCCAGGTATTCATATTCCTATCTGCATTATAGTGATCTGCTATAAGAAACAATCCCTTGCCTGAGTCAACAAATTGCTTAAGGGCTGAGTACTCAGATTGAGTTAATGGTCTGTTAGCTTCAGCCATTACAAAAACATCAGCATTTTTTATAGCATCATAAGTGATAATAGCTTCATTAAGGTCTACATTTGTAGATTGCCTATCATCGTAATAACGTATAGCACCATCTCCATTTTTATCTATTCCTCTGTATTCTTTTACTGTATACCCTGTTGAAACAAGGGCATCTGCAAAGTCAGAAAAACCTCCATCTAATACCCAGTCGGCGGCACCAGTAGTTTCTCCATGAGAGTTGTCAAAGAGAACTAGTTTGCCGTTGTTGGTACCTGCAGCTGGAGTCTTTTGAGGTATAGTATTGTTCCAAGTATAAGGTGTGGTGGCTGCTTTTACTACGTAGGAATTGTTAAGTAATGAATTTGGTGAAAAATTAAATAATTGAGATACAACCAATGCTGAAGCTAGGGAAAGGATAAGGTTTCTTTTTAATCCTTTTTTAAACATGGCATACTCCTTCTTATATTGGTAAAGATTTTACTTTATATTATATGATGAAAAACGTTTGGCCAATGTATGAAGTAAATAAAAAGTTAGCATGTTAATAAGCATTTTAATAGATAAAAAGGATAGAGCAAACGCTCTATCCTTATTCTTATTAATATTGTTGCTCCGCCATTCTCTTATAGCCGTCGTATCTGTCCTTAGCATTCTTTTCAGCTTTGCCAAAGAGTTCATCTGCAGCTTGAGGGAATATAGACTTCAAGGAGGAGTAACGAACTTCACCCTGGATAAATTCTTGGAATGGCTTAGTTGGTTCTTTAGAATCTAGTGTAAATGGATTCTTACCTTCATCTCCAAGAACAGGATTGTATCTATATAGATGCCAATAGCCTGATTCAACAGCTTTCTTTTCTTCTGCCATACTTGTTCCCATACCAGATTTAATTCCGTGGTTTATGCATGGTGCATAAGCAATTATTAAAGAAGGTCCTTTGTAGGCTTCAGCTTCAGCTATTGTTTTAATAGTATGCATCATGTTTGCTCCCATGGATATTTGAGCAACATATACGTATCCATAGCTCATAGCCATCATTCCAAGGTCTTTCTTCTTAACTCTCTTTCCGCCGGCAGCTAATTTTGCAATTGCCCCTGTTGGAGTAGATTTTGAGGATTGACCTCCAGTGTTGGAGTATACCTCTGTATCCATTACAAAAATATTAACATCCTCTCCAGAAGCTAAGACATGATCGAGGCCTGAGAAGCCAATATCATAAGCCCAACCGTCTCCACCTAGCATCCATTGAGACTTCTTAATTAAGAAATCTTTTTTCTCCATTATTTCCTTTAATACTGGATCAGAATTATAATCTACATTCTTCATAGCTTCAAGTATTTTTGCTGTTGCAGCTTTAGAAGCACAACCATCATCTATGCCTGCTAACCATTCATTAAAGGCATCTTTAAGTTCTTGACTAATTTGTGAGTTTAATGCCTGTTCTATTAACAGTGCTAGTTTTTCTCTTAGTTGTTTTACTGCTAAGAACATACCAAAGCCATATTCTGCATTATCTTCGAATAAAGAATTTCCCCAAGATGGTCCTTTACCTTCTGAATTTGTAGAGTATGGAACAGATGGTGCACTTGCTCCCCAAATTGATGAACATCCTGTAGCATTTGCAATCATCATTCTATCGCCAAATAGTTGAGTTAAAAGCTTAATATATGGAGTTTCACCGCAGCCTGGGCATGCTCCATTGAACTCTAATAGAGGACGAACAAATTGGCTGCCCTTTACAGTCTTATAATCCATTAAATTATCTTTATAAGTTACAGTTAAACCAAATTCCCAGTTGTCAGCTTCAAGCTCAGTTTGCTCTTCTGCTGGCTTCATAATTAATGCCTTGCCTGGAGCTGGGCAAATATCTGCGCAGTTTCCGCAGCCAGTACAATCAAGTGGACTTATTTGAATACGATATTCCAATTCTTCAAAGCCCTTGCCAGTAGCTTTCTTTGTAGTGAAGGTATTAAGAGCTTTAGCCTTTTCATCACTATTCAATAATAGAGGACGAATTACAGCATGAGGACATACATATGAGCATTGGTTACATTGAATACATTTATCAATTTGCCATTCAGGAATCATAACTGCTATGCCACGTTTTTCATAGGCTGCTGTGCCTAGTGGGAAGGTTCCATCTTCCATTCCATTGAAGGCACTTACAGGTAAATCATCGCCCTCATTTTTTGCCATTGGTCTTTGAATGTTTTTAACAAAGTCTGGTTCATTTCTCACTGGTGTAGCTTCAAGCTGCGCATTAGCCCATCCAGCAGGAACATTGACCTTGTGAAGAGCAGTTATTCCTTCATCAATGGCAGCCTTGTTCATGTTGACAATCTTTTCGCCTTTTTTACCATAGCTTTTTTCAACAGAAGTCTTTAAATATGAAACCGCCTGATCAACAGGAATAATATTTGCTAGTTTGAAAAAGGCAGACTGCATTATCATATTTATTCTTCCGCCGAGGCCTATATTTTGAGCTATTCCTACTGCATCAATAGTGTAGAAATTAATATTATTTTCTGCTAAATATTTTTTCATTGAACCAGGAAGCTTTTCTTCAAGCTCATCTTCCTTCCAAGGACAATTAAGGACAAAGGTTCCATTTTTCTTAAGACCCTTTAGTAAATCAAAGTTATATACGTAGGACTTATTGTGACAAGCAATATAATCAGCATTAAAAACCAAGTAAGGAGATTTTATTGGCTTCTTGCCAAATCTTAAGTGTGAAACAGTGCTTCCACCAGATTTCTTACTGTCATAGGAAAAATATGCTTGTGCATAAAGGTCGGTATTGTCTCCTATAATTTTAACAGCACTTTTGTTTGCACCTACAGTACCATCGGAGCCTAATCCCCAGAACTTACAGCTTATAGTTCCTTCAGGAGTAGTTTCTATTATTTCTCCTTCTTCTAAGGATGTAAAGGTTACATCATCAGTTATTCCTATAGTGAATCTATCCTTAGGTTTATCTTGCTTTAGGTTATTAAATACAGCAGCTATTTGAGAAGGTCTGGTATCCTTTGAACCTAGACCATAACGTCCCCCTACTATAACTGGCTTATTTGGGCAGTTATAGAAAAGGTTAAGTATATCTAGATATAAAGGCTCTCCTACAGAACCAGGTTCTTTAGTACGGTCAAGTACTGCAATTTTCTTTGCTGTCTTTGGGAATACCTTAAAGAAATAATCAGGAGAAAATGGTCTGTAAAGATGAACCTTTAATACCCCAACCTTTTCACCCTTAGCCATTAGATAATCAACAGTTTCTTCAATAGTATCACAGCCAGAACCCATAGCTACTATTACATATTCTGCATCTGGTGCTCCATAGTAATCAAAAGGATGATAAACTCTTCCGGTTATTTTTTCAATTTCTCTCATATAATTTTCAACGATGTCTGGAACAGCATCATAGAATTTATTTGATGCTTCTCTTCCTTGGAAGTAAATATCAGGGTTTTGAGCTGTACCTTTTACAGTAGGATGCTCTGGATTTAATGCCCTGTCTCTAAACTCTTTAATAGCATTGTGATCTACCAGCTTAGCCATATCATTATAATCTAAAACTTCAATTTTTTGATATTCGTGTGAGGTCCTGAAGCCATCAAAGAAGTGTAAAAATGGTATTCTGGATTTTATTGCAGATAGGTGAGCAATATTACCCATATCCATAACCTCTTGAACATTTGAAGCTGCAAGTAGCGCAAAACCAGTTTGCCTTGTTGCCATAACGTCTTGATGGTCTCCGAAAATTGATAGTGCATGAGCAGCTATAGCACGAGCACTTACATGAAGAACGCAAGGCAGCAGTTCTCCAGCTATTTTGTACATATTAGGTATCATAAGTAATAGTCCTTGTGATGCGGTGTAGGTAGTTGTTAATGCACCACCTACAAGTGAGCCGTGAACTGCACCTGCAGCACCAGCCTCTGATTGCATTTCTACAATTTTAACAGGCTGACCAAATATATTTTTCTTGCCATGTGCAGCCCATTCGTCTGTTAATTCTGCCATAGTTGTGGATGGTGTGATTGGATAAATGCCCGCCACCTCAGTATATGCGTAAGAGGCATGAGCAGCAGCTTCATTACCATCCATGGTCTTCATAATTTTCGCCATATAATTTCCTCCTTGTTTGTAGGTGTATATTTAAATCCACAGTATATTATTTACTGCAAAGGTATACTCCATACATAAAACTTGTACATAACGAAAAGTAAAAACTCATAAGTCCGGTACCTAAAAGTTGAAACTTATGAGGAGAGCACCTATACTAAATCTTTAAAATCAAACATATAAATTATATTGTAGAAGTATCGAATATTTTGCAGCATAAAGATTTTTTTGAAGGAGGAGTTTGAATGATAATTGATAAAATGGAGCAAAGCTTAAGACCAGTAGAAACACCTATGATGCCATATCCAGAAAAATATATAACTTTGGCAACGGGAGAAAAGATGGTGGTTCGCCAAATAGCTAGGGAAGAGGTTCCTCTTGTCCTTGAGGCAGTTAAACCGTTGATAAATGTTGAAAAGGATTTTTACGATATAGTTGCTGCAAGAGTATATTCAGAGCTTCTAGGATATTACAGATACAGAGTTAAGGATGAGTACTGCTTAATTGGTACTATTGATGGAGTTATTGTGGGAGTAGTTAATGGACGTATGGTGAATGAGAAGGTGGGCATGTCCTATCATACTCTTACTTTAAGACAGGGCCTTAGAATTGGTGCCCAGTTATTTGCAGCTAAAATGGAATATCATTTAGACTATTTAAATCAAGAAGAAGTGTGGATTGTGGCTGAAAGTCCAAATGGATTTAAGCGTTGGATGATTGAATATGAATTAGAGTCAAGACCAGAGGTATGGCATGAGTTAGGTGGAGTTCCAACTTATGTACTTACTAAGGCATTATGGGAAAAACATAAAGCTTCTAAATGCACAGGCAGACGCCCTGTCAGCGAAAAGTTAATGGAAACATCTATGAATCCAAACCTCCCTGAGACTTATGCTCAAATACCAGGATATAAAAGATGCGGCAAGTAGGAATTGTTGGAGTAGGACACACAAGGTTTGGTAAATGGTCGGGAGGAACCTTTATGGATATGTTGTGTGCCGCTGCAGTGGAAGCTTTAGATGATGCTGGAGTGAAACTCAGAGAAGGTCATGGAATTGATCAAGTTTTTGTAGCCTCTATGGGTTCTGGAATGGTTAATAGGCAAAGTGGAGTTGCCTCTGCGCTGGTGGATTCTTTGAATCTTAGACCAGCAATGGCGGAGACCATTGAAAACGGACCAGCCTCTGGTGCATCGGCAGTGAAGCTTGGATACATGGCAATTGCCAGTGGACTTTGTGATGCTGTGCTAGTGGTAGGAGGAGAAATGATGCGTGTGATAAGTGGATGGGAAGGTACAGATTTTGTTGCTACTATGCTCCATACTGAAGGGGAATATAATTACGGATTAACCTTGCCAGCCTTTGCGGGGATGTTTACAAGATTGTGTATGGAGAAGTATGGGGTAACTGAAAAGGATTTGTCCATAGTTTCTGTTAAAAATCACGAGAATGCTATGCATAATCCTGTGGCCCATATAAGACTTGTACCAAGCTTATATGCTATAGCTGAAGATGAGGATGCAAATGTTATTAATCCTTACGTGGCGGACCCTTTAAGAATGTATCATGTTTGCCCAGTATCTGACGGTGCAGCGGCGGTATTATTATGTGCTATGGATGTTAAAGATAGATTTTTGAAAAAGCCAGTTAAAATAGCTGGAATAGGGCAGGCCACAGATACCCATGCCGTAGCAGAAAGAGAGATTCCTACAGACTTATTGGCAGTGAGGGTTGCTGCAGAAAGGGCTTATAAAATGGCAGGAGTAACTGCTAAAGACATAGATGTAGCAGAGCTCCATGATGCATTTCAAATATTAGAAATTGTTGAATCTGAAGAAGTAGGTTTCTTTCCAAGAGGAGAGGGACATTTAGCTGCAAGACTAGGGGACACAAAAATAGGTGGAAGAATACCAATTAACACCTCTGGAGGTTTGAAGGCAAAGGGTCATCCTCTTGGAGCAACTGGAGTATCCCAAATTGTGGAACTAGTTCGTCAGCTTCGCGGTGAGGCAGAAGGAAGGCAGGTTCAAGGGGCAAAGGTAGGCCTTGCAGTTAACTTCGGTGGTTTTGGAAATAATGTAGTAGCTACAATACTTACGAATCAGGAGGAAGATTAATGGAAACGAAAATGTTTGCCTATAAATGTGATAACTGTGGAGAACTCCATCATCCAAAGCATTATGTTTGTAGAAAATGTGGGTGCCGAGACTTTGTAGAAGTTCCTCTTGAAGGGGAAGTAATCTTGCTAACCTATACTAAGGTGTACAATCTTCCAGAAGGATATATGAAGCCTTTCATGGCCTTTGGCATTGTAAGGTTTGAAAATGGATTAACCGTTAGTGGTCAAATAGAGTGTGAAGAGCTGCACATAGGCATGAAGCTTAGAACTACCGTTGGAGTTATAAAAGAAGGTGTAGGTAAGGATTACTACGGATTTATATTCAAGGGGATTTAAAGATGACAGTACAGGGATCATTTGAGTTTTCTACCGATGCAATTTCTTTAGGTATATATATGAACAGATATCTCCACAAACATCTTTTAAATAATTTAAAGGTACACAGTGTTTTTCGCAATGTAATTAATTTAGAAAGTGATATAGGTCTTTTATCCTTGGTTACACCAGAGGTTGGAAGAATGGCAACCTATGCTGTAGTTTCCCCTCTTGGGGATGAGGACTTTTTATCAGTAGGTTTAAAGCCTGAGAGTAAATGCATTGTAGAAGGAAATAAATTAATTTTTAATAAAAATTTATGTATTAATTTTAAAGCGGCAGAGGAATGGCAGGGGATTTTAGATAAGGGATATAAATGGAAAATGGAAGAACTTAAAGAAGAAAATGTTATAGCGCTAAAAGCAGCCCTTCATATATATGGTGAAAAAAATAGTGCCTTCAAAAGAGTATATGAAAATAAAGAAAAAGAAATTATTGAGGCTGTAGAAAAATTAAGCTTTAAAAACTCAAAGAGTATAATTTCTTCTGCTATATTTAGCTTGATAGGGTTAGGTCCAGGATTAACTCCTACTGGAGATGACTTTATTACAGGGTTATTATCAGTAATTACCTCTTGTAGAGAAAAAAAGTATATAGAGAAGTTCATTATAGATAGTATTTATGAAAATTTATATAGAACTAATTATATAAGTGGAAATATGCTTATCAATTCAACTAAAAATATTTATCACCAGTATATTCAAGACTTAATCTTTGCAGTGGGGAGCGAAACTCCTGAAAAAGTGATGGAAGCTAGTAAAAGATTAATGAAAATAGGCGCTACCTCAGGTTCAGATATAGCTGCAGGTATATATATTGGTTTTATCAATGCTCTAGAATGTTTTTGAAACTGCCTTAGTTAGTTCTAGTGAAAGGCAAGGTGAAAATAATTGGTTAGTAAAACTATAGTGAAATCCAATGCCTATTTTGATTCTGTAACTCTAATGAAGATATCAGCACAAATATCTAAGTTAAAAGGGGTGGAGGAAGTTCTTGTGGGCATGGGAACAGAGTTAAATAAAGAATCTCTTAAGAACATAGGATTAATGTCAAAGGGGTGTGAGGCTGCAAATCCTAATGATTTAATAATTGGCTTAAAAGTACAGGATGAAGACACTCTTAATATGGCATTAAAGAATATAGATGAATTACTAACAAATAAGAGCAAAAGGAAAGAATTTAAGGGGAAAAGCTACGAAAGAATTGAGGAGGTTGTGAGGGAGCAAGAAGGCTACAATATGGCAGTTATCTCAGTACCAGGGGTATATGCCGCTAGAGAAGCTAAAATTGCACTAAACAATGATATGCATGTATTTTTATTTAGCGACAATGTTTCTGTAGAGGAGGAAATAGAACTAAAGGATTTAGCAAATTCTAAGGGACTACTTATGATGGGACCGGACTGTGGCACTGCAATTATTAATGGAATTCCTCTTGGTTTTGCAAATCGAATTAGAAGAGGAAATATAGGAATTGTTGGGGCATCAGGCACAGGACTTCAGCAGGTTACAACCCTTATTCATTCCTTTGGAGCAGGTATTTCACAGGTAATAGGTACTGGAGGACGGGATTTGTCTTTAAAGGTTGGTGGCAGAACAATGCTATCAGCATTGCAGGCTCTAAAGGAAGATGAGAATACTGAGGTAGTAGTTATTATTTCAAAACCACCCTCAGAGAAAGTAGCGAAAAAAATATTAAAGGCAGCTAGTAATCTGAATAAAAAGGTAGTTTTGTGCTTGCTGGATTCAGAGAAAAAAGAAGGTCTAGGAGAAAATATAATTCAATGCAGTAATCTGGAAGAAACGGCCATAAAAGCAGCTACATTGTCATTAAATAAAGAAGTTAAGCTTAAAGCCTCCGAGGAAGCATATAGCATTATTAAAGAATTTGAAACCATGAGAAAGCCACAGCAAAAATATGTAAGAGGTGTTTATGGTGGAGGAACCTTGTGTGATGAAGCCATCAGCGTTTTCCGTAATAGAGGCATAACAATCTATTCAAATATAACCTTAGAAAAAAAAGAGGTTTTAAAGAATATAAAACTTAGCAGGAAAAATACCTTCTTAGATATGGGAGATGACTATTTCACAAAAGGGAAGCCTCATCCTATGATAGAACCAAGTCTAAGAAATAATAGGATTATACAGGAAGCACTAGATCCTGAAACTGCAGTAATATTATTAGATGTGGTTTTAGGCCACGGCTCTCATGAGGATCCTGCTGGTATTGCAGCAGAAGCAGCAGCCTTAGCTAACATTAGTCTAATGAAAGAAGGAAGAAAGGTTTTATGGATTGCAGCCTTAATTGGCACTGATGAAGATCCCCAGAATTATGGGGAGCAAAAGGAGAAATTAAAATCAGCAGGCTTTATAGTGCTTCAAAGTAATGTAGAAGCAGCTAAACTTGCCGCAAGCTTAGTAGAAATATAATAGGAGGTGTATGGAAATGGCTATAAAGGACTTATGGAATGAATCCATTAAAGTAGTAAACCTAGGAAACCAGGGCTTTGCAAATGAATTAAAGAGCATAGATGTAGATACCATACATCTTCATTGGAAGCCTATGGCTAGAGGAAATGCAGAATTAATCAGGGCTTTGGATGCCTTGAGTAGCCGAAAGGATATAGAGGATGCAAATGAGGAGGCACTTAGAAGGATTAATAAATCTCAAGCAGTACTTATAGATATCCAAAATGCAATAGATGCAATACCTGGTATGACAGAAGATACAATACTTCATGCTGGCCCTCCAATAACCTGGGATAACATGTCTGGTCCTATGAGAGGAGCCATAATGGGAGCACTAATATTTGAGGGAAGGGCTAGTAATGAAAGTGAAGCAGTCCAGCTTGCAACATCAGGGATAATCAAGTTTAGCCCTTGTCATGAGCATCAGGCTGTAGGTCCAATGGCAGGAATAATATCACCTTCAATGCCTGTATTTATTGTAGAAAATAAGACCTTTGGCAATCGTGCTTACTCCACTTTAAATGAAGGGCTTGGAAAGGTTCTTAGATATGGAGCATACAGCAGTGAAGTCATTGACAGGCTTAACTGGATGAAGGCAGTGCTTGCTCCAGGGCTTAACAGGGCTTTAAGGTTTTCAGAAGGTATTGATATTAAAGGCATAATTGCACAAGCACTTCATATGGGGGATGAGCTTCACAACCGAAATAAGGCAGGCACTTCCTTATTTATAAGAAACATTATGCCACATTTAGTTGAGGCTAGACTTCTCAGCGAAGAGCTTGAGGCAATCGTGAAATTTATTAATAGCAACGACCATTTTTTCTTGAATTTATCAATGGCTGCAGGAAAGGTAATTTTAGATGCAGCAGATGGAATTGAAAACAGCACTGTAGTTACCACCATGAGCAGAAATGGTACCGAATTTGGAATACGTGTCAGTGGATTAAAAGATCAATGGTTTACTGGACCTGCTCAAATGGTTAATGGGTTACTATTTCCCGGCTTTAAGGAGGAAGATTGTAATCCAGATATAGGAGACAGTGCTATAACTGAAACTGCAGGCTATGGAGGTTTTGCTATGGCGGCAGCAATTGCAATTGTCCAGTTTGTTGGTGGAACACCTCAGGATGCAATGGATTTTTCAAATAAAATGTATGAGATTACTGTAGGTGAAAGCTCTGTATTCTCAATACCTGTTTTTGATTTTAGAGGAACGGCAACAGCTATTGATGTGAGGAAGGTAATTGAAAAGAACATATTACCTCAAATAAACACTGGAATTGCACATAAAGCTGCAGGAATAGGTCAGGTTGGAGCGGGCCTTGTAAATCCACCCTGGGAATGCTTTTCTAAGGCAATTGTGGCTTTAGAAGAAAAGCTTACAAAATAATATTTGTCTGTGGCATTGGTGAGTATGCTCATATGGGTAATGCAATTTTATAATGTTTAGAACTTAAAAATTTATGGGGGGAAATTTAATGATTAGTAATTGGAATAAAATAAAAATGTATGATTTAAGCCAGCCAATAAGTCATTTAACACCTGCATGGCCAACTTATGAGCCTTTGCAAATTAAATTCTTTAAGAGACTTTCTCCAAATGGTGCTAACGGTCAAGTTTTAACTCACTCCAATCATGTAGGCACACATCTTGATGGACCACTTCATTTTTGTACTCATGGTGGAGATATTGCCAGTTTAAGCCTGGACTTCCTTGTAGGAGAAGGTGTAGTTGTTGATTTAAGCGACATTGGTGAGGATTATGGCATTTATACCTCTAAGGATATAGAGGATAGAGTAGAGGTAAAAGAAGGAGATATCCTCATTATAAATACAGGCTATCATAAATATGCTTGGGATCAGCCAGAAGCAGATGAATTAAGATATATGGTTAAGCATCCGGGACCATTAAGAGAATTTGAAGAATGGTGCATAAGAAAGAAAATAAAGTGGATTGGCGTTGATTGCGGTTCTGCAGACCACCCTATGAACACAAAAATTCGTGAGTGGCAACCAAAAGAAGCTAAGGCCTGTGATGAATATCTACAAAAAAAATACGGCAAAACTATGGCAGAACTTATGCCGGATGAAGATTATCAAGTTATGCATATCCCGCTATTCCCACTTAATATAATTCATGCTGAAAACCTAGGCGGTGAAATTGACAAGGTTTTAAATAGAAGATTAACTATAGGTGCTTTCCCATGGAAGTTTGTAGGCGGAGAATCCTGCATATGCCGTATAGTAGCTTTTGATGAAGAATAAGATTTAATCTTACTAGAAGCCTCTAAAGATACAGTGTTTCCAATTTCGTATTTTTTGAGGCTTCTTTCTTACTTTATTAAATGTAAAATGTAAAATTAAAAATTTGAAATGAATGATAAAACTCCAAAGGAGTTTTTTAAAAATAATTAAAGAAATTCCACAGGAATTTCAACAATCATTTTACATTCTACATTTTACATTCTAAATTTAATTGAAAACTAAATATAAAGGAGGGAAAAAGGGTGCTCAAACAAGGTTATTTTAGACCAGAAACTTTAGATGAAGCAGTGGAGTTAATTGATAGCCATGGTGTTGAAGCAAAGGTTTTAGCTGGCGGCACGGATTTAATTATTAATCTTCGTGATAATATGACTAGCTGTAAATACGTAATTGATATCAAAGGAATTCCTGAGATGCAGAAAATTAAATACTGGGAGGATAGTGGATTAGCTATTGGTGGAGCAGTATGTATTAATGACATAATTGAGTCAAAGGTAATTGAAGAAAATTATCCAATACTAATTTCTGCAGGTAAAGCTTTAGGTAACTATCTATTAAGAAATAGGGCAACTATGATGGGGAATATCTGTAATGCTTCTCCAGCGGGAGATATGCTGGCACCAGCCTTGGTACTTGATGGAGTAATAGAAGCTTTTTCCGTAGAAGGTTTTAGATATATACCACTAAAAGATTTCTTCTTAGGTGTAAAGAAAAATGAGTTAATGGTGAATGAACTAGCTGTAAGAATATTAATTCCACCTGCAAAGGGAAAAGGGGAATATATAAGAAAATCACGAATAAAAGGTCATGATTTAGCTCAAATAGCTGTAGCTGGATTTATAAAAGATGGCGGAGGCTTAAAGCTTTCCCTAGCTTCTGTAGCTCCAGTACCTGTATTAATTGATGAATTTAATAAGATTACCAGGGAGGATCTAAAAGATGAAAACCTTAAGGGTGAAATTATAGATAAAGTATTGAGCAGTATTAATCCAATTGGTGATCAAAGAGCTTCTAGAGAATATAGGCTTGCTATGGCTAAATATTTAACAGCCGAAGTTTTAGAAGCTTTGGCGAAAGAGGTGTAGTCATGGATAAAGAAAAAATACATCTATTTGTTAATGGGGAAGAGATTTTTAGTGAGGTTGCTCCAAATAAAACCTTACTATGGTTTCTCAGGGAAGAGTTGGGACTAACAGGTACTAAGGAAGGCTGTGGAGCGGGCGAATGTGGTGCATGCACTATAATACTTAATGGAAAGGCAGTTAACTCCTGTCTTGTAATGGCATTGGAGGCTGAGAATAGTGAGGTTTTAACCATAGAGGGAGAAGTGAAAAATGGTGAGCTGTCTGATTTGCAAAAGGCTTTTATAACCCATAATGGCGTACAATGCGGCTTCTGCACACCGGGAATGATTATGTCTGCAAGAGCATTGTTAAAAAGAAATTCCTCACCAACTAGAGAAGAAATAAAGGAAGCCATGCAGGGTAATCTATGTCGGTGCACTGGTTATGAAGCTATTATTGAAGCAATTGAAGCTGTAGTAAATGGCGAGGTGAAATAATGGAGAATAAATATGTAGGTAAAAGAGTACCAAGAGTAGACGGCATAGAAAAAGTAACTGGAGAAGCTGAATATGTTCAGGATATGAAGCTTCCTGGAATGCTTTATGGCAAATTAAAGACCAGCATTTATGCTCATGCTACTATAAAAAGCATAGACATAAGTAAAGCTCAAGCCTTACCTGGAGTAAAGGCAATAATAACAGGTAAAGAAGCCTATCACAAGCTGGGGCTATACATGGTAGATAGACCTATACTGGCAGTGGATAAGGTTAGGTATTATGGAGAGGCAGTGGCAGCAGTAGCAGCTGTTGATATAGAAACTGCTGAAAATGCTGTTAACTTAATTGAAGTAGAGTATGAGCCGCTACCAGTGGTTCAAGATGTAGAAGAAGCCTTTAAGGAAGGAGCAACTCTTGTTCATGATCATATAGAGGAATATAAATGGATAGAGAATGTGTATTTTCCAGAACCAGGCACCAATATTGCCAACCATTTTAAGCTTAGAAAAGGGAATACTTACGAAGGCTTTCAGAAGGCAGATTTAATCTTAGAAAATAAGTTTTATCAGCCACAAGTACTGCACGTGCCACTAGAGACACATGCAGTTATAGCTAAGTGGGGTTCTGGAGATCGAATTAAAATCTGGTCTAGTGCTCAATCACCTTTTGCAGTAAGGGATTTGTTCAGCGTGGCTTTAGGTATACCAAAACAGAAAATTGAAGTGACTATACCATATGTTGGAGGCGGCTTTGGGGGAAAAGCTGGAATTCATCTTGAGCCTTTAGTAG
>Ga0316601_100000652_pt1 | contig 15648 bp, 11 predicted proteins | sample OWC_soil_day5_no_FD_207663 | JGI IMG/M metagenome (GOLD analysis project Ga0316601, IMG submission 207663) | Wetland soil microbial communities from Old Woman Creek delta, Ohio, United States - OWC_soil_day5_noCT | ecosystem: Environmental > Terrestrial > Soil > Wetlands | place: USA: Ohio... | reverse complement strand
TCGTCCTTCGGCGGGCCGCCGTGGCCGGCGAGATCGTCGAACGCTGTCGTCTGCAGCCACAGCGCGCCATCCGCCTGGAATGTCATGCCGGAATCGACCAGGACTTTGACGGTCTTCTCGACCGCGCCGTCGGTGTACAGCGAAGACTCGAGGAAGTAGTGATCGAAGGCGATGCCCAGTGCAGCGAGGTCCGCGTCCTGCTCGTTGCGCAGGTAGACCACTGCGAAGTGGCGCACGGCCTCCAGATCGTCCGGCTCGCCGCTGGCAGTAACCGGCTCGCCGTCACGCGCGGCGGCGGTCTTGCCCGCCAGGAAGTCGCGCGCGATGTCGACGATGTAGTCGCCGCGGTAGCCGGCTTCCGGAAACTCCACCGTCTCGCCGAGCAGTTCGCGCGCCCGCGCCTGCACCGACAGCGCGAGGTTGGCGATCTGCACGCCGGCGTCGTTGTAATAGAACTCGCGCGAGACCAGCCAGCCCTGCGCCGCCAGCAGGTTGGCGAGCGCATCGCCGATGGCGGCCTGGCGCGCGTGGCCGAGGTGCAGCGGCCCGGTCGGGTTGGCCGACACGAACTCGACCATCACGCGGTGTCCCGCATGCGTGGACGTCGTACCGAAGCAATCGCGTTCGCGCAGCGCGAGCCGAACCACCTCCTGCTTGGCCGATGGCGCCAGCCGCAGGTTGATGAAGCCCGGACCGGCGACTTCCACCGCGTCGATGAGGCCGGCCGCGGCAGGGTTCACTTTCAGCGCATCGGCGATCGCCTGGCCGACCTCGCGCGGGTTCTTCTTCAGCGACTTCGCCACCTGCATGGCGACGTTGCATGCCAGGTCGCCGTGCGACTCCACCTTGGGCCGCTCCAGCACGACCGGTACCCCGCTCACGCCGAGGCCGGCGAGGGCCTGCTCGATCAGGTCAGTAATGCGTTGTTTTTGCTGGGGAAGCATGCATGGGCCCGGCGTCACGTGACGGCCCGGAGTTTACTGACCGCACCGCCAGGTGCCGGAAGCAGGCCTCACCGATGCGTGTCGGGCCCTTCCCGTCGGCGTGTCAGGGACGCCCGCCGCCGTGTGACGCCGGCGTGACGCAGCGACCACTAGTGTCCATCGCAAGACCTCGAACAGCGTGGGGACAGGAGCGGAGGACCTATGTGGAGTGGAGCGCGACGGTGGACCCGAATTCTGGCGGTGGCACTGACCGGCCTCGCGGTGGCGGCCTGCGGGGGGAGCGACGATGCGCCAGCGGTATCCGCGGCCGCGCCGTCGGCGCAGACCGTAGGCCCCGAAGGCGGCACGCTGACCGGTGAGAACGGCCTCGCCGTCGCCGTTCCCGCCGGCGCGGTGAGTGCAACGGTGACGATCCGGATGGCGCGCGATGCGACGGGTGCCCCGCCCGTGCCGGCAGACGCCCGGCCCGCCGGTCCGACCTTTGCGTTCACGCCTCACGGCATATCGTTCGCCCGGCCGGCGGTCGTGCGGATTCCCTTCGACCCGAGTTCGCGGCCGGAACCGGATGCTTTCCCGGTGCTGTTCAAGGCGTCACCGGGCGGCCAATGGGTCGCGCTTGACGATACGGCCCGTGACGGTGACGCGCTGCTGGCCGACGTCTCCTCCTTCTCGTACTTCGTCGTCCGGTGGTGCAAGGCGATACGCGGTGAGCTCTTCGACACGGCCGAGTGCAGTTACGCGCAACGCGACGTCGTACTCGAGGTTGTGAGTCCGCTGCCGCCTGCACCGCCGCCGCGGCGGTCGGTCCTCGGCGTGCTTACGCCGATCGATCCGGCCCTGCAGATCACGCGGCCCAGCCTACTGGTGCTGCGAGTGGCCGTCGAGGCGCTCTACGCGACACAGACGCCCAGCCACACCGTCAACTTCGAGGTGATTGAAGACACGGGCCGGGTGGTGGCCGCGGGATCATTCCCATCGGACGATCTGCTCGTCCCGCCCGGCCGCAAGACCATCGACGTTGCCGTTCCGATCTCCGAAGCCAGTAACGGTCCGCGCTCGTACCGCGTCGAGATCTTTTGCATCGACCGGAGCTGGGGCTGCACCAGTCGTACGGTCGGATTCAACCCCTTCACGCCTACACTGGAACTCCCGCCCTATCGAGTCGCGGGGAATACGCTGCTGGTCAACGTCGCGGTACCCGCTGGAACGCCGCCCGACCCGGCGGCACTCCCATTGATCGATGCCAGCCGGTCGGGTTTCATTCGCCCGCCAAGTGCAGGCGGTGGCTTCGTCGACACCTGGACACTGCCGATCGGTTCGTCCGATCAGTTCATCTCCCTGCAGGCGACAACCATCCAACTGGCCGACCAGACGTGGCAGGTCAGCAAAGACGGCGGCACGACCTGGGCCAACTGGGAACAAGCCTTTGGGGGGCTGGGCGTCCCCGAGGTATCGGCGGTTTACGAGGGAGTACGGCAGAGCACTCGCCGGATCTGCGTTGGCTTTCCTGCCTCACCGTGCCCGTACGGCTACTACCCGTGGTTCGACCGGGCTGAGATCAACGGATTGAAGTTCAGGGTGCTCGCGGCCAACGCTTTCGGCAGCACGACCGGCCCGACCTGGACCATCGCGGCGTCGCAGATCGGCACGCCGCCGGCGATCACTGGACAACCGAAATCCATGCGGGTGACTTCGGGCCAGACCGCGAGCTTCTCGTTCGTCGCCACCGGAGTACCCGCGCCTGGCTACCAGTGGCAGCGTCGATCGCCCGGCGCCACGGACTGGCTGGATATCGCCGGAGCAACGTCGAGCACCTACACGACTGCGCCGCTCCTCCTGGTAGACAGCAGCACCTTGTACCGCGCGAAGGCGTTCAGTGTCGAAGGCGAAGCCTTCAGTGATCCGGCGGCGGTCGTGGTCGACTCGGGCGCGATCGCTCCGCTGATCTCCACGCAGCCGCAGAGCCTCGTGGTCCTCCAGGGCAGTGAGGCCGTCTTCGCCGTGGTCGCGGACGGCACTTCGCCGCTGTCGTACCAATGGCGCAAGAACGGCGTCGACATCACGGGGGCCAACGCGCCGATGCTCAAGCTGCCCGCCACGGCACTTGCCGATGCCGGCAGCTACAGCGTGGCGATCACGAATCCGGTCGGCAGTGTGATGAGCGCCGCGGCCACGCTCACGGTCAACGCGAGCGGCCCGCCCACGCTGGTGGCGCCGACGATCGTGACGCCGCCGGCAAGCGCCACGGTCAACGCCGGTAACACCGCTTCGTTCGCGGTCGCGGTCACCGGCACGGGTCCGCTCACCTACCAGTGGCGCAGGAACGGCACCGCGATCGGCGGCGCCAGTGGTGCCGTGTACACCATCCCCACAGTCGCAGCCGCCGATGTGGGCGCCTATACGGTCGTCGTCAGCAACTCGGCCGGCAGCGTCACCAGCGGCCCGGCCACGTTGACGGTGAACGCGGCTCCGGCGCCGATCGCGCCGGCCATCACGACGCAGCCTAGCGGGCTGGTCGTCATTCCCGGGACGGCGGCGACCTTCGCCGTCGCCGCGACCGGAACCGGACCGCTGAGCTTCCAGTGGCAGCGCAACGGTTCGACGCTTCCCGGAGCGACCGGCCCGGTGCTGTCACTCACGAGCGTCAGCGGCGCCGACGCCGGCAACTACAGCGTCGTCGTCAGCAATGCGGCCGGCAGCGTCACGAGTGCCAATGCGCCGCTGATCCTGATCGGCGCACCCGCGATCACGGCGCAACCGCTGGCAGTTTCAGTTGCGCAGGGACTACCGACGACCTTCGCGGTAGTTGCGACCGGAGATGCGCTGCTGTACCAGTGGCTCAGGAACAACGTGGCCATCCCGGGCGCAACGAGCGCCGTCTACGCGACATTGGCGACAGCCGCCGACAACGGTGCGGTCTACTCGGTCATCGTCTACAACAACGCCGGTCTGGTGATCAGCAGCGGCGCGCTGCTGACAGTACTTGCCCCGGTCACACCCCCGACGATCAAGTTGCAGCCGGTGGATGTGACGATCAACGACGGGGACTTCGCGACGATCGTCACCGAGGTTGAGGGATCACGCCCCGTCGCGTTCCAGCTGCAGCGACTCGTGGGCGCAACCTGGAACGACATCGGCGCTGCACTGTCGACAAGCTCGCTGCTGCCGATCGCGGTCGAGACGCCGGTTCTGGCCGTTGCCGACACCGGCGCGCAATACCGGGTCGTGTTCAGCAACAGCGCCGGCAACGTCGCGACTCGCGCGGTCACCGTCACCGTGAATCCCGCGGTGCCGGCCAACGCGCTGAAGGGCATCGCCATTACGGCGGGGTACCGCAATTCCTTCGTGGTCGCACCCGATCGCACGGTCTGGGCCTGGGGCGAGGGGGTGGACGCCACGACCGGCCACTACAACGTCAGCGGGTCATGGACGCAGTGGGCGCTGCGGCCGGTACAGGTTGCGGGCCTGGCGGGCGTCGTGAAGGTGGCGACGTTGAAATCGGGAGGTACTGCCTACGGCTCGCAGTACGCGCTGCACGTGGATGGCACCGTATCGGCCTGGGGCAACAATGTCTATGGTCAGCTGGGTGACCGGACCGTCGCCGTTGACCGCATTGCCCCGGTGAAGGTGCTGGACGGTGGTCTGCCGCTCGACAAGGTCTGCGACATCGCGGCCGGCAACGCCATTCTGGTGGCAGTTCGCAGCGACGAGGCCGATGGCAGTTGCGGTCCCGGCAAGGCCCGGCGCGCCTGGATCGCCGGGATCTTTGTCGGTTCCGTCGTGGGCGGTGACGCGGTGCCGAGCGCAACTCATCCCTACAACGGCGCCATTGTTCGCCCGGTCCCCGGCCTGCCTACAGGTGTTCCCGTGGCCCGGATCCGCATGAACGACGCAGCGAGCACCAATACCGGCGTGTTGTTCTTCCTCGAGGATGGTCGCATCTTTGCCTGGGGCTGGAATTACGACAACGCGCTCGGCGGCGGTGGCGCGCTGAACATTGGCATCGCGTACCCGTCGGACGTGCTTCCGCGCGAAGTGACGGGTTTTTGGGGCAACGCCGAGTGGGCCGAAATCGGCTACAGCTTCACCGTCTCGCGCCACGCGGACGGCACGCTGCGCAGCGTGGGCCGCAACGCTTTCGGGCAACTCGGAGACGGCGTGTCCAGCGGCGCGGCCCGGACGACGCTGCAGAATGTCGTCACGCCCGTCGCGCTGGCTGCCGAACCGCAGGCGCTGAGTGTCGGTCGCGAGACCGTGCTTGCGATTGAACAAGCCAACGGGGCGTTGTGGGGGTGGGGCGATGGCTACGGCCTACTCTCGTCGACGCCGAACGAAGCGGTGGTGGCGCCGCGACGCATCGGCACCGGCACCGGCTTCCAGGCAGTGTCGGCGGGCAACCGCCACGCGCTGGCCATCGGACCCGGCAACGTCATCTACGCCTGGGGCTTCCGCGAAAGCGGTGGGTTGGGCGACGGCGAAATCACCGGCCTCATGACCACACCGACGATGGTCACGCGATGAATCCATGCCGGCCGCGGCGCGGCGACCGGCAGTTCTACTCAGCGGAGGGATCCGGATGGAGAAGGCGATGAAGTGCTCTTGGTTGAAATGGGCCGTGATGCTTGCGGCGATCGTCCAGTTGGTGCCGGGCCACGCACAGATTCAGACGCGGGATGCGGGCCAGCGCGGCAAGACGACGACCGCACGGGTGGTGGAAGTCAAGGGCGACACGGTGATCATCGCCGACTCGAAGGGGCGGCGCCAGACGCTGCAGCTGGCGACCGGCCACGGGCTCAAGCCGGGCCTGCCGAGCGGCTGGTGCGAAGACGACTGCCGCGCAATACGGATCGGCGAGGGGTCCTATGCCGTAAAGGGGCGGGCACCGATCAAGTAAGCAAGAGGGTGTCGATGGATGAGGAGCCGACTGGGGCGGCCGAACCAGCGTCGCTGCGGGGCGCACGGGTCGGCTCTCAGGTCGCGGGTTCACGCACAATGCGCACCGTGATGAGCTCGCCCCGAAGTGCGAATCGACCACGGACAAAGGCTCCTTCGCTGGGCCGTCTGCTGCTGCGTCTTTCAGGCCGCTTCGAGTCTGCCGATGGCGGGGGCTGCGATCTCGAGCCGAAGGACGCGCTGCTGCTGGCGTACCTTGCGATCGAAGGACCGACGCCGCGCGGGCGATTGGCGACGCTGCTATGGCCCGATGTTGACGAGGAGCGCGCGCGCGGCAACCTGCGGCAGCGGCTGCTGCGGCTGAAGCGCACGACCGGATTCGAACTGGTGGCGGGCAATGCGAAGGCGGCGCTGGCCGCCGACATCGCGCACGACCTTGATGCAGCGAGCGAGGTGCTGGCGGATTTCGAGGTGCACCAGGCGGCGGGGCTGTCCGAGTGGCTGGCGGCGCAGCGCGAGCAACGCCGTCGCGCATGCGACGAGGCCCTGGAGACATCGGCGTCCCGGGCGGAGCTGGCGGGTGAACTCGACGCGGCGCTGGAACACGCCAACGCGCTGGTGCAGCGGGAGCCCTTGTCCGAGCACGCGCACCGCCGCGTGATGAGACTGCATTACCTGCGTGGTGACACTGCTGCCGCCATGGCGGCCTATGAGCGGTGTCGCCAGATCCTGGCCGCCGAGCTCGGAACCATTCCGGGCAAGGAGACACGCGAGTTGCTCAGGCAGATCGAGCGCGGGGCCGCACCAGAAGGGGCGTCGTCGGGCAGAAGCGCGATGCCGATCAGCCTGCTGCGCCCACCCCGACTGATCGGGCGGAATCTCGAACTCGCCGCCCTGGAACAGGCATGGGAAACGAAGCGCACGACTCTCGTGCTGGGCGAGGCAGGTGTTGGAAAGACGCGCCTGCTCGAGGAATTCGCGGCGCGTGCCAAGAGCGTTGTTCTGGTCCGCGCGAGGCCGGGCGACGCCGAAGAGCCCTTGGCCACCGCGGCGCGCCTGCTGCGCATGGTCGCCGGCCGCTTTGAAGACATAGCGGGCGCGCCGGCCTATGCACTGTGCCTGGAAGTGCTGCCAGGCTTTGCGCGTGGCACTGCGGATCGCGCCGAGCGACGTACGCCGCTTGGACCTCACTTCGCGGCGGCGTTGAAAGCGGCCCGGCGAATGACGGGCCTCATCGTCGATGACCTGCAGTTCGCGGATGACGCCAGCGTCGACCTGCTCGTTGAGTTGGTCAATGCTGACGATCTTTCCGACCTGCACTGGGCGTTCGGCTCGCGTCCACCCGCAGGCCCGGAGGCCAACACGCGTATTGCGCGCTTCCGCGAAGGCGGCGATTTGGATGTCGTCCCGCTGGGCCAGTTCGACGAGTCGACGCTGGCTGCATTCATTGGGTCGCTCGAACTATCGCATGTCGATGCCGGCGAACTCGCAGCGGAGATGCATCGCCGCGTGGGCGGCAACCCGCTGTTCGTGCTGGAGGTGTTGCGCCAGACCAGCGGAGGCGCGTCGACCCGTCTGGCGATGCCGGCCCGGGTTTCGCAGCTGATGGACCGACGCCTGCAGTCGATTTCCGAGAGCGCCCTCGCATTGGCGCGCATCGCGGCGATCGCCGGTCGCGATTTTTCGGCTGAACTGGCCGAGGCCGTCAGCGGCCAGGATGCGCTGACTCTTGCGAGCCCGTGGCGGGAACTGGAGGCCGCGCAACTTTTCACCGCCGGACACTTCTCCCACGACCTCGTGCTCGAGGCCGCGCAGCGCTCGATACCGAGCAGCATCGCGCCCCGCCTGCACGCCAAGGTCGCGGATTTCCTTCAGAACCTTGACGCCGAACCCGCGAAGATCGCGCATCACCGTCTGGCGGCGGGCCAGGAGGCTCAGGCCGTTCCGCATCTTGTAGCGGCCGCGCGCCGTGCCTGGCAGGCGGCCCGTGCCCAGGAAACGACTGCGTTCTTCATGCGCGCCGCCGAGATCGAGAGCGCCGCCGGTCACAGGGAGGCGGCCTTCGGCATCCTTTTCGACTGCGCCGACGCGATCAGTGAAATCTCCACCGCGGAGCAATTCAGCCGCGTCGTCGCAATGGCCCGGCCGCTCGCATCGGCGCCGGCGCAGCAGGCAGCGCTCCGGCTGCTCGAAGCGGTGGAAGCGTATCTACACCGCGACGTCGAAGGCATGAGCCGACTGAACGACGAAGCGCTGCTGATGGCCATTCGGTCAGGGGCGACGCGTGTCGAGGCCGAGTGCCGTTTCAACAAGGGTTACATCGCGGTGAATCTGGGGAAACTGCAAGACGGCATCGAGCACGTTTCCGCCGCGGCACGGTTGGCTCGCGACTGCGGTGATGTGCGACGAGCGGAAGCGATGCAGGCTAACGTTCTCACGATCCTTTCGATGAGCGGCCAGTTCCAGCGCGCCCTTGACGAGCGGGATCGCGCCCAGAAGCAGCTGATCGACCTGAGTAATCCGGGCGCGCTGGCACTATCGCAGAGTTGGTTGGCGTATGAAGCGCTGGCCATGGGGGACAGCGACGCCGCGCAGCGCGCCGTCGAGCAGGCGCTTGCGGCGATGCGCCGCGTCGACATGTCCGAGATGGAACGTGAGGGCATCGTACGCACGGCGACCAAAAGTCTCCGCCGGATGGGGCTCTTCTCGGCCGCGCTGCTCCTGTCCGCGGAGGTCCCGGAGCATGTCATCGCCGACGAGCGCGCCGAGCTGTACCTGGCTCTGGGCCGTCCAGACCTCGCCGGGCGTGCCGTTGACGCCGAAGCGTGGCGGTCGGCCGTGAACGAACGCCGCCAGATCCAGTTGCAGCTTGCCCATGCGGCCCTGCAACTGGCCGCAGGGCGCGACGCGCAGCCCTTGGTTGAACCGCTCGATCCGAGCCGGATTGAAGACGCGTTCATCGCGTGGGACGTCATGATGCTGCGCGCCCGCCTCCCGGGCACGGCGGCGATGCTGCGGCAGGCCTTGACCCTTGTGGATCGTTTCGCGCGCGCGCACGCTGCAGGCCTGCTGGCGCCATTGCACGCCGCGGTGGCAAAGCTGGCCGCGGACGTGGGCGCCGCCGACCAGGTGGCGGTCCACGCCCGAGTGGCTGCGGATTGGCTCACCTCTGATCGGCGGGATGCGACCGTTCCACAGTGCGCGCTGTGGTTGCAGCGCATCTTCAGCGAACGAGGTGAGCGGGCCGAGACAGCACGGTGCCTGTCAGCCGGCAAGGAGTGGCTGCAGCGGGCCGCCGACGAGCATGTGCCCCCGGAATTTCGCGACTCCTTCCTCAACCGCAATCCAGTTCACCGCGAAGTACTGACGCTCGCGACCCGAATTCGTTAGTGGCGGCGTCCGGGTGTAACGCCCGTGTGACGCTCGTTCCCCTACAAAGCAACTAGTGCACGGGCATTACCCGGCGCTACCGCTGAAACTGCTTCGTGGGGGAAAAAATGAAACACAGTGCCGTCGTGCTTCTCTCCGCCCTGCTGTGCGCAGGCAACTCACTGGCCGCTGATCCGCCCGCAACCAAGCCCGGCGCGACCACTACCAAGGCGTCGAAGCCCTCGTCGCGCGGGCCCGGGACCCAGACCGAGGACGAGCTTTACATCGGCGCCAAGCCCAAGACGGCGACGGCGGCCAAGACGCAGAAGCGGAAAGGCGCTACGCCCGATGAAGACCTCGACGACCTAGAGGTCGAGCGGAACCGCATCCGCCGCCGATGAGCGCCTCGCACGGATCGCAGTCGTCCTGCTGCTGGCCGCGGTGATGGGCCCGGCTGCCAGGCCGGACCGAACGGATGTCCCAGTCAAGCAATGAATCCGATCCATCTATTCAAGGAGCACGCGCATGTCACCCCTTTCCTCGTCGTTCGTTGCCGGATCGGCAGCGGCCATCCTCATCGCACTGGCGACCGCATCCGCGTTCGCTCAAACCGCTCCGGCCGGTGCGGCGGTTGACCCGACGTCGGTGCAGCCGGCGAAGAAGCCGGTCACATCGATGAAACCACTGACGCCGACTCCGGAGTCGAAGAGTCTGGCGGCGCGTCCGCTCCCGGCCGCGGCAGGCCCGTCGCCGGCGACATCGACCAAACCGCCCGCGGCACCGCCGCCCGGCGGCGCCAAGAAGTGTGGGGAACGCAAGGGCGACTGCTGATCAGGGCCGCCGTTGCTGATGCAAGCCGCGGGCTGCACCCGCCAACGCTTAGGGAGGCTCCCACATGCATTCGACGCGAAGCAAGTTGGCCTCGGGTTGCGACCGGCCCGGGCGGCGGCACTCTTGGCAGTCGCTGGCGCTCTTCGCATTCGTGGCGGCCGTCGGCGCACCGGCCAGCGCCCTGGCGCAGCCGAGGTTCGAGAGCGCTGCGCCGACCAGCGGAAGCACGGTCTCGCGCGTGGCCAATGAATCAGTCGATCGTGCCGCCTACCGGCGCATCAACTACAGCAACGCCGGCAAACCCGGTGCGGCCCTCGTTGTGATGCCCGGCGAGATCAAAGTCACCGACGCCGTCCTGACGCAGCAGATCATTCCTTCGAGCATCGCTGATTGGGCGGAACTCGAACTTGCACAGGCGAACTTCAAGGTGCTGGAACGAGCGGCGCTGGGCAGTGTGCTGATGGAAGTCGACACCGCAACCCGTCTCGGTGACCGCGCCGCGATGGAGTCGCTCGTTCGCAGTGGTCAACTGAAGGGCACGCGCTGGCTGGCGAAGTTCGATCTGCTGAAGGCCGAGCCTGTAGCCACCGCCTCGCGCGGCGTCGACGGCCAACCGGTGGCTGATGTCGTCGGCATCCTCGGGCAGTGGAGCAACTCGTTGCGCGGCCAGCGCGCTGCGCAGGTCGGGCAGGTCGCGGCGGGCAGCGTGCAGGCGGAACGCAGCGCACAGGTCTGGCTGGTCGGCATGCGGTATCGCGTGATCGATGCTGAGACCGGCGAGCAGGCCGGGCAGGGCTACGTGGAAGAACGGATGGAGTCCGGCGCGCAGGGCACGGCGGTCATGGGCGTATCGGGATCGAGCCAGGGCGGCGTCGGTTTCGACACGATGGTGCAGCGGCTGGTGCAGCGGTCGGTGTGGGAGATCGATGCCCGCTTCAAGTGATGCGTTCAACCCGGATCGCCTCGATGGCGAGTCCTTGAAAGGCGAGGTGATGAAGGCTCCACGATTTGGATTTCGTGTTGCAGCGACAGTCGCCGTGTTTATCGCTTTCGCGCCGATGGGTGCGGCGAGATCGGCCTCCGATTGGCTGCAGGTGGCCGCCGGTGAAGCGATCGCGCGGGGCTGCACGACGGACCGCCCCTTGCGCTGTCCGGAGACGGGCCAGTGCGCCGCGAGATGCAAGACCCCGGATCCGAAGATGCAGGTGAACGCGCAGGGTTGTCCGTTTGACCGGCCGCTGCGTTGCCCCGACACCGGGCAGTGTGCGGCGGCGTGCAAGCCGATGCGCGACGACCCGAAGATGAACGTCAACGCGCAGGGCTGTCCGCCCGCTGCCCCGCTCCGCTGTCCGGAGACGGGCCAGTGCGCCACGAGATGCAAGACGCCGGATCCGAAGATGCAGGTGAACGCGCAGGGCTGTCCGCTCGACCGGCCGCTGCGTTGCCCGGAGACCGGCCAGTGCGCGACAGCCTGCAAGCCCATGCGCGACGACCCGAAGATGCAGGTCAACGCACAAGGCTGTCCGCCCGACCGGCCGCTGCGCTGCCCGGAGACGGGCCAGTGCGAAACCCAATGCAAGCGGCCCGACCCGAAGATGCAAGTGAACCAGCAGGGTTGTCCGCTTGACCGGCCGCTGCGCTGCCCCGACACGGGCCAATGCGAGGCCGTCTGCCGCGCGGGTCCCGCCGCCAGGAAGTGAAGCTGCATCGATCAGGAGCTGCCATGAGAAGCAACGCACCCGAAAGGACCACACTTCCTGCGCGACGCTGGCGGCTCGGCGCAGCCCTGGCGCTGCTCGTGCTGGCGCCGACTGCGCAGGCCGACTGCACCTCCCGCGAAGCGACGCAGGCCGAAAGGCAATACAGCGAGCGGCTGAGCGCGGCGCTGGTGGCCGCGATGCCGGCGGCACCTGTCAACATGTGGCTGCCCGCGGCGCCACGCGTCGCCATGGGCACCCTGTGCAAGGACACGCCGGTCGGCGACCTGCAGGTGAATGTCTACGCGAGGTATCACTACCGGATGTCGCCGGCGGAAGCCGAGCGGCTCACGCGTGAGCGCCGCGACCTCGAGGCCCAGATGAGCGCAATGAAGGTGCTGCCACCCGATCTGAAGCGTGAGTACGACGCGATCGACGCGCAGGCGCAGCAGGCCTTCCGCGAGGCGCGTGAGGCTGAGAAGGCGAGCAACAAGGGGCTGGCCACGCAGAAGTACAACGAGTCGAGTGCGCTCGGAGCGCAGCGCGACGCCGTGCGCAAGCGGCATCTCGACGCGATCAAGCCGCAGTTCGATGCGGTCGAAACAAAGTGGCGCGCGCAGCCTTCCGAGGTGGGTGAGTTCGATGTCGTGCTGAAGACTAACGGCTACCCCACCAAGCCCGGCGCGAGCGAACTGGATCTCGTGCTGGGCACGCTTCCCCCGCCGCGGGGCGGCAAGAGCTACAAGGTGTTCGGACTTCAGGCAGTCGTCAGCGGACCGTCCAGCAATGCCGAGCAGCGTCGTGCGCTGATTGCCGGGTTCGATCGGGCCCGCTTGCAGGCCCTGATCGATGGCCCGCCACCGGAGACACCCGCGCCGGCCGCCTGGAGCGTCGGAGGTCCGCCGCAGGTGGCGAGCGCTCCTGCTGCAGCGCCCGCCGCACCCGCACCCGCTGCGCCTACCGTGACAGCTCAACCCGCGGCACCTGCCGCGGCGCCGGCGCCGGCACCGAGTCCACAACCGGATGCCACGCAGCAGGCGAAGGACGCCGTCAACAAGCTGCGCGGCCTGCTGGGCCGTTGAACACGGAGGCGCCAATATGCCTGCGGGCAAAGGATCATCGAACGGGGCGAGGGTGGCCCGTGCGGTGATGGCGAGCATTGCGCTGGTGCTCTTTACCAGCGCGGCCCGCGCCGAGGTGTTCGATCTCGTCACGTTCGAACCGCCGCCCGGCGTTCGCCAGGCGCTGCCAGACGTTGTTGGCTTCAGCGAATCGACGCCGACGACTTTCGTCACCTACGCCGTGTACAAGAGTGCGCGGAGCTCCGGCGATCCCGCCCGCGACTTCCAGGACGAATGGAAGCTGCTGATGGGCCAGTACCGCCTGACCGGCGACCTGAGCTCTGGGACGATTGACTGGCCGGCCGGCTGGAAGCTGACGACGGGCACGGCCAGTGTCTGGGGCGAGCAGCAACGCAACTTCGTGTCCGTTCTGAGTGTGTTCACCGGCCACGGCGTCAAGGCGAGCGTGCTCATCAACTACAACGACGACGCGTACAAGCCGAAGATAGACAGGTTCCTCGCGAGCCTGCGCTTGCGAGCACCGGTTGGCGCTGGGAACTCGCCAGTAGCGCCGAGCGGTTCGGCGTCGGCCAGCGGCGCGGGGGCGAGCGCGCCTGTCCAGGCTGCCGGTTCAGCTACCTCGTTGACGAGCAACGAGTGGTATCGAAGTGTCGCCAGTACGTGGGACACCTCGGGTTACCTCCGGTACCGCTACCGATTCCTTGCGGACGGAACGTACAGTTTCATAAAGGAGTGGTGGTCCCAGTATCACCATACGGACTACTGGTTTATCGAGGAGTCCGGACGCTACGCCATTGAAGGCGGTGTGATCCGCATTGCGCCTGACAAGGCGCTGAAGATCCTCCGCGACAAGGCCGGCAATCAGCGAGGAAAACCCGAAGCCGTCCCGCTCGAAGCTGTGTCGTACCGATACACCTTCAAGGATCTATACAAGCCAACGCTGATCCTGACGCCGACAACGGGTGGAAGAACCGAGCGCGATGGCCAGATGTTCTCATTCGCCGGCGATGGCAAGTCCTACTACTACGAGCCGCCCTCGCGCTGCGAGCAGAGACCGGCGCCGGCGGACTGTCCTTGAGACGCCTGCCGGCATTAAGCGGACATCAGCCCGGCGCGACGTGGCGATGTGATTGTTAACTGGCAGGGACGCAAATGAGCCGGAGCCATCTGGTCCGCCCGAAGGCATTCGAAGCAATTCGTCCCCTTGGAGCATGCGACGGTGCGGGCCTATCGCTCCTTGGCATAAAGGCCGACCAACTGCGCCTCGGCCAACGCGTGCCCGCTGAAGGCGCGCTGAAGCTGCGCGCTCGTCGGCCTGTGCAGGTCGCCGAGTCTCCGATCGAGCGCGAAGAGCTTGAAGAAGTAGCGGTGCCGGCCGATCGGCGGGCAGGGGCCACCGTAGCCGGTGCGCTTCCAATCGTTGATGCCGTCGCGCGCGTGCAGCGCCGCGGCGGAAACGCCTTCTGGCAGAGACGCCGCCTCCGGCGGCAGGTCATACAGCACCCAGTGCACCCAGGTCATCTTCGGGGCGGCGGGATCCGGCGCGTCCGGATCGTCGACGATCAGCGCGAGGCTCTTCGTGCCGGCCGGCACATCGGCGATCGCCAGCGGCGGCGACAGGTCCTCGCCCTCGCAGGTATGCCTGCGCGGGATGCTGCCGTGATCCTGGAATGCCGGTGACGTGATCTTCATCGCTTCATGCTCCTTGGGTCAGGTCGACCTCGCGCCGCGGCGGGGGCACCCATGGCAGTCCGAGCGCCTCGTAGATCGATTCTTCGGTTGCGCCGGCGATGCGCCGGTTGCCCTTGAACAGTCCGTACTCGTTGAGCTTCATGCCGCCCGCTATCGCGCGCTTGCGCAGCTCGATGTTGTACGCCTTCGATCCGGTGAAATACAGGAGCGCAGCGCCGTAGCTTTCGGCCGGCACGACTCGCAGATCAACCTGCAGGCCACTCGCCAGCACGGCGCTGGCGCGCTTGTCGCCCTGCGCGAGCACCTCGCGGAACCCGGGATAGGCAACGAAGTGGCGCGTGACGACCGCGCCGCGATCGCCGACCACCAGCAGGTCGATGTCGCCGACCGTGTCGCGCCGCCGTCGTAGACTGCCGGCGACGATCGCCTCACGCACGGCCGGACTCGACTCCATGTGGGCGAGCAGCGGCCGTGCCTCGCGCTCAGCGACGGCCAACGGCACGCGCTCCTTCTTGCCGCGATGCGTGCCGAGCGCTTCGCGCAGCCGCTCCTCGGTCTTTGGGCCGAAACCGCGCAATTCACGCAGGCGGCCGCTCTTCAGTGCAGCGACGAGGTCGGTCGGGCTGTGCACTCCCAACTGCTCGCCCAGGAGGTGGACCTTCTTCGGCCCCAGTCCCGGAATGTGCAGCAGCGACGAGGTGCCGCGCGGTACGGCGTCGCGCAGTTCCCGCAGCAAAGCGCAGCTGCCGGTGCGGGCAATCTCGTGGATCTTGGCGTCGAGATCGGCGCCGATGCCGAACATCTTCGCCAGCGGCTCACCGCGGGCGGCGCGTGCAGCGAACTCGGGCCCCTGCTGTCCGACCATGCGCGCGGCGTTGCGATAGGCGCGGATGCGAAACGGGTTTTCGTCCTGCACTTCCAGCAGGTCGGCGATCTCCTCGAAAACCGCGGCGATGCGGGCGTTGTCGAACACGCTCGCCGCGCTCATGGCTCGCGCTACGGCCGCGTGCGCAGCTCACGCGTCTGCTGGGCCTTCAGCACGCCGATCACGCCATCGAGCTGCTCGGCCAACGCTTCAAGCAGGTTGTCGAGCGCGATGACGCCGGCGAGCCCGCCTTCCAGGCCGGTCACGGGCAGTCG
>Ga0316601_100000648_pt1 | contig 15678 bp, 14 predicted proteins | sample OWC_soil_day5_no_FD_207663 | JGI IMG/M metagenome (GOLD analysis project Ga0316601, IMG submission 207663) | Wetland soil microbial communities from Old Woman Creek delta, Ohio, United States - OWC_soil_day5_noCT | ecosystem: Environmental > Terrestrial > Soil > Wetlands | place: USA: Ohio... | reverse complement strand
GGGATCTTCGTCTACGTGATCCTGTTCAGCCACCGGATCGCCGGCCCCGTCTACCGGATCAACGCGGTCCTGCGCGCGCTCATCGACGACCGGGATCCCCCCGTCGTGAAGTTCCGGGACGGCGACTGCTTTCAACCCACCGCCGCGCTGCTGAAAGAACTGTCGGAGAAGATGCACGCCTCACGGCAGGGCGCTCCAAACCGTCCGGGCACCCCATCCGGCCCATCCACCTCATGAGATATCACCGGACGACGTCCCGTCGCACCGGCAGGCGCGGGTTCACGCTGATCGAGCTCACCATCGTCGTCGCCCTCATCGCCATCCTGGCGGGTTTGGCGGTGTACACCTACCGGACAATGATCAACAAAGCGCGGATGACCCAGGCAAAGACGGTGCTCAGCCACCTCACCAAGACGGAGGCCACCTACTTCAGCGATCATGACAGGTACACGGACAACGTCGCCCTCCTCGATTTCGACCCGGTGAAATACAACTACTACGATATTTCGGTGGTGCTCGACAACGACGCGATGAATTACACGGGGATCGCCACGGGCGTCGGGATCATGGCGGGGGACCGCTGGTACGTCACCAAGGACAGGGACCCTTACCAGGACAACACCTCCCCGTATAGGTGAGGGTCCGTCCCAAATTCCACCCGCGGGATATCGCACACAAATGCCGCTGCCTCACTCCGAGCACGGAAAGATCCACGGGGTTGATAAACGGCTCCCCCTGCCCGGGATCGCGGGATGACGAAGCTCGTAAACGCTCTCGACCCGTGGATGAATGCGACGCGGTAAGGGGAAACAATGACCCGGAAAGACCTTCTCAGGGAACTGCTGGACGCTCAGGCACCGGAGTCGGACCGCTGGAGGCGGAAGAATCAATTCTATTACGAGGAGGTGGAGCGGATTGTCCGGTTTCACGTCCCGCCAGGGTCCTCGGTGCTTGAAATCGGCTGTGGGACGGGGGACCTGCTCGCAGCGCTAGCGCCGTCCAGGGGCGTCGGGCTCGACATCAGCCTTAAGACTCTGGAGATAGCGCGCTCGAAACATCACGGTCTCACATTCCTTGCAGGAGACGCGGAAGACCTCCCCCTCTCGGAGCCTTTCGACTACATCCTTCTCTCCGACCTGATCGGCTATTTCAACGATGTGCAGCGCGCGTTCGAGCAACTGAACAGAGTGTGCTCTCCGCGCACCCGGATCATCCTGACCTACTTCAACTACCTTTGGGAGCCGGTCCTCCGGGCCGGGGAACGGCTTGGGATCAAGCGCCCTCAGCCGGACCAGAACTGGATCTCCCTTGTGGACCTGCAAAACCTCCTCTCGCTGGCCGGTTTCCAGAGGATTTCCATGGGATACAAGGTCCTCCTGCCCGTTCGCGCCCCTCTACTATCTTCCCTCTGCAACCGGGTGCTGGCGAACCTGCCCCTGCTCCGCAAGCTGTGCCTGGTGGAGACCATCATCGCCCGTCCGGCGCCGGTGCCCGTGCCGGAAGAGACGCTTTCATGCTCGGTGGTGGTTCCCGCCCGAAACGAGCGGGGGAACGTAGAGAACGCGGTTCGGCGGATCCCTCCGATGGGGCGGCACACCGAGATCGTATTCGTCGAGGGGAACTCCCGCGACGGAACCGCGGAAGAGATCGAGCGGGTGTCGCGGCGTACAAGGACCGGGACGTGAAGATCGTCCGCCAGGGGAGCGGCGTAGGGAAGGGGGACGCGGTCCGCAAGGGGTTCGCCGCGTCCACCGGGGACGTGCTGATGAACCTCGACGCGGACCTCACCGTGCCGCCGGAGGAGTTGCCGAAGTTCCTGAAGGCCCTCTGCTCGGGGCGGGGTGAATTCGTCCACGGGTCGCGCCTGGTCTACCCGATGGAGAAGCAGGCCATGCGCTTCCTGAACACGCTCGGGAACAAGTTCTTCAGCCTCGCGTTCACCTGGCTGCTCGACCAGCGGTTCAAAGACACCCTATGCGGGACAAAGGTACTCTACCGGCGCGATTATGAGCGGATCGCCGCTGGGAGGAGCTACTTCGGCGATTTCGACCCCTTCGGCGATTTCGACCTGATCTTCGGGGCGGCGAAGCTCGATCTGAAAATCGTAGAGGTTCCGAGCCGGTACCGGGAGCGGACCTACGGCACCACGCAGATCTCCCGGTTCAGCCACGGCTGGCTGCTGCTGCGCATGTGCCATTTCGCGCTGCGGCGGATCAAGTTCGTCTGACACCATGCCGAAGGACGACGTCCGGGAGCATTTCCAGGAAATCGCCGGTGAGTACGACCGGTGGAAGGAGAAGTCGGCGTACTACTACCGGCTCCTCGCGGAGATCTACCGGGAGCGCATCCCGGAAGGATCGTCCGTTCTCGAGATCGGCTGCGGGACGGGGACGCTCCTCCGATCCCTTCGGCCATCACGGGGCCTCGGCGTGGACATCTCCCCGCGGATGGTGGAGATCGCCACCGCGAAGCATCCGTCCCTCTCCTTCCGCATCGCTGACGCGGAGAAGTTCGATCCAGGTGAGACTTTCGACTTCGTGATCGTCCCCGATGTCGTCGAGCACATCGGCGACGTCGGCGCGATGTTCCGCTCGACCTGGAAGGCATGCCATCCCGGCACCCGCGTAATCGTCACATGCGTCAACCCCTTATGGGCGCCGGTCCTCCACCTCGCCGAGTGGTTGGGGTTGAAGATGCCGGAAGGGGAGCACCGGTGGCTGCCCGCGGGGGAACTGCGGAGGCTCGCGGCGGAGGCGGGGCTCGACCTGACGGAGTTCTCCGGCAGAATCCTCTGCCCGAAAGAGATTTCCCTCCTGGCCCACCCGCTCAATCGGACGGCGGAGCGGTTTCATTTCCTGCGTCCCTTGTGCCTTACCCAGGTGCTGGTGTTCGCGCCGCGCTGAACGCAGCTCCCCCTTCCGGCCTCACGCCCGCGATTGCGATTCCCACCAACACCGGGTACACGGCGAGGCCAAACCGGGGGTCCCCCCACAGGACGGCGTGCTGCGCCCAGTACGCCCAATACAGGAGCAAGAGGAAGCCGAGGGCGGGAGACGCGCGCCCGCGGACCCACTGCCCGCTGCGGAGGAGAAGCAGCAGGTAGAACGGGATGTGGAATAGACCGGACAGGATCCAGAATTCCGCCGTGTGCTCCCCGGGGCGGAAATACCCCCGGACATCCCACCAGTCGCGCGACGGCGCGGCGAAGTGCGCGGCGTTCCGCACGATGCGGTGGACGAAGAAATGCCAGGGGTGGTCGAGGACGTACCGCCACAGCAATGCTTTCCGCTCCCCTTCCGGCAGCCCCTTCCGATAGACCTCCAACACGAACTCCGACCCCGGGCGCTCTCCCGGGATCTCCAGGCGTGAAACGTTCCACTCCAGCATCCCCTCCCCTTGGCCGTTCACAGGGATGAACCGGTGGAACTGGACGTAATTCCGGATCGTCCACGGGGCGATCACCGCGAAGAAGCACAGCAGCAGGGCCGCGGCCTCGCATCCCTTCCAATCGCGCCGTAGGCGGCCCGGAAAGAACCGCATCGCCAGCAGCAGGAACGGGACGAACCAAGCCACTACCTTGGCCAGCGTGCACAGGCCCCAGGCGGTTCCGGCCAGCCCCGCGCGGGACGTCGACGGGAATTTGATCCAGCGCACCGACAGCAATGCGGCCAGCGTCGTGAAAAGGAGCAGTGTCGGTTCCTGCATGACGAAGGCCGCCCGCGTCACCAGCAGTGGGTTCACCGCCAACCAGAGCGCACCGGCAACAGCCCACGCAGGGGACGAGGCAATCTCGAGGAAGAGCAGGAACGCCGCCAGGACCCCCACCGTGTGCAGCAGCGACTGGAAGACTGCCGCCGAGAACGGGGAGGAGGTCCCCGTGAGGAAAAACCAGCCGCCCAGTAACGCGGACGATAGCGGCGGGCGGTAGATCGCTGGCGTTATGCCATCCTGGGTGAACCCCTTTCCCACAGCGATGTTCCGCGCCAGGGACATGTACTCCACTGCGTCGAACTGCACCGGAGGCAGGGGGTAAGCGTTGACGAATAGGAGCGCGACGGATAAGGCCAAGATGGAGACCGCCGCCAATGCGATCCCGCTCCGGATAAGTTCCCTTCTCACTGGAACCGGCACCGATCCCTCACGCCCGGACGAAGAGGTATTCGACGTTCGCCTCTCCCCCCTTCACCTTCACTGTCGGGCCCGCCTCCCACAACTTCCCTGTGTGGTACAGCACACTCCAGGAGTAAACGATATCCGCAACAGCAAGACCTGTGAGCTCAAGTTTCCGGGGGGAAGGGCAACATATGCGAAGTATAAAGCATGTGGATACGCGATGTATAATTCGACCCTCAGGGGGTAGCACAGGCAAAGGATGGGGGACGGACCATGTCCCGCGGAGGAGAGATGGAAGAGGGCTGGAGGCAATACCACGCAAGGTGGGAGGGGGAGCACTGGCTCGCGCGCGCGATCGAGCATTGGGAATTCTACACATGCTTCCACCGGAAGCTTTGCGGCCATATGCCTCCCGGCTCCTCCGTCCTCGACATCGGGAGCGGCAAGGGGTACTCGGCATTCTACTTTGCCTCCCTCGGGTACCGCGTCACAGGCATCGACACGGACCCCCTCTCCGTCGAGGAAGCGAACGCGTGGGCGAAGCGGCTCGACCTCCCCGCTTGTTTCCTCGTCGCCGACGCCTTCTCATTCCGCCCGGAAGAGCCGTTTCGCCTCTCCTATTCGATGGGGCTCATCGAGCACTTCTCGCCCCCTGAGCAGGTTCAGTTCCTCGCCATACAAGGTGCCCTGTCGGAAGTGGTCGTCGCCCTCGCCCCAACGAGCCACTCGGACCGCACACTGCCTCCCTGCGCAGTTCCCTGGATCCCCCAGACCGCGGGATCCCTTAGGCAATCCTTTGCTCGCGCGAATCTCTCCCTCGTAGACACGTTTGGAGTGGGAGACGTCTTTTCCATTTGGGACTGTCGGTTAAAGAGCGTCCTTCCGAATCGTCTATTCGCCTTCCTGCAGAATCATTTCTCCTACGCGATGAGCGTTGCCGTGGTGGGAAGGAGCACTACCACCCCTTAGGGAGCTTCCTCGCCGCCCTTCCCCAGGGAAACGAAAATACGCCACACCCGTTCAACCCAATCCGGGGCGACCATCCGGAAGAGGATGACGGCGGAGAGCACCCCCACGGGCAACTTCATCGCCAGGCTCAGGAGGGGGGACCCCGCCCAGGAAGGCGCCATCCCGGCGCCGACGACCACCGCGAACATCCCCATTGCCACGAGGCGGCTCCACGGGATCGGGAGGCGGAATCTCTTCTGGGAGGACGCCATTGCTCCCGCGGCAAGGAGGGCGAAGCTAGCGCAGGCAGCAACCGCCCCGCCGACCGCCCCAAGGGGGCGCACCAGAAGGACGTTCAGTACCACGTTCGCCGCCGCCGCGACGATCCACCAGAAGGCCACGGGCCGGAGATCCATTCGGATCGCATGCCCCGTCGTGGCCAGCCCCGAGAGGCCATAAAAGAAGATCCCGCCGGCCATCCAGGGGACATACGCCCTCCCCTCATGGAATCGAGGCGAGGCGAGGAGGCGGATCAGGTCCCCACCCGCGGCGGTTACGGCAAGCCAGACCACGAGCAGCCCGATGGCAAGCCTTGTCCACATCCGTCCGATCGCATCGGTTGCCTCGTCGCGGGATCCCTCGTACGCCTTCAGCATCTCAGGAAACCAGGCGAGTGTGATGGCGTTGTTCAGCATGGCCCCCATCTGTCCCACATTGATGGAAAACGCGTAGACCCCCAGTGTCTCCTGGCCGAGCCAGCCCCCGATGATCCAGCGGTCCGCCGAATTCATCACCCAGAACATGGGAGCCGTCACCACCCCGGTGAGCCCCAGGCGAAGAATCTCCCAGCGGTGCGCAACCGGCAGGCCGGACCCTTTCGCGAAGAGCCGAAGGGACGGAAGACCGGCAACGACCGTGCCGGCGGCGAGGCCCGCGGTAGTGCCAACGAGGATCGCCCATGCGTCGGGTCTCCATACCAGAGCAAGGAGGATGGACAGGGCGACACCGACTCCCCCGGACACCACGATCGAGACGGCGATCCTTCCGTACGACCCTAGGAGTCTCTGCCTCGTAGTGGCCATAACGTTCATCGCGGGAAGGAACGTCCCGAGGGCGACCATGACAGCGAGGCTCTCCGAAAGCCCTCCGTTGACACCCAGGCTCCAAGCTGCCGCCGCTGCCGTGGCAGCAGCGATGGCCGCCCCCGCGGCGAAGCGCCAGCAGAACCGCTCCACCGCGTACGCCCTTTCCGGGTCGGCGGCAAGGAAATATCGCGAGTACGACAGGTCCACTCCAAGAAGTGCCGCCGTAGTGGCGAAGGAGGTGACCGTCCCCAAGAGGGCCACAACACCGTAGGGTGAGGGTCCAAGGACCCGGGTGAGGATCGGCGACGAAATCAGGGAGAAGAGACGCCCGATGCCCCCCGCCACAGCGAGAAGTCCGGCCCCCGTGATGACTGTCCTGGCCAAAGATGGTGTCACGGTGCCGCGACTCAACCGCCGCCCCTCTCAGGAAACGGAGAAACGTAGCGACCGACCATCGAAAGCCCATGGTACCCGAGTCGGTCGAACAGCCGGGTCCGGGCATAGATGGGACAGAGGGATTTCCGGAAGAGGGTGCGCCATAGGATGCGAGTCGACCAGCGCCCCAAGAAGGCCCCTACCGCAGGGATCTCCTCGAGGCGCCTACGGAATCGGACCGGCATCTCCTCTCGCAGAATGGGGACATCGACGGGCTCGAACGCAAGTTCAGCAAGGGTGATGCCCACCAGAGATGCCAGGCTCGCCATCTGCGCTGGAGCCCATCGCGACACGTGATGCGGGGGGCAGTCGAGCGGTTCGATGACCCCCTTCAGGTATCGGCTCCGATTGGGAACGGAAAGATACAGGGAGCCGCCAGGCTTCAGGCAGGAAAGGAGGAGCCGAAGAAACGGACGAATCTCGGGCAGGTGCTCCACCACATGAAAGAGGCACACCGCGTCGAATGCGCCTTCGTTGCTCCGGGCGAAGGAGACGAGGTCGCCGGAAACAACGGCGAGCCCCCGCGCGGCGGCGGCGGCGGCCGTTGCAACGTCCGGCTCAAGCCCGACGGTCTTACCGACTCGCGGCGCCACATGGGCGAGGAAATCCCCGCGTCCGCACCCCACGTCGAGCACCGATGAACCCGGCGGAAGCCGCTCCGCGACCCAACCAAACTCCCACTTCCAGGCGTTGTAATATCGCGGCGACGCCGCAAGAGCGAGGTAAAAATCCGCGTCGCCGCCCTGCGGTGGGTCGAAGTATTCGAGGCCGCACCCAGCGCAGGAGAGAAGTGTCGCCACCTCACCGGGCGTGTTATGGCGAGCCACATCTTCCGGGATGAAGACTTCCCAATCCGCCGCCAACCGCTCCCAGATGATTCTGTACGGAACGCTCCACACCGCGCGGCCTCTACCTGCGCAGCCGCATAAGAGGCAGGCGCTGTCCGGATCGGGGGTCGGAGTATTGGATCGACGCTTCACCCGAGAAACATAGCATATGGGTACTTCGGGAACCACATGCTGACGCCTTGACGCCTCCGGATAATTTGTTCACACTCACCGGAAGGAAGGGGGCTACCATGTGCGGTATCGGGGGATTCTTTCGGCCCTCCGGCGAGCCCGATGCCGAGAATCTCCTCGAGCGGATGGCCTCCCGGATGCTCCATCGGGGGCCGGATACGGGAGGGAAGTTCATCACTCCCGATCGCCGGGTGGGGCTGTGTCACCGGCGTCTCGCGATCCTAGACCTCTCGCCGACCGGCGCCCAACCGATGCGGGACGAGGAAGCCGCCCTCGTTCTCTCCTTCAACGGCGAGATCTTCAACTACCGCGAGATCTCCGCAGAGCTTGCCTCCCTGGGATACCGATTCAACGGAACCTCGGACACAGAGGTGATCCTCAATGCCTACCGTCAGTGGGGGATCATGTGCGTTCAACGGTTCATCGGAATGTTCGCCTTCGCACTGTGGGACGGCATGGCGCGGAAGCTTTTCCTCGTTCGGGACCGCCTCGGGATCAAGCCGTTGTACTACCACCGAGGGGCCGACACCTTCCTCTTCGGCTCCGAGCTAAAGCCGCTGCTCGAGCACCCGGACTTCCCCAAGCGCGTCGATCGGGAGGCCCTCCAGTTCTACCTCCAGTTCATGTATGTCCCCTCTCCCCACTCGATCTACGCGGCCTGCGAAAAATTACCCCCCGGGCACGTGGGGATCATTTCGCAAGATGGGACCTGGGAGATATCCGGCTACTGGAACCTGCTCGACTTCTGGGGGAAGCCGGGGGAGCGACGATCCGAGGAGGAATACCTAGAGGAACTCGAGGCGCTGGTCCGGTCCTCCGTGCGGTACCGGATGATCAGCGACGTGCCGTTGGGGGCGTTCCTCTCGGGGGGGATCGACTCCTCCCTCGTGGTCGCCGTCATGCAATCCGAGTCGTCCCTCCCCGTCCGCACCTTCTCCATCGGCTTCCGGGAAAAGGGATTCGACGAATCACTCCACGCGCGCCTGGTGGCCGGGCACCTGGGGACGGAGCACCACGAGGAGATCTGCGACCCGTCGGAGGCCATCCCCATCATCCGGCGCCTGCCGGAGTTTTATGACGAACCGTTCGCGGACCCCTCGGCGATTCCCACGATGATGGTCTCCCGTTTCGCGCGGCGGTTCGTGACGGTGAGCCTCTCCGGCGACGGCGGAGACGAGCTGTTCTGCGGCTACCCGCGGTATGCCTGGTATCGTTCCCTCGGCCTCCTCGGGTCGATCCCCGCGCCGCTCCGAAATGCCCTTTCCTCCCTCCTCTATCGCGTGCCGCACCCCCGGGCGAGGAAGGCCGCGGCAAGCATCGCGCAGTCCCGATCGATCGACGCGTATCGGAACCTCGTGGGGATCTGCGAAAAGGATCGCCTGCCGTCGCTTCTCCCGCGGGTGTCGGATGACACCAAACTCCTCTTCTACCTCGCCTACGACCGGACGCAAGGGATGGCGGAGATGGACCGACTCATGGCGGTGGACCTTCTCACGTACCTGCCCGACGACATCCTCGCCAAGGTGGATCGTGCGTCCATGGCGTACTCCCTCGAAGCCCGCGTACCGCTGCTGGACCACAGGATCGTCGAGTTCGCCGGCCGGCTCCCGTTGGAGCACAAGTTCCGAGGGAGGGAGCAGAAGCACCTCCTGAAGCGCCTACTGCACCGCTACCTTCCGAAGGAGATGGTGGATCGGCCGAAGATGGGGTTCGGGGTTCCTCTTGACCGCTGGTTCCGCGGGGAACTGCGGTCTCTCGTTCGCGAGTATCTGGGGCCGGAGCGCCTACGGCGTGAAGGGTACTTCCTCCCCGAAGGGGTGGGGCGGCTGGTGAAGGAGCACCTATCGGGCCGCAGGAATCATTTCCCCGCCCTCTGGGCGATCCTCCAGTTCGGGATGTGGAAGGAGCACTTCCGGGTGGAGAATCTCCAGTGAGGCTGCCGATCCCGGAGCCCCTGCGCCGCCGGGTCTGGGTGAAAGCGCTGTACTACGTCGCAGACGATTGGCGCCAGGGACGGCGCTTCTCCCGCGGTGTGCGCTCGACGACCTCCGGGACCATCCTGAAGGGGAAGGACGTTCAGGAGAGCGTCGGGTACATCGAGACGGAGTTCCTGGACTACCTAAAGTACGGCGGCGTCGGACTCGAGGAGCTCGGGGGTAAGAGGATTCTCGTCGTGGGGCCGGGGGACAACCTGGGGGTGGGGACTCTCTTCGTATCCCACGGGGCGTCTCAGGTCGTATGCGTCGATAAATTCGAGCCCGAGCGGATCCGGACCCACCTCTCCAAGGTCTACCTTGCACTCCGGGAGCGGTTGGACACGAAGTCCCGGGAACGATTCGACACCTCTTTCCTTGGCGACCTTCGTGGGAATTGGGAGTACAACCCCGAACGACTCGCGTACCTGACCGGGGCCGGCCTCGAGGATTGCGGAGAGCGCTTCCCCCCCGGCCACTTCGACCTGGTCTTCTCCCGCGCGGTCTTCGAGCACTTGTACGACCCGGACCGGGCATTCCTGGCGATGGACCGCCTGCTCGTCCCCGGGGGAAAGATGGCTCACAAGATCGATCTGCGCGATCACGAGGTGTTCTCGGCCGGCGGAAACCACCCGATGACCTTTCTTATCTTCCCGAGGTGGCTGTGGCGTAGGATGACGGCGCAATCCGGGAGGCCGAACCGCCGGATGTACCTGTACTACGTGCGGAAGATCCGGGAACTGGGATACGACGGAACGCTGTACATCACGCACATCTTCGGACGGGAGGGGGACATCCTCCCACACCCGCCTTCGCTTCGAGAGGGGGTGGATTACGACGAGTCGCACCTCCGGCTCGTCCGGGAGATCCGAGGACGATTGGACCGGGAATTTTCGGATTATTCGGAAGAAGAACTTCTGGTATCCGGCGTCTTCCTCTCGGCGCGCAAGCCCACCCGGTCCGTGGCCACCACATCCTCGAAAAGCCTCTCGTAGGCAGACACCATCTTCCCGAGGGAGTACCGTTCCTCGACCCGTGCCTTCCCGCGCCGGCCCACCCTCTCCCGCAGCAACGGGTCCGAAAGGAGCGCCTGCAGCGCCTTGGCCATGGCCGCGGGGTTCTCGTTAGGAACGAGCAGCCCCGCCCCGCCTTCGAGAATCTCCCGGGGCCCGCTCGGGCAGTCGGTCGACACCACAGGGGTTCCGCACGCCATCGCTTCCAGGAGGGCGTTGGGGAACCCCTCATACCGGGAGCTTAAAACGAAAACCGAGGCCCGGGAGATCACGGCATGCGGGTTGGAAAGCCATCCCGGGAAGTCCACACGGGCGGAGATGCCGAGAGAATCGGCAAGCGCGCGGAGCACATCCCTCTCCTCTCCTTTCCCCAGGATGATCAGTCGCACCGCTGGAAATTCGCGTGCAATCCGGCCAAACGCCTCGAACAGGAGATCGAACCCCTTCTGGCGGCACAATCGGCCCGCCGCGACCACTGTGGGGCCCGATTCCAACACCCACGGGTGGACCGGGAACTCAGCCTTCATCCCCTCCATGGCCTCGAGGTCCACGCCGTTCGGGATCACCCGCATCTTTTCCCGCGCGCAACCGTAAAAAGAAACACTATCGTCCACCATCGCCCTGGCCGGGCAGACGATCACCGAGGCAATATCCCTCTGGACTTTCTTGACGATGGGAAGCAGCAATGGAGCATACCGTCCAAGGTCGGGAAGAATTCCAACGCTGGGGAAGATTCCCTCGGATGCAACAAGAGGGACGGGACGGCGACTCCACCGAATCGCAAGCCCCGCGGCAAGAGAGGAGCTGTACATCCGGGCGTAGACCAGGTCCGGTGGCGAGGACCGTATGTATCGCCCCAAGGCGTGAACCAGTTTGGCTTCCTTCGCGAAGGGGAGACGTCCGCGGCGGTCCTTGAAGGAGGGGTAAAGCCACTCGATGGGTACGTCATCCGGAACCCGATCGAGGTAGGGGCCGTCTCGGCTCTCGAGATAAAGCCGCGGGGAGAACCGGGTCCGATCCAAGCGCTGGAGCAGGTTCAGGACGTGGCGCTCCGCGCCGCCACCGTCCATCCCGTAGAGGTAGAACAGGATGTCGAGCTTGCTCAAAACTTCACCGTGCCGCCAACCAGGATCATTCCCCAAAACCACTCGCCGAGATACCGGGACAGAAGGGCGGCGACGCACAGGTACGGCCCGAACGGGATCGCCGTCTTCAGCCCCTCCTCGCCCTTTCGCATCGCCAGGATCCCGCCGAGCGCACCGAGGAGCGCACCGAAGAAGATCGTGGTGAGCGTGCCGCGCCATCCGACGAAGGCACCGATCATCGCCAGCAGCTTGATGTCCCCGCCTCCCATCCCCTCGGCCCCCCGCACTTTTTCATACAGGAAGGCCGTCGCGTAAAGGATGCCGCCTCCCAGCATCGCACCTGCGACGCTCCCCTTCCACTCCCCGCCGGGGAGGAAGGAAAAGAGCAGCCCCGCGGCGAGCCCACCGAGGGAGAGTTCGTCCGGGATGATCCGGTGGTCTATGTCGATGAAGGCGATCGGGACGAGCAGGGAGAAGAAGAGCAGGTCTCGCAACAGCGTCATCCCGGGTCCGTCCAGGAAATAGACCGCGGCGAACCCGCTCGCCGTGAGCAGCTCGACCGCCGGATAACGCCAGGAGATCGATCCCCCGCAACCAGCGCATTTCCCTCCCAGGACGATGAAGCTCACGACCGGGATATTCTCCCGCGCCAGGATCGCTCTGCCGCAGTCGGGGCAGCGCGACCGGGGCGAAACGATCGACTCCCCTCGCGGCAACCGGTGAATCACCACGTTCAGGAAAGATCCGATGCACGCCCCGAAGAGGAACGCCGCTACCGCCATCATGACCAACCCGAAAACCCCTTTCCCGCCAGGATCTCCGCGTAGAGTCGCTCCTGGGCCCGCACCATCTCGTCTTGATCGAACTCCCGGACCAGGCGATCCCGCTTCCTGGTCGCATGCAGTCGAAGTCGCCCCAACAGGATGTCCGATACTCCGCGGGCGAGGGCATCGATGTCGCCTGGCGAGGCGAGCACCCCATCCACACCGGAATCGACGATTTCCCGGGTTCCGTCGACCGCCGTCGCCACCACCGGGCGCCCGGCGATCAGCGCCTGCGGCACCACCTTCGGAAGGCCTTCCCACCGGGAAGTGAGGAGGAACACGTCGAAGGCCGCCATCAGATCCGGGACCTCGGGCCGCCAACCGAGGAACGAGAAGCGATCCATCATTCTCGCTTGCGCGACGGCCCGCTCCACCTCCCCGCGCATCTCTCCGTCGCCGACCATCACGAATCGGGAACCGGGGATTTCCGACGCCACGCGCCGGGCCGTCTCCACGAAATCCAGCGGTGCTTTCTGGGGCTTGAACACCGCGACCGTTCCCACCACCGGGCAACCTTCCGGAACCCCCAGGAGCTTCCGGCCAGCCGCGCGGGACCCTGCAAGGAAACTTGCCGTGTCGAACCCGCTGCGGATGAGGCGGCACCGCTCGCGACGGAAGATCCCCTCCTTCACCCCTGCCCGGATATTCTCCTCCGACACCGCGACGAACGAGTCCGTCCAGCGGGACGCCAATCTCTCCAATCCGACATAGAGGGCATGCGTCGGCTTCGATTGGCCGTCGTGGAATCCGAACCCGTGAATGGAGTGAACGATGGCGTCCGCTCCTGCCGCGCGCGCCGCCGCCCTTCCAAGAATCCCGGCCTTGGAGCTGTGGGTGTGAACGACCAGGGGAACTTCGCCGGCCGTGCGCTTCTCCTCCCGGAGGATCGCCCGAAGTGCGAGGAACGCCTTCGCGTCGCGAGCGGGATGAACTTCACGGATAAGATCCTCCAGCAAGGTGACCCTCAAGTCCGGGATCCGGTGTGCCCTCGCGTCGAGCATTCCGCCTTTCCCGGCGACCAGGACGCGGTCGTACCGTTCGGGATCGAGGTGTTCCACGCTGTACAAGGTGTTCTCCTGGGCACCGCCCCACTCGAGCATCGTGATGACGTGGACCACGCGGGCGCGGGATGCTCTGCTGCGATTCGCCGTCCCGCTCATGCGGACGATCCCCGAACCTTGCGGATGGCATCCCGGGCGGCGCGGATCCCATCCGCCATCGACGCCTCCATTCCGTAATAGTCCCAGGCACCGTACCTGCCCGCGGTGAGGATTCCCTTTTCGCGAAGATGCTCTCGCACCCGTCGTACCGCCGCTTCCCGGGCGTGATCGAACACGACGTACGCGGGGTCGAGCAGAACGGGATCCACGATCTCGGGTTTCCGGCCGGGTGGAAGGATTCCCATTCGCCGCAGGCCGTCCGTCGCCTTGCGAACCTCCTTCCCGACTTTCACGCTTGCACCTGAGGGGAAGCTCGACTCCACGAACATGGATGCGCAGCCTTTCGGCGCCGCTGCGGCGGAAACGTTCGAGAGGAAACCGGTCCGGAAGAACGGATACGCCCGCTCGGGGACGTAGACCCAATGCCCGTGCGTCGCCGCGGGGGCGCGAACACCCAGGTTCACGCAGAGGACCTTGACCCACCGCAGCGCCGATGCTGCCGTCCGAACACCGGATGGGAGGTTCACGCAGGAGTGGGCCATTTTCGGCAGGGGAATCGTTGAAATGACCGCGTCGAAGTGGAATGCTTCCTCTCCGGAAGACCAGGCCACCTTCTTCCGCAGGTCGAGCCGCGAAATCCGGATCGCGGTGCGCACCCGGTCGAGGACCCCAACCGACAGGGCGGAGACAAGAGCGCCAATGCCGCCGGAACGGGGATAGAGGAAGGACGGGTTGTACCCCATCCCGGTCCTCGGTTCGCCGCGAGCCCCCGCGAGGAGATCCGCGATCCCCGGCACCGGGACCGACCAGGAGGTCCAGTCGTATCCCATTTTGCGGAGGGAGGTGCGCCACATCTTCCGGTTATAGGGGAAGAAGAACTCCCGGCACATCGCTCTCCCGAATCTCCGGAGAAGCCACTCCTCGAAATTCCTGGCTTCGACCGGTCCGTTCACGGTCTCCCGGATCCGCTCGGCGGCGAAATCGGTGAGGCATCGCCGGATAAGATCCGGTGCATGCCCGTACAAGTTGGCTTGGAACGGGAACGGGGTGATCTTCTTCCGGAGGAACACCCGGGCATCGCGCGTGATCGACTCCCACGAAGCACCTGGAAGCTCGAGGACCCAATCCCGCATGTGAGGATCGGAAAGGTGAAGGAAGTGCCCGCTCCGGTCGAACATGTACCGGCCGGACCGGATCGAACGGCACCATCCGCCGGGCTCGTCTTCCGCCTCGAGGACCAGGAAATCCTCACCCGCGGCCGCCAGCGTTCTCGCCGCTGCCAGTCCGGTGATCCCTCCCCCGAGGACGAGAATCATCCCCTCACCTTCACAGTCCCATGTCGATCGTTTTCAACCACACCGCGATCAGGAGAAACAGAAACCCGATGGATCCGTAGGCGAACAGGGACGGGAGAGGAGCAAATCCCATCCCAAGGAGCCCCACGGACGCGGCAACGGCGGCGGCGCCGCAGCTGGCGGAAACCGTCTGCGCACGGGTCAACTTCCAACGCCGGAGACGGAGACTGAAATGATCCCGGCTGCCGGAAAAGATGGACACTCCCCGGCGGAATCTCAGCCAGGAGACGAAGACGATCTCGAACAGGGGGACCGCAAATACAGCCACGGCGGTGAACCAACCGTACGGGTTCCTCGCCGTGTAATCCCCCTCGATGGCAAGACCTCCGAGGAGGAAACCGATCAGGAGCGAGCCAGTGTCCCCAAGGTAGATCTGCGCCGGGGGCCGGTTGTACCGGAGGAAGCCGAGGAGGGCGCCGACCAGAGAGAGGCAAAGGATGAGCCCCATCCGGTTCCCCTGGAGGAGAAACACGACGGCTAGCGCCATGGAAGAGACCGTCGCCACGCCCGCGGCGAGACCGTCCATCACATCGATCAGGTTGAAGCCGTTCGTCATCACGATCATCCACAAAAAGGTGAGGACGATGCACAGGAGCGGGGGAAACGCCTCGATGCGGATCCGGATCCCGGATTTCATCATGAGGAACACGGCGGTCAACTGGACCAGC
>Ga0316601_100000643_pt1 | contig 15720 bp, 7 predicted proteins | sample OWC_soil_day5_no_FD_207663 | JGI IMG/M metagenome (GOLD analysis project Ga0316601, IMG submission 207663) | Wetland soil microbial communities from Old Woman Creek delta, Ohio, United States - OWC_soil_day5_noCT | ecosystem: Environmental > Terrestrial > Soil > Wetlands | place: USA: Ohio... | reverse complement strand
AGGAGATGCTCTGGCGGATTATCGGTTCACAGAACGTGATGCTGTGGATCGGGTTGTATCCGGATGAGCTGGCCAGGTTCATTGAACGCGTGGGTGAATTCGCCCTTGGTCTCACGAAGGCACAGATCAACGCAGCCGCCGGCAGGCTCGACGGCATGGTGATCTGGGGCGATGTCGCCTATACCAGGGACGTGTTCTTTTCGCCTGAGTACTGGCGCCGGTGCTTCAAGCCGATCGTGAAAGCGATAGTCGAAGAATGTCATGCGAACGGCCTGCCGGTGATGTATCATGGGTGCGGAAACGTGAGGAGAATCTTCCAGGATTTCATCGATGTCGGCGTGGATGTGTACAATCCTCTCGAAGCAAAAGCTGGGATGGACGTCGTGGCGCTGCGCCGTCAGTACGGACACAGGATCGGCTTCTGCGGCAATCTGGATGTTGTGACCTGGGCGAACGGCACGAAGGAAGAGATCCGGAAGATGGTGCTCACGAAGCTTAACGCAGCAAAAGGGGGTGGGTACATCGTACAGTCGGATCACTCTGTGCCCGGCAACATCTCGGGCGAGAACTACGATTACGTCGTCCGGCTCCTGCGTGAGTACGGGCGATATCCTCTAAGGCTGGGTGGGTACGACATTCCCGATCTTCAGTAGGGACCTCCACGTTGCTGTCAGCGGCATCGCACCTCAGCGTGAGCCAAGACGCCGGCAACGAGGATTGGCCATAATCGACGCGAGAATCGGGACAGCAGAGCTAAAGCAGTGAGAGAGTCCCTACGCATGCCCTCCATTCTGCCCGACTGGCTTTTCAAATCCACTTTTACGGTATTCGGAAGGAAGGACCCCGAACTGTTCGCGGAAAGCCCGCGTGAAGTGGGACAGGCTGTTGAATCCCGATTCGAATGCTACCTGTGAGACATTCCCCGCCTGGCTCTGGAGGAGTTGCGCAGCGCGCTGCAATCGATACTGGCGCACAAGCTCGTGTGTCGGATGACCTGTCAGGGCATTAAGTTTCCTGTTGAGCTGCATCCGGCTCATGCACATGTCGTGGGCCAGAGCTTCCGTGTCGTACTCCGCCTCCGAGACATGCTGTTCGATATGCTCCGTGAACCGTTTCAGGAACTGCTCATCCGTTGAAGCAACCGTGATGTTCGCCGGCCCAAGTGTGACCTGCCGGTGATATTTCTCCCAGAGCTTCCTCCTCGTGTCGATGAGGTTTCTCGCTCGGACCAGAAGTTCCTTCGCGTCGAAAGGTTTGACGACATAGTCGTCAGCCCCCACATCCAGACCCTCCAGTTTGCCTTCTGTTGTCGCCCGGGCGGTGAGCAGAATGACAGGGATGTGATTGGTCAGGTCGTCCCCCTTTAATTCCTTGCACAGCTGCACTCCATCCATCACCGGCATCATGATGTCGCTGATTACGAGATCGATTGCCATGCCCCGAGCCTTCTCCAGGCCTTTTTTTCCATTCTCCGCCTCTTCGACCGTGTAGTGCTTCTTGAGGAAGTCCCGTACGTAGGTCCGGACGTCGGCGCTGTCTTCCACGATCAGAACCACGGGTTTGCCGGGCTCACGGAGGGTTTCGTCACCGTCGGTGCGCACTTCTTCAGCAGGAAGATCTGCGGTGGAGTCCGCGTGACGTGAAGCCGGACTCTTTTCCTCTTTCAGGGTCTCATCGGTCACAATCTCCTCCGGCCGCCATGCTTCCTTCGCGATGGGGAGTCGGACGGTGAATGTGCTCCCACGGCCCGGCGTGCTCTCAGCGGTGATCTCACCCCTCAGCATCTCAGCCAATTCCTTCGCGAGCGACAGGCCGATTCCTGTTCCGCTGGGTTCCTGGGTCTGTGAAGACTTCACCTGATAGAACCGGTCAAACACTTTCACAAGGTGTTCCGCGTCGATGCCGATCCCGGAGTCGGACACCACGAGTTCGACCCGGCGGCTGCGGGAGGCGACGCCTGAAGCCGGTGTGGCAGCACTGCGTTGGGTTCCGTGGCCGTTCGAACCGGCCAGTCCGTTCTCTCCTCCAATAATCGTGCGCACGACAACCTTGATTTCTCCTTCTTCGCCGGTGAACTTGAACGCGTTGGAGAGGATGTTCGTCAGAATCTTCTCAAACTTGTCGCGGTCGGTGTACCCGACAATCTCCTCTTCCTCAGGATCGAAGATGAGGTGGATTCTCTTGCGGTCTGCAAGCGATATGAATGACATCACAAGCGACCGTGAGAGCGCAACCAGCTCCAGGGGGCGGACCTGGACCGTCATCTTTCCGGCATCCACCCTGGAGAGGTCGAGGAGCTGGTTGATCAATTGCAGGAGCCGAAGTCCGTTCCTCCGCATGGTCGAAATAGTCGACAGGAGTTGTTCGTCGTGCTTGAAGCGATCGGCGAACTGCTCGAGGGGGCCGAGGATGAGCGTAAGGGGAGTGCGGAATTCATGCGAGATATTGGCAAAGAAACGGGATTTCATCTGGTCCACTTCCCGCATCTTCTCCGCCTCGAACGATTTCATCTCCAGACTCTGTTTCAGCGCGGTCCGCTTGCGATCAGATCTGCGAACCAGATACAACAGGGCGCCGAACGCGACGAGATATGCCGCGTACGCCCAAGTGGTGCGGTACCAAGGAGGCAAAATCACGATCTCCAGCGACGCTCCTTCCACGTTCCATATGCCTTCACTGTTGGCGCCGCGAACTCTGAACTGGTATGTGCCCGGATCGAGGTTTGTATAGCTCACGTATCGACGGGTGCCCGATTCCACCCACTCCGGGTCAATCCCTTCCAGGCGGTACGCGTACCGATTCTTCGCAGAATTGATGTAGTCCAGCGCCGCAAAGGTGAGCGAAAAGAAACTTGCGGAGGCGGGAAGAGTGATCGATTTGAGCGACCATATCTCCGCAGCCAGGGGATAGGGCTTCTCGAACACCTTGAACGACGTGAGCACGACCGGCGGTGGGGGTGAGGCGGGCGGCGGGTTGTCGAGGGGGAACGACCAGAGTCCCAGAGCTCCCCCGAATGTCACGGTGCGGGAGCGTGGATCGAACGCCACACACACAGGCTCGATGGGATAAAAGGGCTGGGGAGAGATGAGCGTTCTGAATGTCCTGCTCGACTTGGTGAACCAGAGTGCCCCCTGGTTGCCTGCAGCGATCCAGAGATGTCCCACTCCGTCGTCTGCCATACCCGAGATCCGAATTTCACCGGTTTGTTCGCGGGCGAAGTGTATGTGTTCAAAGATACCTCGGTTGCAGTCCATCAGGTCCAGGCCGGCTGATGTGCCCACCCAGAGTCTCCCGGCAGAATCGGGGAGGAGGGCGTTCACCGTGTTTGTGCTGAGTGCGCTGTCTGAACCCGGGATACCCGCATACCGGCGGTACTGCTTCTCTCGGAGGTCAAATCGTATCAGTCCTCCGCCTGCCGTTCCATACCAGAGACCCCCAATTCCGTCATTGGACATACACGTAACATACTCGTCGCGTTGACTGGCCGAGTCGGGATCCTGCCTCGGATAGGGAATGTACGTTCCGTTCCGACGGTTCCAAGCGGCAAGCGATGACACGCCTCCGGGGTTCCTGCAACCGAGCCATACCAGGGTGTCGTTTTCTTCCAGGAAATCCGAAATGGACAATTGAGGAAGGAGCCGGGCAAATGTGGAGCTGCTTGAATCGAGTATATACGCCGTATGATAATGGATTGTGGTCGCGAGAATGGTGTTGTCACGAAGCTTGGCCATTCGCAGCATGCCCATCGGCCATGGCGTATACCATTTGACGTTCCGCTTTTCCAGGTCCATGAGCCCCATGAAGCCGCCATGGCGCAACACCCAGATCTTACCAGGGGACTCGAACGCGAACTGGGAGATCAGATGACCGAATCTCCCCGGGCGTGGTGGGATCACCATACTTGTCGAGGGATTCCTGTACGCGATGCCTCTGTACGTCCCCTCCGCACCGATCGGGATGAGCACCATACTGTATGCAGGCGGACCTGTTAATGAAGACTTTTGCGCATCGGCATTGAAGCGTGGCACGATCAACTTGTTAATAAAGTTGACAGGAATGGAATTGACGGCAGCCCCACTGTGGAAGTGAAGGGAGGCACCGGATGCAGGATCAATCCGGTGAACGCCGGCCGTGTCGGTCGCGAGCCAGATTCCTCCGAAATCGTCCGTGGCAACCACCCACACACGGGTTGACGGCGGAGGAAATGATCCGTCCTTCGATGGCCAAACGCTATCTTTTGTGACCGAGAAGTGCACCCAGGCGCCGGTGCGCGGATCGTAGCGGTCCAGCCCGGCTCGTGTTCCCATCCATAGGCGACCTTCGCGATCGGCGGTGACCGATCGAACAACGTTGTGAGACGGACCTGAACCTGTCTTTGGGTCGTGCAGGTACTGCTTCCAGCGGCCTGTCTGCCTGTTCAGCTCCAGAAGCCCCCCTCCATCGAATCCCACTGGTATATGAACGGCCAGTGCAACCCATAATGACGGACTGGTTTCGCAGATGCTGGTAATCGGATAGTCCCAAACGACACGGTAATCGGTGGGGAAGACGATATTGTATTCAGGGGGGAAGGGATATCGGACAAAGGCATCGCGTGCCATGTCGTAACGCGCCAATCCGAATCCGGCGCCGGCCCACAGTGTTCCGTCCGACGTGACCAGCAGACGTGATGCGCCGGTGCCGATGGAAGTCGTGTCATCCCTCCCGCCTTGATACCAACGGGACTTGCCGGTAGCGGGGTCGAATCTCTGCAATCCCGCATGGGTAGTTGCACCCCATACGAATCCGGCTCCATCGACGGCGAGGGCATTCAAATCTGTTCTGAAGGCTCCTGTCGTGTCGGCCAAATCTTCGGGATAGACCGTCAGTTCGTAGCCGTCAAAGCGGGCAAGTCCGCGTTTCGTCTGGCACCAGAGGAAGCCGTTGCGATCGGCGGCGAATGCATTCATTGCTCCAAATTGCATATCGGGGCTGAGGCCTTCGTATTTCTCCATCCGGACAGTAATCCCCGGCTTGTGCAGCTCGACCGGCTCAACAGGAGGGTAATACTGGGCGTGAAGCCTTCCCGGAGGGAAGGCGAGAAGGAATGCGAAAAGGAATGCTGGAAAGGATGCCGCAATAACGGCCTTAGGGTAGGATCTCATTTGGAGTTTCTCCCCGGGAGACGCTCTACCTTGAACAATGGTGACGCACGAGATGCTGGAGAACGGGGATGCGAACGGAAGCCCCGGGAAATCTATATGATTGCACTGCAATTGTCAACATTCTGCATGAACCGATTCACACAAAGCCGATTCACGCATACACGGTGTACACAACAGTCCCGACGTAGACGACCTGATTTACTCACCCGATTCGTATGCCTGATTCGCATGCCCGGTTTGCAGACCCGATCAGCATAGCTGATTTGGAGGCCCCTTTCGCCAAGCTGATACGGAACCCCGATGCACGAACGGGGAACAAGCCGCCGGGTGTCACAAGCATCCTGGATACTCCTCCCTCTAGAAATATAGGGACATTCCTGCGGAGCATCTGGTGTTCGTGTAACGAACTTTGTCTCTGGTGTAACATACGGCCCCGATTCCGGGCTAATCCGTTGACAAAGCTGATTTCGTTCCGTATGTTCGTACGCACTTCCTCCCAAATGCTCCACAAATTGCCCCGGGCGGCCCTCTGCCGCCCGACCGGTGGACGGCTCGATCTCAGGGCGACTTTCTGCCGCCGGCATGACGCTAGTTGAATCCCGAGAAGCCTCTTCTGGTCCGGCTAAATGCTGCAGTCTTATCGTGATCCCAAACAACCACGGGAGTATGTATGGGGCGCATCACGAATCTCCTTCCCGCATGCTTCCTGCTCACGGTCTTGGTGAGTTGCACACTGCTCGCCGGCAACGGCAAAATCAGCGGCCGAATCCTCGATGCACAGACGGGCAAACCGATCATAGGGAACATTCAACTCATCGGGACCATGTACGGTTCTCCTGCTGACAGCTCGGGGAGGTATTTCGTGCTTGAGATACCACCGGGGACCTACGATATCCGTTGTTCGGCCGTGGGCTACCGCGCACAGGTGCTTAAGGAGCTTGTCATGGCTCCGGACCGCTCGCTTGTCCAGGACTTCTTCCTTCAGATCGAAGAGGTATCCCTTGCGGAAATGGTCATTCAGGCAGAGCGTGTGTCCGTGCAAGCCAGCCACACATCTGCCCGCACCGATTTTGACGGCTCGGAATTCCGGATGCTTCCCGTGAATTCCACCATTGGTCTGATCGCACTCAGTCCCTCGACGTTCAAACAATTCATAGGGAACGTTTCCCCCGTGTTTTCGCGCACCACAATTGACGGCATCGACGTCACCGATGAGACCGCCCTCTGGTATGGTGACGCAAACGGGGTCACTTTTGCCGCACCCAATGTCCATCCTGGTCGTGACCTCTCGACTGCGGAGCACTCTTCATTTATTGAGCCGAACCTTGTTGCCATTGAGCAGTCAACACTGTTCACGGGCACGACGGGGGCCGACTATGCCAACAGTGTCGGAACGCTGGCGTACACGCTGCGTGAAGGTCGCGATGCCTGGGGTGGCGAGGCCCTGGTGCGGGTGAGTCAGCTCGGAGGACTTCGCCACTTCGGGCCGGACGTGTACTGGGACGCGGAAGAGTACTTTGCACTGCGGTCGGCCCTTGCTGCATCCACCTTCCCGTCGAGTCGTCAAACTGCACAATACTTAACATGGCTTCCGGGCAAGTATCCGTATCACAACAGGCCGGAGGTCACTGCGTCGCTGGCCCTCGGCGGCTCCCTGGCAGACGGCGTGGGACTCCATGTGACGGGCGCGTATTTCTCTTCTGCGAACAGATTGCCGAATCAGAAGACCCAGCGGTTCAATGGTTCCGCGAAGCTGACGTGGAACTTTTCTCCCACCATGCGGCTGAGTGTCGTGGGCTTGTTCGAAGATCGAGGACGGCTGTTTGGCTGGAAGAACAGTTCATACTCCGATCGATTCCGGTATTTCCTTGAAGGTGTGCCGCTGTGGGATGGTCTGCATTTCACGGGTGGAGTGAAGTGGGTCCACTTCCTCTCACAGAATAGTTCGTATGAACTCCAGGCGAGTGTCACGCATGACAACCAGCGCCAGGGATTTTGTGATGAAAACAATGACGGGGTCATCTCCCCTGGCGAGGAAGGCGAATTCCTGACCTGGTCCGACACAGCCCAGGTCCACCGGTATCAGTCCGCTGGGGGTGGCAAGGAGCTCGAGAAGTTTTTTGTATCAAGTGTCACGCCCGATGGCGGCGTGTTCCTCGGGTCGTCAGTACTTGAATGGAAAGTGGCCCGGCCGTACATCTACTATGATGATGTTACGAGCCGAGTTGTCTCCTTGAAAGGGGACATGAGGAGCCAGTTGGATGCTCATCATCTCGTCGCCGCCGGACTGAGTCTGCGCCTGCATACCATCGAACGAGAACTGCGAAGCGGGCGCTCCGGCATGCTCTTCGGCTCACAATCGTTTCTCGAGGATTGCTGGTCTCATCATCCCCGGGATTTCGCGTTGTATCTTCAGGACCGGATGGAATACTCCGGATTGATCATGAATCTGGGTCTTCGTGTGGACGGGACGTTGCTTGACGTTGCGCCCATCGCCAACTGGTTCGCCCGCCCCGATACAGTTGCGGGAGCGCAGGGAGGCATCTATCTCAAACTGCGGCGGAGCTCTCCACTTCCCTGGAAATGGTTCTTCTCGCCACGTGTGGCCTTCTCACACCCGATCGGACACACCGCAGCAGTGCACATCTCGTTTTCGCAAACACGTTTCTTTCCTCCGTATTCCTATATCTTTGCGAACTACAATCTCCCGTGGCTCGGCCCTTTGAGCACCGTCGTCAATGTGGACTATGATCCTGTCACCGCCCATAACTACGATATTGGAATCCAGTGGGCGCTTGCCCCGAGGACACTTATCACGGTCAATGCCTACATTCGTGACTATCCGAACATGAATTCCACGTGGGCATGGGTCTATGCACTGGGGAGTTCAACACAATACTACGTCATCAGCAACGCTTTCCCTGTCGATACGAGGGGCATTGAACTCTCCCTCCAGCGTGACCTCGCACCCGTGGCACCTGGAGTTATGGCCGGGGGCCGCGTAGCGTACGCGTACAGCCATCTGTCATCCGGCGTCTATGCCACGGGCAATAAATACCAATTCAGCTCATTGGCTGGCGACAGCGCGGCGTACGATGGCCGATTGCCATTTGGCGACTTTGCTACGTGGAACAGATCGTACATTGAGGCACTTGGTGGGTCCTCGACACTCACGCAGGGATTCAACCGGAACCATCGCATCACGTGTGCCATCATGGTGGCACTCCCTGGTGAGATTCGCCTGAGCGGAACGGGTATGTTCACCAGCGGGTTCTGGTATCAGGAGGCGCTCAAATCAGATATGACCGTCTCCTATGCCCGGGCTCCCTGGAACCGCAGAGTCGACATCCGTTTTGAGAAACAGTTTGCACTAACGGAGAAGGTCCATCTGGATGTGCTTGTAGATCTGCTTAACGTGTTCAACTGGGTTAATGTACTGGCATATTACGACTACCTTCAGGCGGATCGTAGTGCGTGGGAGGTGCGGGGAGATCCAACAGGGGGAAGCGGTATCAATCGTCCTGTGACCTTTGAGGGGACACTCATTTATGATATCCCCCGGGAGGTCTACTTTGGCTTGAGGCTCGGGTTCTGAGTGTCAGTGTGGCTTGAAGGTGGGGCCGCGTGGGTGGCCTCACGCGTCAGCACGGACCAGTCTACACAATCTTTTCAAGCGGCACCTGAAAGAGCCGGATCTTGTCGTCCGCCCTCAGGATCTCCTTGTTGGCCTCGACGATCTCCGCGATCAGCTGCTCCAGCAACGACTCCTCCCGGAATGCAATCATCAGGACGGCATTGAAACCCGGAAAGCTCCGCGTCCCCAGGTGTGCCTCTGTGCCGTGTCCCTTCCCGGTCACCCTGTCCCACCGCGTGTAGTAATCGATGTTGAGATCACCCAGGAGCTTCAGCACGCGCGGGACGTAGACATCGTTGCAGACAAGAAAGGCAATCTTCATGACAGGGGTTTCCTTTTCATACCCGGGATCCAACTGGTAACCTTGCGAAAGATCCCGGCAAGTGAGAAGTCGTCGAGGATGGCATAGACCACCGGCACGATGAAGAGCGTCAGGAACGTGGACGTGATAAGTCCGCCGATCACCGCCTGACCCATGGGAGACCTGAGTTCGCTTCCTTCGCCGAACGCAAACGCGACCGGCATCATACCGGCAATCATGGCAAACGTAGTCATCAGAATCGGGCGGAGCCGTGTGGCGCCGGCCATGACCAATGCCTCAGTGCGTTCGTGCCCCCGGTCGCGGAGCACATTCGCGAAGTCCACGAGCAGGATTCCGTTCTTGGTCACCAGGCCCATCAGCATGATGATCCCGATCAGGGACATCACTGAGATGGAGCTCCCGAAAATCAACAGGAAGAAGATCGCGCCGATCAAGGACATGGGGAGTGCGAACATGATCGCGAACGGGTAGCGGAAGCTCTCGAACTGCGCGGCGAGGACGATGTACACAAATACGATCGCCAGCATCAGTGAAAGGAGGATGTTCCCGAACGACTCGGACTGCATCTCGCCCATGCCCACAACTTTGACGCTGTAGCCAGCCGGGAGAGCGATGGTGCCGGCGCGCTTTTGCACGTCTCCAAGCACCTCTCCCAGCAGCCGTCCGGACAGGTTCGCGTCGATGCGGATCTCGCGCTGCCGGTCGAAGCGGTTGATCTTGGCGGGGCCCGATCCCTGGCTGATCTCCGCAACGGATCCCAGCGGGATGAGGACTTTCTGTCCGTTCCCCGCATCCTTCGTGCTCTTGACAAACATCGCGCGCACGTTTTCGATCGATGTGCGGTCGTTCTTGTTCAGGCGGACACGCACGTCAAACTGCTCTTCCCCCTCCTGGAACTTCGTCGCCACGAACCCGTCGACCATCGCGCGGGCATTCACTGCAATCTGACTGACATTGATGCCGAGGTCCGACGCCTTTTCGCGGTTGATCGCCAGCCGGACTTCCGGCTTGGATGTCTCCAGGCTGTTCTCCACGTCGACCGCACCCGGGGTCGTTCGGAAAACGTGCTCCACCTGTCGCGCGATCTGCTGCAGTGTGGTGAAGTTCTCGCCCCTGACGCTGAGGATCGCTGCCTTCTGATTGCCTGCCATGCCTCCGGCCGCCTGCATGCCGAAGTTTGCACCGGGGATACGGCTGATCTCGAGGCGAGCCTCGTCCATCAACTGCTCGATGCCTTTCTCGCGCTCTTGTTTCTTGACAAGCTTGACGAGGATGGTGCCCTTGGTCACGGGATCGCTTCCGGCTCCGATAGAGGTCAGCGTCGTCGTCACCTCCGGGAACTTCGTCAACACCTTTTCTGCCGCCGCGCAGAGACGGGCTGTCTGGGCAAGAGAGCTGCCAGGCGCAGCGGTGATGGTTACGTTGAACTCGCTCTGGTCCATGTTGGGGAAGAACGCGGTTCCGAGAAACCGCATGACATAGAAGCTGAAGAAAAACAGTCCGATGGCCGCAAAGATCACGGCGGTTCTGTGATCGAGCGACCAGCGGATTGCGCTCCGGTATTTCCCACTCAGGAACGAGAATGCGTGATTGAACCAGTAGAGTCCACGGCGGAGGAGATTGCCTTCGTTCTTCAGCTCTTCGTCCTCCTCCTTCAGCCACTTCGAGGAGAGCATCGGCGTGAGCGTGAACGCCACGAACAGGGAGACAAGAACCGATACCGAGACCGTGATGCCAAACTCATAGAAGAACCGCCCCACAATGCCGGGCATGAATGCCACGGGGACAAAGACTGCGACAATGGTGAACGTGGTGGCCATGACAGCAAGGCCGATTTCACTCGTCGCCGCCTTTGCCGCTTCCACCGGAGATTCTCCGTCCTGCATGTGACGGTAGATATTCTCAATGACGACAATGGCGTCGTCGATAAGGAGCCCCACCGCAAGAGAGAGAGCCAGCAGGGTCATGTTGTTGAGCGTGAAATCCAGCGCGAACATGATGATGAAGCTCGCGATGATCGACGTCGGCAGCGCGATGGCGCTGATCAACGTGGACCGCATGTTGGCCAGGAACAGATAGACCACGATCACAGCGAGCAGGCCGCCGTAAAGGATGTCAAAGATGACGTCGTTCACCGAGTCGCGAATGAATGTGCTGTTGTCGCGGGCGATCGTGAGCTGGATGTCCGGCGGAAGCTCCTGCTGGACGCGCTCGATCTGCGTGCGGATGGCGTCGGCAACGCGAACGGTATTGCTTCCTGACTGCCTCAGGATGCTCAATCCAACGGCGGCTTTGCCGTTGAGGCGCGACAGGCTCTCCTGCTCCTTGATGCCGTCTTCGACCGTGGCGACCTCAGAAAGGTGGACGACTTTGCCGCCGGGTGTTGCCACGACAACCCGGGAGAAATCCTCGACGCTGGTGTACTTGCCCATGGTCCGGAGCAGTATCTGGCGGCTCCCCTGTTCGAGGTTTCCTGCGGGGATCTCGACATTGGCCGCGGCAACGCTCTGAATGACATCCTGGATGGAGAGGTTGTAGGCCTGAAGCCGGGCTGCGTCGACGGTAACCTGTATCTCCCGCTCGGCACCGCCCACCAGATCGACGCGGCCGACACCGGGGACGTTTTCAAGGCGCTTCCTGATGACGTCCTTTGTGTAGGTGGTGATCTCCTTGTCAGACCTGTCTCCGGAGACAGTCAGCGTGAAGATCGGCTGGCTGGCCGGGTCGAGCCGCTGGATGACCGGATCTTCAGTGTCATCCGGGAGTTCCGAGCGGATCGCCGCGATCTTCTCGCGCACTTCCTGTGCGGCATCCTTCCCGCTCACCTCCAGCTTGAACTGGATGATGACGATGGACACCGCTTCCTGGGATATGGACTGGATATGATCGATGCCGGCGATTGTGTTGACGGCGTCCTCGATCTTCTTGGACACGTCCGTTTCGATCTGCTCCGGTCCGGCTCCCGGCAGCACTGTGGTGATCGTGACATACGGGAAATCGACGTCGGGCATGTTGTCGATATTCAATTTTGCGTACGAGAAGAGCCCCAGTACGATAAGTGCAAAGATCATCATCGTGGCAAAGACGGGGCGCTCTATGGAAACATCAGCAAGCTTCATGGATTCCTGCTCTCTGGTTCACAAGTAAGGGGATGTCAGTGTGCGCCTGACGGATGCGCGACTGTGACATAACTGCTGTCCCGCACGTTGTTGTTGCCGACCGTTGCCACGCTATCGGTAGCCAGAATACCTTTCCGGATCTCCGTGCGTTCGCCGTCGCTCATTCCGACATCCACAGTCCGTTCGTACGCACGGCCCTCCTTCACTACGAACACCTTGCTTGTGACACCGTCTGTCTGAATTGCGATATTCGGCACCATAAGTGTTGCGGCACCGGAGGAGACGATCAGGCGCACCTTGGCGAACATGCCCGGCCGGAACCAGCGGTCCTTTGTGTTGGGGAACATCGCTTTCACCTCGAACGACCGGGAGCGGACATCGGCGGAACGCGAGATCTGCACGATGTTTCCCTCTACGGTGAGGTCCGGACGGGCCTCAGAGGAGATGCGTACTTTCTGCCCGATCGCCAGCGTGGTGACATCGGATTCATTCAGGTTGAAGATCGCTTTCATCCGGTCGATCTTGGCAATTGTTGCCAGCGGGACGCCGGGCATCGCCAGATCTCCGATGTTCGCGTTCACGGCGGTCACGACGCCGGAGATGGGGGTTGTCAGCTCCACAACGCTCCGCGCGGCCACATAGTTGGCGCGTGCCACGTCGTACGCAGTCTGCGTCCCGTCCAGGGTCTGAAGCGAAACCGCACCTTCCGCATACAGCGACTTCATGCGCTCCAGGGACTTCTCGGCATTCCGGAAGGCGGCTTCAGCCTGGTAGAATTGCGACGAGGCGCCGGCTTTGTCCAGCGTCAGTATCAGCTGCTTTGCGGGCACAGTTGTACCAACCTGTACGTGGACCGCGGCAACCCGCTCGGAGATCTTCGGAACGATGTTGGCCTGTTCCTGTCCTTCGAGCGACGCCGAATAGCTCCGTTCGACAGACAGGGCCCCTTTCTGTACCGCCGCTACGTCCACCGGAACAGCGATCCGTGCATCGGGTCCCTCTGATTGAATGGACTCGCCTTTGTCCGATCCGCAGCCGGCCAGCACGAACACCAGCGCGATGACGGCAGCACCCGCAAGGCGGGTCATGAGAGTGTTGAGCATTTGTGTCACGAGAATGATTCTCCTCAGTTTTCCGAATTGGCCTGTCGTGGTTGTCCGACCGCGTTCTCCCACTCCGCCCGTGCCACGAGGTAATCGTAGATTGCCTGAGCGTAGTTGGTCTGTGCGCGTGTCATTGCTACCTGTGTGTCCATAAGCTCAAGTTGAGTTCCGACGCCGCTCCTGAACCGTGTCTGGGCAATCTGAACGGCTTTCTGCGCCTGGCCAAGCGACTTCTCCTGGCCTTCGATGCGTTTCTTCGCTTCGCCCATCTTCAGCTCGAGCGACTGTATGCGGAGACGCAGCCCTTCCTCAGCCTTCTGCCGTGTCGTCATCACGATCTGATGATCCACAATGGCCTGTTCGGTGCGGGCGTTCGCCTTGAATCCGTCAAACAACGGGAACGAAAGCTGCAAGCCGAAATTGAGTGAATTCGCCCAAAGATAGTTGCCGAACTTGAACGTGTTGTCCTGGGACTGCCACTGATATGAACCAGTAAGATTCAACGTGGGGTAGTGGGCAGCCCGTTCGATGGTGATATTCTTCTCGAGGATGGACTCCTGCAGGGCGAGCTGGGCGATCTGTGAGTTTGTTGCGAGCGCTTCTCTCCGGCGGCTGTCCATGAGCTCCTGCGGAAGTTCCTGAAAGGTGAGATCGCCCTGCACGTCGATCTCCTGTTCGAGCGGGAGCGCCAGGATGTTCTTCAATGAATTCTTCGCAAGCTGGTATGAGTTCTCTGCCGCGATGAACAGCGGTTCGGTATTGGCAACCTGCACTTCAGCCCTGAGCAGATCGAACTCTGCGGCGGTGCCATTCTTGTATTGCGATCTGACGTTCTCCAGGTTTGCGCGGACGACGTCAAGCCCCTCGCGGTTGGCCCGCACCAGCTCTCTCATGAACAGCGTGCCGTAAAACGCCTTCCGGGTCTGCAGGACGACATCTTCCTGCGTCCCCTGGTACGCGCGCTCAGTGTATTCCGCGTAGGTGCTGGCGATATCCATTGCCGTGTTCACCCTCCAGTTGAAGATGGCCTGTGAGAGTGTCGCTCCGGCCTGATAGGCATTGTCCAGCCCGAACGAGAATGTCTTCGTGGTGGGTGTCGGGTTCAGGATTGAGTTCGGCGGGATGAACATCACCGGGTTCTTAATATTCCTCGTATATACTCCCAGGACGTTAATCTGGGGAAAAGCTCCGGAACGCGCCTCGGCGATCTGGGCATCGGCCTTCAGGCGCCCCTGGTCAGCGATCTGGATGTCGCGGTTCTGCAGCATGGCCATCTCCAGAGCCTTGTCGAGCGTGATGACCAGCGGAGTTCCCGTGCCCTGCACCTGCGCGTGGAGAAGGGCGGTGAAGCTGAGAAGAAATGCGGCACCTGAGGCGGCGGAGCGCAGCAGGGCCGGACGATGAGCATGCATATCGTTATCCTTTGTTCTGTCTCTCTGTAATGCCATCGAAGAAAATCGATGTGATCAATTCGGTCGTTGCCGCTACATCCAGGTCGGTCGCTTTGCGTCCGGCCGCGAACTGGTGTGAGCAGAACCCCCGCAGCATGCCGTCGAAGAGCATGACGAGCTGCCTCGCGTCGCCCTCGCGGATGGTGCCCTTGCGGATTTCCTCTGCCAGGGGTTCGGCCAACACATCCCACGCGTTCTGCGTCTCGTCGATGATCTGCCGGAGCCTGGTGATGTAAAGGGGAGAGTCCCCGCGGTTGAGCTCATTATACACGATATGGAGAAGCTCCCCGTTGTCCTTCACGTACTGGATCATGTCACGGGCATACTGATGCAGCTTCTGCCGCGCATCCCCGGAGACCGTCGTGGAAGTCCGTGCGATCTCATACATCTCCTCGAGCGCCTGCTTGAGAATCCCCAGGAACAGCTCTTCCTTGCTGGAGAAGTAATTGTAGAGCGTCCCTTTGCCGAACTCAGCCGCGTGCGCTATCTCATCGAGCGTGGTTTCCCGGAATCCCTTTGCGAGAAAGAGTTCGCGCGCGGCCTTGAGAATCTCCAGCTCGCGGGCCCGTTTCTCCCGCTGTTTGCGTGTTACAGGCTCCCGGGGAGTCGATGGGGCCGTATTTTCTGTGACGTCCTGCATATGACCTACTGGTATTGATTGTGACCAACGGGTCATATTGTACACCAATCGGTTCATATAGTCAAGTGAAATCGTACGAAGAGTGGAAGAAAATGTCGCGAAGGTTTTGCGAGGGGCGCGTTGCGTTGACTATCACGCGTTTTTAAGCGTAATTTGACAACATTTATACGATGAGGAGATGCTGCCGATGCACCCTGTAAATGAAGTACTTGATCTGGTGGGGTTGAGGTTAGGACCGGCGCCTCCCACTGCGAGAGGCCCGAAGGCGTTCCACAGGAAATACGAAAAGGAACTGTCCCAGCTTAAG
>Ga0316601_100000642_pt1 | contig 15723 bp, 13 predicted proteins | sample OWC_soil_day5_no_FD_207663 | JGI IMG/M metagenome (GOLD analysis project Ga0316601, IMG submission 207663) | Wetland soil microbial communities from Old Woman Creek delta, Ohio, United States - OWC_soil_day5_noCT | ecosystem: Environmental > Terrestrial > Soil > Wetlands | place: USA: Ohio... | reverse complement strand
CGCGTGGCCTGCCACGCCGTCGAAGAAGGCCGCCTCTAGGGCCGCGGGATCAGGCGCTCGCTCGCCATCAGGTCTTCCAGCCGCTCGCGTTCGCGGATCAGCACCGGCTGGCCGTCGACCAGCATCACCTCGGCCGCCCGCGCGCGGCTGTTGTAGTTGCTGGCCATGGCCATTGCATAGGCGCCAGCCGACAGCACCGCCAGCATGTCGCCCGGCTGCACCGCCAGTTCGCGGGCGCGGCCCAGCCAGTCACCCGATTCGCACACCGGGCCCACCACGTCCCAGGTCGGCGCGGCGCCGTCGCGTCGATGGCAGGGTTCGATCGCCATCCAGGCCTGATACATCGCCGGGCGCATCAGGTCGTTCATCGCCGCATCGACGATGCAGAAGTTCTTGCTCGCGCCCGGCTTCAGGTACAGCACCTCGGTCAGCAGCACGCCGGCGTTGCCGACCAGCGAGCGGCCCGGTTCCATCAGCAGTTCGCGGTGGCCGTGGCCGCGCGCGTCGATGCGCTGCAGCAGCCGCGTCACCAGTTCGTCGGCCTGGGGTGGGGCTTCCGTGCCGTACTGGATGCCCAGGCCGCCGCCGACGTCGACATGGCGGATGGTGATGCCCTCGGCTTCCACTGCCTCGACCAGGTCGAGCAGACGGTCCAGCGCGTCGAGATAGGGTTCCACCTGCGTGATCTGCGAGCCGATGTGGCAATCGATGCCCGCCACCTGCAGTCCGGGCAGGCTGGCGGCGCGGCGGTAACTGGCCACGGCCTGGTCGTGGGCGATGCCGAACTTGTTGTCCTTCAGGCCGGTGGAAATGTAGGGGTGCGTGCCGGCGTCCACGTCGGGGTTGACACGCAGGCTCACCTGCGCCGTGCGGCCCACGGCCACCGCCTGCTGCGACAGCAGCTCCAGCTCGCCCTGGCTTTCCACGTTGAAGCAGCGCACGCCGGCCTGCAGCGCGCGGCGCATCTCGGCGCGGGTCTTGCCGACGCCGGAGAAGACCACCCTAGAGGCACTACCGCCCGCGGCCAGCACGCGCTCCAACTCACCCGCCGAGACGATGTCGAAGCCGCAGCCGGCCTGCACGAAAGTCTGCAGCACGGCCAGACTGGGGTTGGCCTTCATCGCGTAACACAGCAGATGCGGCCGGCCCGCTAACGCGCGCTGGTAGGCGGCCACGGCATCGAGCATCGCGCGCTGCGAATACACATACAGCGGCGTGCCGAACTCGCGCGCCAGCGCGTCGAGCGAGCAGCCGTCGAGCTGAAGGTCGGCGCCCTGTCGCGCCAGGTAGGGCGCGCCGGGCAGGCTCATCGTGTGGCCGGCGCCGAGGCAGCCTTGGCCGCGCCCGCGGGCAGCGTGAGCGGGCCCTTCTGGCCGCAGCCACCGGCCAGGCACAACAACACCCACAGAGCTGCATGGCGATGCCAACGCGCCGTGGTGGACGGCGCGGCTAAACTGCAAGCTCTTTGTTCGCGCATGCTTCGGATTCTATCGACCATGACTCAGTGCCCCCCGGCCACCCCGTTGAGCGATGCCGACTACCAGCGCATCGGTGGCCAGGTGCTGGCGTCCATCGAGGCGGCCGCCGACCGCTGGCTGCAGGACGACGTGATCGACATCGACACGCACCGCACCGGCGGCCTGCTCGAACTGGTGTTCCCCAACGACAGCCGCATCGTCGTCAACCTGCAGCCGCCGCTGCAGGAGATCTGGCTGGCCGCACGCGCCGGCGGCTACCACTACCGCCACGTGCAGGGCCGCTGGCTCGACACCCGCGATGCCAGCGACTTCTTCGAGGCCCTGTCGCGACATGCCAGCGACCAAGGCAGCCGCGAACTGCGCTTCGCCCCGAGCTGACAAGGCGGATTCCAGCGGACACCGCGGAACCGGCACCGCCGGGCCGCAGGTGCCACCCCTTTGACGGGAAGCGCCGACGGCGCTGCAGGGGTGGGCCCCGTCACCGGCGGAACAGGTCGAGGATGCTGTTGCGTTCTTCGCTGGTGGGCGGAGGCGGCAGCACATCCTCCAGCCCCAGACTGCGCACACCTTGGCCCTGGCTGAACTCCTCGAAACTCCAGTCGCCGTCGACCTGGGTCACGCCCTCGGGCGGAGTCAGCTCTTGGGCTGGTACGCCCTTCAGAGCGTGGGCCATGTACTCGATCCATACCGGCAGCGCCAGACCGCCGCCGGTTTCGCGGTTGCCCAGCTTGCGTGGCGTGTCGTAGCCGATCCACACCACCGCCACCAGGGTGGGGTGGAAACCGGCGAACCAGGCGTCCATCGAATCGTTGGTGGTGCCGGTCTTGCCGAAGATGTCGCCGCGGCCCAGCGCGCGCTTGGCCGATGCGGCCGTGCCCGAACGTGTTACCTCCTGCAGCAGCGAGTTCATCACGAAGGCATTGCGCGCATCGATGGCACGCATCGATTCGTCAACTGGCGGGGCTGTGCTTTGCGACAGCACACGTCCCTTGCTGTCGGTGACCTTGGCGATGAGCATCGGTGTGCTCAGGTAGCCACCCGTGGCGAAAACACCGAAGGCACTGGCCATCTGCATCGGCGTCACCGCGCCGGCGCCCAGTGCCATCGTCAGGTAGGCCGGATGCTTATCGGCCTCGAAGCCGAAGCGCGTGATCCATTCCTGCGCGAAGCCCGGGCCCACCGACTGCAGCACGCGGATCGACACCATGTTCTTCGACTTCGCCAGCGCGGTACGCAGCGGCATCGGACCTTCGAACTTGCCGTCGTAGTTCTTGGGCTCCCAGGGCTGGCTGCCGGTGGCGCCGGCATCGAAGAACAGCGGCGCATCGTTGACGACGGTGGCGGGCGTGAAGCCCTTCTCCAGTGCTGCCGAATAGATGAAGGGCTTGAAGCTGGAGCCGGGCTGGCGCCAGGCCTGGGTGACATGGTTGAACTTCGACTTGCCGTAGTCGAAGCCGCCCACCAGCGCACGGATCGCGCCACTGACCGGATCGATGGCCACGAAGGCGCCTTCGACCTCGGGCACCTGCGTCAGCGACCACTCGCCCTTGGCATTGCGCAGCGCCCGCACCACCGCGCCGCGGCGGATCTGAATCTTGGGTTCGGCCTTGTTCGCCAGCCCCGAAGTGACCGGCTTGAGGCCATCGCCCGTGACGGTGATGGTTTCGCCGTTCTGCAGCACCGCCACAACCTTGCGCGGCGATGCCTCCAGCACCACCGCGGCGCGCAGTTCGTCGTTGTCGGGATGCTCGGCGAGGGCTTCGGCAATGCGCGTGTCCACCTGGTCGGGTGCGCTGGGCAGGTCGACATAGGCCTCGGGCCCTCGGTAGAACTGACGTTGTTCGTAGTTGAGCAGGCCGCGACGCAGTGCGCGGTAGGCCACTTCCTGATCCTTGGTGCGGATCGTCAGGTACACGTCCAGTCCGCGTGAATAGGACTCGGCGCCATAGTGCGCAAACACCAACTGGCGTGCGGCTTCGACGGCGTACTCGGCATGCACCGGCACTTCCCTTTGAACCCTGTAGCGCAGGGGCTCCGCCCGCGCCGCGTCGAACTGTTCCTGGGTGATGAAGCCTTCCTCGCGCATGCGGCTCAGGACGAACCGCTGGCGCACCAAGGCACGCTTCGGGTTGACGATCGGGTTGTAGACCGACGGAGCCACCGGCAGTGCCGCGAGCATCGCGGCTTCGGCAATGCTGAGGTCCTTGACCGGTTTGCCGAAGTAGATGTCGCTGGCCGCCGCGAAGCCGTGGGCTCGCTGCCCCAGGAAGATCTGGTTCATGTACAACTCGAGGATCTGCTCCTTCGTCAGCAGCTTCTCGATCTTCAGCGTCAGCAGCAATTCGTAGATCTTGCGGGTGTAGGTCTTCTCGGTGGGCAAGTAGAAGTTCTTCGCCACCTGCATCGTGATCGTCGAGCCGCCCTGACTGCGTGCATCGCGCAGGTTGGCCAATGCCGCACGCAGGATGCCCTTGTAGTCGACACCGCCGTGTTCGTAGAAGCGCGCGTCCTCGGCCGCCAGCACGGCGTCCTTCAGCACCTTGGGCATCTGCGCGATCGGAGTGAAGTTGCGCCTTTCTTCACCAAATTCGCCGAGCAGCACGCCATCAGCAGCGTAGATTCGCATCGGCAGTTTGGGACGGTAGTCCGTCAAGCCGCTGATCTCGGGCACGTTCGGGTAGGCCACGGCCACGGCGATGCCGACAAGGATCAACAAGCTCAACACACTGGCCACGGCCAGACCGAAGGCCCACACGATGACCCTAACCAACCCACTCCCCCAACTGCTGCGCGAAGCGCCGGGGCGGCTGTGGCTGGTTGAGGGGGAGTCTTTGGGCTCGGTGCCTTTGGCGCTCAATGGGGGACCTTCGCGCTGCGCAATGCGGGCGTCGCCTTTGCGCCGACCCGGTCAGCTCAACGGCATCTTGACCCTGATGTTGCGGATTATAGAAAGCGCCCATTCCCGGGCGCTGTGTTTCAGGCCAGGCCTGTGCAGGGAATTGGATACGGCCTCGACCGGTCGGCGCAGTGACCTGCGGAAAGCGCAATTGCGAGATGTTTCAAGCGCTGTTCCGGGCGTCGGTGAATCACAACGACGGGTAGCCTTCAGGGACTGTTTTTCGTTAGGTCACAAGGGCTTTGCTGCTAGGATTCAAGTAACTTATTAAGTTCTACGTGCCCTGCGGGGCGCGCGTTGGGAGTCAGGTGACGTGAGCTTTCTGAGCCAGCTACTGGGGCAAACACACCCCGCAATGATCGGGTTGGACATCAGCTCCTCCAGCGTCAAGTTGGTCGAGTTGAAGCAGGCCGCGAGCGGAGAGCTTGTGCTGGAGCGCCTTGCCTCCGAGCCCTTCGAAAAGGGATGGATCACCGACGGCCAGATCGAGAAGTTCGACGAGGTGGCGGGCGCCGTTCGCCGCGTGGTGGTCAAGAGTGGCACCAAGACCAAGCAGGTGGTGATGGCCATGCCGCAATCGGCGGTCATCACCAAGAAGATCATGCTGCCGGCCGGTCTGCGCGACGAGGAGATGGAACTGCAGGTCGAGTCCGAGGCCAACCAGTACATCCCGTTCTCTCTGGACGAGGTGAGTCTCGACTTCTGCGTCGTCGGACCCAGCACCACCTCGGTGGGTGATGTCGAGGTGTTGATTGCCGCCTCGCGCAAGGATCGCGTGCAGGACCGCCAGGGTCTGGCCGAAGCCGCTGGCCTGAAGCCGGTGGTGCTGGACATTGAGTCGCACGCTTCGCGTCTGGCGATGAGCCGTGTCGTCGCGGCGCTGCCCAATGAAGGTCGGGACGCACTGGTGGCGCTGTTCGAGATCGGCGCCGACACCACCAGCCTGAAGGTGCTGCGCGACGACGAGATGCTCTACGACCGCGACCAGGCGTTCGGCGGTTCGCAGCTCACGCAGCTGATCAGCCGCCAATACGGTTTCTCTTTCGAAGAGGCCGAGGCCAAAAAGCTCGCCTCAGACTTGCCCGACGACTATGAGTCGGCGATTCTCGCGCCCTTCGTCGACAGCCTGTCCCAGGAAATCGGCCGCGCGCTGCAGTACTTCTTCACCAGCACGCCGCACCACAAGGTGCACTACGTGATGCTGGCTGGCGGCACGGCCACGCTGCCCGGGCTGAAGGACCGTGTCACCGAGCTGACCGGTTTTGCTTCGCAGGTGGTGAACCCCTTCGACCGCATGAAGCTCGGCTCGGCGGTACGGGAGTCCAGCCTGCGGCGCGAAGCGCCGTCCTATCTGACGGCCTGCGGCCTGGCCATGCGGAGATTCGTGCAGTGATCCTCATCAACCTTCTGCCCCATCGCGAAGAAAAGCGGCGGCAGCGCAAACGCGCTTTCTTCGCGACGCTGGGTGCCTGTGCGGTGCTCGGGCTGGCCATCGCTGGCGCCTGGTACCTGGTGCTGATGCAGTTGACGTCGGCGCAGCAGGCACGCAACGATTTCCTCAAGGGCGAGATCGGCCGCCTGGAACTGCAGATCAAGGACATCGCCACGCTGCGCGCCGAGATCGAGGCACTGAAGGCACGGCAGAAGGCGGTCGAAGGCCTGCAGACCGACCGCAACATGCCTGTGTACCTGCTCGACGAACTGGTCAAGCAGACGCCCGAGGGCGTGTACCTCACCAGCATCAAACAGAACGGCCAGGTGGTGCTGGTCAGCGGCATGGCGCAAACCAACGAGCGCGTCTCCGAGTTCCTGCGCAACACGCTCTACAACTCACCCTGGCTGGAACGGCCGGAACTGGTGGAAATCAAGACCGCTGTGGCGCCGTCGGGTACGGCCGCCGCCGGGCGTGACCAGCGCCGGCTGAACGAGTTCTCCATGCGACTGACGCTCAAGCGCCCGCAGGCCCCGGCGGCGGCCTCCGCACCGGCCGGCGCCGCCAGTGCAGCCGAGAAGAAGGCTCCGTGAGACCCTCATGAACACCAAGGCCACCCAATCGACTTTCGATGTCAGCAGCCTGGTCGAACACGCTGCCTCACAGTTCCGCGGTCTGAATCCGAAGGAGCCCGGCCAGTGGCCCACGCTGCCCAAGGCCGCTGCCTGGCTGGCCACCGTCGTGGCCGTGGTCGCGGGCTGCTGGTTCGGCCTGCTGTCCGACGCCACCGATGAATTGCAGGCCGAGCGAGACCGCGAACCTGCACTCAAGAAGGACTACGTCAGCAAGCTCGGCCAGGCGGTGAACCTGGGCGAGCTGCGCAAGCAAAAACTGCAGGTGCAGGAATACGTCATGCAGCTCGAGAAGCAGCTGCCGGGCAAGGCCGAGATGGACGCCCTGTTGTCGGACATCAACCAGGCGGGGCTGGGTCGAGGTCTGCAGTTCGAGCTGTTCCGCCCGGGGCAGGTGGAGATCAAGGACTACTACGCCGAGTTGCCGATCGCCATCAAGGTCAGCGGCCGCTACAACGACATGGGCGCCTTTGCCGCCGACGTGGCCAACCTGTCGCGCATCGTCACGCTGCACAACCTGTCGATCGCGCCACCGTCGGCCAGGGACACCAGTGGCAACCTGGCGATGGAAGCCACCGCGCGAACCTACCGCTACCTGGACGCCGCCGAGGTGGCCCAGCAGCAGAAGGCAGCCGCCGAGAAGGCTGCCAAGGCCGCGGGAGCGAAGAAATGACGATCCGCTCGAACGCGATGCGACTGTGGGCGAGCTCGCTGCTCCTGGCCTTGCTGGCCGGTTGCGGCGCCGAGAACGAGGAACTGCAGGAATGGATGGAGCGCCAGCGCCGCGAGGTCAAGCCGAACGTTTCGCCACTGTCGCCGCCGAAGAAGTTCGAAGCCGAGCCCTACGGTTCCGCCCAGGCCGTCGATCCCTTCAGCAACCAGAAGCTGAGTGTTGCACTGAAGATCGAGGCGCGGCAGCCGAACTCGATGCTGGGCGCCGAGCTCAGCCGCCGCAAGGAACCGCTGGAAGCCTATCCGCTGGACAGCATGAGCATGGTCGGCAGCGTGGCCAAGCAGGCCCAGCCCTTCGCGCTGCTGCGCGTCGACAACCTGCTCTATCAGGTCAAGCTGGGCGACCACATCGGCCAGAACTACGGCCGCATCACCAAGATCACCGAGACCCAGATCGAACTGCGCGAGGTCGTGCAGGACGCGGCTGGGGAATGGATCGAGCGCCCCACCACCCTGCAGCTGCAGGAGAAGGCACGATGAAACGCACCCTGGAGAACCGCAACATGTACAAGTGGCGCGCCACAGTCGCCGTGTTGGCGCTAGCACTCGCAACACCGCTCGCGGCGTTTGCGCAGAACATGATCCAGTCGATCACCACCTCGCAGCAGGCCGGTACCGACGTCGTGCGCGTCGAACTGAGCGAAGCGCTGGCGGCCGTGCCCGGCGGCTTCTCGGTCCAGGCGCCGCCGCGCGTGGCCATCGACCTGCCCGGCGTGGGCAACGGCCTGGGCAAGAACTCGGTGGAACTGAATCAGGGCAACCTGCGCTCGGCCAACGTGGCCCAGTCCGGCGAGCGCACGCGCCTGGTGCTGAACCTGCGCCAGGCCGCCAGCTACCGCGTGGAGCTGCAGGGCAAGTCGCTGATCGTGCTGCTCGATTCGGCCGGCCCAGTGGCTGCGGCCACCAGCGCGCCCACGCAGTTTGCGCCGGCGCAGAACGACCAGCCGCTGCCGCTGCGCGACATCGACTTCCGCCGGGGTAGCGATGGGGCCGGACGCATCATCGTCGACTTGTCCAGCACCCAGGTGGGCGTGGACATTCGGCAGCAAGGCCAGAACCTGGTGGTGGAGTTCCTGCGCTCGTCGCTGCCGGACAAGTTGCGCCGCCGACTGGACGTGGCCGACTTCGGCACCCCGGTGCAGGCTGTGTCCACCTTCCAGAGCGGGGAGCGGGTGCGCATGGTCGTCGAGCCCAAGGGCTCGTGGGAGCACAGCGCCTACCAGACGGACAACCAGTTCGTGCTCGAAGTGCGGCCGATGAAGGTCGATGCGAACAAGCTGGTGCAGGGCCCGGGCTTCTCGGGCGAGAAGTTGAGCCTGAACTTCCAGAATATCGAAGTGCGTGCGCTGCTGCAGGTGATCGCCGACTTCACCAACTTCAACGTCGTCACCAGCGATACCGTCACCGGCACCGTCACGCTGCGGCTGAAGGACGTGCCCTGGGACCAGGCCTTGGACATCATCCTGCAGAGCAAGGGCCTGGGCGTGCGTAAGAGCGGCAACGTGCTGTGGATCGCGCCCAAGGAAGAGCTGGCCAACCGCGAGCAGGTGGAGCTGGAGTCGCGCAAGAAGATCGCCGAACTCGAGCCGGTGCGCACCCAGGCCTTCCAGTTGAACTACACCAAGGCCGAGACCATCGCCAAGAGCCTGGTGGGCTCGTCGCTGGTGGCTCAGGCGATGGCCGACTCCACTGGGCAGAACGCTGGTCGCATCCTGTCGCCGCGCGGCAGCGTCATCTTCGAGCAACGCACCAACCAGCTCTTCGTCACCGACATCCCGTCGAAGCTGGAAGAAGTGCAGGCGATGATCGCCAAGATCGACATCCCGGTGCGCCAGGTGCTGATCGAGGCGCGCATCGTCGAGGCCGCCGACAACTGGGGCCAAAGCCTGGGCGTGAAGCTGGGCTTTGCCAACCTGAGCGGGGTGCCGACCTCCGGGCCGGGCGCCCAGGTGGGCGGCAACTATGCCGCGGTCGGTGCGCAGACCGGCCAGAGTCCGCCGGTGGACTTCAGCAACACCCAGTTCGTCAACCTGCCGGCCAACACCGGTTCGCTGGGCGCCGCGGCCGCCACCTTCGCGCTGTCGCTGTTCAGCGCCTCGGCGGACAAGTTCCTGAACCTGGAACTGTCGGCCCTGGAGAACGACGGCAACGGCAAGATCGTCTCCAGCCCGCGGGTCATCACGGCGGACCAGGTGAAGGCGCTGATCGAGCAGGGTGAGGAACTGCCCTACCAGGCCGCCACCTCCAGCGGCGCCACCTCGGTGCAGTTCCGCAAGGCCATCCTGAAGCTCGAGGTCACGCCGCAGATCACGCCCGAAGGCTTCGTGCTGCTCGACCTGGACGTCAACAAGGACAGTGTCGGCCGGCCCACGCTGTCGGGCTTTGCCATCGACACCAAGCACGTGCGCACGCAGGTGCTGGTGGAAAACGGCGGCACGGTGGTCATCGGCGGCATCTTCACCCAGACCAACCAGGAAGAGATCAACAAGGTGCCGTTGCTGGGTGACATTCCCTACATGGGCTGGCTGTTCAAGAACCGCCTGCTGACCACCAAGAAGACCGAACTGCTGGTGTTCATCACACCGAAGATCGTGACCGACCGCTCCGCAATGCGTTGAGGAAGACTGAGATGACGTTGAACATGAACTACGGATCGGGCCAGGGGCAGCTGCGCGCGCTGCGCGCCGCGGCGCTGGCGGGGGTGGCGGCACTGCTGGTGGCCTGCGGTGGGGACAGCGACTGCACGTCGCCGCCGGCCTTCGAAGGCGAGCAGGTCGGTGAGTGCGACGGTGATGATCCGAGCGCGGCGCCCAGGGCTGCCGACCTGGCGCTGGCCCTCAGCGCCGCGACGCTGTCCAACGACGGCAGCAGCACCATCGTTGCCACAGCAACGGCCGTTGATGCGAATCGCAACACCCTGGCAGAGATCCCCGTAACGATCAGTCCAAACAACAACGCGACGGCCACTCCCAGCGGGACCGCCACCGACGAAAAGGGAGTGGTCAGCGCGGCGATTGGCATCGGCTCCGACCGTTCGAACCGGTCGATCACGGTGACTGCTACAAGCGGCGGACTTTCACGCACGGCGACCTTTCAGGTCATCGGGGCCAGTCTGACTGCGACCCCGTTGCCTGCAGTCGTTGCGCCTGGTTCGACCGGCAACAAGGTCGACTTCCGCTTGGTCGACGTCAACTCCAACCCCATGAGCGGCCAGACCATCGTGGTCAATGGTGTCAGCGGGGTCGACGTCACCGGCACGACCGACAACAACGGCAGCTACAGCTACAGCTACACCGCGCCGGCAACTGGAGGCAGCCTGGACATCCGTGCCACGGCCGGCGGCGTGTCGAAGACTCAGACGGTGCTGGTGCAGTCGGGCACCGGCAAGATCGAGCCCGCTGATGTTGCGGTGCAGTCGGCGACGCTCGCGGCCTCGCCCAGCGTGGTGCCGGTGAATACCGGCAGCACCAGCAACCGCTCCGAACTCCGCGCGCTGTTCCTGGGTAAGGGCAATACACCAGTGGAAAGAGTGCGTGTGCGTTTCGACCTGAACGGCGATGTGAATAGCATCGGCGGCAGCCTGACTTCGGGCAGCAACTTGGTCTATAGCGACGTCAACGGCGTGGCTACCACCGCCTATGTTCCAGGCGGCCGCTTCAGCCCCACCGACGGTCTGACCGTGCGGGCCTGCTGGTCGGACAAGGATTTCCCGGCCAAAGCTGTCGGCGCTCCGGATCCCGCGGCGGGCTCGCCGGAGTGTCCAAACGCTGCATTGGCGACGCTGACGGTCATTTCCGAGGCGCTGTCGGTTTCTATCAGTACCAACGCGCTGATCGAAATCGGTCCGACTGGCCTGGACTACATCAAGAAGTATCTGGTGCAGGTCAACGACTCCTCAGGCAACGCGATGGCTGGCGTGCAGATCTCGCCGTCGATCGACCTGCTGCGCTACTTCAAGGGCGCATGGGTGGTGGAGGGCGACAAATGGGCGCAACGCATACCGTATGACCCAACAACGCCTGATGGTCAGGGTGCAGGCAATGGCAGCTGTGACAACGAAGACCTGAACCGCAATGGCGTGCTGCAGGTGTATTTGAACGGTGATGCCGAGGACGCCAACGGCACGGGTACGCTCGAGCCCAGAAAGGCCGACGTGAACATCAGCTTCGTCGGTTCGTCCACCACGAACGCAGATGGCCAAGTGGTGCTAAAGATCACCTATGGACAGAGCTTGGCGTCGTGGCTGGAGTTCAACATCCTGGTGGCCGCGTCAGGTGTGGCCGGCACTGAAGGCCGAACCACCTATCGTGGCGTCCTGCCGGTTCTGGCCGACGCTGTTTCCGATCCGGACAGCCCGCCCGCATTCGTTCGGGCACCTTACGGTGTCCTGGCGAGCCCGACGGAATTGAGGACGAATCCAGACAGCATGGCACAGACCGGGTTACTCTGTACCAACTCAAACTGATGCCGTGATCCTCACGCTGGTCGGCATGCCCGGCTGTGGCAAGTCCACGGTCGGGCGGCACTTGGCGCGGCACCTGGGCTTGCGGCTGGTCGACAGCGACCACGAGATCGAGAAGCGGATCGGCATGCCGATCCGCGCCTGGTTCGAAGCCCACGGCGAGGCAGCTTTCCGCGACATCGAACAGCAGGTCATCGAGCAGCTCTGCGAGCCCGGCAACGACCTGGTACTGGCCACCGGCGGCGGTGCGGTGCTGCGCGCACCCAACCGGGACCGGCTGCGCCAGGCCTCGCATGTCTTCTACCTGCGCTCTACGCCCGAGGAGCTGTTCCGCCGTCTGCGCCATGACACGCACCGGCCGCTGCTGCAGGTGGCCGACCCGCTGCGCCGGCTGCGTGAGCTGTACCGCGAGCGCGACCCCCTGTACCGCCAGGTGGCCCACTACGTCATCGAGACGGGCCGGCCTTCGGTGCCGGCGCTTGTCAACATGGTGCTGATGCAGCTGGAGCTGGCCGGGCTGGTCGACCCGCAGCGCGTGCCCTCGCCGATCGACGCGGGCGCACCCGGCACCGCCGGCTGACGCGCCACCATCGCCAGCATTCGCCCGGCCGTACACTCGCCGGCCATGACGACCCGTGCCTCCAGCCGCGCGCTCGTGGTGCCGGTGGACACCGGCCACCAGCGCTACGACATCCTCATCGGCAGCGGCCTGCTCGACGCGGCCGAAACCTGGCAGGGCCTGCCGCGCGCCGCGATGGCCCTGATCGTGAGCAACACCGCCGTGGCCCCTCGCTACGCCGCGAGGCTGCGCAGCGCGCTGGCGCCGCACTATGGCTCGGTGTCGGTGCTGGAACTGCCCGATGGCGAACAGTTCAAGGACTGGCCCACGCTGAACCTGATCTTCGACCGCCTGCTCGGCGACGGTGCCGACCGGCAGACGGTGCTGTTCGCGCTGGGCGGCGGCGTGGTCGGCGACATCACCGGCTTGGCGGCTGCCCTCTACATGCGCGGCGTGCCCTTCGTGCAGGTGCCGACCACGCTGCTGGCGCAGGTGGATTCGTCGGTGGGCGGCAAGACGGCCATCAACCATCCCGCCGGCAAGAACATGATCGGCGCGTTCTACCAGCCGCAGCGCGTGGTCTGCGACCTGGACACGTTGCGCACGCTGCCGCTGCGCGAGCTGCGCGCCGGCCTGGCCGAGGTCATCAAGTACGGGCCCATCGCCGATGCCGGGTTCCTGGACTGGATCGAAGCCCATCTCGATGACCTGCTGGCGCGCGACGCCGGCGCGCTGGGCCATGCGGTGCGCCGCAGCTGCGAGATCAAGGCCTGGGTCGTCGGACAGGACGAACGCGAAAGCGGCCTGCGCGCGATCCTCAATTTCGGCCACACCTTTGGCCATGCCATCGAGTCCGGTCTGGGCTACGGCCATTGGCTGCACGGCGAGGCGGTGGCCTGCGGCATGGTCATGGCGGCCGACCTGTCGGCACGGCTCGATCTGGTGCCCGCGGACTTTGCAGTTCGCCTGAAGCAGCTGATCCAGCGTGCCGGCCTGCCGGTGCGCGGCCCGGCGCTGGGCGCGGACCGTTACCTGGAACTGATGCGTGTCGACAAGAAGGCGCAGGGTGGCGAGATCCGCTTCGTGCTGATCGAGGCGCCGGGCCGGGCGGTGCTGCGTGCCGCACCCGATGCGCTGGTGCGCGACGTGCTGGCGGTCCACTGCGGCTGAGATGTCCCAACTCGCGCCTTGGGCCAGCGATCCGAGCCGCTCGCGCGGGCGGCGCATCGACGAGCCGGGCCTGGCCTGCGAGCAGGGCTACCGCATCGACCGCGAGCGCATCGTGCACTGCAGCGCCTTTCGCCGGCTGGTCTACAAGACCCAGGTCTTCATCAACCACGAGGGCGACCTGTTTCGCACGCGGCTGACCCACTCGCTGGAGGTGGCGCAGTTGGCGCGCTCGATGGCGCGCGAGCTGCAACTCGACGAAGACCTGGTCGAAGCCATTGCGCTGGCCCATGACCTGGGCCACACGCCCTTCGGCCATGCCGGGCAGGACGCACTGCACGAATGCATGCGCGCGCACGGTGGCTTCGAGCACAACCTGCAGAGCCTGCGCGTCGTCGATCTGCTCGAGCAGTGCCATGCGCGCTTTGACGGCCTGAACCTGAGCTTCGAAACCCGCGAAGGCATTCTCAAGCATTGTTCACGCGCCCATGCCGAGCGCTTGGAACACGACGAACCCGGTGGGGTGGGCCAGCGCTTCCTGGCGGGCCTGCAGCCTTCGCTGGAGGCGCAACTGGTGAACCTGGCCGACGAGATGGCCTACAACGCGCACGACATCGACGACGGCGTGCGCTCTGGCCTGGTCACTGCAGAACAGCTGCTGGACGTGCCGCTGTACCGGCGTTTTCGCGACGACGCGCTGGCCGAGTTTCCGGCGCTGCAGCGCCGCGGCGGACGGCGCCTGCTTTTCGACAGCATCCGCCGCATGCGCGAAGCCCTGGCGGCCGACCTGGTCGCCACCACGCAAGGTCTGCTGCGCCGGCATGCGCCTTTGGATGCCGATGCGGTTCGGCACGCGCCGCCGCTGGTGGCCTTCAGTGCGCCGATGCGCCAGGCCGGCAGCGAGTTGAAGCGTTTCCTGTTCAGTGCCCTGTACCGCCACGCCCAGGTGAAGAGCAGCACGGAACGCGCCCGGCAGGTGGTGGCCGAGCTGTTCGCGGCTTACCTGCAACGGCCCGACGAGATGCCTGGCGAACATGCCGCCCAGCCGCGGCGCGAGCGCGCGGTGGCCGACTACATCGCCGGCATGACCGACCGCTTTGCGCTGCGCGAGCACCAGCGGCTCACCGGCCGGGTGCTGTTTGCCGATGCCGCCTAGGCCGCATCCGCGTTGCTGATTGCAGCGTCGACACCATGGCCCGTTTGCGCAGGCTCGTCGTGCCTGGCCAGGTGCACCACCTGGTGCAGCGCGGGCACAACGCACAGCCGGTGTTCGTCGACGACGAGGACCGGCGACTGTTCCTGGCGGCGCTGCAGGACGCGCTGCGCAGCCACTCGGTGGTGCTGCATGCCTATGCGCTGCTCGACAACCAGGTGCAACTGCTGCTGCGCCCGCCTTCTGAGCCGGCCCTGAGCGGCATGATGCAGGCGCTGGGCCGGCGCTACGTGGCCATGTTCAACCGCCGCCACGGCCGCAGCGGCACCCTTTGGGAGGGGCGCTTCCGCGCCGGCGTGGTGCAGGAGGGCGTGCACACGCAGCAAGGCTTGCTGCTGGTGGATGGGCTGGCTTGCCGGCACGGCATGGCGGCTTCGCCGCAGACGAGTCGCTGGTCGAGCGCGCCGCACCGGCTGGGCCTGTGCCGCGACCCGCTGGTCACCAATCCGCCCGAGTACTGGCGGCTGGGCAACACCCCGTTCGAGCGCGAGGCCGCTTATGCCGCGCTGCTGGCGCAGGGGCTGGACGAGGCGCAGCTACGCCACATCGAACATGCGGCCTGCAGCGGCTGGGCCATCGGCTCGCCGCAGTACCTGGCCGACATCGAGCAGCAGCTGGGCCGGCCCGTCCGGCCCCGGGCCAGGGGCCGACCGCCGCGCCGCATTGCCGGTGCCTGAGTCGCCCGCGACCGGCGGGCTTGGCACGCAACGTGCTGTGCTTTCTGGCGCCAAGCGGGGTTGGTCGATTGAGTTTCAGCCACCCTGTGATATGTCCCCCTTTTATTTGCTAGGCAGAATCAAGTTCTTCTTAACGAGCCTGACCCCATTTATTCGAACTTGCCTCGGATTGCTGCGCTGCGATAATCTCTGCCCCGGAATCCGGATCACGCAAAGGACTGCGCCATGAGCACTGCCGAACCCACCTCCATGCAATTCGGCGCGGCCAGCCTCGACGAGCAGTCGGCGCTGCAGCAGCATGGCCTGTACGACCCGGTGCGCGAGCGCGACGCCTGCGGCCTGGGTTTCGTCGCCCAGATCAAGGGCATCAAGTCGCACAGTATCATCCAGCAGGGGCTGAAGATCCTGGAGAACCTGGACCACCGTGGCGCGGTCGGGGCCGACAAGCTGATGGGCGACGGCTCGGGCATCATGA
>Ga0316601_100000640_pt1 | contig 15743 bp, 13 predicted proteins | sample OWC_soil_day5_no_FD_207663 | JGI IMG/M metagenome (GOLD analysis project Ga0316601, IMG submission 207663) | Wetland soil microbial communities from Old Woman Creek delta, Ohio, United States - OWC_soil_day5_noCT | ecosystem: Environmental > Terrestrial > Soil > Wetlands | place: USA: Ohio... | reverse complement strand
TAGCTGATATCTTCAATCATCTGACCGATGAATTTCATTTCAGAAGCAGGAAGTTCGCCATTTTCTACATCACGACCTACAAGGTTACACAATGTACGACGGAAGTATTCGTGACGAGGGTATGACATAAAGCTACGAGAGTCTGTCAACATACCAACGAAACGGCTCAATAAACCAAGAACAGAAAGAGCGTTCATTTGTTTTTCCATACCATCTTTCTGATCAAGGAACCACCATCCAGAACCAAACTGAATCTTACCAGCAATCTTACCATCCTGGAAGTTACCAAGCATAGTTGCAATGACTTCGTTTGCACATGGATTCAAGTTGTAAAGGATTGTTTTAGTAAGCTTGTCATTGTAATCAAGACGATTCAGGAACTTAGACATTGCTTTGGCAGTGTTGAATTCACCGATAGAATCGAAACCTGTATCCGGACCTAATTTTTCGAACATACGAGTGTTGTTGTTACGAATAGCTCCGTAGTGGAATTGTTGAGTCCACCCTTTTTCGTGGTCCATTTCAGCAAATACAACAAGCATTGCAGATTTGAATTTAAGGATTTCTTCTTTTGTAAGTTCAGCGCCACCGTATACTTTATTAAAGATAGCTTTGATCTCAGCATCAGTATAATCTTCAGCATAGAACTCTTCAATACCGTGGTCAGACAGTTTACAACCAAGGCTTGCGAAGAAGTCATGACGAACTTTCAATGCAGCAACTACATCGTCGAAAGTATTGATAGTAACACCACTAACTTCAGCTAATTTTTCAATGTAAGCACGGAAATCAGCAGGAACTTCTACAGCCATAGCTTTATCAGGACGCCATGTTGGCAACATCTTAGTCGCAAATCCACTATTCTTTGTAGCAATGTGATATTCCATAGAATCGATTGGATCATCAGTAGTACAAACTGCTTCTACCTTATAACGAGTCATCATTCCACGTGCTGAATATTCAGGCATAGCTAATTTCTCATTACATTCGTCGAATATTTCACGTGCTGTATCTTTATTAAGAATCTTATTGATGCCAAACGCAGTCTTAAGTTCCAGATGAGTCCAGTGGTAAAGAGGATTTCTCATTGTATAAGGAACTGTTTCAGCCCATTTCTCAAACTTTTCCCAGTCAGAAGTATCAGTACCGGTACAAAAACGTTCGTCAACACCATTTGTACGCATTGCACGCCATTTGTAGTGGTCTCCACCTAACCATATTTCAGTTAATGAACGAAACTTGTGGTCGTCAGCAACCATTTTAGGAACTAAATGACAGTGATAGTCAATAATAGGCATTTTAGCCGCATGTTCGTGATACAATTCTTGTGCAGTTTTAGTTTGCAACAAGAAATTTTCATCCATAAAATTCTTCATTTTAATATAACGTTTTAAGTATTTAAAATTGTTACTACTATATTAAAGATAGATATAATGCTAATTATTAGCCTTATATCATTATTTTCTATTTTAGATTTATTAACCGTTATCGCACACGAAAGTAGAAATTTAATTTGGAATAACAAAATTATTCGTATATTTGCGCTTATTATTTATGATATTTAAACTGTTATCGAACACGAATGAGATTTTGTAACCTAACAACAACAAAATTCGAAAATAGTGGGTACAGTTTCCTTGATAATAAGTCATTGAAATCATAGTATTAAGAACTTTATAAAATAAAAGAAATGAAACCATTAAACAGACAAAATGTTCAGGCAAACAAATATCCTGAACGTATTATTCAGTTTGGAGAAGGAAACTTTTTACGTGCATTTGTAGACTGGATCGTTTATAACATGAATCAGAAAGCTGATTTCAATAGTAGCGTTGTTGTTGTTCAACCTATTGAAAAAGGTATGATTGATATGCTAAATGAACAAGACTGCCTTTATCACCTTAATCTTCAGGGATTAGACAAAGGTAAAGAGGTGAACAGCATTGAAATGATCGACGTAATCAGCCGCGCTTTGAATCCATATACTCAGAACGACGAATTCATGAAGCTTGCTGAAAACCCTGAAATGCGTTTCGTTATTTCTAACACAACTGAAGCTGGTATCGCATTCGATCCTTCATGCAAATTAACTGACGCTCCTGCATCTTCTTATCCAGGAAAATTAACTCAGTTATTATATCACCGTTTCAAAACATTCAACGGAGCTGCAGACAAAGGTTTGATTATCTTCCCATGCGAATTGATCTTCTTGAATGGTAAAGAATTAAAGAAATGTATTGAACAATATATTGAACTTTGGAACCTTGGTGAAGAATTCAAGACTTGGTTCGAAACTGCTTGCGGTGTTTACTGTACATTGGTTGACCGTATTGTTCCTGGATATCCTCGTGCTACTATCAACGAAATTCTTGATAAAATTCAGATTGAAGATAAAATGGTTGTTCAGGCTGAAATCTTCCACTTGTGGGTTATCGAAGCTCCTGAATCTATCGCTAAAGAATTCCCTGCTGACAAAGCTGGTTTGAACGTATTGTTCGTTCCTTCTGAAGCTCCTTACCACGAAAGAAAGGTTACTTTATTGAATGGCCCTCACACTGTACTTTCTCCAGTAGGTTATCTTTCTGGTTTGAATACAGTAAGAGAATGCTGTGAAGATGCAGTTATCGGTAAATTCGTTAAGAAAGTAATGTTCGAAGAATTACTTGAAACTCTTAACTTACCAAAAGCAGAACTTGAGAAATTTGGTCACGACGTAATGGAACGTTTCTGCAACCCATTCGTTAAGCACTTTGTTACTTCAATCATGCTTAATTCATTCCCTAAATTCAAAACTCGCGACCTTCCAGGTCTGAAGACTTACTTGGAACGTAAGGGTGAACTTCCTGCAGGTATCGTTCTTGGTTTAGCAGCTATCATCACTTACTACAAAGGTGGTAAACGTGGCGAAGACACTATCGTTCCTAACGATGATCAGGCTATCATCGATCTTCTTGCTAATCTTTGGGCAACAGGTTGCACTAAGACTGTTGCAGAAGGAGTTTTAGCATCTGAAATGATCTGGGGTGAAGATTTGAACAAAGTTTCAGGATTAACTGAAAAAGTAATCGCTTACTTGAATTCTATTCAAGAAAAGGGTATGCTTGAGACAGTTAAAGCTATTATCTAAAACGGTTAATAATAAATAAGTAGGAGCGACTTACACTGTTATTTTATGCAGTAATAAGTCGCTTTTCTATTTTTAAATCTTATTCTTTTTATTGGTTTATATTAATCAGTAAATAAAATATTTAAACTTATTAATATTATTATTTGGCTGATAAATCATTTAAAATTCTAGAGTATATTGATTTATTACACTGTAGATCAATACTATACATTAAGAATAAGCCAATTGCAAAATTCATCCCCGAAAATGCAAATCATTCAGGAAGTTTTTGAGGGGGCAAGAGGATCTATTGCTCTCAAACCCTTTGGCAGTAGGAGTGCTAAATTTTATACCAAGACATATAAAAGATCTTTTCTACAAAGTTTGTCACACACCCTGAAATTAGTATACATTCTTCATCACATTTGTTGGAAACAAACAATCTCAATTGCTTATCCAATCAAGATTCTACATACTTTTGATAAACCATTTATTACCTCTGATAAAAAGCCTGCATAAAGCAATAAATAAAGATTCAATATAATATCTTCCACCAAAAAAGTGACGAAGCACCTTATTATACATCATCCAGTGCAAGATGTTTGCTCAACTTTATCAAGAAAATGTACTTTATGCTACACAAGTCCGAATTAAGCTGGATAATTCGGTAAATATCTCATTAAGGAAATAGACTTTATGTCTTTAAAGTGAAAATAACTTTCCTACAATTCTGTATCTCTATCTAAATAAGCTCGTAATTTTCTTCAACAACCACACTTAACTGATTAATTAGCGCAAAAAAGAGAATAAGAATTTATAAAAAAACAAGAAAGATGGTTGTATAATCGCAATTTTAGCATATCTTTGCAGCCAGATTTTCTCACACTTAATGAAAATAAAGGAAATAGTAAGCGCCCTTGAAAGGTTCGCGCCTCTGCCATTGCAAGACGGTTTTGATAATGCCGGCTTACAAATCGGGCTGACAGAAGCGGAAGCAACAGGGGCTTTGTTGTGTCTTGACGTTACTGAATCTGTTATTGATGAAGCTATTGCGTTGGGGTACAATCTTGTTATATCACATCATCCGCTCATTTTTAAGGGATATAAGTCTATTACAGGCAAAGATTATGTAGAGCGTTGTATCCTGAAAGCTATAAAAAATGATATAGTAGTTTATTCTGCACATACCAATCTGGACAATGCTTCCGGAGGGGTTAATTTTAAAATTGCAGAAAAAATAGGGCTGAAGAATGTGAAAATCCTTTCTTGTAAAGAGGAATCTTTACTTAAATTGGTAACTTTTGTTCCAGCGGAGCAAGCTGAAAAAGTGCGTCGTGCTCTGTTCGATGCTGGCTGTGGCAACATAGGCAACTATGATTCATGCAGTTACAATTTAGAGGGAGAGGGGACTTTCCGGGCCCAGGAAGGTACACATCCCTTTTGCGGTAAAGTAGGAGAATTACATAAAGAGAAAGAGATTCGCATAGAAACAATTCTTCCTTCTTTTAAAAAAAATGCGGTAATAAGAGCATTAATTGCCGCTCATCCTTATGAGGAACCTGCATTTGATCTTTATTCGTTAAAAAACTCATGGTCTCAAACAGGATCTGGAGTAATAGGAGATTTAGAGTTCCCGGAAACGGAACTGGATTTCTTGAAACGTATAAAAAAAACGTTTGAAGTTGGATGTTTAAAGCATAATATGCTAACAGGCAAGCTTATAAGTAAAATCGCATTATGTGGAGGGGCAGGGACTTTTCTTCTTTCAGATGCCATAAATCAGAAAGCTGATGCATTTATTACAGGAGAAATTCGCTATCACGACTATTTTGGTCATGAAAATGACATTCTGATGGCCGAAATTGGTCATTATGAAAGTGAACAATATACGAAAGAAATTTTTTATTCCTTATTAAAGGATTTATCCCCAAATATTGAGATTCAAATTAGTAAAATAAATACCAATCCCATAAAATATTTATAAAAATATGGCTAAAGAAGCAAAAAATGAACCGAAAGAATTAACGGTAGAACAGAAACTAAAGGCATTGTATCAATTACAATCAATGCTTTCAGAAATTGATAAGATCAAAACATTAAGAGGTGAGCTTCCTCTTGAAGTACAAGATCTTGAAGATGAAGTTGCCGGTCTGAATACTCGTATTGAAAAGATTAAAGTTGAAATTAGCGAACTTAAATCTTCTATTGCTGCTAAAAAAATTGAGATCGAAGCAGCTAAGGCTTCTGTAGAAAAATACAAATCTCAGCAAGAAAACGTACGCAATAACCGTGAGTTTGACTTCTTATCTAAAGAAATAGAGTTCCAGACTTTGGAAATTGAACTTTGCGAAAAGAGAATAAAAGAATTCACTGCCGACGAAAAAGAAAAAAGCGAAGAAGTTGCAAATAGCATCGTAATTTTGGAAGAAAGAGAAAAAGATTTATCCGTTAAGAAAAATGAGCTGGATGAAATTATCTCTGAAACAAAACAAGAAGAAGAAAAACTGAGAGAGAAAGCTAAAGTTCTTGAAACTACTATCGAACCTCGTTTACTTCAGGCGTTTAAACGTATTCGTAAGAACTCACGCAACGGTTTAGGTATTGTATATGTACAACGTGATGCTTGTGGTGGTTGTTTTAACAAGATTCCACCTCAGAGACAAATGGATATCCGTATGCGCAAGAAAATCATTGTTTGCGAATACTGTGGTAGAGTAATGATTGACCCAGAATTAGCAGGAGTTGAATTATAGCATTCAACTAAATAATAAAAGAGCAGTTTCAAAATCGAAAATCATATAGATTGAAATCTCTTTAAAATCGAATAGGAGGAAAAGAAATAGTTTTCCTCCTATTTCATTATCTGTCCTCTCACACTACAAAGCGTGCCGTTCGGCACTCAGAGGTTCTTTAACTACGATAAAATCGGCTATACAATTATAAGATTGAAGGATAACAGCTCTAGCAAGATTATCTGATTTAAGCAGATAGCCGGCATTTAAAGAAGATTATAATCTGGTATATCTTCTAAAAAGGTATACGTATGATTAACATAATCCATCTTGCAGCAGTAATGATTAATCCCGTTACTAACAATTAAATAATCGACTTTCAGCACAAAATTATAATTTGTTATCTGATTAAATACAGCTTGCGTAATTTCTATTTGTGGAGCTTTATATTCAATAATCATACGGGCCGTGAGATCACGTTTATAAAGCACGGTATCACAGCGCTTTTTTGTTCCGTTCAGATTTAATAATACCTCGTTAGCCATTAATGAAACAGGGTAGCCTTTATGATCAATTAGAAAGTGAACAAAGTGCTGACGTACCCATTCTTCAGGGGTAAGTGCAACATATCGTCGCCTAATTACATCAAAAATTACTTTTTTTCCATCACGTATGGCTATTTTAGTCTCATACTTTGGTAGGTTTAACAATAACATTTATTAAATTTGTAAATTAAAAAATATATTCTTGAATCAGAAACACAAAATTAGCAGATAAATATGAAAACGAAGCAAGAAATTGTTGCAAATTGGCTTCCCCGTTATACAAAACGTTCGTTGGAAGATTTTGGTGAATACATTCTATTGACAAATTTCAATAAATATGTAGAGATATTTGCTGAACAATGTAACGTTCCAGTTCTTGGAAGAGATGCAAATATGACTTCTGCAACCGCAGATGGAATTACGATTATTAACTTTGGAATGGGAAGTCCAAACGCTGCCATTATTATGGATTTGCTCGGTGCCATACATCCTAAAGCATGTCTTTTCCTGGGTAAATGTGGCGGTATAGGTAAGAAAAATCAGTTAGGTGACCTAATACTTCCTATAGCTGCAATTAGAGGGGAAGGAACTTCTAACGATTATTTTCCTCCTGAAGTTCCGGCTTTACCGGCATTTATGCTGCAACGTGCTGTTTCTTCAGCAATCCGTGATTATGCACGAGATTATTGGACAGGAACTGTATATACAACCAATAGAAGAATTTGGGAACATGACGAGGAATTTAAAGAATATCTTCTTAAGACTCGCGCAATGGCTGTTGATATGGAAACTGCAACTCTTTTCACTACAGGATTTGCCAATCATATCCCAACAGGTGCGCTACTGCTGGTTTCAGATCAACCAATGACTCCCGAAGGAATTAAAACTGATAAAAGCGATAATATGGTAACCCAAAACTTCGTTCACGAGCATGTAGAAATTGGGATTGCGTCGCTTAAAATGATTATAGATGAGAAGAAAACTGTTAAGCATCTAAAGTTCGATAAATAAGGTAATTAAAGCACATAAATGGCAAAAAAGGAATATACATACGAAGATATTATTAGCGATATTAAGGCAAAGCAATACAAACCCATATATTATTTAATGGGAGAAGAGCCTTATTATATTGATCTGATATCAGACTATCTTACTCAAAATGTTCTTACTGATACTGAAAAAGAGTTTAATTTAACCGTAGTATATGGTGCTGATACTGATATAGCTACCATAATTAATGCAGCTAAACGATATCCAATGATGTCTGAATATCAAGTTGTTGTAGTTAAGGAGGCACAGAGTGTAAGAAACATAGAGGAACTATCATACTACCTTCAAAAGCCTTTAAACTCTACTATCCTTGTTATTTGTCACAAACATGGTGTGCTTGACAGACGAAAAAAGCTTGCAGCTGAAATTGAGAAAACAGGTGTCCTCTTTGAATCTAAAAAATTAAAGGACACTATGCTTCCTGGCTTTATTACATCGTATCTAAAACGCAAAGGGGTAGATATTGAGCAAAAGTCATCCGAGATGATAGCTGATTTTGTAGGGTCTGATCTAAGCCGTCTTACAGGCGAACTTGAGAAGTTAACTATCACACTACCACTAGGACAAAAGCGTGTTACACCTGAGTTAATTGAAAGAAATATAGGAATAAGCAAAGACTATAATAACTTCGAATTAAAGAATGCATTGATAGAAAAGGATGTTTTCAAAGCTAACCAGATAATAAAATATTTTGCAGAAAATCCGAAAACAAATCCAATACAAGCTACTTTATCTCTTCTTTTCAATTTCTACTCTAATTTAATGTTAGCCTATTATGCTCCTGAAAAATCGGAACAAGGAATAGCTCAGCAATTAGGATTAAAAACTCCGTGGCAATCTAAGGATTATATAAGAGCTATGCACAAATATAATGGAGTTAAGGTAATGCAGATTATAGGTGAGATAAGAAATTATGACGCAAAATCAAAAGGAGTGGGTAATACTAATATGAATGATGGAGAGCTGCTTCGAGAATTAGTGTATAAAATTCTACATTAATCTACAACTTATATTTTCTCTGATTCAGTAATAGCCTTCAATATTTTGAAGGCTTTTTTATGCCTAAAAATTGATGTTATGTAAAACTATAAAATAACTTTTCGTTTAAGGTGCAAATCAGAGTTCAATTCTCCCAAAATGATAACAATTCAGCTTAAAATCTAGAACTAGCAAAATTCTAATCAGGAATAATAGGATTAAATCATTGAATTACAATAATTTATATCCAATTAAAGCTTCTGAGAATCTATTATTTTGATCTTAATGACCATAAGTTCGGAAATTCATCAAATATTCTTCATTTAATAGGTACAATTGTCTTTAAACCCCAATTTCTATATAGAGCAAATATATACCACTGCAAATACAATTTACATAAGTGAAATAATATAAGAACTCATTCAATTTATACAAATGTAGGTTGTTTACAAATATACAAACCAAGGTATATTTGTCTCAAATATTAGTAAATAAACATTTGTACCGCAATATTTTACGAATATGAATTATATGAAATAAAATCGTTATAAATTGTGCTTATAGGCCTAATTATAGGCCTTAAATATCAATATATCAGATAAATAGCTACACTATATGAACTAAAAATAGAATATATAGGAAAAATCATGAAACACATTTGTATTATATATAAAAATCATTTTTAGAGTCTAAAATAAGTTATTAATAATAAGATTTTTATATCTAAAATACTAAGTTTTACTTCCGTATACATTTTATAGGATTTATAGGCTATACAATTGTATTATAACAAATGTAATCTAACAAACAACTTTTGTAAACATACAAAATAAACAAATGTAATTTGCTTATGTGAATTATTATGTTTACATTTGTCGAATCAAAGTTTACAATTAGATATTCACATTTATAATTAATAAAGGCTCAAAGATGAAAGATAGAATTGAAGCTATAATGAAAAGAGAGCATATGACTCCTTCTTCATTTGCTGAAAGTATAGAAATTCAGCGCTCTACATTAACTCACATTTTACGAGGCAGAAATAATCCGAGTTTAGATGTAGTTATGAAAATTCATCAACGATTTAAATATGTTAATTTGGATTGGCTACTTTATGGAAATGGGAATATGATAAACCAAGAGAAAACATCTGATGATTTACAGCGCTCTTTATTTGATGAGAATGAAGAAATCAAGCCTATTACTCAGGTTGATTTAGAATATCACAAGGAAATGCCATTAAAAACAGCAGAAAACACATATAAAGAGCCTGTAAAAGAAGAGATTAGATATATAGAAAAGCCTCCAAGAAAAATCACTGAAATAAGAATTTTCTTTGATGATAACACATTTGAGATCTTTAAAGGTGAAAAAATGCCCTTCTAATAATTTAATGAAGACAGGTAAAGGATAATTTGGACAAAATGGCGTACCTTTGTCGCCTGAACGAGAATTATCCTATTCATGAAAAAAAAGATTTTAGATTTAACGGTCACAGCAAACATAAAGTTACACGCTAACTATGTGTTGATCAAAATGACCTCTCAGGAAATTTTGCCAGAAATGCTTCCTGGACAATTTGCCGAAATAAGAGTAGATGGTTCGCCTACTACTTTTCTTCGCCGACCTATTTCAATTAACTATGTAGACAAAGTCAACAATGAGGTATGGTTTCTTGTACAGATAGTTGGTGATGGTACACGTGCCTTAGCTAAAGTTTCTGCAGGAGATGTAGTAAATGTAGTTTTACCCCTAGGCAATGGCTTTACTATCCCAGAAAAACCTTCGGATAAACTTCTTCTTATAGGAGGAGGTGTTGGAACAGCACCACTGCTCTATTTAGGCGAAGTTTTATTGGCTAATAACTGCAAACCAACCTTCCTGTTAGGTGCACGCTCTGAAGGCGATTTGCTTCAGTTAGAGGACTTTAAAAGGTTTGGAGAAGTATATACCACTACAGAAGACGGAAGTGCGGGAGAAAAAGGCTATGTAACTCAACACTCTATACTTAAAGACAAGCAATTCGACATGATTTATACTTGTGGCCCTAAACCAATGATGGTTTCTGTGGCTAAATATGCCAAAGCTAATAATATAGAATGTGAAGTATCTCTTGAGAATAAAATGGCTTGTGGTGTAGGCGCTTGCTTATGCTGCGTAGAAAATACTGTAGATGAAGGACACATCTGTGTATGCACAGAAGGACCTGTTTTAAATATAAAGAAGTTGCTATGGCAGATTTAAGTGTAAACATTGGTGAACTAAAAATGAAGAATCCGGTGATGACAGCATCGGGTACATTTGGATACGGAGAAGAGTTTGAAGATTTTATAGATATCGCACGAATAGGTGGCATAATTGTAAAAGGCACTACTCTTCACAGACGTGAAGGGAACCCTTATCCCCGTATGGCAGAGACTCCTTCTGGCATGTTAAACGCTGTGGGACTGCAAAATAAGGGCGTTAATTACTTCGTAGAACACATTTATCCCAAGATAAAAGACACAGATACAAACATTATAGTGAATGTTTCCGGATCTGCTATAGAAGATTACGTAAAAACAGCAGAAATTATCAATGAACTTGTAAATATTCCTGCCATAGAACTAAATATATCTTGCCCAAATGTAAAACAAGGTGGAATGGCTTTTGGAGTTTCTGCTGCAGGAGCTTGTGATGTAATTAGTGCTGTTCGTTCTGTTTACAAGAAAACACTCATCGTAAAATTGTCGCCAAATGTTACAGATATTACTGAAATTGCACGTGCAGCAGAAGCTTCTGGTGCCGATAGTGTTTCTTTAATTAATACATTATTAGGTATGGCAATAGATGCAGAAAAGCGTTGTCCACTATTGTCAACTGTTACAGGTGGATTGAGCGGACCTGCAGTAAAACCTATCGCTCTTCGCATGGTATGGCAAGTAGCTAAAGCTGTGAAAATTCCAATAATCGGCCTTGGTGGTATTATGGACTGGAAAGATGCTGTAGAATTTATGCTTGCCGGTGCCACTGCTGTACAAATCGGAACAGCTAATTTTATTGATCCTGCTGTAACTGTTAAAGTTATAGATGGTATAAATAATTACTTAGATAGACATGGATACTCTTCTGTAAAGGATATCATTGGAGCTTTGGAAGTTTAATCTGATTATTAAACAAATTTAAAGCGAAATCTAAGGTTTTTATTCAGCTTACATTTATTAAAAAATGTAGGTCTAAAACTAAAAAGGTGTACACTAAACCATGTTGTAGTGTACACCTTTTTAGTTTTAGACCTATTCGTATTTCTAAATCAAATATCAATAAACACCTTAGTTTACTATATCTTTTTGTTTGATCAATGAAATATTTTGATTTGCTATCTACTTTAGCAAATCAGGTCTAAGGCGTTTTGTTCTTTCGAGTGATTGATTAAGTTCCCATTCTGCGATCTTAGCTTCATGACCAGAAAGTAAAATATCAGGAACTTTCCAGCCCTTATAATCTGCAGGTCTTGTATAAACCGGAGCTGCTAGAAGATCATCCTGAAAAGAATCTGAAAGAGCAGATTGCTCATCAGAAATAACTCCCGGAATAATACGAATGATAGCATCTGCCATTACAGCCGCTGCTAATTCGCCACCAGTCAAAACATAATCTCCTATGCTAATTTCCTTTGTAATCAGGTGTTCCCGGATTCTATAATCAATACCTTTGAAGTGTCCGCAAAGGATTATCAAGTTATTATATAATGAAAGAGAATTTGCCATTTTTTGATTGAACTGTTCCCCGTCAGGAGTAGTAAAAATCACTTCATCATACTCTCTTTCAGCCTTTAAGGAATTTATACATCGTTCAATTGGTTCTATTTTCATTACCATGCCGGCACAACCGCCAAATGGGTAATCGTCTACTTTGCGATGCTTGTCCGTTGTATAATCACGAAGATTATGAATATAAATCTCAGCAAGTCCTTTATTCTGAGCTCTTTTAAGAATAGAACAATTGAAGAAACCTTCAATCATTTCGGGTAAAACTGTAATTATATCAATACGCATAGCTCTAATTTTTTTGCAAAAATACAAATAAATATGCTTGCTCATGGCAGATATTCATGAAGAAAATACGTATTTTTGTCTAAAACAATCTGAAATTATGACCGCAAAGGAAAGAATAGAGCAATTACGTGCTGAATTACACCGCCATAACCACAATTATTATGTATCTAACTCTCCGGAAGTATCCGATTTGGAGTTTGATAAAATGTTGAAGGAGCTTCAGGAACTGGAAGATCAGTACCCTGAATATTATGATGAAAATTCGCCAACAATGCGCGTAGGAAGTGATATTAATAAGAACTTTACGCAGGTTGCTCACAAATATCCTATGCTTTCATTAGGAAATACCTATTCAGAATCTGAGGTTACCGACTTTTATGAACGTGTAAGAAAATCTTTAAATGAGGATTTTGAAATATGTTGCGAGATTAAGTATGACGGAACTTCCATCTCACTAACTTACATTGACGGAAAACTTGTAAGAGCTGTAACCAGGGGTGACGGTGAAAAGGGCGATGATGTAACAGATAATGTTAAGACTATTAAAACCATACCATTAGTACTTCATGGAAACGACTATCCGCAGGAATTTGAAATACGTGGAGAGATCTTGATGCCATGGTCTGTTTTCGAAGAGCTCAATCAGGAAAAGGAAGCTCGCGAAGAACCACTCTTCGCCAATCCTAGAAATGCTGCATCGGGAACACTGAAACTACAAAATTCGTCAGTTGTTGCTTCCCGGAAATTGGATGCATATCTTTATTATTTATTAGGTGATAAGTTACCCTGCGATGGGCATTTTGAGAACCTTCAAGTTGCACAAAATTGGGGATTTAAGATTTCGGATGCAGTACGGAAATGTAAAACACTTCAGGAAGTGTTCGATTTTATAAATTACTGGGATGTTGAACGAAAAAATCTGCCAGTTGCCTGCGACGGTATTGTATTGAAAGTAAACTCTTTACGTCATCAAAATACGTTAGGTTACACTGCAAAATCTCCTCGTTGGGCTATTGCTTATAAATTCCAGGCAGAACAAGCATTAACTCGTCTTAATCAGGTTACCTATCAAGTAGGCCGGACAGGAGCTGTTACCCCAGTTGCGAATCTTGACCCGGTTCAACTTTCAGGAACTATTGTAAAACGTGCCTCACTCCATAATGCCGATATTATTGAAGGTCTCGATCTTCATATTGGCGATATGGTTTACGTGGAAAAAGGCGGAGAAATTATTCCTAAAATAACCGGGGTTGATATTAAATCTCGATTTATGATTGGCGACAAAGTTGAATTTATCTCAAACTGTCCGGAATGTGGTTCAAAATTAATTCGTTACGAAGGCGAAGCTGCTCACTATTGTCCCAACGAAAATGCTTGTCCGCCACAAATCAAAGGAAAAATAGAGCATTTCATCAGCCGGAAAGCAATGAACATTGACGGATTAGGACCCGAAACTGTGGATTTATTCTACAATCAAGGACTAATAAGCAATCCGGCAGACTTATACGATCTTACTGCAGATCAGATAAAAGGTTTGGATAGAATGGGAGAAAAATCTGCAGAAAATATTATTGCTAGTCTGCAATCCTCCAAAGAAGTACCGTTTGAACGAGTTATTTTTGCTTTGGGAATCCGTTTTGTCGGAGCAACCGTTGCAAAAAAAATAGCTAAAGCATTCGCTTCAATAGAAGAGCTGGAGCAAGCCACGCTAGAAACTCTTGTTCAGGTTGATGAAATTGGAGAAAAAATAGGCCAAAGCATCGTGAATTACTTTGCCGACGAAAAAAATATTCTCCTGGTTAACAGACTAAAAGAGGTGGGACTGCAATTTACTCGTTCAGAGGAGCATGAGCAGATTAGTGAGAAGCTAAACGGACTATCTATTGTGATAAGTGGCGTATTTGTTCATCATTCGCGCGATGAATACAAAAACATGATTGAACAAAATGGAGGTAAGAATGTTGGTTCTATATCATCTAAAACAAGTTTTATTCTTGCCGGCGATAATATGGGGCCTAGTAAACTAGAAAAAGCCACTAAACTAGGAATACGTATTATAAGCGAAGAGGAGTTTTTAAAGCTAATATTGTAACCATTTAACACGAAATAAATTATTTTCATCACCTACGTATAGTAAAAATAGAAAATATTAGTACTTTTGCAGCATAAATACCTTTAGATTACAATTACACTTATGATACAGTCAAAATTAAGAGGTATGGGCGTAGCATTCATTACCCCATTCAAAGAAGACGAAAGCGTTGATTACGAAGCAATCATTAGATTAGTTGACTATCAACTTCAGAACGGAACAGACTTTCTTGTTATTCTGGCAACTACTGCCGAGACACCAACCCTGTCTTCTGAAGAAAAGATAAAAATCCAGAAACTAATTGTAGAACGAGTAAATGGCCAGATTCCAATTGTATTGGGTTGTGGAGGTAATAATACCAGAGCAGTTATCGAAACTCTTAAAAATGATGATTTTACAGGTATCGATGCTATTCTGTCTGTTGTGCCTTACTATAACAAGCCATCACAGGAAGGTATTTATCAGCATTATAAAGCAATTGCAAATTCAACCGATCTTCCAATTATTTTATATAATGTTCCGGGACGTACAGGTGTTAACATGACGGCAGAAACAACTCTTCGTTTAGCGCGCGACTTCAAAAACATTGTCGGCGTCAAGGAAGCATCTGGAAATATCACTCAAATGGATGATATTATCAAAAATAAGCCAGCCGATTTCAACGTGCTTTCTGGCGATGACGGAATCACATTCCCACTAATTACTCTCGGAGCTGTAGGTGTTATTTCAGTAATTGGTAATGCCTTTCCACGAGAATTTAGTAGAATGACTCGTTTGGCTTTAGCAGGAGATTATGCAAATGCTCTTTCTATTCACCACAAATTCACCGAACTATTCGATTTATTGTTTGTGGATGGTAATCCTGCAGGAGTTAAATCAATGCTGAATGCAATGGGCATGATTGAAAATAAACTTCGCTTGCCTCTTGTTCCTACCCGAATCACTACATTTGAGAAAATTCGCGCGGTACTGAATGAATTAAATATAAAATGCTAAAAGATATGTCCAAATAGTGACCGATCTACATAAAAGTGAGGGATAGAGTGATAGATAAGTGATGGATAATTTCTACCGTCATTTTTGATTACTTTGAGATGGCCCAATTCAATGAGCTTACCGACAAAGTTGAAATATATTTCGAGGAGAAAAATAATCCTCCTGAAGAATATAAAGACGAAAAACTGGAAAGTAAAGGATTCTATG
>Ga0316601_100000639_pt1 | contig 15744 bp, 12 predicted proteins | sample OWC_soil_day5_no_FD_207663 | JGI IMG/M metagenome (GOLD analysis project Ga0316601, IMG submission 207663) | Wetland soil microbial communities from Old Woman Creek delta, Ohio, United States - OWC_soil_day5_noCT | ecosystem: Environmental > Terrestrial > Soil > Wetlands | place: USA: Ohio... | reverse complement strand
ACTCTTAGAAATAAGATGATAAAATCAGCTCTAAAAACTACAATAAAGAAATTTGAAGCTGCTCTAGTAGGTGGAAACACTGAAGAAGCAACAGTTGCATTCAAGTCAGTTGTTAAGGCTCTTGATATGGCTGCTTCAAAAGGAATAATCCACAAGAATATGGCTTCAAGAAAGAAGTCAAGATTAGCTGCAAAATTAAATGCTTTAACAGCTTAATTATAAGCATTACGGCATAAAATAAATGAACCGGTTATTTTAACCGGTTATTTATTTTTTCATTTATAATTTAAAAGGAGGATAAATTCCTCCTTTTTAGTTTGTTATTGTATTTATTATTAATAGTTCCATTTCTATATTTGCATTTACTGTTGCACTCTTTAAGGTCTCTTCTGAATCTAAACAAAACTCTATCGCTTTTTTTAATTTGCTTAAAGAAAACTTCCTGCTTTGTTCTATCATTTTTCCACATACAAAAGGATGCAATCCTAACTGGGACGCTAAGACTTCTTTACTTTTTCCACCTTCCACTCCTAGTTTCACATTGAAAAGCAGATTAAATTGTCTCTCTACCATCCTTAAAATCACTGGTATCTTTTCACCTTTAAAGGTCAATTCATTTAATATATCTATAGCCTTTTGTATATTCTTGTCTGCCAAAGCATCTACCAAATCAAAGATATCATTATCAGTTTCTGGCGGCATCATTAATCTTATATCTTCTTTAGTAATTTTCCTGCCCTCTGTATATGAGCAAAGTTTTTCTACTTCATTAGTCATCATATTTAATTTATCTTCTATCTCCTGACAGAATAATTTCAATTCGATAGCCCCAATATCCTTTCCTCGCTCATCAAAAAGTGCCTTAGCCCTTTTTTCAATAGTATCCCTTCTAGGCTTTCCCCCATTAACTACACAGGCCTTTTTTCCTAATCTTTGAATTTTACTGCTTGCCTTGTCCCGTTTACTTTGAAAAACGTAATACATAATCAAAATACAATGAGGGGGCATATCATTAATATATTCACTAACTGCTTTATATACCTTATCTTTTGGCGATTTATCCTCTTCTACTTCTACCCTTGGAGCTGAAGCATCGTCTATATCTTCTTCCCCATCAAAATCTTCTTGTGCCTTACTGCTTTTGCTTCCTTTTTTAGATTTTCCATCTTCCAAAAAGTTTGCTCTATACACAACTACCACTTTTTTATCACTCATAAAAGGAAGTGTTTCACAGGCATTTATTAAAGCTTCACTGTCAACACTCGCACCGTCAAATTGAAGATAATTAAAGTCCCTAAAGCTTTCATCCACAACCTTATTTACAATTAATTTAATGTTATCCTTAATTTGATCCTCATCTAATCCACAAAGGGCATAACAATTTTCTATATTACCCTTCTTAATTCTATGCTCTAATTCAATTAAATCTATCACTTTCTCTTCCACCTTACCACTTGTTTTTGAAGTAAACTTGTTCAAGAAAACAAGCTTATTAATAATTTACTACATAAACATCTCCAAAGACAATACTGTACACTCTAGTAATCCTATATTTTCTCTCTGGCACTTTAATTATATCACATTTATATGAGTAATCTAAGTTTTTAGGCTGAGTATTCTTTAAGAAAACGTATCTTCTCCCCTGAACAAATAATTCAATATTTAAATCCTTAAAATTATTTGCAGCTGCAGCAAAAGAGTTATTTCCTATATCAACCCTGCATCCCTTATTTGCATTATCAATAATCTTATTTACCCTATACCTTTTTTTCAATTCATTTAAATCTGCCTCAGGCTTCTTTTTGCAAAATAAAATCGCTTCAGTTTTATACCTTAAAATCACACATTCTTCTCCCTGTATCCCTAAATATCTTAGCTCAGGTAAAAAGCTATAGTATTGAATCACTACCGTTAACAACAAAAATATGGGTAAATACAAAAACTTTTTATATCCTGCTTTTACAAGAAAATAGCACATAATAGTTAGGGCTATGGCTGCCCCCTCCCAATAATTAAAATAGACTATAGGAGGACATACCTTCATGAGCAAATAGTTTGCCCCATTAATTGATGTAAGGATAATATTAAGCAAAAAACAAAAAAAATTAAAAATAGGTTTGCACCATATAAATAGCAGCACGCAATTTCCTAAAACAACTATAACAGTATAAAGAGGTAAAAGTACAAAATTACCAAGCAAAAATCCAGGACTAAAATTATTTAAGGTCATTGCAACATAAGGCATAGATAAAAGTTGTGCACTGAGAGCAACACTTATAGATTCATTAATCTTAACCGGAAGACTATATAACAACTTTTTAATCTTGTTATAAAATAAAATTATCCCCAGGGTAGATAGAAAAGAAAGTAAAAAGCCTAAATCTACTATATAATAAGGCTTTACAGCAAGTAATATGATTGCAGCCAAGCTTAAAGAGGATAATTTATCATAGTTTTTACACACCTTTTTACTACATTTAAATATCAGTATCATAATAAATGCTCTAAGAGTTGAAGCTTGAAATCCTGTAAAAAAAGTGTATACAAAAGAAATAACAATTGCTAATTCTAAGCCTAAAGTACATTCTAGCATTTTATATATTATTGCCATATGAAATCCCGAAACACTAACTGCATGAATTACTCCTAGCTTATTAAACTCATCCTTCTGCTCCTTAGAAAGTTCTTTTGTATCCCCATAACATAGAGATGTGACTAATGCAGCCTTTTCCTCACCAAGATTTGTTTTAAATCTCTTATAAATATCTCTCTTAAAGGAATATATATAGCTAATTATATCCTTTTTTTCCTTTTTCCCTTCCTTAACCTCAAAAACTCCAACAATTCCTCTTTCAAAGTCTTTTTCACCAGTGAATTTACCATAGAAAAACACCTTCTCCCCTTCCTCAAATTTTGACAGTTCCCCTTTTAGTGTTACTTTTCTTCCTTTATACTCTCCAAGGCTATAATATTCTTTTTTCTGAACTATTCTTACACTTTCCTTATTGCTTAGTGTAACACCATTGAAATATATCTGGAAGGATATGATTGCCACCAGTAAAAACATTGTACATATTAAAAAATATCTTTTATCGCAGGTATAAAAAATTATAAGCAAAAAAGATGCAGCAAGCACTGCACCTAAAAATAAATTATTTACAAATAATAAGGAGGAGATACATCCTATCGCAAAGGACACTGAGTAAAATACGATGGGCTTATTCATTAGTCTCTGGTGGTATTTAAAAAGTCCGGAATTTGATAAGGATCCAGTTTATGCTCTCTGTTATGCTCAACCTCTATGATGACTTTTACCCTATGAATTGATGCATCAAAAGTAATATCCTTAACATGAGGTACTCCATCCCTAGCTCTAGTTATAAAGTAATCATCAGCTAATTCTTGAGCGTTCTCTATACTCAAACTTTCATAACTTAAAAAGTAATCTGATTCCGGAATATCTAAAAATACTGTATTGCTGCCTCTAACCACTGTTTCAAATATATTATCAAACATAAGACAATCCACCTCCACAACATTATTTTATCCAATATAAAAAACTTTAATCCGATGGAGGTTATTTATTTTTCTTTCTTCTAATCCAATTTATCCCATTGTCTATCCATTTAAATTTTCTATACCAATATATCAGTATAAGCTCTCCAATAGATAAAATTAATAGTGCCGCAGCTTCCGGCCAAATAAAACTAAATCTAACGTTTAAACTAAAACATCCAATAGCTGCTGCTGCTACTATAATACCTTTAAGTACATCTCTATCATATTTATTTTTTCTTATAATATTACTTTGATAAAGATAACTCATTTCTTCAATTTTTTCATATTCATATCCCATAGATACAATAACAGAACCAATAAAGGATATGAATAAATTTACTAAAACCACCAATGAAAAATAACTCAAATTTATATTACCGAAAAAAATCATTGCACTTGCAAATATACCTTGAGCAATAATGCAGGCCAAATAATAACACACAGCTTTATTTATAGAAGCTAATATTTTATAACAATATTTTTTCACAAGAATAATGTTACTTAAGCTGTAATCTAAAAGCCAAATATCACCTAATTTTTTTACTAAGCTACTGCAATTTTCTCCTATTCCAATCCCTACCTGTGCAGACATTAAAGCTGGCAGCTCTGTAAGCTTAGCACCAGTAACAACCACCTTATTTCCCAGCTCTTTTAGTGCCATTACCGCTCTATTTTTAAGTTCATCAGTTACATTTGATAATATATTAGTTCTATCAATAGATCTTTTAAAATCATCTTCCTTTAAATTTTCTAAGTCAACACCGCTGACTACCAATTTGTTTTCTGCTAAAATACCTAATTTCTTTCCTAAAGCCATTGCAGCCAATTTACTTTCTTCAACTACAATTACATGTTTTAATCTTTCCTTTATTAAATATTCCACAGCTCCATAGCTATCATCAGCTATATGATTTATAAAGCCTATAACTCCCACAAACACCAAATTACTTTCAACATTCTCATCTAAGCTAGGTTCATAATTAAAGTTTCTATATGCAAAACCTAGAGCAGCGCAGCCTAGAACTTCCATTGCTGTTTCTGCCTTTCTTATCGCTTCTACATCCCATTCATTTATTTCCTTCTCTATTCCATCTTTCATTATATATTTACATTTTCTAATTAAAGTATCCACTGGACCTTTTACATTTGCCCTATAATTATTTTCAACCTTGTTAATAGTAGTCATTATCCTAAGTTCACTATCAAAAGGAACAGTTAGGACTCTTTTTTGCTGAAGGTCTATATCCTCTTTTCCTTGAAACATGATATTTCCAAAATTAATAAGGGACTTCTCTATCATAGCAAAGCTGCTCAGTGCAATTTTGCTATTTTTACTTGCATCATTACAAAGCATACCTATATCTACAATTCTTTCTATATTGATAGTACGTTCTAAAGCTTCTTCCCCAAAATCATAAAATCTATCATCAGTAAATATTCTTATAACTTCAACTGTCTTTTCGGTGATAGCTCCTATCTTATCTACAAATAATAAGTTTGTTTCCGCGAAGGCTTTTACAACTGTTAAATCTTTTATTATTATATCTCTTTTATTAAAAGTCTTAAGTATAGTTTTACCTGATAAACTTAAGATAGATATTAAGGATATAGGCATAAAGCTCGTAAAAATTAAAGATAGAGCTTCTAATCCATCCATAATATTATTTGTTTTCAAATAAAACAGCGAAGCTCCCAATAAGCCTAAAAGCACAGAAATTATGGACATTTTATTTAAAATATAATTAGAATCCTTAATTAGAAAATCAATATATTTATTTTTTTCTTCTATTAGTATTTTAATTATCTTTCCTATTTGAGAATTAGCACCTGTGTATATTACAATTCCTTCTCCACTGCCCGTTGTTATTTTCGAAGCTTTAAAAAGAATATTTTTCATTTCAGAAAAAGGTAAATCTCTTTCTATTATCTTTGCCTCATACTTCTCCGATATGTATGCCTCACCAGTAACTTGAGCTTCGTTAACCTTTAAATTTTCACTCTTAATAACTCTTAAATCTGCAGGAACAACATCTCCCTTTTCTAGATATACAATATCTCCCACTACTAGTTCCTTGGGCAGAACTCTTAAATACTTTCCCTCACGTAATACTTTAATATAGCTTAAGTCAAATTTCTTTAGTTCGTCTAATTCCTTTTCTTTTACAAGCTGCTTATTTACAACTAAAAAAACGTTGAGTATATTCATAATCATTAATATTAAAATTAAAATCCAATGATGAAAAAATATAAGACCAATAATGTTTATTATTGAAATAACTGTCCAAAGTTCCCTAATCTGTTTAAACACAAGGGTAGAGGTCTTAATATTATTAAATTTTAAAACTTCTTCCTCACTTCTTAATCTTTGAAGCTTTTCTACTTGCTCTAATTTTAATCCTTTATTAATATCACTATTTAATTTTTTAACTACGTCTGTCCAGGGTATACTGTACCATTCATACATATATCAATCCCTCCATACAGTATTTATTTTATACATACTACTAATTTATAATCGTATAATTTTTAAAAAACCTTAACTAAAATATACAAAGCAATCTTCTTGTCAAAAAAACTCATATAGTGGTTTAATATGTAAAAAAATAAAAAATTACTAAATTTTACAAAGGATTTGACATAATAATGTAGAATTTATTTAATCATGTAATATTTTACATTAAAACACATTGAGTTGAGAAGGAGATTTGATTATGAAAAAAACAAAACTATTTATTACTTCACTACTTGCATTCGCTGCAATATCTATGCCAGTAACAACTTATGCTTGGGATGGAACTAAAGATGGAACGGGAACCCATTCAATTATTGCTAATCAAGGAGTGCAAATCCTAAATAATGACTTGGACCAATCAGAACCACAAATAGTAAAAGATAATCTTCAAATTTTGAACCAGCATATTAATAAATTGGAGTATGGTTCTACATACCCTGATTATGATCCAAATAAATGGGATTTATATCAGGACCACTTTTGGGATCCTGATACAGGTTATAATTTTACTCATACAGCACCTTGGTATACAAGCTGGACTATTACTGACACAGCTGACAGTCAATCAAGAAAACTTGCTGCTCTAGCTGTAAATGAGTGGAAGAATGGCAATTATGAAAATGCATCCTTTTTACTTGGTCAAGGTCTGCACTATGTAGCAGATATAAACAACCCTTATCATGCGGCTAATGTTACTGCTGTAGACAGTCCTGGACATGTAAAATATGAGCAATTTGCCACTTCAAATAATGGAAAATACTCTGCATCTACACTAGGAAGCTCTACTAAGGGTTCAACATATTCAAATGTCCTTACTGCTGACTGCTATTCATCTTGGATTACAAAAAATAATACATATTGGGGTAAAATATCAAAAAATTTATACTATACTAAATCTACAATGTCAAACTCATGGGAAGATTGGGATTACTCCTTAGGACAGGCTGTGCCAAATTCTGAGAAGTGCATCGCTGAATTTTTATACCGTTTTATTAACGAAGTATCAGGCACTCTACCAGCAGCACAGCTAAATTGTAATCAACTACAAGTGGTTATAAAAACTGCTGATGTACAATATGCTGGTACTGACGATTATGTATATTTTGGTTTTGAAACAAAAGACGGGCAAAGATTTGAATTTACCTTAGATAATGTGGGAAATGATTTTGAAAAAAATCAAACAGATACTTATACTTTAACATTACCACAAAATATCGATGCATCAACTATAACAAATACTTGGTTAAGAAAAGCTAAATTCACTGTTTCCGGAGATGATTGGCAGCCTGAGTATTTTAAACTTATAGTTAATGGTTCTGTAAAACAAGATGTAAATATCAATTCATGGCTAAGTGGTAATGTAACTTATACCATGCCTGCAGTAATTAAATAAGTAAGAGGTGCCTCGGCACCTCTTTAATATTATCTTAGATTTTGTTCATAATCAGCAACCATTCTCTTAACCATTTCTCCACCAACAGAACCGCATTGTCTTGAAGTTAAGTTTCCATTATACTCTGTAAAATTAACTCCTATTTGCTGAGCAACTTCATTTCTAAATCTATTTAAACCAGGCTTAGCTTGAGGTACTAATCTTTTTGCCATAATCTATTCCTCCCCTTATTTTATATTTTTTAATTATGCCTTCCTTTGTTGTGTACTATTATTTTGTGCCGAAGCAATGAAAATACACTATTAAACTATATGCAATAGAGGGAGTATGTGTCCAAGCTGGTATTAAATGATTTACATAGTAGATAACCTACTTAAAAGCATAAATTTTATTTTTATTCTACAATTATCCAGAACAAAAGTGGCTTACGCCACTTCCCTTTGGAGCTTAATTGATAATTTTAAATTTAAAAGATGCAGGGACATTCTTTCCCTGCACATTGTTTAAAAATCTTCTCCATCCTGTAGATTTTCCCTTTGAAAATCTTCGAGACTTTCTTTATCATATTCCTTTGTATTTTCAATATCATTATAATGACCATTCACACAATTATTGCATTCTTTATTTTTATTTTTATTTTTATTTTTATTTTTGTTGTCTAAATCTCTAAAAGATGTTCCTATACTATTTGATAAATTAACTCCTTTTTTTATCATAGTCATCTCTCCTCTTAATAACATTATTTTATTAGACATTTTATTGTTCCCTCAATTTATAAACTTTATAAATTTTATAAAAATAATTAACACTCATAATTTATAAATTTTTGGCAACACTAATGCTTACTTCTATAATCTATATTAAAATACTGAGGTGACAGTGATGAGAATCCCGAATCACATTGGAATTATCCCCGATGGTAACAGAAGATGGGCTGTAGCAAAAGGGTTAACTAAAGAAAAAGGATATGATTTAGGTATAGACCCAGGACTTATTCTTTTTAAGCTATGCCAAAAAGCTGGAGTAAAAGAACTTACATACTATGGTTTTACTACAGATAATACAAAACGACCTACAGACCAACGAATAGCCTTTACTGACGCTTGTATTAATGCGGTAAAGATTCTTTCAAAGGAAGATGCAGAGTTGCTAGTTATCGGAAATGACAGTTCACCTATGTTTCCAAAGGAGCTTCTACCCTATACTACAAGAAAAACCTTTGGAAAGGGAGGAATTAAAATAAATTTTTTGGTGAACTACGGCTGGGAATGGGATTTGAATCATATAAAAACAGGTAACCAAGAGGAAAAAGGAGTTACAAATCATATTAAATCCTCTGACATTTCAAGAGTAGATCTTATCATTCGTTGGGGCGGACGCCGAAGACTAAGTGGCTTTTTACCTGTGCAATCTATATATGCAGATTTTTATGTAATTGATGACTATTGGCCAGATTTCAAAGATGAACACTTTTTCAAAGCTTTAGATTGGTACAATGAACAAGATGTAACTCTTGGTGGTTAGTTATTATTACATGCTTAAGCCACAAGCTATGCTGACACTGGCTTGTGGCCTTCTCTCTTATATGCTCTTACTAAAAATTTGTTTCATGGCCTATATAACAAGCTATATCATTATCTAAAAATATATTCTGCAAATACTCCAGTTTTTCCTTTGGTGTTTCTTCTTCACTTTGGTAACTATACTTCTTACCTAACTGATTCCATTTAGAATCTCCTAATCGATGAAAAGGGAGTAAATTTATTTCGAATAAATCTAGCCTTTTCATAAACTCAATTATCTGCAGTATATTTTCCTCTGTATCATTATAATCTTTTATAACTGGCATCCTTAAAATTAATCTGCCCTTCCACCCTGATTCCACAAGAGTTTCAATATTCTTTAGTATTATATCATTATAAACCCCTGTTTTCTCTCTATGTTTTTCTCTATCCATATGCTTAATATCTACAAAGGCAAAATCAATATACTTCATTGCATGAAGGAAGGTTTCTGTATCAATAAAGGCTGTAGTTTCAATAGCATTATGTATATAATTTTCTTTGCACCTTTTTAAAAGCTCAAGAAAAAAACTTTTTTGAAAAAAAGGTTCTCCGCCGCTGAAGGTTACACCACCATTCCCTCTCCAAAACTGCCTGTCCCTATTAATAATCCTCATTACCTCTGATACTGTGTACTCTTTCCCGCAGGTCTTTAAAGCTTGATTATAGCATACCTTAGCACAATCCATCTCATCACAACTATTGCACTTTTCCCTATTGAACTTTAATAAATTGTTTTCGTCAATTATCACTCCATTATTTTTACATGCATTTAAACACAATGTACATCCTGTATTATTCTTGCATCTACTTTTTGTATACATAAGCTGCTTTTTTACATCCCAGCTTTCAGGATTTGCACACCATTCACAATTTAAGAAACAGCCCTTCATGAAGATGGTAGTTCTGCAGCCAGGACCATCATGAACAGAATAACTTTGTATGTCAAATAATACTCCTTTTAGCTCCTCCATTTATCTTCACCTCCAATTTTATTTAAAAAATGATGAGAAGATTTTTTTCATCTTCCCACCATCTTAAATAAAAATTATTTTGATTTATAACCTTCACAGGTTATACCAATAAGCTCTCCATAAGTCCAGGACTCTTTACTTAATCCTGTACATGTTCCTATATTTTCTTTATTAGGCTCATTAAAAAACTTACAATTCTTGCATTTAGGTAATTCTTCATATTCACTACAAGTATCAGTATCTATAAAAACTACTTGATTTAACACTCTGCAAATTCCTTTTGCAGCATCTATGGTAGTAAAATTTAAACAATCGCTGTGCTTTAATTTTTCATTCATCATATTTTTACACTCCTTCATATTCAGTTCTTGAAATAACTTCATCCTGAATAGGCTTTCCAAGCTCACACCAGTACTGTGTGAAGCCTGCAACTCTAACCATAAGGTCTCTATAGCTCTCAGGTGATTTTTGAGCATTCTTTAACACTTTGGAGTCAACTATATTGTACTGAATATGATATCCACCCTTTCTCATATAGGAACGGGTTAAATCTAAAAGCTTTACTGTACCTTGATATCCCCTTATAGCACTTGGATGAATCTTTAAATTCATCTGTGAATTTTGAGACTGACTATGATCCCAAACTGTAGCAGAGCTAAATAATGCATATACTCCATTTTGGTCTGTTCCAGGATATGCAGACATAGAACCATCTGAATAAGTTGTACCGCAAAGTCTGCCTTCTGGAGTTGCTAAAGTAACTGCTCCCTGAGCTCCATGAGTTGAAACTGAAATCTGACATGCATACATTTTCTTAGCATATAGGGATTCATAGTCTCTGCACATATCACAGAACCACTCTTCATATTCATTTAATATACTATCAACATAAAAATCATCATTGCCATATTTAGGTGCTAATAAGCAGCTTCCATAAATCTCATCATATTTTGATGAATTTTCTAAGCTTTCATCTCTCTTTTCTTGATCGGCCAAGGAATAGCTTCCTACTTCTGCTGCAGTCTTAAATCCAAAGTTATTAAGCATAGCTTCCACAATTTGCTCTAAGCTATATTTTTTTTCATCATATACCAGCTTCTTTAAAGCGGCTAAAGAATTGACCATTGTTACAGTTCCACAGCTCTCAATATTAAAGGTAGCATTATATCTATATCCTAAATTGCCAATATGCTGCCCTTTATCTAAACAATCTGGCTTTAACATTGAGTTAAACACAGCCATATTATTTTTTCTCCAAATATCATGCTGGATATTATTTGCCCTAGTAAGTACGTCCACAGTTTTTTCATAATACTCTTTGAAGGCTTCCCAAAGCTCTTCATAGGTTTCTAAGTTTTTATTATGAGGAGGATATACTTGTATTCCTGTTCTATGATCCATACCATTAGTTAGTACAAGCTCTAAGACCTTAGGATTTGCTACAAAGTGAACACCTACACTTGTAGGCTGTCCTGCGCCTCCTGTAATGTCATACTTTTTACCATTAAGAGTTAACTCCTTAAAACAGCAAGGTGAAGTTTCAAGACATCCTCCTATTGCTACTGCTCTCGCTTCCTCTAAAGTCATTCCCTCATCACTATATTGTTTAATTAAAAACTCTATAGCTCCTCTATTATTCATCCATGCAGGATATCCTACACCGGTTTTATCACATTCTACAGCCTTTAATAGGAATTCTTCTGGAAGCTTTTCATCATACATTATAGACAAGGTTGGCTGAGGCACAGCACAACTCATTCCCGCATCTAAAATAAGCATCTCAAGTCTATTTACAGCGGATTGTCCTTTTCTTGTAAGTCCACCAAGAGTTAAATTATTAAAGGTATTTCCTGAAAGAACTCCTCCAACAACACCTGCTGATGCAAAACAATCAATACAAGTGATTTTTATTCTATATAACTCTAAAAGTTCTAATACTTCATTCTCTGTAATTCTTCCTGTTTCAATATCCTGCTCAAACCATGGATATAGAACTTGGCCTAATCTTCCAATTGCCATTCCTGATATAGCATCCTCATTAACTGAGGCTATATGAAGAGTATAGGATAATTGAAGAGCTTCTCTAAAAGTACGAGGCTTATTGTGTGCTATCCACTCCAAACATCCTGCTATTTCAAGATATTCCTTCCTTTGAACTTCATCTTTCTCTCTATCAGCCATAAACTTTGCATGGCTAGCATAATTTAAAATCCATTTTTGAATTCCTTCTATAGTAACAATAACCGCCTTATAAAAATATAAGCGATCCATTCCTGCGAGTCCATCTCCATCTGCTTTTCCAGCAACCACAGCCATACAATCCTTAGCCATTTCTATAAGGCCATCAAAGCCATATTGAAGAGGATAGTAGTAATTGATAACCTCTCTTCCTTGTGGAAGAGTATATCCTGAATCAAACATACATATTAAGGTTTTCATTATATTTTCTTTCATTTCGTAATCAGGAAGAAGCCCTTCATACTTAATAGATAAATCCTCTACAGACCTTCCAACCCAAGCCTTTGCAAGCTTAATAAGAGCAGGAACCTCTTCTTTTCTCATACCAAACTTTCCTGCTATAGAAACCACGTTGCCAAAGCTTTTGGTAACGTTTCCACCGCCGGTGCCAAATTCACTCACTTCATCAGAGCTGGCACTGCTTCTCTTTGCTGCTGCCTGTGAAAGCTCGTCCTCTCTAGCTACGAAAAAGCTCTCTGAAAGCCAAGGCATCGGATAAGAGCCTCTATAAGAATTTGTTTTTTGCATTGTAAGCTTTTCACCAGGAAGTATATTTGGAGTTAAATGTGAAAAAGCGCTTTTTAATGCTTCTGCCCTTCTTATTACAGTAATCTCGCCCTCTAACTCGTCCCATCTTCGAGTATACCAATATGGAAACTCTGTGTTAGTTGTAGATAGGGTATCATAATATATGTCCCTCAGCTTTTTTGCTCTTGTTGTAGGTTCTTTTTTCACTTCTCTATCTACCATTTCACTAGGTGCTGTTCCCCCAGATTGATAGTTTAAAGATAACCCTTTAGCAGCTAAAATATCTTCTAGTTTTTTATTTGCCATAGTTTTAATTCGCCCCCCTTATTCCAATTTTCCCTTCCAATTATCTATAAATAAAAAGATATCCAAACCCTGTTGTGCCTTTTTAGTTTGTATATCTAAATTTAACTATAATTGTACATGTATATTTTATAATATTTAGACAATTTTTTCAAATGCGGAATAGGTGCCTGCCTGTTAAGTTTTCAGTCTTTATAAAAAAACCGTATTGGCTTTCCAATACGGCAAGTTATTTATTAATTTTTCTGGCTAACTATTTAAGCTTTCTATAATTTCATCGCAATATTTCTTTTTAGCTATAAAATAATAAATGCCTTGAAATACTAAGTATGCAGAACTCATTACAAAATCACACTTAAGCATTTCCCTAAATGCTCCAGACTTTAACCCTCCATCACATGTGGCAAAGGTAGTTAAATATACCGTTCCAATTATTATTCCTATTACCGGTGGCGTAAAGAATAATACTCTAAGTTCTCTAGCTATACTTTTTCTAATTTCCTTGTCCATAATTCCAATCTTGAATAATTTTTTATATTTTATCTTTTCATTATCTATTTCCGAATACAATCTTAAAAATAATACTACTATGGTTGCGATGAAAAAAAATACTCCTATGAAAGTTGAAAGAAAAAAGGATATTCCAGCTCCCTGCTTGTTAAAATAGTAACGTTCAACTTTTGATGCGCAATTATAATAGGCTGCTTGAGCATAATAATCACCCTCTGCTGTACCATTATGCATAATGTTTTTACTTTCTTTTTTTAAATCTTCCCTAAGCCTTGTTACAATACTCTTAGTTTTTTTCCAATCCTTAAAGTTAAAAAGTTGGACATTCCCAAGCTTTGTATTTTTAACATCGTTTTTTATCCTATTATAGTCATCTGAATTTAAAATCATTGTATTATCCCAAATATAATTCAAATGGTTAAAGGGCATCTTCCAAAGAACTTTCTCACAACTATAGTTCATTATTTTACCACTTTCATTTAATATTATAACTGGTTTAAAAACATTACTTTTGTCACCTTCACTTGGATAGTTATTAAAAATCAGTTTGATATACTTGCCCCTGTTAACATGAATTTTTAGATCTGTTAGCTCATTAAGTTCATCGTCAGAAAATATAAATTTAGAAGCCCTCCCTTCCCTCAAATCTAATACTTCTATAAACTCAATAGTTTTATGTTCTGTGACAGGATTCTCTTTACTATAAATTAGGGAATTAATTCTTTCTGTGGAGATATTATTTATCTCCTGAGTCTGAACAAAGGCTATATCGTATTTATTATTGTCAACTGCATCTTTTTCCGCAAATAAAAACCAATAAAGACAAGTAGATGTATAAAATATTGTTACTATAACCATTATAGCTACAGTAAACACTATTTTCTTTGTTTGACTAAATTTATACTCCAAATTTGTTAATAAAAGCATATTTTTATGATATTTTTTTCTTTTCTTACTAAACCTTATTAAAGTGCTTCCTAATTGTGAGATTGTAATATATAATCCTATGAGACATCCAATTGTACAAATTAAAAGAATCTTCCCCCTATAATCATTATATTTATCAAAAGTTATTAATAAAATTGCTAATGCCCCTACTAATATAAGCAGTCCAATTAAAGCTAATCCTCCATTACTTACCTTATTTTTACTTGGAGTCCTATCCTCCTTTAATAGCCTTACTATTTCAAACCCGCCGGTAATTATTTCGGTAACTAAAATTAAGAAGGCGAAAATAAGTCCAAATACTCCCAAGGTAACAAAAAAGCTTTTATAATTTATAGAAAAGGGTATGTCTTTTATATCAATAATAGTAGTTAATAATAAAAAGAAGACTCTTGAAAATATAGCGCCAGACGCAATACCAGTGGCTATTGAAGCTAATGCTATTATTCCGTTCTCAGCTAAAATAATTTTTCTTATATCCCTGTTTGATAACCCTAAGGTCATAAATAATCCAAATTCTTTTTTTCTGTATTTAATAAAAGCTCCATGGGAGTAGGTTAAAAATACGATAGAGAAAAACACTAATGCTACCCCAGGCAAAATAAAGGCATCCATTACACCTTTTTCAACACTGGGAGATTTATTAAGTTTTTCATTGAAGACTAGGGTTGAATACATAAAGAAGATCATTATAGAAAAGCTGCTGCAGATAAAGTAGGATAGATATTTTCTCATATTTCCCTTGAAGTTTTTTATAACCACTTCTTTAAAGGTCATCACTGTCACCCCCTAGAACGGTGAGACAGTCTAATATTTGATCAAAGAATTCTTTTCTGCTTCCTTTTTTAACAATTTCAGAATGGAGCATGCCATCTTTAATGAAAATAACCTTCTTACAATAGCTTGCTGCAAAAGCATCATGGGTTACTACTAAAATTGTATCTTCTTTTTCCTCATTCATTTTTTCAAAGCACTTCATTATTGCTTTTGAGGATTTTGAATCAAGGTTTCCCGTAGGCTCATCTGCAAAAACTATATCTGGCTCATTTACTATAGCCCTGCTTACTGCTGCTCTTTGCTGCTGTCCCCCAGACACATTATAAGGATACTTATTACAGATATCATAAATATCAAATAAAGACATAACCTCATTAACCTTATTCTCCATATAGTCTGCTTCCTTCTTATCTAAAACTAATGGCAGCATCACATTCTCTTTTA
>Ga0316601_100000637_pt1 | contig 15780 bp, 16 predicted proteins | sample OWC_soil_day5_no_FD_207663 | JGI IMG/M metagenome (GOLD analysis project Ga0316601, IMG submission 207663) | Wetland soil microbial communities from Old Woman Creek delta, Ohio, United States - OWC_soil_day5_noCT | ecosystem: Environmental > Terrestrial > Soil > Wetlands | place: USA: Ohio... | reverse complement strand
TGCCCGTGCATTGAACGCGATTACCAATCCGGGAACCAATTCCTACAAGCGGCTGGTGCCCGGTTTCGAGGCGCCGATCAATCTTGCATACTCCGCAAAGAACCGTTCCGCATCGATTCGTATCCCGCATGTTGCGAGTCCGAAGGCGCGCCGTATCGAAGTCCGTTTCCCGGACCCGACCGCAAATCCGTATCTGGCCTTCACCGCAATGTTGATGGCGGGTCTCGACGGTATCCAGAACAAGATCCATCCCGGCGATGCCATCGACAAGAACCTGTACGACCTGCCGCCGGAAGAAGCGAAGAAGGTGCCGAATGTCTGCTCCTCGCTCGACCAGGCGCTGGACTATCTCGACAAGGATCGCGAGTTCCTGACGCGCGGCGGTGTGTTCTCCAATGACATGATCGACGCCTATATTGCGTTGAAAATGGAAGAGGTCACTGCGTTCCGCATGACCACGCATCCGCTCGAGTTCCAGATGTATTACAGCCTCTGATCGCATGCGCTTCGGCGAAAGGGCGGGCGCATGTCCGCCCTTTTGCTTTTCGGCGCGATTGCGATTTTTTCTTTACTGACATAGACTTAGCCCTCGAATTTTCATGCTGCATGTCCACCACACGGATGCTGTTCCCGTTGGGAAAATTGCCAGCCTTCGTACAGGATCAACCGGGGCTACCCATGCGTTTTTTCATGTTCTCATTGCTGTTGCTGGGAGTGTCCGGCCCGGTCCGGGCGGAAATCTGGGAGTGCGTCGACAGCAACGGCAACAAGCGCTTCACCAACGTCAAGTCAGAAGCAGCTGGTTGCAAGCCGATGAACTTGCCGCCGGTATCGACTGTGCCGACGCCGCCGAGGCCCCCGGCCAAGGGTGCAGAGGCCAAGCCTCCCGCTGCGGCGGGCAATTTCCCCAAAGTCGATGCGCCGACACAGCAGCAGCGCGATGCCGAACGGCGCAAAATTCTGGAGCAGGAACTTGCCAGCGAGCAGAAACTGCTCGACCAGGCGAAGAAGGATCTCGCGGAGCAGGAAGCCACCCGGCTCGGCAGCGAACGCAATTACCAGCGCGTGCTCGATCGGCTCGAACCTTTCAAGAAGAAGGTTGCGTTGCACGAGAACAACGTCGCAAACCTGCGCAAGGAACTCTCCACGCTGCGGTAACCGTCCCGGCGGCGTCCGGCCACAGCATGTGCGCTGCCCACGGGCGGCAGTCTTTCCCGAATATTTTGCAGCGACGACGGCAGGCGTGTGCTGGCCTGTTTCTTGCTCGCCATGAAGCGACACCATGAACGCGGCGGCGCTGAACGGACTTGATCTGCTCGCGACCGCAGTGGCGGTGGTCGATGACAAACAAGCCGTGCTCTACATGAACCCCGCAGCGGAAAACCTGTTCGAGGCATCCAACACCAATGTCGCCGGGCTCACGCTCGAGCGGCTGTTCGGCGACAACGCCGTCCTCGGCACCGCGATCAGCTACGCGCATGCCAACAACTGCAGTTATACCGAGCATGAACTGGAACTTGCGATCAACGGCCGGTTGCGGCTGCATCTGGCCTGCACGGTCAGCCCCATGGAACGCGGTGCGGAAGGTGCCAGTGGCACGCTGCTCGAGTTTCGCCAGGTCGACCAGCAAATGCGTGTCGAGCGTGAAGCCCGGCTGCTCGAGCAAAGCCAGGCGCATCGCGAACTGATACGCAATCTCGCCCATGAAATCAAGAACCCGCTGGGCGGCATCCGCGGTGCGGCGCAACTCCTCGATCGCGAACTCGAGCGACCGGCATTGCACGAATACACGCAGGTGATCATCAAGGAGTCCGACCGGCTGCAGTCGCTGATGGACCGGCTGCTGACGCCGCACCGGCTGCCGCTGCCGGGTCCGGTGAACATCCACGAAGTGCTGGAGCGCGTGCGCAGCGTGATCGTCGCCGAATTTCCCGGTATTTCCGTGCGCCGCGATTACGACACCAGCATGCCGATGCTGACCGGCGACCGGGAGCAGCTGATACAAAGTGTGCTCAACATTGCGCGCAACGCCGCGCAGGCGATCAAGGGCAGCGGCAGGGATATCCATGACGGGGAGATCCGTCTCAAAACGCGGATCGCGCGCCAGGTCACGCTGGCCCGCCGCCGATACCGGCATGCGGTGCAGGTGGAGATCATCGACAACGGCCCCGGCATCCCCGAACACATGCGCGAACGCGTATTCCAACCGCTGGTGTCCGGCCGCGAGGGCGGCAGCGGCCTCGGTCTGACCATTGCGCACAATTTTGTCATGCAGCATCAGGGCACCATCAAGTTCGACAGCGTGCCGGGCAGGACCTGCTTCACTTTGCTGCTTCCGGTACACGATGAGCAGCCCGCCCCGCCGGCTGCAAATCGCTGAATGTCGGCATCCAGCTACCTTTTTAATGATTGTGAACCTTCATGAAACCTGTCTGGATCATTGACGACGATCGGTCGATACGCTGGGTGTTCGAAAAAGCCCTGACCCGCGAGAATATCGCGTTCAAGGCGTTTGCTTCGGCACGCGAGGCGCTGGCGGCACTGGACGATGAGACGCCGCAGGTCGTGGTCAGCGACATCCGCATGCCGGGCGAGTCCGGCCTTGAACTCCTGCAACAGGCGAAAGCCCGCCATCCTTCGTTGCCGGTGATCATCATGACGGCCTACTCCGACCTGGAAAGCGCGGTTACTGCATTCCAGGGCGGTGCCTACGAGTACCTGCCCAAGCCTTTTGACGTCGATCATGCGGTCGAACTGATCCGGCGGGCGATGGACGAAAGCGTGCGTCAGGACACTGCGAGCGAAGTCAGCGAGGCGGTACCCGAGATCCTTGGCCAGGCGCCGGCGATGCAGGAGGTGTTCCGCGCCATTGGCCGCCTGTCGCAATCGCACGCGACGGTGCTGATCACCGGCGAGTCAGGCACCGGCAAGGAACTGGTGGCCAGTGCGCTGCACCGCCACAGCCCGCGCGCCGGCCGGCCATTCATCGCCATCAATACGGCGGCGATTCCCAAGGAGCTGCTGGAATCCGAGCTGTTCGGGCATGAGCGCGGCGCGTTTACCGGTGCGCAGAACATGCGCCGGGGCCGCTTCGAGCAGGCCGAGGGCGGCACCCTGTTCCTCGACGAAATCGGCGACATGCCGCAGGAGCTGCAGACGCGGTTGCTGCGCGTGCTCTCCGACGGCAATTTCTACCGCGTCGGTGGCCATCAGCCGATCAAGGCCAATGTGCGGGTCATCGCAGCGACCCACCAGGATCTCGAGGCCCGGGTCAAGCGGGGCCTGTTCCGCGAGGATCTTTTCCACCGTCTCAATGTCATCCGCCTGCGGCTGCCGGCGTTGCGCGAGCGGCGCGAGGATATCCCGCTGCTGGCCAAATATTTCTTGCAGAAAAGCGCGCGCGATCTCGGCGTCGAGCCGAAACGGCTGTCGGATGCGACGCTGAAATACATCGCGGTGCAGGATCTGCCCGGCAATGTGCGGCAACTTGAGAACCTGTGCCACTGGCTGACCGTGATGGCACCGGCCGTGACCATTGAAATCAAGGATTTACCGCCGGAGATGCGCGCGGAGACCGCCAGTGCCGGCACCGAAGACTGGGTCGCGGCGCTCGGGCGCGAAGCCGAGATGCGGCTGCATCGCGGCGAGACCGGCATCATGGAAGAACTGACCCACCAGTTCGAGAAAGCGCTGATTCTGAAAGCGCTGGCGCAGACCGGCGGGCGGCGCATCGAAGCGGCACAGCTGCTCGGCCTGGGCCGCAACACCCTGACGCGCAAGATTCAGGAACTGAAGATCGAACCTTCCCGCGGCGACGACGCGTAACGGCGCGCCGGAGTATGCTCCGCGGCATAACTGCGGAGGGCCATGGTGATGGCGCACTACGATTTTGACCTGATTACCATTGGTGGTGGCTCCGGTGGCGTGCGCGCGAGCCGCATGTCGGCGAGCTATGGTGCCTGCGTGGCGCTGGTCGAGGCCGATCGGCTCGGCGGCACCTGCGTCAATGCCGGCTGCATCCCGAAAAAGCTGTTTTCCGATGCGGCGCATTTTGCGACCTATGAGAACTCGGCGATCACCGGGGCGTGATCCGAAGGCCGTTCATGGCGCCGTGGCTCGCTGTCGATGCGGCAGGCGGTGCATCGGGCAGCCAGTATGCCGGAGGTGAGGATATGGTCGATGCGCAGGCCCATTTTGCGGCGAAACGCGTTCATCCGGTAATCCCACCAGGTAAAGGAATTTTCGGATTGCTCGAATAGCCGGAACGTGTCGTTGAGGCCGAGCCCTGTCAGCTGTTCGAACGCGGCGCGCTCGGCCGCGCTGCACAGCACCTTGCCGGCCCAGGCCTGCGGGTCATGCACATCGCGGTCCTCGGGGGCAACATTGAAATCGCCGAGCAGTGCCAGCGACGGATACTGCGCCAGCTCGGCGCGCAGCCACGCTGTCAGCGCGGCCAGCCAGTCGAGCTTGTAACGATACTTTTCCGAGGCCACGGATTCGCCGTTCGGCACGTAGACACAGACGATGCGCACGCCGTTGAGGGTGGCGGCGATCACGCGTTTCTGCGGGTCAGCGAAGCCGGGGATTTCCTGCGCCGTTGCAGTAACGGGCTGCCGCGTCAGTATCGCGACACCGTTGTAGGTTTTCTGGCCGCTGAACGATGCGTGGTATCCGGCAGCCTCGATTTCGGCCAGCGGGAATTTCGCATCCTCCAGTTTGGTTTCCTGCAGGCATAACGCGTCCGGCACATGCGCGGCCAGCCAGTCGAGTACCTGCGGCAGCCGGACTTTCAGCGAGTTGACGTTCCATGTTGCAAGCCGCATCTGCATTTAACCCATCGTTGTGAATGGATTGTATCTACAATCTCTTGCGGCCGGATGCATTGCCACAGATTGACCGCACTGCTTTGCCGGTGGCACCGCCTTCGACCGTCACCCGGCGGGCGCTGCATTTTGCCGCAGCCATGCCCGTCAGTCTTGCCTGCCCGACTGTCCGAGCCATCAGCGCTTCCTGCAGCCGCAGGCCCACCGCTGTCCCGTCCCGCGGTCGTGTCGTTGCGGGTGGAACACTACAACATCCGGCATCGCTGCGGGAGGGCCGATGGCGTTGCCGAACGCCGGCCGGAAATCATCAGCGCTCCGGCAACGCCGGGGGTTCGATACCCTGTGCTTCGTACGGCGCCCGGCGCGCCATTTCAAGTGCCTCGCGGATGCGTTGCTGGTCCTTCAATCGCAGCCCTTCTGCGAGCCAGTGCGAGGCATCGCCCCGCAGTTGGGCATACTTTCTCAGGATATCCAGCGTCATCGCTGATGGCGCCGCAGGGTCGAGATTCAGCGCCGACAGCTGCTCGAAGCTCTTGCGGTATTCCAGCGTGATGTCGGATTCGATGCGCCCCGCCAGTTCCTCGAACGAGGCGCCCTCGTGGGTACCTGCGTCGAGAATTTCGTGCCAGCGCCGGATGATGCGCTCGTCCGTCGCGACAAATTCGCGGACTTCTTCGCGCGCCTGCATTTCTTCGCGCCAGCGGTACTCCGGTTCCGGGATGCGGGTGGCAAGAACGACCATGGCCAGCAGGAACGTGCCGGCGGCCAGCCAGCGGCCGTATTGCGTCGTGGGACCACCGACTGAACCGGAACTTGCCAGCGCGGTAGCGATCAATGCGCCGGACGTGAGGCCGCCGATATGCGCGGCGTTGTCGATGCCCGGGATCAGCAGCCCGAGGCCGATGGTTGCTGCGGAAAAGACTGCAGCACCGCCGAACAGCCAGCGAAACTCCGTCGGATGTACCTGGTGTCGCGCACGCCAGAGCCAGACCAGGAGCGCGCCATAAATGCCGAAGATGGCACCGGAGGCTCCGCCGGAAACCGCGCGGTCGCCTTGCGCAACCAGGGACAGCAGGTTGCCGGCGAGGCCGCTGATAAAATAAGCAACGGCGAAGCGCCCCGAACCGTACAGTCGTTCGACGAGTCGGCCGCCTTCCCAGAGTGCCCACATGTTCATCGCCAGATGGACCAGCCCGAAATGCAGGAACATCGCCGTGGCCAGCCGCCACCACTCGCCGTCTTTGGTCGCCGGGCCGAAACTTGCACCCCAGGCGAGCTGGATATCGTTCGGGGAATGCCAGAGCCCGGCACCGTAGGCGAGCATGGCTGCAAAGACGAGCACATTCGTGCCTACCAGAGCAACCGTCACCGGCGTGAGTATGAGGCGGCCGTGCATCAGCTCAGTGATGCCCGGCGGTGAATCTTGGCCAGCAGCGAGGTGCATTTTGTTCATTGCCGTATCTTTGCCGGCAGGCCGTCGCGAATCAGCGCTGGCCCCGGACACGGCAACTGTTTTTGAGTGCCGGTTTCCTGCTTGAAATCCTGCGGTTCAGGCCGTGCGGCGAACAGCGCCGTATTCGATTCCTGCAAGGCAGCAGCCTGATAAAACCGCGGCCGATATCCGGCTGAAAAATCAAAACCGGCGGAAAACACCCGTGTAAATGGGGTCGGTGCAATTGCTGATGAAGCCACGGTGAAGGCAGGGCGCCGGCAATTTTTCTGCCGTATGCGCCCCATCGATCTGGCCGGGCAGAAAGCCGCGCATGATACAAATCCCGGGTCCGGGAACGGCCGCAGCTACGCCTGCGCCGAATCCGCGCGATCACGCATCCTGAGCACCAGCAGCGCTGCGATGGCAGATACCAAGAGCAGGCCGATGACGCCCATTTGCCAGACAGCACCGCATTCGGACAATGCCAGTTTCCCGGTGCCACAGGCTTGCACGTAACTCACCACAAAGTGTTCATTCATGATGTTCGCTCACGCCAAGTCTGAATGTCGTGGAATACTATGCGATATTGCCCGGCGGAGCGAGGGGTCGAAGGATTCCGGGCGTGTATTTCATAGCCCCGGCACCGGTGCCGGGGCTGCGTTTGCCGGAGCGGCGGCGCCCGCGACAGGCGTTGCAGCAGGCGCCGGTTTTGCTGCTGGCGCTGCCGGTGGTTTCGGAGCGGTGTAGCCGGGAACCGACTGGCGGGGATAGCCGGCGGTGTCGAGCACACTGTCCCAGCTGCTGTCCAGATACCCCTTGAGCTGTTCCTTGCCCACGAACAGCAGCGGTACTTCCATGCCGCCCTCAGTCAGTTTTTTGTAGCCTTCGATATTGTCCTGTGGATTCTTCTGGGTGAACGGAATGCCGCGCCGCACCAAGTGGGCGCGCGCCTTGTCGCAGGGTTCGCCGCAGTTGTTGACAAAAAGCGTAACCGGATGGTTTTGCACCGCCTGTTGCAGGCTGTAGGGCAGCTTGGACGTTTCGATGACGCTGCCTCCGACGGAGCGCCGCTCAACCTTCTTAGCGGTAGCGGGGGGTGGTGTGTCACGCCACTCGACCCGACCCTTGTCGTCGACCCAGCGATAAAGTTGTGCTGTTTGTCCCGGGATTGCGATCAGCAGGGCAGCCAGCAAAAAAACGATTCTCGTCATGTGAGCACCTCGCTATAGTTCTGGCCCGGGCCATGTCTGTCATGCGGCCGCGTTCCTGCATGATACCTTGGCCACCGGCATTTTTTCGCACTATGCGGCCTGCGCAGTCATGCCATTATGGCGCAGCAGGGCGTCGATCTTGGGTTCGCGGCCGCGAAACGCCACAAACGATTCCAGCGCGGGCCGGCTGCCGCCGACGGCCAGCACCTCGTCCCAGAAACGCATCCCCGTCGCCGGATCGAGCACGCCGTTTTCCTCGAACAGGCTGTAGGCATCGGCCGACAGCACTTCCGCCCATTTGTAGCTGTAATAACCCGCCGCATAGCCGCCGGCAAAAATGTGCGAAAAGTTGTTGGGGAACCGGTTGTAATCGGGCGGAAACACGACGGCGACTTCGCGACGTACCTCATCGAGCAACTGCAGTGCGGTCTGCGCGCCGGTCGGATCGAAATCGTAATGCAGGCGCAGGTCGAACAGCGAAAATTCGATCTGGCGCATGGTATGCATGCCGCTCTGGAAGTTTTTCGCGGCCAGCATCTTGTCGAACAGCGTTCTGGGCAGTGCCGCGCCGCTGTCGACATGGCGGGTCATCGGCTGCACGACATCCCATTCCCAGCAGAAATTTTCCATGAACTGGCTGGGCAGCTCTACGGCATCCCATTCGACTCCGTTGATGCCCGAGACGCCGAGGAAGTCGACGCGCGTCAGCAGGTGGTGCAGGCCGTGGCCGAACTCATGGAACAGCGTGTTTACTTCGTCGTGCGTGAGCAGTGCGGGCCGCGTGCCGACGGGCGGCGAAAAATTGCAGTTCAGGTAAGCAACCGGCGCCTGCGTGCCCTGCGGCGTAGCGCGGCGGGTGATCGCATCGTCCATCCACGCGCCGCCGCGTTTGCTCGGCCGCGCGTAGAGATCGAGATAGAACTGGCCGACCAGCGCGCCGCTGCGGTCGCGGATCGAGAAGAACCGTACGTCGGGATGCCACTGCGGTGCTTCACTCGGCGCGATGGTCAGGCCGTACAGGGTCTCGACCAGCTTGAACATGCCGGGCAGTACCGTGGTTTCGGGGAAGTACTGCTTGACGTCGTTTTCGGAGAACGCGTAGCGTGCTACGCGCAGTTTCTCCGAGGCGTAGGCGTAGTCCCAGGCGGCGAGCTGCGGCATGCCCAGTTCCTTGCGTGCGAACTCCTGTAGTTCGGCCAGATCCCGCTGCGCATAGGGTTTGGCCCGCACTGCGAGTTCGCGCAGAAATTCGAGCACCTGGGCCGGTGTTTCGGCCATTTTCGGTTCCAGCGAATATTCGGCGTAATTGCGGAAGCCGAGCAGCTGCGCCATCTCCCCGCGCAACTGGATGATTTCCGCGATCAGCGACGTGTTGTCGAGTTGGGGGTCGCCGAATTCGGACGCACGGGTGACATAGGCGTAGTACAGCCGTTCGCGCAGCGCACGGCTGTCGGCGTACTGCATTACCGGCATATACGACGGCGCGTGCAGCGTGAATTTCCAGCCGGCCTGCGGGTCCGCTGCCGCGCGCGCGGCCTCCTGCACATCATCGGGCAGTCCGGCAAGCTCCGCCGCGTCGGTCGCGATATGTGACCAGGCGTTGGTCGCATCCAGCAGGTTGTCGCTGAAACGGGAGGTCAGTGTTGACAGCCGGTCACGAATGGCCGTGTAGCGTTTTTTGCCGTCCGCGCCCAGTTCGGCGCCGCCGAGCCGGAAATCCCGCAGCTCGTTGTCGATGATTTTTTGCTGCGCCGCGCTGAGCGCGGCGAATCCGGCGCTGGCGCGCAGCGCCTTGAATTTCCGGTACAGCCCTTCATGCTGGCCGAGTTCGGTGTAGTACTGCGTGATCCTCGGCAGGCTGGCGTTATAGGCTTCGCGCAGCTCCGGGCTGTTCATGACGGCGTTCAGGTGCCCGACCTGGCCCCAGGCCCGGTGCAGTCGTTCATTCGCATCTTCCAGCGGGCCGACGAAGTTGTCCCAGGTCGGTGCTGCGGGATCGGCGGTGAGGCGCGCGATCAGGGCGCGGCCTTCGTCGAGCAGCAGGTTAACGGCCGGCGCAACATGGTCGGGTTTGAAATCGGCAAAACGGGGCAGTCCCGAAAAATCGAGCAAGGGATTCATGATGGGCTTCTGCATGGAAGTGGCCAATGAGACCACGGACTCAGCGGTTAGTTTAACAGGCTGGCGCCGGATGAACGCTCCGGATTAATCATAACTATTTGTTTTTATTGACTATTTTTTTCGTAAACCAAGGTGCCGCCGACCAGTGTATGGGTTACGCGTCCGCGCAGTTCGATGCCGGAAAACGGCGTGTTCTTCCCCTGGCTGCGAAGGGTGTCGGCGCCGATGCGCCAATGGCAGTCGGGATCGAACACGCAGATGTCCGCCACGCTGCCCACCGACAGGTGTCCGGCGTCGATGCCGAGCAGGACCGCCGGTTTGATCGTGATGCGCTCGAGGGCGGCGGCGAGTCCAAGGCCGGATTCTGCGGCCCACTTTAACGTCAGCGGCAGCAGCAGTTCGACCCCGGTGGCACCGGGCTCGGCTTCCGAAAACGGCAGTTGCTTGGCGTCTTCGTCGACCGGCGTGTGATCGGAACACAGTGCGTCGATCGTGCCATCAGCCAGCCCCGCGCGCAGCGCATCGCGGTCGCGCCGGCTGCGCAGCGGCGGCTTCAGGTGGCAGTTCGCATCGAAATAGCCGATATCCAGTTCCGAGAGGTGGGCGTGGTGGATGCCGATATCGCAGGTGACCGGCAGCCCTTGCGCCTTGGCATCACGCACCAGGGCGACCCCCTCAGCCGATGACAGCCGGGCGACGTGGACGCGCGCACCGGTTGCGCGAGCGATGATCAGTATCGTCGACAAGGCGATGACCTCTGCGGTCACTGGAATCGACGGCAGACCGAGGCGGGTTGCCACCTCACCGTCGTGGGCAACGCCGAGGTGTGACAGCGCCGGATCCTGCGGCCGCAGCCAGACCGGAAAGCCGAAGGTCGCGGCATACTCCAGCGCATGCATCAGTACCTGGTTGTCGGCGAACGGTGCCTCGGCCTGGGAAAAGGCGACGCAGCCGGCGTCGCGCAATTCCGCCATTTCCGTCAGCCGCGCCCCTTTCAGCCCGACGGTCAGCGCGCCCACCGGATAAACATGGGCCAGGTTCAGGTTTTTGGCGCGGTACTTCAGCATTTCGACCAGACCCGGCTCGTCGAGCGGCGGGTCGGTGTCGGGCGGGCAGGCAAGGCTGGTCACCCCGCCGGCGATGGCGGCGTCCATCTCGGATTCGAGAGTCGCCATGTATTCATAGCCGGGCTCGCGCAGCCGCACCGCGAGATCGACCAGCCCCGGGCAGATCACGCGGCCGGCGGCATCGATGGTGCGGTTGGCAGCGAAATTGGCAGGCGCATGGCCCACCGCAACGATTTTGCCCGCGGCAATGTAGATGTCGCGCTGCGCATCGATGCCGTTCTTCGGGTCGATCAGGCGGCCGTTCTTGATGTGGATTTTCATCGCGCGTCAGTTACCTGCCAGTATGCTCATCACTGCCATGCGGATGGCGATGCCGAAGGTCACCTGCGGCAGGATCACCGACTGCTTGCCGTCGGCCACGCTGGAATCGATTTCGACGCCGCGGTTCATCGGCCCCGGATGCAGCACGATCGCATCCGGCTTTGCCAGCGCCAGCTTGTCGTCGGTCAGGCCGTAATATTTGTAGAACTCCTGCGCCGAGGGCAGCAGTGCGCCGTTCATGCGTTCATTCTGCAGACGCAGCATCATCACCACGTCGACATCCTTGAGGCCCTGGCGCATGTCGGGATAAACCTGCACCCCGAGCCTGGCGACTTGCGTCGGCAACAGGGTTTTCGGACCGATCACCCGGATCTCCGGGCAGCCCAGCGTGGTCAGGGCGTGGATCTGGGAGCGTGCAACGCGTGAGTGCAGGATGTCGCCGACAATCGCCACGCGCAGGTGCGTGAAATCGCCCTTGTAGTGGCGGATCGTGAACATGTCGAGCAGGCCCTGCGTGGGGTGTGCATGACGTCCGTCGCCGGCGTTGATGACATGGATATCCGGCGCAACATGCTGCGCAATCAGGTACGGGGCGCCGCTGGCGGCGTGGCGCATGATGAACATGTCGGCCTGCATCGCTGCCAGATTGGCTACGGTGTCGAGCACCGACTCGCCCTTGCTTTGCGAGGAAACGTTGATCGCGAGATTGATTACATCCGCCGACAGCCGCTTGGCGGCGATCTCAAAGGTCGTGCGGGTACGGGTCGACGGCTCGAAAAACAGGTTGAACACGGCCTTGCCCCGCAACAACGGCACTTTCTTGACTTCGCGTTGCGTGACGCCGACGAACGATACGGCGGTGTCGAGTATCTGCCGCAGCACGTCGGCCGGCAGGCCTTCCAGCGACAGCAGGTGATGCAGTTCGCCGTTTTTGTTGAGCTGCGGGTTCGCGGGGTTCAGCCACATTGCGGATCAGTCCCCGCCCAGCCGCAGACTCAGTTTGCCCTGCGCATCGCGTGCCAGCTCAACGCGTTCATCAGGGCCGATGACGATGCGGGCGCCGGTGAAGTCTGCCGCGATTGGCAGTTCGCGTCCGCCGCGATCAACCAGCGCGGCCAGCCGGATGCTGGCCGGACGGCCATAATCAAACAGTTCGTTCATTGCTGCACGGATGGTGCGGCCGGTATAGAGCACGTCGTCGACAATCACCACAGCGCAGTCGTCGATGTCGAACGGAATGTCGGAGCTCTTGAGGTTGCGACGCAGGCCCTTCTTGCTGAAGTCGTCGCGGTAGAACGAAATGTCGAGTGTGCCCAGCGGCAGCTGGATGCCGAGCGCCTGATGCAGCCGTTCAGCGAGCCACACGCCGCCGGTATGAATGCCGACCAGCCCGGTGTTCGGCCCGACGGCGGGCCGCATCCGGTCGATCAGCGATGCGAGCAGTTGCTCGGCATCTGGCAGCGGTTGTTTAGCCGGCATGGCGGGCCGTAGCCTAACACAATCGGCACGCCTCTAGAATGCCGGCGACGGACTCAGGCCGGATTTTGCGGCGTTGTCGTGAACCAGGTGCGGAGGATCTCGGCCGCGGCGGCGGCGTCGAGCAAAGCGGCGCGTTTGCCCGCGCGCACGCCGCTGTCCCGCAGCGCAGACTCGGCCGCGTACGAGGTCAGCCGCTCATCGACAAACTCTGTGGCAATGCCGAAGCGGCCGGTCAGGCGCTGGCCGAAGCGCCGTGCCAGCCGCCCGGTCTCGTGGACTGCGCCATCGGCGTGGGCGGCGACACCGACCACCAGCAGCACGGGCCGCCATTCGGCTATCAGCGCGGCGATGACTGTGAAACGGCTGTGGTTGTCCTCTGCGGTGATCACGGTCAGCGCATGGGGTATGCCCAGTTCGATTTCGCCGACGGCAACTCCGATGCGTTTTTCGCCGAAATCGAACGCGAGCACCGCGCCGCGTGCCGGCCGCGGGTTCACGCGTGTCCGGCCACGTCCGACAGATTGGCGTAATCGACGCCGAGTGCATGCATCGCGGCGGCAAGCCGCTCTTCGGCCGGCATGTCAAACAGGATGTCAGTGCGCGCGGGCACGGTCAGCCAGGCATTCTGCGCGAGCTCGTGTTCGAGCTGTCCCGGCGCCCACCCGGCGTAGCCGAGCGTGACCAGGATCTGCCGCGGCCCCGCGCCGCGGGCGACGGCCTCAAGGATATCCCTGGACGTGGTCAGGCCGATCTCGTTTCCGACCGCGAGCGTCGATTGCCAGATTCCCACCGGCTGGTGCAGCACAAAGCCGCGGTCGACCTGCACCGGACCGCCGAAGTGCACCGGTACGGCATGGAAGGTGTCGTCCCGCGGGGTGATCTTGACCTGCTCGAGCAGTCCGTGCAGGTTCATGTCGGTCGGCCGGTTGACAATGATGCCAAGCGCGCCGTTTTCATTGTGCTCGCAGACCAGCGTCAGCGTTTTGGCAAAGTGGGGGTCGACCATGGCGGGCATGGCGATCAGGAAGTGCTGTGTGAGGTCGACGCTGTTCATGAGCTGCGCCGCTATTGTAAAGCCGGGGGGCGACAGCGACAATTGAATCTCCCCGACGGAAATTCCCGATGAGCCGTTTCGACAGCGCGCTGATGTGGTTTCGCCGCGATCTGCGCTGCGCAGACAACGCCGCGCTGCATGCCGCGCTGAAATCCGCCCGCCGCGTCTACTGCGCTTTTGTCTACGACACCGAAATTCTCGATGCGCTGCCATCGCGCGCCGATCGCCGTGTCGAATTCATCTGGCAATCCGTCGCAGAACTCGGCCGCGAACTGGCTGCGCGCGGCGGGGGCCTGATTGCACTGCACGGCTCCGCGCGGTCGGCCATACCCGGACTTGCTGACACTCTCGGCGTGCACGCGGTGTACACGAATCATGACTACGAGCCCGAGGCGGCGGCGCGCGATGCCGCAGTGGCGCAAGCGCTGAAGCGCGCCGGCATCGAGTTCCTGACGCGCAAGGATCAGGTGATCTTCGAGAGGAACGAGATCCTGACGCAGGGCGGCACGCCGTTCTCGGTGTTCACGCCGTACAAGAATGCCTGGCTGAAGAAAGTCGATCCGTTTTTTCTGAAGGCCTACGCCGTCGAGCCCTATGCCGGAAACCTGGCACGGCCACCCGATCAGTGGCCACCGCCGTCCCTTGCCGACCTCGGTTTCAGCGTGACCAATCTGCGGGCACTGGGCATCGCCGGTGGCGCGACCGCAGCGCAAGAGCTGTTCAGGGATTTTCAGCCGCGCATGGCGCGTTATCGGGAAACCCGCAACTTTCCGGCGCAGAAAGGGCCTTCATACCTGTCGGTGCACCTGCGCTTTGGCACGATCTCCATTCGCCAGCTGGCGCGCGCGGCGTGGCAGGCGATGCGTGAAGGCGGCGGCGATGGTGCTGCAACCTGGTTAGCGGAGCTGATCTGGCGCGATTTCTATTTCATGATCCTGCACCACCATCCGCGCGTGGTGTCACAGGCGTTCAAGCCGGCCTACGATGCCATCCGCTGGCCCAATGATGCTGCGCTATTTGCCGCCTGGTGCTCGGGGCGCACCGGTTATCCGATCGTCGACGCTGCGATGCGCCAGATCAACCAGACCGGGTATATGCACAACCGGCTGCGCATGATCGCAGCCTCGTTCCTGGTCAAGGATCTGCTGGTCGACTGGCGGTGGGGTGAGCGGTACTTCGCCGACCATCTCAATGATTTCGATCTGGCGGCCAACAACGGCGGCTGGCAGTGGGCCGCGTCGACCGGCTGCGATGCACAGCCGTACTTTCGCATTTTCAATCCGGTGACGCAGTCGGAGAAATTCGATCCCGGCGGTGCGTTCATCCGCAAATACGTGCCGGAGTTGACGCGCTGCACGGGGCGTTCGCTACATGCGCCGTGGACGATGTCGCCGGAAGAGCAGCGTGCGGCCGGCGTGGTGATCGGTCGCGATTATCCGGCGCCGGTCGTCGACCATGCTGCGGCGCGCGCCCGTGCGCTCGAGCTGTTCAAGTCGGTGAAGGCTTAGGGGCTATCGGCGCCAGAACACCGGAGTGAATACAATCAGCACGGTGAACAGTTCCAGCCGTCCGAGCAGCATCGCAAATGTGCAGATCCAGGTTTGCAAGTCGTTCAGCACCGCGAACGTGGTTGCCGGCCCGACCTTGTTCAGCCCGGGACCGGTATTGTTGATACTGGCGACGACGGCGCTGAAAGACGTCAGCTCGTCCAGTCCGCTGGCCATCAGCAGCAGGGTCATGGCCACGATACTGGCGATATAGATAAAAAGAAACGCCAGCACCGAAAAAATGACTTTGTTCTCGATGACCTGGCGGCCGAGCTTAGCGGGCATTGCGGCACTCGGGTGCAGCAATTTGACGAACTCCCGGTACACCTGCAGGTAGAGCAGTTGTGCACGGATCATCTTGATACCGCCACCGGTTGATCCCGAGCAGGAGGCGAAGCTGCTCAGGAACAGCATCCACATCGGTGCAAAAACCGGCCACAGGTTGAAATCCGTGCTGGCGTAACCCGTGGTTGTGGCGATGGAAACGACATTGAAGCTGGCATAACGCAGGGCGGTGAAGAAATCGGGATAGACGCCCAGCGGGAGCAGATACAGCGTGATAACGACGCAGCTTGCCAGCATTACTCCAAGACACCAGCCGAGTTCAGGGTCGGCGCGGTACGGTGCCGTGCTGCGGCTGCGCAGGGCGAGAAAATGAGTGCCGAAATTCACGCTGGCGATCAGCATGAACAGGATGGCCACGGCCTCGATTGCCGGCGAATTCC
>Ga0316601_100000636_pt1 | contig 15780 bp, 11 predicted proteins | sample OWC_soil_day5_no_FD_207663 | JGI IMG/M metagenome (GOLD analysis project Ga0316601, IMG submission 207663) | Wetland soil microbial communities from Old Woman Creek delta, Ohio, United States - OWC_soil_day5_noCT | ecosystem: Environmental > Terrestrial > Soil > Wetlands | place: USA: Ohio... | reverse complement strand
CCCGCGCCATTGCAGCCCAGAAGGCGACCATGGAGTTCCTGCTCATCAACCACCCGCTCGATTGCCCGATCTGCGACCAGGGCGGCGAATGCGAACTGCAGGACCTCGCGGTGGGCTTCGGCCGTGACGTCGCGCGCTACACCGAGCGCAAGCGCGTCGTGAAGGACCGCAACATCGGCCCGCTGGTCTCGACGGACATGACGCGCTGCATCCACTGCACGCGCTGCGTCCGGTTCGGCCAGGAGATCGCCGGCATCCCCGAGCTCGGCACGATCGGACGCGGCGAGATGATGCAGATCTCGACCTTCATCGAGAAGAGCGTCGACCACGAACTGTCGGGCAACATCATCGACCTGTGCCCGGTCGGCGCGCTCAACAACAAGCCGTACCGTTACCGGGCGCGCTCCTGGGAGATGACGCAGCATCCGCTCGTTTCACCGCACGATTGCACCGGCACGAACCTGTATGGCCACGTGCTGCGCGGCCGCTTGATGCGCGTCGTGCCGCGCGCCAACGAGGACATCAACGAGACCTGGATCGCCGATCGCGACCGCTACAGCGTCGAAGGGTTGTACACCGACGATCGTGCGCTCACGCCGATGGTGAAGGAAGCCGGAGCCTGGCGCGAAGTGGACTGGGAAACGGCACTGGAGACCGCGGCCCGGGGTCTGCAGAAGATTGCAAAGGACACCGGCGGTGCCCAGATCGGTACCCTGGTGTCGCCCAACGCGACGCTGGAGGAATCGTACCTGGCGGCGCGCGTCGCGCGCGGGCTCGGCAGCGACAACATCGACCATCGTCTGCGCCGCATCGACTTCCGGGGCCAGTCGGGCGACCCGCTCGCACCCATGCTGGGTTGCAGCATCGCCGAGCTCGAGTCGGCCTCGGGCATCCTGGTGGTCGGCTCGAACCTGCGCAAGGAAGTGCCGATCATCGCGCACCGGATACGCAACGGTGCAGTGCGCGGTGGCACGCGGGTGGCGTTCGTCAATGCACAGGCGTTCGAGGTCACGTTCCCGGTCGAGGCGAGCTTTACCAGCAACGGTTACGGCATGGCGCAGCACCTGGCCGCCGTGCTCCAGGCGGCGCTGCGTACGGCAGCGCGCCCGGTGCCGCAGACGGTCGCCGCGGCGCTCGAGGGCGTGACGCCGGGCCCGGAGCACGAGCGTGCCGCAAAGCTGCTGAGCGAGGGCGGCCTGCGTCTCGTCCTGCTGGGCGCGATCGCCGGACGGCACGTCGCGTACTCGGAGTTGTATGCCCTGGCGGCCGCGCTTACGGAGGCGACCGGTGCGCGTCTTGGTTTCCTGCCCGAGGGCGGGAATGCCGTCGGCGCTGCGCTCGCGGGCGTCACCCCGCACCGTGGTGTGGGCGGGCGCGAAGTCGCGCGGCCAGGCCTGGCGGCAACGGAGATGCTGAATAGCCGGCTGCGCGGTTATCTCCTCGTCGGCGGCATCGAGTCTGCCGACCTCGCGCCGTCGCACAGCAATGAGTTTGCGCTGCAGGCCGCCGAATGTGTCGTGGCGCTCACGCCGTACGTGGGTTCGCAGCACCTCGCGAACAGCACGGTGATCCTGCCCGTCGCTGCATTCGCCGAGACGTCGGGTACCTGGGTCAACGTCGAGGGCCGCTGGCAGAGCGTCGCCGGCGCGGCCCGCCCGCCGGGCCAGGCCAGGCCAGCCTGGAAGGTGCTGCGCGTGCTGGGCAACCTGCTGGGACTGGCAGGTTTCGAATACCTCAGTTCCGAGGACATCCGCGACGAGTTGCGCAGGGAACTCGGCGAGTACGCGCCCGGTGCCGCGCGCGGCAGCTCCTTCGCACCGGGTCGCCTGGCCGCGGTCGATTCCTCGAGCGACGTCGGCATCTACGAAGTCGACCCGGTGGTGCGCCGCTCGCGACCGCTGCAGGAAACGCGCGACGGCCAGGCCGTCCGGGGCGGCGCGGCATGATGGATTTCGTCGCCACCACCTGGCAGTCGTGGCCGGACTGGCTGCGGCAAACCCTGACCGCGCTGGGGCAGATCCTCGCGGTCACGATCACGGTGATCCTGTGCGTCGCCTACCTGACGCTCGCGGAGCGCAAGGTGATCGGCTACATGCAGGTACGCCTCGGGCCGAATCGCGTGGGGCCCATGGGGCTGCTGCAGCCGTTCGCCGACGTGCTGAAGCTCCTCATCAAGGAAGTGGTCGTGCCGTCGCGCTCGAACCGCTTTCTGTTCGTCGTGGCACCCCTGCTCGCGCTGACGCCGGCCTTCGCCGCGTGGGCAGTGATCTCGTTGTGGCCCGGCTTTTCGGTCGCGAACGTGGATGCCGGCGTGCTGTACGTGCTCGCACTCGCGGGATTCGGCGCCTACGGCATCATCCTCGCCGGCTGGGCCGCCAACTCGAAGTACGCCTTCCTCGGCGCGATGCGATCCGCGGCGCAGATCGTCGCGTACGAGATCGCAATGGGTTTCGCGTTGGTCGGCGTCGTGATGGCCGCCGGCACGCTCAACATGGGCAAGATCGTCGCCGCGCAGTCCGGGGGGCCGTTGTCCTGGTACTGGCTGTGGCTGTTCCCGCTTTTCGTCGTGTATTTCATCTCGGGTGTGGCCGAGACCAATCGTGCCCCGTTCGATGTCGCCGAGGGGGAGTCGGAGATCGTCGCCGGCTTCCACGTCGAGTATTCGGGCATTGCGTTCGCGCTGTTCTTCCTCACCGAATACGCGAACATGATCCTGATCGCCGCGCTCGCGTCGACATTCTTCCTCGGCGGCTGGCTGTCGCCCTTCGAAGGATACCCGCTGGTGGGCGACACGTTCCTCGCGGCCCCCGGCCTGCACTGGCTGGTGCTCAAGATCGCGTTCTTCCTGTTCTGCTTCCTGTGGTTCCGCGCCACGTTCCCGCGCTACCGCTACGACCAGATCATGCGGCTGGGCTGGAAGATTTTCATCCCGGTGACGCTGGTGTGGCTGTGCGTCGAGGCCGTGCTGTGGATCTACAAGATCGGTCCGTGGGCTGCGTGAGGCGGGCAATGCGCAGCGTCGTCAAGACCTTCTTCCTCTACGAACTGCTGATCGGGCTCTCGGTCACGCTGAGGAATTTCTTCGCGCCCAAGATCACGATCCAGTACCCGGAGGAGAAGACACCGCAGTCGCCGCGCTTCCGTGGACTGCATGCGTTGCGCCGCTACCCGAACGGCCAGGAACGCTGCATCGCCTGCAAGCTGTGCGAAGCCGTGTGCCCGGCACTCGCCATCACGATCGAGTCCGACGTGAGTGCGGACGGCACGCGACGCACCACGCGTTACGACATCGACCTGTTCAAGTGCATCTACTGCGGCTTCTGCGAGGAGGCCTGCCCGGTCGACGCGATCGTCGAAACGCGCCTGCACGAGTACCACATGGAGAACCGGGGCGAGAACATCATGACCAAGGACAAGCTGCTCGCCGTCGGCGAGCGCTACGAGGCCATGATCGCCGCGGACAAGGCGGCCGACGCCCGCTACCGCTGAACGAGCGCCCACACGATGATCGTCAACGTCCTGTTCTACCTCTTCGGCGCGGTGCTGATCGCCGCTGCGATCGGCGTGATCACGGCCCGGAACCCCGTGCATTGCGCGCTGTTCCTCGTCTTCGCGTTCCTGAACAGCGCGGTCATCTGGCTGCTGCTCGACGCCGAATTCCTCGCGCTCACCCTCGTGGTCGTCTACGTCGGGGCCGTGATGGTGCTCTGGCTGTTCGTCGTCATGATGATGGACATCGACGTCGAGAAGCTGAGGCAGGGATTCACCCGCTATGCGCCGCTCGGCGCGCTGATCGCACTGATCGTGGTCGCGCAGATCGGGCTCGTCGTGTGGGTCCGGGGCCTGGGTCTGACGGACGTGCCGCTGCCAGTGCCGAGGCCCGAGGGCTATTCGAACACGGCGGAGCTCGGATACCTGCTGTACACCCAGTACCTGTACCCGTTCGAGGTTGCGGCCGTGATCCTGCTGGTGGCGATCATCGCGGCGATCACGCTGACCATGCGCCGGCGCCCCGGCCAGAAGGTCCAGGACGTGGGCAGGCAGGTGGCCGTGCGCGCCCGCGACCGCATCCGCATCGTCAAGATGGACGCGGAGGGCAAGCAATGATTCCGCTGTCGCACGTGCTGCTGCTCTCCGGAATCCTCTTCAGCCTGAGCGTGGCGGGCATCTTCATCAACCGGAAGAACGTCCTGCTGCTGCTCATGTGCATCGAGCTCATGCTGCTGTCGGTCAACTTCAACTTCATCGCGTTCTCGCACTACCTGGGCGACCTGGCCGGCCAGGTATTCGTGTTCTTCATCCTGACGGTCGCCGCGGCGGAGTCCGCCATCGGTCTCGCGATCCTGGTGGTGTTGTTCCGGCAGCGACGCAGCATCAATGTCGAAGACCTCGACACGATGAGGGGCTGAGCCGTGGAACAGACACTGCTCGCCATCGTGCTGGCTCCCCTCGCCGCGGCCATCGTGGCGGGGCTCTTCGGCCGCCAGGTCGGCCGGGCCGGGGCCCACACGGTCACCATCCTGGGCGTCGCCATCTCGTTCGCGCTGTCGGTCAAGGTGCTCTGGGGCCTGCTGCACGGCGCGACGGTGTTCGACGGTCCGGTCTACACGTGGCTCGTGAGCGACGGCATCCGCATGGAGATCGGCTTCCTCATCGACCGCCTGAGCGCGCTCATGATGGTGGTCGTCACGTTCGTCTCGCTGATGGTGCACGTCTACACCATCGGCTACATGCACGACGACCCGGGGTACACGCGCTTCTTCAGCTACATCTCGCTGTTCACGTTCGCGATGCTGATGCTCGTGATGTCGAACAACCTGCTGCAGCTCTTCTTCGGCTGGGAGGCCGTGGGCCTCGTCTCCTACCTGCTGATCGGCTTCTGGTACACGCGACCGTCGGCGATCCTCGCCAACCTCAAGGCGTTCGTGGTCAACCGCGTGGGCGATTTCGGGTTCCTTCTCGGCATCGCCGGCATCGTGTACCTCACGGGCTCGCTGCACTATGCCGAGATCTTCGGACAGGCGGCGGCCATTGCCGCGAAAACGTTCGAGATCATCCCGGGTGTCGCCTGGTCCGCGATCACGGTCATCTGCATCTGCCTGTTCGTCGGTGCGATGGGCAAGTCCGCACAGGTGCCGCTGCACGTGTGGCTGCCGGATTCGATGGAAGGCCCCACGCCGATCTCCGCGCTGATCCACGCGGCCACGATGGTCACTGCGGGCATCTTCATGGTGGCGCGCATGTCGCCGCTGTTCGAATTGTCCGAGACCGCGCTCAGCTTCGTGCTGGTGATCGGCGCCACCACGGCGCTGTTCATGGGCTTCCTCGGCATCGTCAACAACGACATCAAGCGCGTGATCGCGTATTCGACGCTTTCGCAGCTCGGTTACATGACGGTGGCGCTCGGCGTGTCGGCGTACGCAGGCGCGATCTTCCACCTGATGACGCACGCGTTCTTCAAGGCGCTGCTCTTCCTCGCAGCGGGCTCGGTGATCATCGCGATGCACCACGAGCAGGACATGCGGCAGATGGGTGGCCTGAAGAAGTACATGCCCGTCACGTACTGGACCTGCCTGATCGGCGCACTGGCGCTGATCGGCTTCCCGGGCTTCTCGGGCTTCTTCTCGAAGGACGCGTTGATCGAGGCCGTGCACGCCTCGACGCTGCCCGCGGCCGGGTACGCCTACTGGTGCGTGCTGCTCGGTGTCTTCGTCACGGCGTTCTACACGTTCCGCCTGGTGTTCATGACCTTCCACGGACAGGAACGCATGGACCATCACACGCGGGAGCACCTGCACGAGTCGCCGTGGGTCGTGACCCTGCCACTCGTGATGCTCGCCATCCCGTCCATCATCGCGGGCTGGCCCTTCATCGGGCCGCTCCTGTTCGGCGACTATTTCCAGGGCGCGATCCAGGTGGCTCACGAGCACGACGTGCTGGGGCACCTGGGCGAGGAATTCCACGGTCCCGCGGCGTTCGTGCTGCACAGCTTGCAGGGCCCGGCGGTCTGGCTCGCGGCGGCAGGCGTGCTCGCCGCCTGGTTCCTGTACCTCAAGCGGCCCGAACTCGCGGCGCAGCTCCGCGAGAAGGCGGGCGGCCTCTACACGTTGCTGGTCAACAAGTACTACTTCGACGCCTTCAACGAGAAGGTGCTCGCCGCGGGCAGCCGCGCCCTCGGCAAGGCGCTCTGGCGCGGCGGTGACGTCGCCATCATCGACGGTGCGGCCGTCAACGGCTCGGCCCGGCTGGTCGGCTGGGTGGCGAGTGCCGTGCGTGGCGTCCAGTCGGGTTACCTGTATCACTATGCCTTCGCGACGATCATCGGCCTCTCGGCGCTGCTCGCGTGGCTCCTCTGGCGAAGCTGACCCATGCAAGCTGACTGGCCAATCCTGAGCGTCCTCGTCTGGCTGCCGATCGCAGTCGGCGTCCTCCTGCTGCTGGCGGGCGACCGCAATTCAGCGACCGCGCGCTGGCTGTCGCTCGCGGGGTCGGTGGCCACCTTCGTCGTGACCCTCGTGCTGTGGCGCGACTTCGACACGACCACGTCTGCCATGCAGTTCGTCGAGCGGGAGCCATGGATCGGCGCGTTCAATGCCTGGTACTACCTCGGCGTGGACGGCATCTCGATGCCGTTGATCGTGCTGACGGCGTTTATCACGCCCCTGGTGGTGATCGCGGGCTGGACGCTGATCGAGAAGCGGCCCGCGCAGTATTTCGCGGCCTTCCTGATCCTCGAAGGCCTGATGATCGGCGTGTTTGCGGCGCTGGATGCGATGCTGTTCTACGTGCTCTGGGAGGCCATGCTGATCCCGATGTTCGTGATCATCGGCGTCTGGGGCGGTCCGCGGCGTGTATATGCGACCGTGAAGTTCTTCCTCTACACCTTCCTCGGGTCGGTGCTGATGCTGGTGGCGCTGATCTACCTGTACCTCCAGGGCGGCAGCTACTCCATCGCCGACCTGCAGGCGATGCCGTTGTCGCTCACCGAGCAGACGCTGATCTTCGTCGCCTTCCTGCTCGCGTTCGCGGTCAAGGTGCCGATGTGGCCGGTCCACACGTGGCTCCCCGACGCGCACGTCGAGGCACCCACGGGCGGCTCCGTGATCCTCGCCGCCATCATGCTGAAGATGGGCGGGTACGGCTTCCTGCGCTTCAGCCTGCCGATCGCCCCGGACGCGAGCCGCGAGCTCGACTGGCTGATCATCGGCCTGTCGCTGATCGCCGTGGTCTACATCGGCTTCGTGGCCCTCGTGCAGCAGGACATGAAGAAGCTGATCGCGTACTCGTCGATCGCGCACATGGGATTCGTGACGCTGGGTGCGTTTGCGGCGTTCGAGATCTTTCGTCGCACGGGCGAGATCCGGGGTGCCGCCATGGGCCTCGACGGCGCGATGGTGCAGATGGTCTCGCACGGCCTCGTCTCGGGCGCGCTCTTCCTCTGCATCGGCGTGCTCTACGACCGCATGCACAGTCGCCAGATTGCAGACTACGGCGGCGTGATCAACACGATGCCGGTGTTCGGCGCGTTCATGGTGCTGTTCGCGATGGCGAACGCCGGACTGCCGGGAACCTCTGGATTCGTGGGCGAGTTCCTCGTGATCCTGGCGAGCTTCCGCGCCAACTTCTGGTATGCGTTCCTGGCGGCGGTCACGCTGATCCTCGGCGCGGCCTACACCCTGTGGCTCGTGAAGCGCGTGATCTTCGGGCCGGTCGGCAATGACCGCGTCGCGCAGCTGCAGGACCTGAACGGTCGCGAGGTCTTCGTGCTCGGCGTGCTCGCGGTCGCGGTGCTGCTGCTCGGCGTGTGGCCCGCGCCGCTGCTCGACGTCATGCGGCCGACGGTCGAGCACCTCGTCCAGCAGATGATGGTCACCAAGCTCTGAGCCATGAATCCAGCCTCCATCACAAGCTTCGACCTCCTGCTGGCCGCGCCGGAGATCTTCCTGCTCACGGCGGCGTGCGTAATCCTGCTCGCCGACCTTTTCATCGACGATGCGAGGCGCCAGGTCACCTTCGTGCTGTCGCTGATCGCGCTCGCGGGTACGGCGTGGGTCACGGCGCGGACGGGCGTCGACGCGCGCACGGTCGGTTGGCATGGCACTTACGTCGCGGACCCGGTCGGTAGCCTGCTCAAGGTCGTGGCCTACGGCGCCGTCGCCGTCGCGTTCCTGTATTCCTACGGCTACCTGCAGAAACGCGGAATCCTGAAGGGCGAGTTCTTCGTGCTCGGGCTCTTCGCGCTGCTCGGCATCATGGTGCTGATCTCGGCGAACAGCCTGGTTACGCTGTACCTCGGTGTCGAGCTGCTGGCGCTGTCCCTGTACGCCATGGTCGCGTTCAACCGCGAGTCCGGCACGGCCGCCGAGGCGGCGATCAAGTACTTCGTGCTGGGCTCGATCGCTTCGGGATGCCTGCTTTACGGCATGTCGATCGTGTACGGCGTCACGGGCACGCTCGAACTGGGCAAGGTGAGTGAAGCTGTCCTGGCGCTCGGGCCCAACCAGATCGGCCTGCTGTTCGGATTGGCGTTCATCATCGTCGGCGTCTCGTTCAAGTTCGGCGCCGTTCCGTTCCACATGTGGGTGCCGGACGTGTATCACGGTGCACCCACGGCCGTGACGCTGTTCCTGAGTTCGGCGCCGAAGCTCGCGTCGTTCGCCCTGGCCTACCGGCTGCTCGCGGAAGGTCTCGCCGGACTCGCCGACGGCTGGCAGGACATGCTGATCGTCGTCTCGGTGCTGTCGATGGCGATCGGCAATGTCGTGGCCATCGCACAAACGAACCTCAAGCGCATGCTGGCGTATTCGACGATCTCGCACGTCGGCTTCATCCTGCTCGGCATCCTCGCGGGCACGAGCCAGGGTTACGAATCGGCGTTGTACTACACGATCGCGTACGTGATCATGTCGGTCGGCGGCTTCGGCATGATCATCCTTCTGTCGCGTGCCGGCTTCGAGGCCGACAGCCTCGAGGACTTCAAGGGCCTGAACGCACGCAGCCCGTGGTTCGCGGCGGTGATGCTGATGCTGATGTTCAGCATGGCCGGCGTGCCGCCATTCATCGGGTTCTGGGCCAAGCTGGCCGTGATCCAGGCGGTGCTCGGGGTCAGCCTGCTGTGGCTCGCTGTCGCCGCGGTCGTGTTCTCCGTGATCGGCGCCTATTACTACCTGCGGGTCGTGAAGCTGATGTATTTCGACGAGCCCGTGGAGCGCCGCGCGCTCGAGGGGAGCGGGGCGCTGCGGTTCGTGCTGAGCGTGAATGGCCTGGCGGTGTTGGTCCTCGGGATGTTCCCGGGCCTGCTCCTCGCGGTCTGTGCCGCGGTGATTCCTTAGGGAGCGCGCCCGTTTGATTACCCGCGGCCGTGCCCGTATAATGCCCGGCTCCATTGCGGGGTGGAGCAGTCTGGCAGCTCGTCGGGCTCATAACCCGAAGGTCGCAGGTTCAAATCCTGCCCCCGCTACCATTCGAATCGAACGGCCCCTCTGGGGCCGTTTTGCTCTGGGTGGCCAAACGCCCCGGACTGCACCAGGCTTCTGTCTGCCGCACCGTACGACGGCTATCGGCCTATTCTGTTGAAAAACTCGGTTTCGGCGCAGGGGCGAAGAATCTGCCGCGATATGGCGCGATTTGATTGCGCAGTGCCGAGGGGCTACCGCCAGAAAGTGCCCGCCTCACCTGAATCGTCTCTGCTTGGCTCGATGGAAACTTGCTGGCTCTTCTCGCTCTCAACGCCCCGCAGACGAAAAATACTCGTCCCGAGAAACCGAGTTTTTCAACAGAATAGGCCAACAGCAGTCGAATCGCCAAGTTCCCGATTGCGGACGTTCGCGACACGACGCCATCGATCCGAACGAATCGCGACGCGGCGCGGCGGCGCACCTCTACCGGGGGTGGGGGTTTGGTAGCTGTGCGCCGCCGCGAGCGTCTTGAATCGACCCGTTAACGGTCAGTGAAGGGAGCGATCAGCTCGCTCCCGAAGCGAGATGGCTGTCTTGTGCGCGCTTCCGTCCTTCGGGTGGGGCTGAAGTGCGAGGGAGGGTCGCACCGGCGATCGGAACGCGTCTACCAAAGATATCGGCGGGGTGTGATAACTGCAGCTATCGGCGGAGTGGGTAGAGCCAGCAGTTCAGGGCTATCGCCGAGCCGCGTCTGCCGAACGAATGCCGATGAACGCCTGCAGGATGATCTCCGTGACACGAGTCACCGCAGGGAGGGGATATGCATCGCGGTTCATGTGCAGATGAATGACGTGCTTGAACGGCACGTCGATCTCCACCACGCGCAAGCGTCCCGCGTCGAGCTCGTCGGCGAACGCGAAGCGCGGTCCGGCGGTGAATAATCGAGAGCTGCTCGTCACGATCCGCACCAGCATCTCGAAGTCGGAACACACCACCCGGCCGACCTGGGCCCCCAGGTCGATGCCGTAGTCGTCGAGCAGGATGCGCAGATAACGTTTCTCCAGAAATGTAGTCGCAATCGGGTACCTGAAGAGCTCCTTGATGCCTGACGGCGGCTCGGCACACATCGGATGGTCCGGGCGCGCGACGACGACGATCTCGGTCTCCAGTAGCGGCTTGGACGCAATGGCGTCGCGCTTGACGTCCAACGGCGGACAAATCAGCAGGTCCAACTCGCGCTGCACGAGTCCATCGGCGAGTTGCGCCGTGTGGCCCGAGACCATTTCCAGGCTGATGCTGGGCCAGCGCTCGTTGATCTTCGCAACGATGCCGGCAAGCAGGATCCGCGTGGGTGCGGGCCCGAGGCCGATGCGCACCAGACCGGCGTCACCCGACGCCACACGCCTGGTCTCGCGGGTCAGCCGCGTTGCCTCGTCGGACAAGGCCTCTGCTCGGCCCGCGATGAAGAGCGCAAGTTCCGTCGGCCGCGACTGGCCGCGGCTGCGATCGAACAGAGGTGCCCCGAGCTGGTCTTCGAGGTGCGCGATCCGCTTGCTGAGCGCTGGCTGCGTTACGCCCAGCACCGTGGCCGCCTTGCGCAGGCTGCCGGACTGGCAGATTGCCCTGACATCCAGAAGGTCTCGAACGTTCATGTACCCGTCCTCACAGCGATAACCGAAGTTATCACTAGGTCGGCAAATCTGCTATTCCGTGACGTGCCGGCCCCAGTTAAGTTTGCCGCGCGGTCAATCAATGACCTTTCGTCACGCCTTCCGCGGGCGCGGCAATCGACCCGCGCCCTTGCCGACCGCGAGTGCGCGAAGCAAGGGGGCGGCATGGCAAAGGACGGATTTTCGGGTTGGCTGGTCTGCGCTGCTGCGGTTGCGGCTGCGCTGGTTGCTGAACCGGCCGTCGCGGCGGAAGGCGGAACCGGCGTATATCTCCTCGGCAAGCGTGGGCCGCTGGCGGCGTTCGTACCCAAGCCCGGCTGGTACCTGACCAACGACGTCTTCTACCTGTCCGCCGATCGGTCCGAGCTGACGCCCTTCGGCAACCGTCTGGTGGGTGACGCAGACGCCGAGGCTCTCATCAACATCGCGCAGTTCACTTTCGTAGCTGACACCACGGTGCTGGGCGGGCGCCTGGCTTTCAGCGCGGTACTGCCCTACGGCAACGTGGACGTGAGCGCGACCGGCACGGTCCAGGCCCCGGGCGGGATCACGATCGACCGCGACATCAACGATTCGGTGACCGGCCTGGGTGATCCGGCAGTGGGTGCCTCGCTCGGCTGGAAAAAGCGCACCGGCGACAAGTTCCGGGCGTGGAGCACATACGGGTCGGTGTTCATCCCGGTCGGCGACTACGAAGTCGGCCGCATCGCCAACGTCGGCAAGAACCGCTGGGCGGTCGATGTGGGCGGCGCGTACACGATGGCGAACTTCAAGCGCGGCCGTGAACTGTCGTCGGTGCTCGGGTTCACCTTCAACGGCGACAACGAGGACACCGACTACAGCACCGGCACCGAGATGCATCTCGAGGTCGCCGGCAAGCAGCACCTGCCGAGCCACTGGTCGTTCGGCGTCGTCGGCTACTGGTACGAGCAACTCTCGGGCGACTCGAACAATCCCGCGGTTCTCGGCGACTTCAAGGGTCGTGCGATAGCACTGGGCCCGGAGGTCTCCTACCAGTTCGTGCAGAACCCGAAGCGCCCGGTCACAGTGGACCTGCGCTGGTACCACGAGTTCGACGTGACGAACCGTCTGGAAGGCGACTCGGTATTCCTGACGATTTCCTTCCCGCTGGCCATCACCGCGAAACCCAGGGCGGAGCAAGACTGGACGCAGCCTGGGGGCCAGGCGCTCTCGCAGTGAATTCACCACCTTTGTCGGGGAGTCCGGAAATGAACGTGACGAAGTCCACGAGTGTAGTGGCGGTCGGCCTGGCCCTGGCGCTTGCCGCTGCTTCGATGGCGGCCGAACAGCCGAGGATCGTCGACGATCCGTATGAAGGCGTTCAGGTGCTCGACCCTTCGCAGGTGGCACCGGCGGCGCGCGGCTACTCGCCCTATGCAGGCCGCAAGTACCCGACGCAGGTGCTGTGGGGCGACACGCACAATCACACCTCGAACTCCGGCGACGCCTTCACCGCGGGCAATCGCCTGACGCCGGAGGATGCCTATCGAGTGGCCCGGGGCGAGGAGGTCGTGTCCTCGAGTGGAGTGCCGATCAAGCTGTCGCGGCCGCTCGACTTCCTCGTCGTCGCCGACCACGCCGAGGGCCTGGGCTTGATGCAGGAGGTCTACAAGGGCAACCCGGCGTTCGTCTCGGACCCGACGCTGGCCGGCTGGAGCAAGGCCATGAAGGAGGGCGGCGAGGCCGCCGCCGCGGCCCAGAATGAAGTGACCAAGGCCCAGGCGATGGGCACGCTGCCGGGCCCGCTCAAGGACCCGAAGATCGTCGGCCCGGTGATGACGTCGGTGTGGCAGCAGTACACCGCCACCGCCGAGAAGTACAACGAACCCGGCGAGTTCACGGCCATGATCGGCTACGAGTGGACGTCGGTGCCCGGCGGCAACAACCTGCATCGCAACATCATGTTCCGCGACGGCAAGGACAAGGCCGACCAGGTGTTCCCGTTCTCGTCGTGGAACAGCGAGGATCCGGAGAAGCTCTGGGCGTGGATGGCGCAGTACGAGCAGAAGACCGGTGGCAGGCTGCTCGCGATCGCACACAACGCCAATCTCTCCAACGGCCGCATGTTCGAGCTGCAGACGTTCACCGACGGACCGCTGACGCGCGAGTACGCCGAGCGGCGCGCCCGCTACGACGTGCTGCAGGAAATCGTGCAGACCAAGGGCAACAGCGAGACGCACCCGGGCATCTCGCCGGGCGACGAGTTCGCCGGCGACCTGGGCGTGGCGGGCTGGGAGTATGGAAACCTCACGCTCACCGACAAGCCGCTGTCGAAAGAGATGATGCCGACCAGCTACGTGCGCGCGGGTCTCCTGCGCGGCCTGGAGCAGGAAGCGAAGCTCGGCGTGAATCCCTTCAAGGTCGGCATCGTCGGCAGCACCGACGTGCACAACTCGCTCACGGCGATCGAGGAAGACAACTTCTTCGGCAAGATGCCGATCCAGGAGCCGAACCCGCATCGCTGGAACCACCTGTCGAAGGAGAGCTCGTGGGACGCGAAGCTCGGCCCGCAGCGGTCGCGCTACACGTGGCATTACATCGGCGCCGGCTACGCCGCAGTGTGGGCCACCGAGAATACCCGCGAGGCGATCTGGGATGCGATGCAGCGCAAGGAGGTGTACGGCACGTCCGGCACTCGCATGACGGTACGGTTCTTCGGCGGCTGGAACTACACGCCGGCGGACCTCGAAAACCGCAACTTCGCATGGGTCGGTTACCAGAAGGGCGTGCCGATGGGCGGCGATCTTTCGAAGTCGCGGACCGGCAGGGCCCCGACGTTCATGGTCGCCGCCATGAAGGATCCGATGTTCGGCAACCTCGACCGCATCCAGATCGTCAAGGGCTGGCTCGGCAGGGACGGCAAGGCGCAGGAGCATGTCTATGACGTTGCCTGGGGCGACGCCGACAGGCGCAAGCCCGGCAAGGACGGCAAGTTGCCGCCCGTCGGCAGCACCGTGGACGTCTCGACGGCCACATGGACCAACACGATCGGCGAACCGGAACTCGCCGCAGTGTGGAAGGACCCGGACTTCGATCCCGCGCAGCGAGCCTTCTATTACGCGCGCGTGATTGAGATACCCACGCCGCGCTGGACCGCCTACGACGCCGTGCGCTTCGGCATCAAGATGTCGCTGGATGTGCCAATGACGCAGCAAGAGCGCGCATGGACCTCGCCGATCTGGTACACGCCGGCTCAATGAGTGGGTGACCTCGACGCGTTCCTTCTTGCTGGTCGGCAGCGGTGACCCGCTGCCCCGCGTACGACGCACGGCGCTACGCGTCCAGCCTTCACCTCAACTGGAGAACTCGAGAATGAATCGGAAGCATTTGACCTGGGTAGTCGCGGCGCTCCTTGCAACGATGACGGCCGCAACCAGTGCGGGTCCCCTCGATCCCGACTGCACCGCTGAGAAGGCCGCCAAGAGCGCCGTCGCGAAAGCGACCGTCGGTGTAGGCGGTCGCTGCGATCCCAAGGAAGCCTTGTCGGATTCCGCCAAGGACGTGGCCAACATCGACGACAACGGGCCAATCGAGGAACGGCGTGACGATAAGGATAAGGATAAGGACAAGGATAAGGACAAGAACAAGAAGAAAGACTGACGGCTCGGCGGGTCCGGCATTTGACCGTGTCAGGGGCCAGGTCGACCACAAGTTGCTTGGAGAGGAAATCATGATGGACCGGCCCCAAATCAACCGAATCACGTCTCGCCGTGGCGTTTGGACGCCAATTGCGTTGGGCCTGCTGGTGTCCTTCGCAGGTTGCGGAGGCGAAGGTGAGCGGCAAACGACCGCGACTCCGTCCGCGGCCACGTCGACGGCTGCGCAGAGCGACGCACAGGCGACCGGGCAGGCGTCCAAAAGGACCCTGCCCAGCCCCAATCCAATGAAGGACGCATATTTCGGCGAGCAGCACGTGCACACCGCGTATTCGCTCGACGCGTACATCGGCGGCGCACGGCTCACGCCGGATGGCGCGTACCGGTTTGCCAAGGGCGAGGAAGTCGAAGTGGGTGGGCAGAAGTTCCGCCTGAAGCGGCCGCTCGACTGGGCAGCAGTGACCGACCACGCCGAGTACATCGGCGAGATGTACTCGACCATGACGGCGGGTGCGCCAGGACACGACCAGCCCGCTCTCGACGACTTGCGCGGTCTGCAGTCGCTGGAGGAACGGGAGAAGTGGTTCCTCGAGTACGTGGTGAAATCGAATCGCAGCACGACGCCGCAGCACCCTCCGTTCTACGCGGGTCGCGAGACCGAGGTCAGCGGCTGGAAGGACATCCTGGCCGCGACCGAACGTCACTACGAGCCCGGCAGGTTCACGACCATTCCCGCCTACGAGTGGAGCGGCGCACCCCAGGGCGGCAACCTGCACCGCAACGTCTTCTTCCGCGACCTGAACGTCCCGGACAAGGTAATGAGCTACATCGACATTAACCGAGAGGACGGCCTCTGGAAGTGGATGGACGAACTGGAGCGCCAGGGCATGAATGTGCTGGCGATCCCGCACAACTCCAATGCCAGCAAGGGCATGATGTTCGCGTCCGTGGATGGAAACGGTCAGCCGATCGACCGTGCTTACGCCGAAACCCGCAGCCGGCACGAACCGCTGATCGAGATGATGCAGATCAAGGGCAATTCGGAGGTGCACCGCACGTTCTGGGCGAACGACGAGTTCGCTGGCTTCGAGAACG
>Ga0316601_100000634_pt1 | contig 15787 bp, 8 predicted proteins | sample OWC_soil_day5_no_FD_207663 | JGI IMG/M metagenome (GOLD analysis project Ga0316601, IMG submission 207663) | Wetland soil microbial communities from Old Woman Creek delta, Ohio, United States - OWC_soil_day5_noCT | ecosystem: Environmental > Terrestrial > Soil > Wetlands | place: USA: Ohio... | reverse complement strand
TTCGAGGAACCGTGGGAGCGCGACGAGAAACTCATCGTCTACGATCGCCTGACCCGGCTTGGCCTCCTGACGGAGGCGCCCATGACGCCGGGCAGGGACATCCTCTGGGACGACGCCGTCCGGCGGACGGAGGAGAAGCTCAAGGCGGAGGGGAAGGACATCGACGAGTTCGCGGCGGTCGAGATGGGGGGCGGGGACCCCGCGTTCCTCAGTTATTCCAGCGGTTCCACCGGCCAGCCCAAGGGGATCATCTCCCTGGTCGGCGCGACCGTCGCCGGGGGCCAGACCATGTTCAACTCCTTCGGGCTTGCTCCCCACGAGATCCACCACACGTCCACGGACTACGGGTGGATCGTGGGCCCTGCATACGCCCTGTGGTTCCCGATGATCGAAGGGAGGACCTTCCTCCTTCAGAGCTTCGTGCCCACACCCCGCAGGCTTGCCCAGGTTGTCGAGGAGTTCGGGGTCTCGTTCCTGAAGGCCGGTTCTCCGATCTACGAGGCGATGTCGAAAGTCGACGGGCTCTTCGAGCCCGACAAGGGGGGGTTCGACGTCCGGTCCCTGCAGCGGGAGGGGGCCCCGGGGACATGCGGCTGCGCGGCTCCATACTCCTACCCGGCCCACGCCCGGATCCAGGCGGTGCTGGGCGACGTGGCGATCAACTCGCTGTGGCGCACGGAGGATTTCGGATCGCAGCACGCGACGTTCAAACGCCGCCCGAGCGTCGAGCGGCGGTGCGTCGAGACGTATCGCGACGAACTCCGGCGGCTCGCCGGGACCCGCGAGCCGGAAGGAGTGGTGGCACGGGTGCGGACCCCGATCGAAATGGACCACGAGCACCCCGAAATCCTTCCGCTGCCCTGGGTGAATCCGGTGATCGCCGACCGGCTGGAGGACGAGGAGGGCAACCGGATCGAATCGCCGCGCGAGGTTACCGAGGCGCTCATCACCGCTTCGGGACGGGGCCGGAAGGCGGTGATCGGGCAGCTGCTCTACCGTGGCGCCCAGCCCCACCGCATGGGATGGCTGATGGGCAGCAACGAGGGCCGGCGAGGGCCCGCCCGGCCCGATGCGAAACTGACCGCCGCCAAATACTACAACCACGCGTTTGCGCCGGACTGGCCTGGGAAAGGGCGGGAGGGAAAACGCATTGCCCACGACGGCGGCGACTCCGCCTACTGGGTGCGGGTGCTCTACGACCCGGAGAGCCCGGAGGACGCGCTGATCCTCGACGGCCCGACGGATCCTGTCACCCCCAGGACCTTCTACGCGTCGGGGCGCTCCGGGAACATCGCCAACGTATACGGCCACCTGGTCAACGAGACGATGTACGAGAACGCCCTGAACGAACACACCCGGTACTTCCGGAAGGTGGGCGTGACCTTCATACACCATCCCACCAAGGACCGCACGCCGATCGTCGTGGCGGCCCTGCAGCCCGGAGTGCAGCCCAGCCGGGACCTGGTCGATCTCGTCCAGATGACGATCAACCAGAAGCTCAACCCCCAGGTCAAGCCCGACCCCCAGGACATCGTCTTCCTGGTGGCCGAGGCGGCGGGCTTCGAGGGGGAGGAGACGTTCCTCCCGATGACCCTGACGGCGAAGATCATGTACGAGCTGGTCAAGTTCTATGCCGGAAAGCCCCTCGAGACCCTCCAGAAAATGCAGCAGGCCTTGCGGCCCGAGGAGGTCCGGGCCCAGATCCGCGGCGGAGACGTCGAGTTTTTCCGGGCCAACCCGCTGTTCCAGGGAATGCCCAACACCGACGGGCTGAAGGTCAAGGGGACGCTCATCTACCTGCTGGACCGGATCATCGCCTCCCGCGAGGGGGACGAGGCGGTGGCTGCCCCGTTTCGTCCCGACGTGCCGGTGGCCGTTTCCCTCGCGGACGTCCCCGACCGGCACGTCAAACGCCTCGGAACGCCGCCGCTGCGCCCCGGCATCGACCCGATCCCGCCCTACCAGGAGGCGTACGGGATCGTCCGCAACGAGGACGGGATGAGCATCGTGCACCGGGACCCGGCGCTGGGATTCCGGAAGTTCGTGCGCCCGACCCCGGCGCCTGCGGCCGGGCAGGCCCTGGTCCAGATCCTGTACGCCGGCGCCACCTACAACGTCATCAACGGGATCACGGCCGACCCGGTCGACGTGCTGGGCGACAAGGACCACCACGTGCTCGGCGACGCCGCGGTCGGGCAGGTCGTGGCGCTCTCCCCGGAGGCGGAGCAGGAAGGGCGCATGGCCATCGGCCAGCTGGTGCTCGTGGACCCGTTGGTCTTCAACCGGCAGGCGCCTACAGTGACCCTGGATGCCCAGCGGGAGGGGCACATCGGCGGGTATCAGGGCGGCGGGGACCAGGCCACCCTTCAGGCGTTCGCGGCATTCGACACGGGCAACCTCGTCGAAGTTCCGGTCGACATGCCGCTCCCCCAGGCGGCGACCCTGATCCTGAACGGCCCCACCGTGGAGCACGCCCTCTTCTCTCCGGCCAAGCTCGACCTGACCGCGGGGGACGTGCTCCTGGCCCACGGAGGCAGCGGTCACACCGGGTCCATGGCGATCGACATGGCGACGATCCTGGGGATTCCGGTCCTGACCTATGTCTTCGACCGGAAGGAGGCGGATCTCGTCCGCAGCCGTCATCCCCACGCGGACGTCGGCTTCATCTTTCGGGAAGAGCATCCGGAAGCGCTGCGGGCGGCCCCGGTCGACGACCCGGAAGGGCTTACGAAGTGGCAGCGGGCGGTCGACCGCATGGTGGCGTCGGTTCCCGCGAAATACCGGCCGACGAAAGTCATGCAGAACGCAGGGCGGGGCCTGCAGGCGGCGGATTTTCGCCTGCTGCGGCCCTCCCCCCGGGGAAGCCGCACCGCCTGGTTTTCCGGGGCGTTCGGCCTGTACGGGACGTTCAACGGGTACGACGCCAGGCTGTCGGCCGCCGATGCCTTCGGCCCGGACGGGGCGGATGTGAAGCTCGGTGAGAACGTGCTGGTCCACTACGGCGCCAACGCCGGCGAGGAGGGCGGAGACGAGCTTGCCGCCTCGGCCATCGCGGAAGCCGCGCGTCTGGGGGGGCGTGTAACGGTGCTGGCCGAAACCCAGGAGCAGCAGAACTGGCTGCTGCGGAACGAGGAAATCGCCTCGCACTTCGGCAAGACCCGCATCCAGAACGTCGAGGCCCTGCGCGGGGGGGAGGGCAAGAAGAAGCTGCTCTGGCCCGATCACCTGCCCGACGTGGACGAGGGACGCTTCGCGCCGGAGCGGGAGGCTCACCGGAGCTGGCCCGGGCGGGACGCCCAGACCCGATTCGCCACCGAGACCGTGAGCGTGGTCAAGGAGGCCCTTGGTCCCTACAACACCAACCGCTCGGGAACGTGGGACGCGATCTGGGACAGCGGCCGCCGGGACCACCTGGCGCTCAACGTGGCGCTTCTGACCGAGCAGACCGGCCGCGTCGTGTACGGGGAGACCCGCTCGCAGCAGACACTGACCTGGCAGCTGGCCCAGGGCTGGATGCTGCAGCGGACCATCCTCGTCCCGGCCAATCCGGAAGAGCTCGGGGAGAACGCGGCGGCCCGGGAGAAGATCGTCCGGATGGCCGGTTCCCACATGTACGAGCCGCACGAGGCGCAACTGTTCCGGGACAAGATAGACCGGGGGATCTATCATCTCCACGGACCCGACCGGGTGCTCGACCCGGACCGGATCCCGGGCGGTTTCAGCGATCAACTGGGCGGCCGGGCCCCCGGTTCGACCGCCTACCGGATGGTGACCGACCTCGATCCCGTCCGCTCCGAGCGGGACCTGCTCCTGGCCCAGGGGATTCGAATCGCCGAGGAACTGTCGTTGATGCGGCTCCTGTTCCATCCCGTTGGCCGGGATGCGGCGGTCGCCACCGTGGAGTTCAAGATCAACCGTCCCCTGGTGAGCAACTCCCTGCGGAACTCGGACCTGCACTGGTTCCGGGGCGATGCGGTCAAGCAGCTTCGGTTCCTGTTCCACCGGATCCGGGAGGAGGGTACCGCCAGGGCGGTCGTACTGACTGCCGAGGGCACCCGGGCGTTCGTTCCGGGCCAGAACAGCGACGAGCTTGCCGTCCTCACGGATGAACAGATCACCGAGCTCGCGGCCCTCGCCCAGGAGACGATGAGCCTGATCGAGGGATTCCGGATCCCCGTCGTACTGAACCTGAACGGCCTGGCCCTGGGCGGCGGAGCGGAGCTCGTCGCCGCCGCCCACTACGTGGTCGCCTCACGGCTCGAACGGATCTACCTGGGCCAGCCCGAGACGTACATCAACCTGATCCCCGGATTCGGCGGCACCCAGCGACTGGTCCGGCTGCTGGCCGAGAAGTCCCGCATGGGCCGGCGGGGCGGGCTCCTCTTCGCGGTCGATACGATCCTGACCGGACAGCCGGTGAGCGTCGAGGAGGCCTACGCGCACGGGCTGGTTTCCGAGCTCGTCCCGGCGAACTCCCTGGCCCGGGCGTACCGCCTCGCCGCGGACCATGCTCTGGGTGCCGACGACACTCTCCGGCGCGCCATGGAGGAACGCCACCGGGCCGTGGTTCGCTGGGAGGAACCGTTGACCGACGAGGAGACGGGGCGACCCTTCGATCCGTCTGTCCTCTCCGAGGACGAGCACGTCAAGCGGTACCTCCGGCACGCCGAGACCATCGGGAAGAGAGGTACGGTCCTGCGATACGCACTGGACCTGATCGTCCGCAACGTTGCCGAGGGGGTCCAGTACGGAGAGGAGGCGTACTACTTCGGACAGGCGGGGGCGAGCAGCGAGTTCCGGCAGTCGATCGCCCGCTTCCGGAACCGCGCGCCGCTCCCACGGCCTCCGCGGCGGCCCACGACGGAGCGGGAACGCGCGCGGATACGGCAGTTGGTCGAGGAGTGCCTTTCTTCGGCACGTCAGCTCCCCGAGGAACGTTTTCCCACCCGGAGAACCGGTTGATCCCGCGGTCCCGACCCAGAGCGATTCTTCCGTAATACGAACCGGGAGGTGGTATGGGACGCGCCTCCCGGAGGTACATGGCAATTCCGGTGGTTCACCGGTCCGGATCAGCCGGCCTTCTTCGCGTAATCCGCCATCCCCTGGAAGTCGACAACCACGACGTTCTCGTTACCGACCACCCAGGCGTCATGCCCGGAGGGCAGGATCGAGACGTCGCCAGGCTTGCACATGACCTCCGTCCCGTCATCCATCACGACTTTCAGGGTCCCTGCGACGTGATACTGGAAATGGGGGGCCTCGCAACTTTTTGTTTTTGCGATCGGCTGAACGGATTTGGACCAACGCCACCCCGGCTCCAGCGTGGCGCGGCCGATCGTCACCCCGCCAACCGTGATCAGCTCCACTTTGCCCTTGGGAAAAACCCGTACTTCGTCGGCTCTGTCGAACTCCTTCTTTTCCGGTTCCGATGCCATTTTCCCACCCCTCCCTCTGTCCGTGAGGATCCCGGCGACAAACCCCGTTTTCCTTACGATTTGGATGAGGTGGAGGCTCTGGAGTTCCCACTCAGGAACAAATGGCGATCGCTCCCGGGCCTCGAGAGGGGGGGCAACCCGGATTTCCTACTTGTCGGCCAGGTCGAACGTCCAGTAGCGGGCGACTGGGTTGCCTCCGAAATCGCCGATGGCGTAGCCCGCGCCGACCTCGGTGAACGCCGGGTTCATCATGTTCCGGCAGTGCCCCTCGCTACCGAGCCATCCCTGGATTACCAACGAGACCGTCGGATACCCGGCGGCGATATTCTCCCCGTACGTCCTCCACGGATACCCTTGCCGCGAAATCCGCTGGCCTGCCGAACTGCCGTCCGATCCCGTGTGGCTGAAGAAGTCGTTCAATACCATGTCCTCGGAATGAAGGTAGGCAGCCATCGCGAGGTTTCCGGACCACGAAACCGGCGGGGCGGGGCCGTACGGAGTGGTCCCGCACATCCGGTTTACGGACCGTGCCTGGTTGACGGCGGCGAGGAACTCGTCCCGGATGTCGGCGATACCCGGATCGGGATCGTTCCCGGCTTGCGGAGGGATTACGGAATCGCTTGGGGCGGTTACATTTCCGTCCTCTCCCTCCCCACCCAGGCACGCGGGCAGGGTAAGGAGCGAAAAAACCATCAGGAACGACAAGTTCCTGTATAGCGTTGTTTTGCCAGGGAAAATATCTTTCATGTCGACCCGGGTTCCCCCTTCTCGCATCGGAGTTCCCCGCTTCCGCTCGGCGGGTGCCCCGACCTTTATTCAGGGGGATTGCCGGAACCGTGCCTGAATGAAAGACGGAACGGCAAGGTGGGCAGCCCCGGCAGGTCGGTCGTCAGGATGCCTCCGCCGGGCGGCGGACAAGGCCCTGGAGACCGGCGACGAGCCAGGATTTGACGGTGATCGGCACCCCCCCCTGCAGAAGCGCGTGAATGGCGCGCTGGACCCGATCATCACGCGATGGCGCCTGATGGGCCGGTATCACTTCGGGGCGAATGTGAGCGGGTGGGGCGTCAGTCTGGGGATCAGGCTCTGACGGGACCGGGAACGCGCCGACGAGGCCGGTACGGGGCCTTATGCCTTCACCCCGGACATCGCCTGCATGATCGCCCGGGAGAATGCCGGCAGGTCTTCCGGCTTCCTCGAGGTGACCAGGTTGCCGTCCCGGACGACTTCCCGGTCCTCGTACCGGGCTCCCGCGTTCACCAGGTCGTCCTTGATGGCGAAGAAGCAGGTGGCCTTCCTGCCCCGTACCACGTCCGCCGAAACCAGCATCCAACCGCCGTGGCAGATAGCCGCGACCACTTTCCCTCTCGCGAATACGTCGCGGACCAGGTCCACCATCGCCTTGTGGCGGCGCATCCGGTCGGGCGCGTAGCCGCCCGGTATGATCACCGCGTCGAAGTCGGCGGCGTTCACATTCTCCGCTGTCGCGTCCGGAGTGACCGGGTACCCGTGCTTGGAGGAGTATCCGCTCGCGCCTCCCCCCACGATGGTCACCTTCGCTCCCGCCTCCCGGAACCGGTACACGGGATACCACAATTCGAGATCCTCGTAGAGATCCTCCGCCAATACGGCAACGTGTTTCCCTTTCAGTTCCATCGTCATCTCCCTCTCGCCGGTGGCTGGCATCCCGGATCCCTCCGGCCCTGTTCAGTTTGAGGGATTTCCCGGAGCCCCGGTTTCACCCTCGGCGGGTTTTCGGCGCCGAGGAGGATGATTGTCCGGTGGAAAGCCGGCAGGTCTTTCGGCTTCCGCGGCGTGGCCGGGTTGCCATCCCGGACGATGCAAATCCTTAGGAAAGCAGCAGGGACCGGCCGGTGACCAGGCGCGTGATCTGGTTGGTCCCCGTGTAGATCTGGGTCAGCTTGGCGTCGCGCATCATCCGTTCCACGCTGTGGTCCTTCATGTAGCCGTAGCCGCCCAGGATCTGAACCGAGTCCGTGGTCACCCGCATCGCGCTGTCGCTGGCGAGGGTTTTCGCCATCCCTCCGAAGAGGGCCCCCCGCCCGGCGTCCCCCTCGTCGAACAGCGCGGCCGCCTCGCGGGTGAGGAGGCGCGCGGCCTCCACGGCGGTGGCCATGTCCGCGATCATGGACTGGATCACCGGCTGGTGGGCGATGGGTTTGCCGAACTGGATCCGCTCGCGCGCGTGCCGGGTCGCCTCGTCGAGCGCCCCCTGCGCGATTCCCACCGCCTGGGCCGCGCAGAAGACGCGGTTCATCGAGAGGGTCGTCATGAGGTTGACGAAGCCGTCCCCTTCCTCGCCGATGCGGTTTTCGGCGGGCACCTTCATGTCCTCGAAGAACAGCTCGGAGTTGACGGACCCGCGCATCCCCATCTTCGACTCGTTGCGGCCGTAGGTCAGCCCCGGGGTCCCCTTCTCCACGACGAAGGCGCTGATCCCCTTCGCCTTCCTGCCGGGGTCGGTGTAGGCGTACACCACGATCATGTCGGCTACCGAGCCGTTGGTGATGAAGCACTTCTGGCCGTTTACGACGTAGTGGTCTCCCTTGCGCACGGCGCGGCTCTTCATGCCGAGCAGGTCGGACCCCGCCGAGGGCTCCGTGGCGCCCAGCGCCGTCAGGAGCCTGGAGTTGCCGCCGAGGCGGGGGAGGAACTTCTTCTTGAGCCCGGCGCTGCCCCCGTGGACGATCGGGAGCATGCCGTCGGTCTGCGCGATCAGCAGCAGGGCGGTGGATGCGCAAACGCGGGCGATTTCCTCCAGCACCAGGACCAGCATCAGCATGCCCATCCCCGATCCGTCATACTCGACGGGCAGCAGCGGGTTCAGCAGCCCCAGCTCCGAAAACAGGTTCAGGGCGTGCTCGGGGAAGAGCGACTGTTCGTCCAGTTCCTTGGCTCTCGGCAGAATTTCCCTGTCCGCGAGCTTTCGCACCATGTCCACGGTGATCTTCTGTTCTTCGGTAAGCCGGATCATCTTCCCCCTCCGGTCGGATGTGGCGGCGGGTTCCCCTTCGCCGCGCCCTCAGGCGGTTTCCTTCAGGATCTCCCTGGCGATCACCAGCCGCTGGATCTGGTTGGCACCCTCGAAGATCTGGGTCAGCTTGGCGTCCCGGAACATGCGCTCCACGGGGAAGTCCCGCATGTAGCCATACCCTCCGAACACCTGGATGGCGTCGGTGGTGATCTTCATGGCGGCGTCCGAGGCGAACACCTTCGCCATCGAGGCAAGCTTGGTGTTGCGCTGCCCTTCGTCGAACAGCCGCGCCGCCCGGTAGACGAGCCCCCGCGACGCTTCGACCAGGGTCGCGCTGTCGGCGATGATCTGCTGTATCATCTGGTGTTCGCACAACAGCTTGCCGAACGTCTTGCGTTGCCGTGCGTACCGCACCATCTCCGCGAGGGCTCCTTCGGCGATTCCCAGGGCCTGGGCGCCGACCGCGGGGCGGGACATGTCGAAATCCTTCATGGCGAGCAGGAACCCCTTGCCTTCCTTCCCGAGCAGGTTCCCGGCGGGCACACGCACCTCGTCGAGGATCACCTCCGCGGTGTTGGAGCCCCGCTGGCCCAGCTTTTTCTCGATCCTTCCGACCGAAAGCCCGGGGGTGTCCCGCTCCACCAGGAAAAAAGACAACCCGTCGCGCCCCGCGGCGGCGGACGTCCGCGCCAGGACGGCGTAGACGGAAGCCACGGCTCCGTTGGTGGCGAATACCTTCGTCCCCGTCAGGACGTACTCTCCGCCGTCCATGGCCGCGGTGGTGCGGATCGCGCCCACGTCCGAGCCCGCGGAGGGTTCCGTCACGAGATAGGCCGCCAGTTCCCGGTTCTCCAGCATGCGGGGGAGCAATTTCTCCAGCAACTCGGGCCGCCCCCCGTGGATGATGGGGAAACTACCCACCGCCTGGATGATCAACAGCAGGGAGGAGGATGCGCAATGCCTTGCGATCTCCTCCACCGCCAGGCTCAGCGCAGTTCCCTGGTCCCGCTCCATGCCCCCGTACGGGGGCGGGAAGGTCAACGTCATCAGGCCCAGGTCCCAGAACAGCGCCGCAACCTCGCGATTGAATTCTCCCTTCTCGTCGATCGAGGCTGCCAGGGGAGCGATCTTCTCCCGCGCGGCACGGCGGACCGTGTCCGCCAGCATTCTCAGCTCTTCCGTGTCGGCAAACAAGGGTTCCTCCATCACGCAGTATTTTATCCGCCGTGCCCTGGGGCAGGTGGAAACCGCCCGTCTCCCATGAGCATAACCGCGTTTGACGCAGGATTTCCCTTGCAGTATGATGACTTGCCTCGCGTGACAGATCCGCCGAGCCGGGGGATGTAATGCGATCCTCACCCCCCATCGCGAAAATCACCTGCCCCGCATCGACGGGTTATTTCCCACGACACCGGCTGTATCGTCTCCTGGACAAGGCCCGCAAGACGCCCGTGCTCTGGATCACGGGTCCGCCCGGATGCGGGAAGACCGCCCTGATCAGCAGCTACGTCGAGTCCCGGCGCCTGCCGTGCATCTGGTACAAGGTCGACGAGGCGGATGCGGACCTCTCCACTTTTTTCTACTACCTGGGGCTCGCCGCCGCAAAGGCCGCCCCGCGGAAGAAGAAGCGCCTTCCGCTCCTGACCCCGGAACGCATGCCCGGCCTGTCGGTGTTCTCGCAGAGGTATTTCGAGGAGCTCTCCTCGCTGCTTCCGGTTCCCTCCCTGCTGGTGCTGGACGACTGCCACCGGATGCAGGAGAACCCGATGTTCTTCGAGACGCTCCGGGAGGGGATCTCCCGCCTCGCGCCAGGTATCGTCGCCGTCCTCGTCAGCCGCAGCGACCCCCACCCTTCCTTCGCGCGGGACCGGGCCAACCGGCTACTGGAGACGTTCGGATGGGAGGATCTCCGGCTGACCTTCGAGGAGGCGGCGGGGATAGTAAAGCTGCAGCGTAAGGGGAAACCTCTCCCGGGACTCGTGCGGGATCTGTTCGAGCGGACGGACGGGTGGGCGGCGGGGCTCGTGCTCCTGTTGGAGAGTACGGACAGGGATCGGGTGGAAACCCGGACGCTCGGTCGACGGGTGCCCGCGGAGATCATCGACTATTTCGGGAGCGAGATCTTCCGCCGGCTGGAAGAGGAGCGCCGGGGCTTTCTCCTGCGGACGGCGTTTCTTCCCAGGATGACGGCGTCGATGGCGGAGAGGCTGACGGGGGTGAAGGGCGCCGGTCCGATCCTGTCGGAGATGAACCGGCACAACCAGTTCACCAAGAAGTACCTGCAGCGGGAGCCGGTTTTCGAATACCACGACCTGTTCCGGGAGTTCCTCATCGAACAGGCGAACGCTGTGTATTCCGGGGAGAAACTTTCGGAGATCCGCAAAGCCGCCGCTGCTCTGCTGGAAGAGTCCGGGTACGTAGAGGATGCCGCGGTGCTCTTCCGCGAGGTGGGGGACTGGGAGGCGCTCGCGCGGCTGATCCTGTCCCGGGCCGGATCCCTCGTCGCGCAGGGGCGGTACCGGACGCTGCTGGAATGGCTGGGGGCACTCCCCGGGGAGGTTCTCGACCACGACCCGTGGCTGCGCTATTGGAACGGCGTCTGCCTCATGCCGTATTCTCCCGCGGAGAGCCGGGCCCGTTTCAAGGAGGCCCTGGCCAAGTTCGACGCGCTTCGGGAAACGCCCGGGGTATTCCGATCCTGGGCCGGCGTGGTCGAATCCATCATCACACCGATAGAAAATTTGACCCCGCTCGACGGATGGATTTCCCTGCTTCCGCGTCTTCTCGAAAAATATGGCGGCCTCCCGCCCGGCAGGATCGGAGACGAAGTCACCTGCAGCATGTACAGGGCGCTCTCCTATCGGCAGTACCCCCGGGATGCCGTGGAGTTGTGGACGCCTCGTGCCCTCACCCTCGCGCAGACCAGTACGGACAAACGCCTGAAGTTCATGTTGACCCTCGGTTTCCTTGCTTCCTTTCAAATCACGAAGGATACCCGGGAGGCGGAAAGGTTGTTTGCTTCCTTGAGGGAAATGCTTAAGAATCCGGACGCCACGCCGTTGATGCGGCTCTCGGTGGATTGTCTGGAGGCGGTGTGTCTTGTCTTAAGCGCTCGGTACGAGCGGTGCCTTCAGGTTACGACCGATGGACTTGCCTTCGCAGAAAAAATGGGGGTTCACGTCGTAGATGGTTGGCTACAGGCTTACGGCGCGGCGGCTGCCCTGAAGCTTGGAGATTTCGAAACCGCGAACCGGTTACTCGACAGGATGGCCGCCACGCTGAATACGATGAAACCGCTCCCCTTGGGACAGTATCACCATGTCGTTGCCTCCGAGGCGCTGCATCGGCGGGATCTGGCGAAGGCTGCTTTTCATTCGAAAGAGTGCATGAGGCTTTGGATGGAGAGCGGGTTCACCACTCACTTTCACGCTGGATGGATCCTCGCGGCCCACGTCCACCACGCGCTCCATGAGGACGAAGATGCGGCCCGACATATGGTGGAAGCGCGCCGTCACGGGTACGAGATCCAGAACTTCTATGGCGTTTGGGCGTCGTATCTGACCGAGGCGTATTTCCATCTCGAAAGAAATGACGACGCGGCGGCGATCGCTCCCCTCAGGAAGGGCCTCCAGGTCGGTCGCGAAACCGGGCTCTTCGGAGCATCCCTCAAGATGCAGGACATGTTTGAAAAGGTCTCCGCCAAGGCGCTCGAAGAGGGGATCGAGGTCGACTACGTGAGGGAACTCATCCGGCGGAACCGGCTTGCGCCCGACCCTGCAAATCCGAACCTGGAGGAGTGGCCCTGGCCGGTGAAGGCCTACACGCTGGGGCGGTTCGGACTCCTGGCGGATGACCGGCCCGTCGAATACGGCCGGAAAGCGCAGCAGAAGCCGCTGGCGCTCCTCAAAGCGCTTGTCGCACTCGGCGGACGCTGGGTACCCGAGTCACATCTCGCCGAACTCCTCTGGCCGGAGGCCGACGGGGACCTGGCCCATCACTCCTTCGAGGTCGCCTTGAGCCGATTGCGGAAGCTCCTGGGGACAGATGAATCCCTTGCGCTCAAGGAGGGGCGACTTTCCCTCTCGAGCCGGCATTGCTGGGTCGATGTCTGGGCCTTCGCGCGGTTCCTGGGGCAGGCGGAGAAGGCGAGGAAGGAGGGGAAGGGGCCGGAGGCGATCCGCCTGTTCGAGAAGGCGCTATCTCTTTACAGGGGGCCCTTCCTTCCATCCGAGGAAATGACCTGCGTTGCTTCGCCGCGGGAGAAGCTGCGAAGCGGATTCATGCGGGCGGTCGCAACCCTCGGGCAGTGCTACGAGGACAGGGAGTTGTGGGACGAGGCGGTCTCCTGCTACGGGAAAGGCATTGAAGCGGACGACCTGGCCGAGGAACTGTATCGCCGGCTCATGGTCTGTCACCTCCGGCAGGGGCGGGAGGCCGAAGCCCTCTCCGTCTATCGGCGGTGCCGGAAGACGTTGTCTTCCGTTCTCGGCGTGGATCCTTCCGCCGAGACCCGGGCCGTCGCCGCCTCGCTGGGCCGCCCCCCGGGATGATCTCCTCCCCCGTGCGCCGCCGGCCGGGGCAAGCCATTACATAAGATTTATCGTACAGTTACACCCGTAATTATCCATCGCCGTTTTTCCTGCGAATCGGTGGGCAATCCGTGAGCCGCTCCGCGCTATTTTCGATTCCAGACGGACGAACGTGCGCGAACCGCTGCGTCCCGCCGGTCCGCTACGACATTCGCGGGAGGTTCGTCCGCCACGCGCATGGAGAGTTATGGACAGCTACGTCGTCCGCATTTATCGCCGTGGAGGCAAGAAGTCCCGAATCCTGGTCGGGACCGTCGAGGTGGCGGGGGCGAGGGGAAGATGGCCTTCTCCGACATCGAGGAACTGTGGGAAATCCTAAGGCGCCGGCAGGGCCGTGTAACTTGCCCCCCGCCGCCTCCGGGACGCCGTTCACGGAAGGAGGTGATGAGCGCGACGGCCGCGTCAGGAACCGGGGAATCCGCGGAGGGAGTGCGCCCAATCACACCCACCTTTGGACTTTGAAAGGAGGGAGATCAAGATGAAAAAAATACTTTTCACATATCTCCCCGCTTCATTGCTTTTGGCTTTCCTGGCAATGATCCTTGTCACGTGTGGAGGAGGAGGAGACGGGAGTAATTCGGGTACGATACCCATACCCACACCCACACCCACACCTACAAAATCCGTGGTTATCACTGGTACGGTTCCCGGAACCGTTGCTATTGCGTATTACGCATCCACAGGCATGGAAGCGGCGCGAAGTGTTGCCAGCGGTACACCGAAATCGTTCTCGCTGAATGTGGACCCGGGGGATTATTATCTAATGTTCATCACGAACGAGGGAACCCCCAACCAGAGGAGTATTGCTTTCCAGAATGTATCCGGGGGGAATGTATTCACATTTAAAGCGAACACGACTTTGGATCTCGGTGTTCTTTCATTTTCTGTAATTGCAAAGCCCCTGATCGATCCCATAACCGGGAATGATAACGTTACGGAAACCTTCATGCCCGAGGCACGCTTCTCTCCGGGGGCAGGAGAGTGGATAGCAACAAGAAAATTTGTGAGCTCTACCTGCCCCGGTCACTCCCCCGGAACAACAGTTACAGAGAATGTAAAGATAGCCCACGGCTTCGGCATGGTAACTTTTACACCTGCCGGAACGAACGAAACGGCAGTTGGTGTCGCAAATGTGAATACGGCCATTCTCACTGCTTCCGCTAGTGCTTTGGAGACGATTTATTTGACCATGCAGTCGGATGGTTCACTTGCAGGAACATATAGCAAAGTGGGATATGGCGGTGGGTGTTCTGAAGAAGGAACGATTGCCGCGGTCCTAAGAACCCCCGCCCCGCCGCCCCCGCCGACCGCCACAATGACTGGTCTTTACATCCTTGGCCCGTCGGTGATGAACAAGTACAGTACGGCGACGTACATAGCGATGGCGGACTTTAGCGACCATTCGACATCAACGGTGACACCGACCTGGAGCGTCAATTCCCAGGTGGCATCGATCAGCGCCGGCGGGGTACTTTCCTGTCAGACGATCGGCACCGACCAGACGGTGACGGTTTCGGCGACCTATTCCTCTGGGGGGAGTACCAAAACAGCGGTAAAGGAAGTGACCATCGCCAACAAACCGACATTTCCCTTCCGGACCTCGATGCTGTTATTGGCAATGTACTTCGAGGAGAATTTCAACGCGGGAGGGGATTACGATTCCTCCCTCTTCAAATTCAATGACGATTCCACGTTCCAGCATTACCGTTACAGGAACCCTCCTGGCACGAGCGAATACTTCAGCGGGACATGGAGCATCGGTGCGTCCGGAGAAGCGATCCGAAACTATGGTGGCGGGAAGACAACTACGGTAATGCTTCTGGACGATCTATTCATCTCGGGGCGTGTATTGGTCGACGAGGGAACCGGAACTCCCAGCATCGTGACTTGGAAGTGGGCCGGACCAGGCCCCTTCCCGTTCGACAGATCCCTTCTTCCAGGGACTTATGTCAATCAATACGGCGACACATGGGTATTCCATTCCAACGGGACGGGGTCCACTACCAGCGATGGAGGATCTGCATACACTTGGTCCGTTGATGCCGGAATTATAAAGGTTGTCTTCCCCAACGGATATGTCGGTTGGATGTATCAAACCCCGAGCGCGAACACCTGGACGTCTTACCCGGAAATCGCGTGGGCTTTCGTGTTGAACACCCCGACGGGTGATTTCTCCTTCTACTACGGAGGCATGAAACTGACACGCCAATAATGGGACTGGCGTCCTACGAAACAGGCATCTTTCCGTGGACAAAGGGGGTTGGCTTTTCCGGATCGTTTTTTCCCCGAATCGGTGGGCAATCCGTGAGGCGCCCTGCGTTATTTTCGCTACCGGATGGACGACCGTGCCGGAACCGGTTTGTCCCGGCGGTCCGCAACTCCATGGGAGAGCCATGGACAGTTACATAGTCCGCATTTATCGCCGTGGAGGCAAGAAGTCCCGAATCCTGGTCGGGACCGTCGAGGTGGCGTGGGGCGAGGGGAAGATGGCCTTCTCCGACATCGAGGAGCTGTGGGAAATCCTACGGCGCCGGCAGGGCCGGGTAACTTGCCCCCCGCCGCCTCCGGGACGCCGTTCACGGAAGGAGGTGATGAGCGCGACGGCCGCGTCAGGAACCGGGGAATCCGCGGAGGGAGTGCGTCAAATCAAACCCACCTCAGGATTTTCAAAGGAGGAATATACATGAAAAAGAGCACATGGTTTATCATGATCGTTGCTCTCTTCCTGGTCGGCAGCCTGGCTCTGGTCGGACAGACCAGCGCCGCCG
>Ga0316601_100000633_pt1 | contig 15792 bp, 9 predicted proteins | sample OWC_soil_day5_no_FD_207663 | JGI IMG/M metagenome (GOLD analysis project Ga0316601, IMG submission 207663) | Wetland soil microbial communities from Old Woman Creek delta, Ohio, United States - OWC_soil_day5_noCT | ecosystem: Environmental > Terrestrial > Soil > Wetlands | place: USA: Ohio... | reverse complement strand
CAGATTTATTAATGGAAGGTGTTCATTTTGATCTGACTTATGTTCCATTGAAACATTTGGGATATAAAGCTGCTATCGTTAATATCTCGGATATTTACGCAATGAACGGCAGTCCCAAGCAAATGATCATCTCAGTTGCTGTTTCCAAGAGATTCTGCATAGAAGATATGGAAGAGCTTTATGCCGGAATACAAATTGCATGCGAAGAACACAATGTAGATATTGTAGGTGGAGACACATCTTCATCACTGACCGGTCTTGCCATAAGCATTACCTGCATTGGCGAAGCTGACAAAGAGAAAGTTGTTTACCGCAATGGAGCCAAAGAAACCGACTTAATTTGTGTTAGTGGTGATTTAGGAGCAGCCTATATGGGACTTCAGCTTTTAGAAAGAGAAAAAACTGTTCTCAAAGGAGAAAAAGATGTGCAACCCGACTTTTCAGGAAAAGAATACCTGTTGGAACGTCAACTAAAACCGGAAGCACGTAAAGATATTATTGAGAAACTAGCACAAATGAATATTCTACCAACTTCAATGATGGATATATCAGATGGTCTTTCTTCAGAGCTAATGCACATTTGCACCCAAAGTAAGGTTGGTTGTCGTGTTTACGAAGAACATATTCCAATTGATTACCAGACAGCTGTTATGGCGGAAGAATTCAACATGAATCTTACCACATGCGCACTTAATGGTGGAGAAGATTATGAACTACTTTTCACTGTTCCTATTTCAGAGCATGAAAAAATAGCTGAAATGGAAGGAGTAAAAATGATTGGTCACATCACCAAGCAAGACTTAGGATGTGCATTAATCACCAGAGACGGACAAGAATTTGAATTAAAAGCTCAAGGATGGAATGCATTATCCAAAAAGAATAACTAATTCATTCTGTGCATATTAAAGTATACAAGAGAATGCCGGTAGATAGAATCACACTATTTACCGGCATTTTTTATACCTGAATGTTTGCATATTCAAAAACTTTAGCTACCTTTGCAACCGCAATGACAAAGAGGTGCCATAGCTCAGTTGGTAGAGCAAAGGACTGAAAATCCTTGTGTCCCCGGTTCGATTCCTGGTGGCACCACCTTTAAAAAAAGACTCCTGATTTTCGATGAAAATCAGGAGTCTTTCTTTTATCCTAGAGAGAAAAAACTTTCCAAACTTAAATTAACATCCAGAAATATATAAAAACACATCTACGCATAATGATTATATACTTTATATTTTGTAATTTAGCATTTTAAATAGTAAAATATAGAATATTACGATTTATAATTAAGACTTATGACTGTACCTTCAGCAAATAACTCAATAGAGCAGGAACTTGGAAACGAAAATGTTCAGAGTGAAATTCCATTCAATCCTAACGATATTTCAATCAACATAGTGCCTCGTACTATTGGACAGTTAGTAGACATGTTGGAATACAATGAAATTTTAGTCCCTAAATATCAGAGATTACCAAATCTTTGGGGGGAAAAAAAGAAAAGTCGGTTTATTGAATCATTAATGCTTAATCTTCCAATTCCTTTATTCTACTTTGATGAAGGTGATGACAAAAAGTGGAGAGTTATTGATGGTTTGCAAAGAATTTCGACACTTGAACATTACATTTTAGGCAATAAAACAAACTTAATAGGAGGGAATAAACACCCTCTACGCCTTCAAAATTTAGAATTTAAAACAGAGTTTAATGATTTATTATGGGAGGATCTACCCAAAGATGTACAACGAAGAATATTAACAAACCAAGTAACTATTAATCTTATCGGAAAAGGCACCCCTGATCAAGTAAAATATAATATATTCAGTCGAATAAATCAAGGAGGTATTGAACTTACAGCTCAAGAGATTCGTTCAGCCCTCTTCCAAGGATATCGATTAGATTTTCTAGAAACACTGATTTCTCACGATACAGCAGCAGGAAAAGCTTTCCTAAAATCAACTAGCGAGTCTATATCTTCAGACAGACAGGAAGATCTTGATTTTGCCACTAGGTTCACCAGTTTCTTTTTAATCGGATACGAGCAATATATGCCAGACATGGACTCTTTTCTAACTTTAGGAACTAAAGCTATTCCATTTAGCGAGAATGGACAAAATGCTATTAGAGATGCCTTTGAACGTTCTATGCTTTTAGCTCACGAAATTTTCGGAAAACACACTTTTCGGAAAATAGTAGATGAAAAAAGAAGACAAATAAATAAACCTCTTTTTGAATTAATCAGTGTATATTTAGCTAAAATGGAGCCAGAAAAGATAAAAAGATTGAAACAAAAAAAAGATCATTTTCTAAATCAATATATAGAAATGCAAAATACCCCCAAGTTTTGGGCTAGTATTAGTACTGGTACTGCGACTAAAGATAGTGTCAAAAATCGACATGAAGCATTTATTAGATTAATAGAAACAATATAATGTTACAACAACTTAGAATACAAAATTTCAAATCGCATGAAGATAGTATTATCAAATTTTCAAATTTAACAGTATTATGTGGTGCGAATGGGGTTGGTAAATCTTCAGTAATACAATCTCTATTGGTTTTAAGAGAGTCATTTCTAGATAAATCAAATTCCAGTTTAAACTATCTGAACTTAAAAACAGATGCTATAAACATAGGTTGTGCTAATGACGCACTGTATCAGTTTTGTAATGAAGAAATTATTTCTTTTAGTATTATAAGCGATATTCAAACGTACAACTTTGCATTCAAAGTTGATATTGCAAGAGACTCCACAAAAACATTGATTGAAAAAGTAGAATCTGGACATCATTTTGATATTACAAGAATCTATGAAGAAAGTTTATTTAGCACTAAATGTCAATTTATTAGTGCCGCTCGTTTAGGTCCTTTAGAATCCTATCCAAAAAATGATGCAGTGGTAGATATACATAACCAAATTTCAGTTAAAGAAGGGAAAGCTGAATACTTTATTCACTATTTAAACCGAAAGAGAAATGTTGATGTTTTAGACGGTTTATGTCATTCAAAAGATTTAAGCAAAGATCTTTTTACACAAACAACCGCTTGGGAAAAAGAAATTAGCGAAAATGTCAACGTTATTGTTCAGGATATTGGAAATTTATGATATGAGCTTAAATATCAATTTAATACATCTTCTTCATTAGGAAGAACTAATGAATTTAAAGCTACAAATGTAGGATTTGGATTGACATATGCGATGCCTATTATTGTTGCAATATTATCTGCATCAAAAGATTCTATTCTTTTCATTGAAAATCCAGAAGCACATTTACATCCTAAGGGTCAAGCCAAACTAGCTGAGCTCATTAGTTTGGCGGCTGAGGCAGGTGTACAAATTGTACTTGAAACTCATAGTGACCACATCATAAATGGAATATTAGTACAAATAAAAAGAAAAGAATCAGAAAATATTGGTATCTCAAAAGATCATGTCTCTATGTATCATTTTACACGAAACAATGAAAAACACACAAGTGTAGCAACTTCTATAACTATAGAAGATGGTGGACGAATTATTTATGCACCTAATGGCTTTTTTGACCAATTCACTATTGATCGTAAATATTTAATGGGATTCTAGCAATGTATAAAGACTTACATTTCTATATTCAGTTTGACTGGGAAGAATATATAAACTTAGGAGATCAATATTTTGATTACATAAAACAAATGGTTGAATTTGCTTATATGCATAAGGTTTCTGTTTTTTACTCCGAAAAGCAATTGAAGGATTTTGTTTCTATAATATCTGATCTTGATAATAATTTTATCCAATCTATAGGCAATAAACTTGATATTATCCTTAGAAACTCTTTAGTTAAAAAAGAAAATAAATTCATCTTCAATATATTATTCAATTACGAGAACACAACAATACAACACTCTCAATTATTAGGAATAACTTCAAATGAACAGATCGCAATTATATCTACCAACCTCAATTGTTTTAGTAACTATTTACTATATGCAAAAGATGAAAAAAAAATTGAATTATTGCGCATTAATATATTCAATAAATGCATCGATATTGTTAATTGGATTCATAAGATTTCCCCTAGAAACTTCAACAAGTCAGCTAAACATGGCGAAAACGGGAAAGGCAATTGGCCTGGAGAATCATGTTTACTTTGTTCGTGCCAAGATGCTCAAGAATTGTTAAATACTTCTATTCCTGACTTTGGAGAAAAAGAAGGGCGCTTATTTAATTATGATCAAGAAAATAATACTTATATTGAATTTTTCTACGAAGGAAATAATCCTCAGAAACAATGGCATGGATTTCATTTAAAACAAGAAGATTGGCAACGAGTTCCAACTAACATAAGAACGTTTTTTAGAGTATAAATTATTTAATTCAACATCAACTAAGATCCCCAACATGTTTCAAACAGAATACACAATTACATAATAGTCCATAATACATTAAAATGCAATATTTTTGCAAATTATAATCAAAAAACGAAATATCATCTTATTGATAACACTACATCAAAAGAGGTTTTTCCAAGAAATGAATAGTATAGTTTAAAAATTAAAATTTGAAGAATATCGTTTCTTTATACTATTATATGGCCATACAAAATAATGTAAAATGGAGTTTCTCGAAGAAGAGGAACTCCATTTTACATGTATGAACTAATTCATTTTAAACCGCAATACTTTCAAATCCTTATCTGCAGAGCTTCCGCCATAGAGTAGTTTATAATCTCCCGGCACACATCTCATAGTGTTTGATTTTGTATCAAACCACTGTAAATCATCTGCAGTCAGCTTGATAATGACTTGTCTATTTTCACCAGCTTTTAAAGATACACGACGAAAAGCCCGAAGTGTTTTGGTTGGACCATCTACATCGGACGGACGGCTAAGATAAACTTGTATTACTTCTTCTCCATCTCGTTTTCCTGTATTAGTAACAGGAATAGTGAGTTCTACCGAACCACCTGCCTTTACAACGGATTTAGCTAATTTGGCATTTCCATAAGCAAAAGTTGTATAGCTCAAACCATAACCAAATGGGAAGAGAGCCTCACCCTTAAAGTAACGGTAAGTACGACCTTTCATATTGTAATTTTCAAAGTCGGGAAGTTGCTCTACATTTTTATAGAAGGTAACAGGTAAGCGTCCGGCAGGATTGTAATCGCCAAACAAAACATTTGCTACAGCAGTACCAGCTGCTTGTCCAGGATACCATGCTTGCAGAATTGCTTCACAACTTTTAGTCTCAGGCACCAAACCCAAAGCAGAACCCGAACAGTTTACAAACACCACTTTTTTACCGGCATTGTACAATTGCTGAAGCAACTCACGCTGAACAGCAGGCAACTCAATATTTGTACGGTCGCCACCTTTGAATCCATCTGCTTTTACAGCCATCTCCTCTCCTTCCAGTTTTGGAGAAATACCCCCCACAAAAACAACCACATCTGCATCTTTCACGCTGGCAATTGTTTTGGTAAAATCGAGATTCACCTCTTTACCAAAATCAAAGTTAAGAGTGCCGTCATAGCGTACACTATAATCCAGTCGAATATCATACGATTTTCCAGCCTCAGCTTTCAAAGTAAAGACGTTGGTAGGCAAACCAATGCTTTTACCTTTGCTTTGCTGAACACCATCAATAAAAAGTGTATATGATCCGGCTAAATTCATATTAAATGAAACATCACCGCTCTCTTTTGCAGTAAAGACTGAATGATAACGGGCTGAGAAATTAGCCAATGGCACTCCGCGAGCAAAGACCGTTCCACCAGCAGCGGAAAAGTTTAACGGAGTGGTAAGCCAATCATTGGCTATAGCTTCACCACTAAAATCTGTATTATTCCAATATATAGCTTCGAAACCAGGTTTACCGTTTAATGCACACTGATCGAAAAGGCTATTCAGTGCAATATTCTGAGTATAGCCACAACCCTGAACATAAGTAACCTTATCCGCTCCAATCTTATTTTTTATGCCTTCAATAATCGTTGTAGTGTGATACGGAAGTCCATTGTAATTGGCCCACATAGTAACAGAGTCTGTTGCATTAGGTCCCATTACCGCAACTTTCATGTTTTTAGCTAATGGCAGCAAGTTGTCTCTGTTCTGCAACAAAGTCATACTTTCCTGTGCCATCTTAAGTGCAAGTTGCTGATGCTCCGGACTGTTGATAACTTCATCTTTCAACTGCATCCATGGCACCAAAGAAGGATCATCCATTTCGCCGAGCTCAAAACGAGCTTTCAGCAAGCGTACAACAGACTGATTTATTTTATCTTCGTTAATAAGTCCTTGTTTCACAGCAGCTGGCAGGTTTCCGTAAACAGAACCACATTCCACATCTGTACCAGTAGCTACGGCTCTTGATGCTGCATGAGCAGGATCGGGTTCTGCACCGTGTCCTTTTGGTACGGGCATATAGATATCATTTATTGCCCAACAATCGCTTACAACCAAATTTTTATATTTCCATTCGTCACGTAATATCTGCATAAGCAAACGGTTAGATCCACAGCACGGTGATCCTTCATAACTATTATAAGCACACATCACCTCTTTTACATTCGCTTTTTGCACGAGGTCTTTGAAAGCAGGAAGATAGGTTTCCCATAAATCGCGCGGTGAGATATTCTCGGCATTGTAAGTATGCCTGTTCCACTCCGGTCCGCTGTGCACGGCAAAGTGTTTGGCACAAGCATGAAGTTTATCGTAACCCGCTTTTGGAGTACCCTGAAGTCCATGAACCACAGCTTGCCCCATGCGACTAGTCAGGTACGGATCTTCACCATAAGTCTCCTGTCCCCTTCCCCAGCGTGGATCACGGAAAATATTGATATTGGGAGTCCACACAGTAAGTCCCTGATACCGTCCAAACTGTCCGGAACTGCTAAACTGGCGGTATTTTACCCGAGCCTCATCACTCACCGCATCAAACACCTTATAAAGAAGTGCATCATCAAAAGAAGCAGCCATACCTATTGTTTGCGGAAAAACAGTTGCATTACCGGCACGTGCAATACCATGAAGAGCTTCGCTCCACCAGTCGTATGCCTTGATACCTAATCGTGGTATAGGCTTCGAGGAGTTTTGCATGAGAGCAACCTTTTCTTCTAATGTTAGTCTTTTGAGCAAATCTTTAGCCCTTTCCGTAGGAGTTAACTTCGGATTTTTATATGCCTCCTGGGCAGAAATACCTATTGACAGAGAACAAAGGCAGACTATGCCCAGGTTCCGTTTAATTAAATGTGTAAATTTCATCGTATTTTATTAAAAATTAAAATTCAGTTACCATCTCCTTACCATCTAGCCAGGCTGCCATATTCAACACAAGCAGATTCCAGTTCTGAAAGCCTTTATTGAGAACCGGTTCACCATTCTCCGGTAAGTAGTATTCATGTAAAGCCCCGAAACGTTCATAATCACGTCCCAATAAAAGAATAGTTTTCTCAGCCAATTCACGTGCATCATCTTTAAAGCCGTAATTAACAAGTCCTCGGAAAACCATGTAATTGGCATTAATCCAAATAGGGCCCAACCAGGAAGAAGGATTTCCACTAGCTCTAAGATCATACATTTTTTCCAAAGGAGACAAGGTCCTTACTCCGCAAGGTGCATTGAAAGAGGTTGTATCACGATATTGTTTCTCAACCATCTGCTTTGCCTGTTCGGGAGTAGCTATTCCTGCCCACATTGAAAGAAAACCACTCCACACACTAAAGCGCTGAATCAAGTAATCATACGTACGTGGATGACCAGTATGCAGAAAGAAGTCACCTTTCTGAAGCGTTTCAACCTGTGGTTTCTGCACAGGAAGCAGATTAAAATCGACGCTATAATAAAACTTATCCCGTTTATCCCAACAATGTTCACGGATTGAACTACACAATAAATCAGCCTCTTGCTTATACTTTTGTCCAATTTCAGTCATATTTAAACTTTTTGCCAGATATTCCATAGCCAAAAGTTCGCGATACATCATGCAATTAAGAAAGATAGAACCAGAGCTTTCTTGCGGACGAAAAAAAGTGCTGGGGTCATTATCAACTCCAATGGCCTCATCCGTTTCCCAATATAGCAATCCGGTAATTTTATCACGATGATAGTTCCAGTATTTATCAACAAAAGCCTGCAATGTATAAAAGTTATCCCTCAACCACTCAGCATCACCATTCATATTCTTCACTATAAACGCTGCATGTTGTGCCAGACAAGGTTTATGCATATTACTCTTCCATGGATTACGTTTGGAAAGCATATCCTTTCGGGATGGCGCATCACGTTCTATCCAGATAGGAATCCAGCCATCCATGCCACCATAACTCAAAGAATTGAGCACACATCCCTGTTCATACTTCAAAGCTTCCTCTCTATCTGCTTTAGTACCTTTTTCTAGTAGAATCTGTCTCAGTGCAACATCACTCAGCCAGGAATCCCAATCCCACAGCATATCCAGATACTGACTGCTTCCGGGAGCCAGAAAAGGATATTTCAGAGCACCGCCAGCATTGCGATACATCCCTTTCATATCTTTATAAATATGTTCGCGACAGATTCTTTTATATTTCTCTACATTCCCGGGAGTTCTTTCAGGAAATTGAGCAAAGGTAGAAGCAGCATATAGTATTACAGTTATCAGAGACAAAGTGCGGATTCTTTTCATAGTATTTATTCAAAAAAAGTTTAACGCTTACAAAGATATAATTTAAGGTATATATTACTATAAAAGAAATAAGAAAATTATATATGATTACATTATAAATTTGTGCTAACTTTGACTAGAAATACTTTCTTATTTAAATATTTATACTCTATATGAAAACACACATTACACTTATTGCAATGCTGTTATTTACATTAACAGTAAAAGGACAACTCGTATACCACGACGCTTCAACCTTTCCTTTATTAGGCAAAGCTACACAAAGTACAGCCACTCGCTATGAGCGTTTGCCAGATTCTTTAAGAAATATATCCCGCAAACCGTTATGGGAGTTGGGACAAAACAGTACCGGGCTAGCTATCCGTTTCAGCTCTAATTCCACAACTATTGCCGCAAAATGGGAAGTACTCTTAAACCGAAGCATGAATCACATGACCGATACAGGCATAAAAGGGCTCGATCTTTATTGTCTGCAAAATGGTAAATGGGTATTTGTAAACAGCGGACGTCCGTCGGGAAAAGTAAATACTGCCACAATTATAACAGACATGAAACCTGAGAAACGGGAATATATGTTGTATCTCCCGCTTTATGATGGAGTTACCTCCTTATCAATAGGTGTCGATTCTTTGTCGGAAATCTCTCAACCATCTGTTGACTGGCCTATTCGCCAGAAACCGCTTGTATTCTATGGCACCAGTATTCTTCAAGGAGGTTGTGCTTCCCGTCCTGGTATGGCACATACAAATATATTGTCGCGTTGGCTAAATCGTGAAGCTATTAATCTGGGATTCAGTGGCAACGGACAATTAGATTTGGAAATTGCAGATGTTATTGCAAATGTAGACGCATCAATGTACATTCTCGACTTTGTGCCAAACGCAACCGTAGAACAAATGAAAGAACGAGCAGACAAGTTCTACACTATTATCAGAAGCCGCCATCCGAATACTCCGATACTTTTTGTGGAAGATCCTATATTTTCCCACAGTCGCTTCGATCAAAGAATGGCTAAGGAAGTGAAGGATAAAAACGAAACTATCAATGCATTCTTTCAGACTCTAAAAAGACGTGGCGAGAAGAATATTTATTTCCTTTCCTCCAAAAACATGGTTGGCAATGATGGTGAAGCAATGGTAGACGGTATTCATTTTACCGATCTTGGGTTTATGCGATATTCAGAATTACTCTATCCTGTTATAAGAAAATATATCAACAAAACATCAGATTATAATACAGTCAATCGCTAAAAAAAAGTCAAGTTATTGTAAGCATTGAATAGTTAAATTTGATCTTTTAGAAGCCATCACAATCATATTAAATAGTCCTAAATCAAAATGAACAGTTTTATTTCATTCACAAATAGAATTTTCTAGGTATCTGTACGTTTTTCCATTTGCTTTTCTTTAGAAATTGGGTAATTTTACAACATAATTTCACAGAATTCTTAAATTAGTAAAAATAAGAAACATTAACAATATTACCTATTTTGTTACTGAATCTTGTTTTTTAGTTAATGTCTATTAATCTAATTATTTTTAGAATCAAGTTTTTATTTATTGTTAAACTTATCTTATGGAAAACAATCAGAAGAAGGAAAGACAGCTAAAACTGTCTAATCTATTTCCCAGATTTTTATTTGTTGCTCTATTTGTAATGGCAACAACGTTGATTTTTGCGCAAAGCAAATCTATTAAAGGAGTAGTTCTTGATCAAAACAATGAACCGGTTATTGGTGCTAATGTTTTAGTGGAAGGAACAACAAATGGAACTATCACCGATCTTGATGGTAATTTCTCACTGAACAATGTGTCTCAGAATGCAAAATTAAGAGTCAGTTATATTGGTTTTATAACTAAAATTGTTCCAGTTGCAGGAAACACAACTTTTAAAATTTCATTAAAAGAAGATTCTAAAACATTAGATGAAGTTGTTGTTGTAGGTTACGGGGTTCAGAAAAAAACTGATGTAACCGGTGCTTTGGCACGCGTAACTTCCGAAGAGTTAGCACTGAAGCCTGTATCAAATGCATTTCAGGCTATGCAAGGAAAAATAGCAGGTGTTGATATCACCTCAAATGAACGTCCAGGAGAAGTAGGTAACATCTTTATCCGTGGTAAACGTTCATTAAATGCTACAAATGAACCGCTGTATGTAGTAGATGGAGTGCCATTGAGTTCAGGAGGTATTGAAGCTTTAAATTCAAGAGACATTGAATCTATTGATGTTTTGAAAGATGCTTCTTCTACAGCTATTTATGGTTCACGTGGTGCTAATGGTGTTGTGTTGATTACAACAAAACGCGGTAAGTCTGGTGGACTTCAGTTAAATTATGCTGGTTCAGTAACAACAGAAACCATTCATGACCTTTCTCCTTCTATGAGTGCTGGCGACTACATCACCTGGAGACGTTGGGCTTATTATAACTCTGCACCAACCGTTTATACACCAGGAGATCAGCCAACAAAGGAACAAGACCAAAGATTCTTTGGAGGTAGTGATCAAGTAGCTTTAGCTAATGTTATGAAAGGATGGGAAAGCGGAACATGGGATCCTTCAAAGGTTACCGATACAGACTGGACAAAATTTGTAACTCAAACAGGTATAACACAAGAACACAATATTAGTGCAAGCAGTGGAACCGATAAAATGAAGACTTTCTTCTCTTTTGGTTATTTAAATAATAAAGGTACTCAAAAAGGACAAAAGTACGACCGTTACAATGCTACATTAACTACAGACATTAGTGCAACTCCCTGGTTAACTTTAGGTGGTTCAATTAACTCTTCATGGGCTTTACAAGACTATGGATATTCACGCACTGGTCAATCTTCAAATTCTGGTCCAACTGACATCTACGGTGCAGCCAAATCTATTTTCCGTTATGCACAACCATACGATGAAGAAGGTAATATAATCATGTACCCAGGTGGTGAGTCTACCATTTATACTATTATGGATGAATGGAATAAATCAGATGACCGTCGCCAGACTTTCCGTGCATTAGGTAGCTTCTATGCAAATATGAATTTTGGTAAGATATGGAAACCTTTAGAAGGTTTGACATATAAAATTAGTTTTGGTCCTGACTATCGTTTCTATCGTCAGGGTATTTACATAGACAAAAGTTCTGCTGCACGCTTAGGAGGTACAAGTTATGCCAGATGGCAATATAACCGTAAATTCTCATGGACATTGGATAACCAGATTAACTATAACAAGAAAATCAAACAACACAGTTTTGATTTAACATTGTTACAGAGTGCATCTGCATATAATGAAGAATCGGCTTCAATGGGTGCTGTAAATATACCTAAAGCTAGCTACAAATGGAATAATATGGGATCTGTAGATATAACTTCTACATCTACTTCTGCAAGTATGGATACAGGGTTAACAGATACATCTATGGCTTCTTACATGGCTCGTCTTAACTATTCATTCATGGATAGATATTTATTAACTGTATCAGGTCGTTACGATGGAGCATCTATGCTTGCCAAAGGCAACAAATGGGATTTCTTCCCATCGGCTGCAATTGGATGGCGTCTTGATCAGGAAGATTTTATTAAAGACATTTCATGGATAGATCAGTTAAAATTACGTGCTGGTATGGGTACTGTAGGAAACTCTGCTATTGCTGCTTATCAAACAATAGGTAATGTACAATCTTTCTACGTTCCTTTTGGAGGAACTTCAAATGTATTGGCATACGCAACAAACGAACCATATTATACAAGTTCTCAGGTTTTAATGGCTAATCCAAATTTAAGCTGGGAAAAAACAACTTCATTTAACTACGGTATTGATTTCAGTTTCCTTAAAGGTAGAATTAATGGTTCGTTAGATCTTTATAATTCCAAGACTAAAGACTTGTTAATGAAAATGACTATTCCAACTCTAACCGGATATAATCAAACTTATTCTAATGTTGGAGAAACAAAGAATCATGGTGTTGAAATGTCTTTAAACCTTATTCCTGTGAAATCAAAGGATTTTGAATGGAGTTCTACACTAAATGCAGCTTATCAAAAGGAAGAAATCGTTTCATTGGCAAATGGAAAACAAGATATGGTGGATAGTGGTTGGTTAATCGGACAATCAATTTCAATCTATTATGGATATGACAACCAAGGACTTTGGCAAGAATCTGATGCAGAAGAAATGGCTAAATTTAACCAGAATGGATATAAATTCCAGGCAGGTATGGTAAGACCAAAGGATCAAAATGGTGATTATAAAATTGGTGCAGAAGACCGTGTTGTATTAGGAAATCAGAATCCACGCTGGACTCTAGGTTGGAGTAATACTTTCAATTATAAAGGATTGGAACTAACTGTAGAACTTTATGGCCGTATGGGATATATGATTTCAACCGGTGGTGAAGGTCAGATGGGTATGTATCAACAACGTGAAATAGACTATTGGACACCATCTAATACAAATGCAGAATGGCAAAAGCCTATTTATAGTACAGCAGGAGGTGACTCATATTCTTCATTGCTAGGATTTAAAGATGCTTCATTTATAAAAATTCGTAATGTATCATTAGGCTATATATTCCCATCAAAACTTTGCAAAACAATGGGTATTAGTAATCTGAAATTATATAGCCAGTTAAAGAATCCAGGCAACTTATACTCTTCTGTTGGCTTCCGGGATCTAGACTTAGGTACCACTTATTACAACAGAGGTATCACATTCGGGGTTCAAGTTGGATTCTAATATTTTATTTACTTTATGAAATTGAAATCATTATGAAAAGATTAAATAATAAGATTATAATAAGTTTATGGACTTTGGTTGCCATGACCAGCCTTTCTTCTTGTGGAGACAGTTTCCTGGAAGAAGAAGACACAACCTCATATAATACACAATACTTCCAAACTGAAGAAGGTATTGTATCATTAGCTACAGCACTTTATGGGAACATACGCTGGCATTATGGATATGAATGGGCTTATGCCATTACATTATATGGTACAGATGAGTTTACCAGTGCAGGAGATTTAACCAGTGATCCATGGAATACTTATGATTCCAGATTACAAGCTGTAAATTGTACAACAGCCAATGGTGCTGCAAACAATAACTGCCCTGCTGTTGATGCATTATGGAACCAAATGTATTACGGAATTGCAACATCTAATTTACTTATTGCTAACGCAGAAAAGATAACTAACGAAGAAACACGAAAAAAATGTTTAGGTGAAGCTTACTTTTTACGTGGATATAATTATTATCGTCTTTTTGCTCAATATGGTGGTGTAGTGTTACAAACAAAACCAGTTAACGAAGTTATCAGAAATTTCAAGCGCTCTACTGAAGAAGAAACAATGGCTCTAATTATTGACGATTTAACTAAAGCACATGAATATTTGCCAACTACAAAATGGCGTGGTTTTGGTACATGGACAAAATACACAGCTGCACATTTTCTGGCTAAAGCATTGTTGTTCCGTGCTTCTGAACGTAATGAAAGCTGGAATGCTAATTATATCACTAAAGATTTAGCAGATATTGTCACTCTTTGTGATGAAGTAATTGCTGCTTGTCCTCTTGCTCCAGATTACAATAAACTGTATGCTGAATGGACTGATGTTGATTGCGCTAATGAAGGCTTAAGTGAAATCCTTATGTCTGCTCAATATAATGCTGACTCTTCTACCAGTGGACGTTTCGGAAACCGTACATACAATTATTTCAATCCACAGTTCTCTAATTTCAGTGCAGGTTTTGTAAAACGTGGTACTTGGATTGGTGGTATGGATTTTCAACGTTGTCGTCCAACAGAGTACAATTATTCTACTTACGACAATGTAAACGATGCTCGTCTATGGAAATCATTTAAAACAGTTTATGGATGTAACAACATTGGTGATGCTAAGAAGAATGCAACATTCGGAGCTAATGCAGTAGCGTTAGGCGATCAAGGAATTATCTTTATTCTTAATAAGAAGAGCGACAGCCGTTTTGACAATAAACCTAACGGAGAATTTGGCCGTCCAGCACAATCAACATTTGTGAATCCTGAAACCAATAAATGGGTACCTAATGCTTTCCCATTATTTTTAAGTGGAAAATATGTTTTAGACTCTTATGGTGTGAGCGGAAATCCTGCAACATCTAATGTATTCTGTGGTTTAAATAAGACAGAAGACGGTTCCAGAACTGCAGAAAAGGGCGATGCACATCGTGATGTTATTATGGCTCGTTCCGGAGAAACATATCTGATTAAAGCAGAAGCTCAGGTTCGTCAGGGAAAATATGCTGATGCTATTGCAACAGTGAATGCTTTGCGCGCACGTGCTCAGTGGAAATCTGGTGAAGATCGTGAATATTATACAGATGGAAGTATGGCATACGTAAAAAATACTCTTTATGCTACACCTTCAAACAAAACAATGTATGATAATTCATTTTTGAGGAAGAACACTTATTATTTATCAACAGGTATTGCTCGTACTACTGCTGCTTCTAGTCTTCAGATCTCCAGTTATTCAGCACTTCCTGCTGAAGATGAAGCAATTCTTTCAGCTTTGAATTGTAGTGGCGATAAAGAACGTATGATTAACTTTATTCTGGACGAGCGTACTCGTGAGCTTAACGGAGAATTTAACCGTTGGGAAGAACTTAGCCGTACCAAGACATTGGTTAAGCGTGCTAAAGTTTTCAATGCTCAGGCTTCCGCGAATGTTGCCGAAAAGCATCTTCTTCGTCCTATTCCACAGACATTCATTGATGGTTTGTTGAATGAAGACGGTTCAAACTTAACAGCTGAACAAAAAGCAGCACTTCAAAATCCTGGATACTAGATTTATAAATCCAGAATAACCCTATTAATAAGAATAGCCTTGGCAGGAGCTTTACCTGTTAAGGCTATTTTCTTTTTAAAGCATTATGTATAGAGACACTGGCTATTAAGTTCATTTTTATCAAAAGCATATTTTCATCATAAGAATAAGAATACAAGTAATCTTAAACCTCAAAAATCCAGATCATTAAAATTAAATCAATTAATTTCCTAAAAAATCATATTTTACTACCTTTGCCTATCTTAAACTATAGGATTATAGAAAACACGAATCTCTAATACATGAAAAAGATTATAATTCTTCTTATATTGATAATTTACAATATCTCTTATGTAAAAG
>Ga0316601_100000632_pt1 | contig 15799 bp, 18 predicted proteins | sample OWC_soil_day5_no_FD_207663 | JGI IMG/M metagenome (GOLD analysis project Ga0316601, IMG submission 207663) | Wetland soil microbial communities from Old Woman Creek delta, Ohio, United States - OWC_soil_day5_noCT | ecosystem: Environmental > Terrestrial > Soil > Wetlands | place: USA: Ohio... | reverse complement strand
TGGCGAAAATTGCTTTGGTACGTTTCGTTGGCGTAAGGAGCAATTCCCATCGTCCAGACATGGAGCACCTCTGCGTCAAAGAAGGCCTTGGGGTGCTTGTCGACGTAGCTGACAAGGGCATGGACAAGGTACTGAGGCTCGCCACACCCCGTGCCGATGAATATTCGATCCCCACGATTGATCTGTCCAAAAACCTTCTCCTCCGGCGCAAACTTTTCGGGATATTTCTCCTTCATCTCTTCCAATATCTTGCATTTCTCCTCAGATTCCATCTTTACGTGACCCCCTCCCTAAACCCAGAATAACCTTCAAAGGTAAATCGCTTAGCCTGGCCCCAAAGTTCCAGAAGACACCCCCTTTATGCTCGGGGAAACTTCCGGCGATAGACAAACCAGTAGACCAGGCCCACCATGACGGTGCCGCCGATGATGTTTCCCAAGGTCACCGGAATAAGGTTGACAAAAAAGAAATTAGTCCAGGTGAGATCAGGATAGTCGGATAGGGTTTTCCCCACGAGGGTCCAGAAACCCGGCGGCCCCCAGTATTTGACGGCAAGGCCGGCGGGGATGAAATACATATTCGCAACGCTGTGTTCAAACCCGGCTGCAACGAAAGCCGCAATTGGCGGGATGATTGACAGGATCTTGTCCGTCGTAGACCGCGCAGAGTAACAGAGCCATACGGCAATACAGACCAGCGCATTGCACAAAATCCCCAAGGCCACCATATCGACAAAAGGCCTGACACACTTGCTCTGGGCGATGCTGAGGGCATTGAGCCAGATGAGCCCCTGGCCAAACCTGTACCGGCTGCAGAGAAAGATGATCCCAACGGTCGCGACGGACCCGATAAAGTTTCCGAAATAGACAACCGCCCAGTTGCGCAGGAGCTGACGTATGGTCACCTTACGGCTGATAAAGGCCATAACGATGAGATTATTCCCCGTGAACAACTCTGCTCCTCCCACAATGACCAGGATGAGGCCTAAGGAGAACGCAACGCCCATCACCAATCGGGTCATTCCAAAGTAGAGTTTCCCTTCGGCACCTGCTGTGACAGTGGTGGCAAATATCGCCCCCATGGCAATGAAAGCCCCAGCCAGAACTGAGAGCCCAAACATGGTCCAGAAATCCATTTTGGCCTTGGTCACTCCGATGTCTTCAGCCCGTTCAGCCATCTTGGGGGGCGGAAAAGCATCCATTGTAAATTGAATCTCCTGATCCATCGTCAAGGCTCCTTTCTCAGAGATGAAGAATCTCTGCTTTGGATGGGACCTTTTAAAAAGCGGAAAAGAATGGGGGGCCCACAACAAAATAAAATAGAATTTCTTTCATTGAGGGACTCACCGGTTTCTCATTCGGTCGGAACGTGCCCCGTCCCGCTCACCGGGGGATAGGCTGGCTCAAGTCGATAAGACCCGACCACGGGGGGCACAATAGAAACGAAACTTCTTTTGCTCGCATCCCGCTCGCCACTGCGTGCCCGGGAAGCTCTTCGACAAGCTCAGAGCCGTGAGTCCCGCGAAGCGCGGGATCGAACGGCCCCGCTCTGTGCGGCGGGGAGCTTCACTTTCTTCATGAATTCAGCCAAACGATTCTCACCGTCCTCTTCCTTTTCGAACCCCACGATCCCTAGAAGATAGGGCCCCTTCTGAACCACCATGACCTTCCCCTGATAAGGGTCTTCTCCCTTCAACACCCTGGTTTCAGATTCTGCCATACTTCCTGAAGAAACCTTTCCTTTCTTAGAAAGATCATCTTTGAAATCTTTTAGAGCATCGTTCGCCTTCTGAGAATTTTTGAAAATGGCCAAGAAAAGTTTGAATTCTTTTTTCTCATCCTCAGCCTGGCCCCCAGCTTTTTCCACATACGTCCCCTGAAAGCCTCTTCCTAGGAATTGATGCCCCAAGAGACCTTCGGAAAAATATTGAATCGACCCCGGCTTGAGTCCGTTCTCGGAAAAGTAGCCGATCTCCCTGGGAGGAAGAGAAGGATCGGAAATCTTTAATGAGATGAGCTTAGAGAATTTCCTCAAGATTTCTTGATTCGGTTCGGGAGCATAGAGGATCACAAAATATCTCCCCTGGTAGAACAAAGCCGAATGGTCATCAAGAGAGGATTCTAATCCGAATCCTCCGGGACGATCCTCATTTCTGAACCTTGAGAAGACCCCGAAGGCTTGAAGCACACTCTCCATCTCATAAATATCGACCTCGATCTGATCCTCACGATTCTCTTTGCTTTGAAAGACGGCAAAAACCGACTTTCTGAACCCATATTTAAAATAAAGTTCTGCCTGACCGTTGATTCGCTCGAAGAGAGTCTTCCGGGTGTAGGTCTGAGGGCCGTGGATCAAGGACCATCCTCTTGGAATATCTTTCTTTGGGATGAGGGATTCCAATGGCATCGCCCATGAAGACGCTTCGAACCATACCAAGCTCCCTGTCAGAATAAAAAGAATGATCCACCGCCGATGAAACATCACCTTACGTCCCCGCATCTTAACTCCCAACGATCGATTTCGAACTCTGAACCATTAACTGCTGTGCCACCCTGACCTGTGCTTTCATGTCAATCCCTCTCTTGCAGATGACGGAGCAGGAGGGGCATTCTGAACAGCGCTCAAGGTCTTGCCTGGTGATCCTCAGTAAGGATTCTCTGACAAGAGATTCATTCTCATATCCTTCGTGATACATGACGGCCCTCAACAGATCACTGCGAAACACCCCGTAAGGGCACTCCCCCAGGCACCCCCCACACATCGTACAAATTTTCCCCCGAAGGAAGGAGTAATATTGTTCCAGTTCGCTGAAATTATTTTTCGAGAGCGGAGCTCCCATGACAGCCGCACACTCCTCGATCTGTCCAATCGTGGTCACCCCCGGGACCGCTGCGGAAACGTTCTGGTCCCTCAAAACGTATTTCAGGGCAGCCTGATGAGGGTTGAGACCTCCCATCTTCTCTTTCTTATATCCCCCTGACTGAGTCTTCATGGCTACGATCCCAATCCCGGATTGGGCTGCCAGGGCTACCGCCTCCTTTAAATCCTTGGCATGAGTGAAATTATAGGAGACCAAAGCGACATCGTGAAGATTCGATTTCGCCGCCTCTCTTAAAAGGGAAGCCATGCGGCTGTGGGCAGAAAAACCACTAAAACGAATCTTCCCTTCCTTCTTCATCTTCGACATGAATTCAAAGAGTCTGGGATCGGAAACTTCATCCGGTTTGGAGTGGTCGTGCCATACCAAAACATCAATGTAATCTGTCCTTAATCGCCGAAGGCTCCTCTCCACGGAGGCTCGCATCTTCTTCTCGTCATGATCATGGACCTTCGTCTGAATGAACACACGTTGCCGCTTTCTTTCAAAGGCTTTGCCCACCATTTCTTCATTACGGCCATTCATGTAGCAATCCGCGGTATCGTAGAAGTTGATCCCGAGGTCAAAGGCCCGGAGCAGCACAGCCGGATCGCTACAATTCATCACTCCCATACTCACAGTGGTGACTTTCAATCCTGTCTTGCCGAGGGGTCGATATTCAAGGACGGGTGTCTTCTCGATCTTCTCCGAAGCATGACCGGCCTTCCAAATAGGAACGGTCGCTATTCCCAAGAGAGCCGATGAGACTCGTTTTATAAATCTTCGTCTTCCTATCTTTTCTGAAAACATAAGATCCTCCCTGTTCATTCAATTATCCTGAATTATAGCCTACCGAAATGATTTATCAACCCATTCGACTCCCCGGTCTGAAGCTCGGGGTATGCTCAGGGTTGATACTGAGCGGCGCTTTTTACCCCGATTTGCAAATCGGGGTTTGGCGCCGTCGAACGTATCAATCCTTTTTATTCTCCCCCTCCCTAACCCTCCCCCCTTGAGGGGGAGGGTTAGGGAGGGGGGGCTAGTTGCAAGCCAAGTCGACGCTATGATAATAATTATAGCGAAGCTCCTCGCCCACGGGGCGGGGCCGTTCGAGAGAGCTCACAGCTCTGAGTTTGTCGAAGAGCTTCCCGGGCACGCAGTGGCGAGCACGATGCGAGCAAAGGAAGTTTCGTTTATATTGTGCCCCTTGACCCCGCCTACAAGGCGGGCCTTACGGGGCACGTTCCGGTCAAGAAATTCCACACCCAAAAAGGAGGGCATTCATGAAAAGATACTTTCCTATATTCAATCTCATGCTGATTTTCGGATTGGCGATTCTCGTGCACCTTTCCCTTGGCCTGATGGACCTATCGGCTCTCGCTCAAGGGAAAAGGAGTGGAGAGGCCTTTAAATTGCCTCCCCCAAGATACGAGAGTGAGGTATCCATTGAAAAGGCCCTGCTGGAGAGAAGGTCCGTCCGGAGTTATAAAGAAGAACCGTTGACCCTCAACGACCTTTCTCAAATCCTCTGGGCTGCCCAGGGGCATCACGGAACCCAAGAAAGGTTTGAGGACAACTCCATCGGCAAGGGCCCTTTTCTTAATCGAGGTGTACGTGCTTCCAGGAAATGTGACGAGTCTTCCGACGGGTATCTATAAATACCAGCCGCAAGGCCATGACCTGATCAAAATAGCCGATGGAGATAAGAAGGCCGAACTGTTCAGGGCCGTGGGCCAGTCTTCCATTAATACTGCGCCAGCCGTTCTGGTATTCTCCGGTCTTTCGGAGAAAACTCAAAGACCCGCTTGGATGTATCTTGAGGCTGGCCATGCCGCCCAGAATGTTTATCTTCAGGCCGTTTCCCTGAAAATGGGAGGAGTGGTCATGGGCGGGTTTAAAGATGACGATGTAAGAAAGGTCTTGAACCTGTCGGAAAAGGAACAGCCTCTTTATATCATGCCCATCGGAAAAAAATAAAACAGGAACACATCTCATTTATTGCAAAAATCGAAAAAATTGGGACGAGGCCAGATATATCGCTTTTATTAAGTTACCGTGATAATTTCTTCCGAGACTGTCGAAAAAATGGAACCCTTCCATTTTTGCTATTCTTGCACTGTTAGAAATCAGCTACTTACAAGACAGAGAAAGTGACTCATTCGCGGTTTCAAGGGTTTTTCGACAGTCTCTCCCTTAATCAATGAAATGCCACTCTTCCCTTCCGATGCAGATTTCAACCCGATATCTTCAGTTTGGGCAAAGTGCAGGTATTGGCAAACTGTACGTACCTTAGATCCTAAAATTCTTCATCGCCACCCTATTTGTTTCTTTCTGGACTTAAGAACCGGGGCCTTTGGTACGATTTGAATCGCTAATCATTGATGTTTCTCTTGCTTGACATGTAACTCCGTTTTTCGTATATTTGACTCACCCTAAATCGAGTTCTTATCAGGAAATGAGGAGGAGAAGCTGAAAGTGTTTGTCCCTACAAAATTATTTTTGACCCGTGGAGTTGGTGAGCACAGGGAGGAATTGCAGTCTTTTGAGCTTGCACTCCGAAAAGCAGAAATTGCCATGCTTAATTTGGCTAAAATATCAAGTATCTATCCCCCCAACTGTAAATTAATCAGCAAAGAGAAAGGATTGCGGTTGATTTACCCAGGCCAGATTACATTCTGTGTTTTGGCCAGGGCCAGCAGCAATGAACCCAGGCGTCAACTGGCCGCATCCATCGGCTTGGCACGCCCGATCGACAAAAATTCCTACGGGTACCTGAGCGAGTACCATGCCTTTGGAAAAACGGATGAAGAGGCCGGGAATTACGCCGAAGATCTAGCTGCAGCTATGCTCGCCTCAACGCTTGGTGTGGAGTTTGATGAGGATGAAAGCTGGGACAACAAGCGACAGCTCTGGAAAATCAGCGGCAAAATGGTTGGCAGCCGTAATATTACCCAGTCCACTATCGTAAGTAAACACGGCAAGTGGACAACCGTTGTCGCGGCAGCCATTCTTCTACCTTAAGAAATCATGAAATGCCAGGATTATCTGAAAGGTCAACCCCTCTGTCCGGTTCCGATCACAACTGAAACCATTCTGGAAGAACTTGTTGAGCAGATGTTTATCGCCTATAACAGTGCCCGACTGCGCGAAGCCACACAACTGCTAGGGTTATCTTAGATTTGAAAACTTATAGATGTTGGGGATCACCGAAGGAGAACGATGCTTTCGGAAATACTCGACAGCTGCGACTCGTTCCTCAGGGGTTTTGCCTAACCAGTAACTAAGGTCTTCTTGGATGGATGAAAAATTGCGAAGGTCACGTTGATTAACGACCTTTTTGGATCATGTGATTAAGGTATCATTAATCAAGATTGGAGTATAGAGAAAAACCCCCTTGTTCTGTTCAAAATCCAGTGGAGAGGATTCTCTATTGTCCTCGACTTACTCTGGGTTGACGAGTGGGTACCCGGCTTTTCTCCATGCCTCCACGCCGCCGGCGAGGCATTTTACATCCGTGTAACCCATGGCTATGTACTTCGCTGCCTGACCGGCAGCAGTTGCCTCCTTGTGTCAGCCGCAGTAAAAGACAATTTCTTGGCCTTTCGAAAGCGAGGGAAGTTTTGATTTGAATGCACTGAAGGAAATCGCTCCTTCGAGCTGCAACCTTTTAAACTTCTCTTCATCTTCGTAGGCGCAGACGAGTAAGGCTTTCCCGGATTTCAATTTGTCATAGACTTCCTCTGCTGTGACGCGGTTCGGTTCCGACATGATTTGCCTCCTTTTCTCCCCAATCCAATTCTCTCCAATATTTTATATCTCATCTGATTAATGAATCAACACGTTTCAGGCAGGTCACGGATCCAAGTCTCAGCCTAGGTTGACTTTATGGGTATCCTCTTTATCGTAGACCTGAGGACTGTATTCGATCACGAGCGTATCTTCTAACCCGTAAAAGCGATGGCCGCAGCGGGGCTTCACTCTTATTCTATGCCCTTTTTCAAGAATCTTTTCTTCCCTTTGATGCGTGTCCATATCGATCAACGATGCTTTTATCTTTCCTTGAAAGATATAGAAGATTTCTTCCTTTTTTTCATGGTAATGATCACCCCTGGAGTACCCTTTTCTGATCTCAAGCGCGGCTAAATGGCGCATCGATTCCTGATACGCAATCTGAACAAATTCCCCTCTTTCTTCCTCCCACCTTTTGGGTCCGGGGATTTCTTTCGTGTTAGGGAGTTTTTCAATAGTCACTTTATCCATGATCTCTCCGTGTGTCGCATATCGGGTTGTTTTTATCACAACGGGGTCGTTGTGACGCTGATCTTCAATGTTCCGCTAATCTTCTCTGGGCTTTGACTCTTCAGGAATGATGCTGAGATTCAACTTCTCGGTTTGGCGTAAGATCATCAGCGTCGTTTTCACTCCCACTTTCTCTTCTGTCAACATCCGATGCAAATCATCAATCCCTGCAACGGCTTGACTATCCAAACCGACGATGATATCCCCCTCGGAAAGGCCAGCCCTCTTTGCCGGGCTATTTTCCTCCAGGGACACCACCAGGACGCCGCTTTCAACGGGCAAATGATAGAAGCGTACGATGCGGCGAAGAAGTGGGACATTCTGGCCTCCGAGCCCGATATAGCTCCGCCTGATCTTCCCTTCTTTGATCAGCCGTCCCGCCACAAATTTGGCTGTGTTGATTCCAATAGCAAAGCAGATCCCTTGTGCAGCCAGAATCATAGCGGTATTGACGCCGATGACTTCTCCCTGAGACGTAACCAGGGGACCTCCAGAATTTCCCGGATTCAGGGCCGCGTCTGTTTGGATGATGTTGTCTATTAAACGACCCGAGATAGACCTGAGGGAACGTCCCAGGGCGCTGACCACTCCAGAGGTCACCGTGCACTGAAAGCCATAAGGGTTGCCAATGGCAACGACCAGTTGCCCCACTCGGATTTTCTGGGAGTCCCCCAGGGGGGTCGCCAAGAAGTTGGCCCCATTGATTCTAACCACCGCCAGATCCGTATCGGGATCCTCCCCCACCATATCTCCCTCAAAACGGCGTCCGTCGGGCAGTGTCACCGCAATCTTGTCGGCGCGATGAACGACGTGACTATTGGTTAGAATGAACCCATCTGGCGTGAAGATGAAACCAGAACCTGTGCCCCGCAACTCTTCGGGCAAACGGTAACGAGTCCCCTGTTTCCCCCGGGGACTCGTCCTGACATCCAGATTGACCACAGACGGGCTCACTCTCTCGGCTGCGCTGATCACTGCTCTTGAGTAGGCATCAAGAAGATCGTCGTCTGAGGGATGGACGTCATCGACCGTCCGCGCCTCTCTACCTTTGACTCCCTCATTTGATAGAAGTCGCAGGATCTTTTTAGGCATAATAAGTCCTCCTCATCGCATTTTCTCAATCACAGCTAACATTGACCTTTTCATTTTTCCCATTAATTTAATCATTCAAAACCATTTTTTCAAACAGCCCCCCTGTTTCGTTATCTTTCCAATATTTTTTCCCTCCCCCTCCCCTTTCCCCTTGGAGGTTGTGTCGTAATGAAGATAAGTGGCGAAAATTCAAAAAAAGGGACAGGCAGACGGGTGAAAAAGCTTTAGAGCGCAACCTTTGAACCATGAGGCTCGATACCCTTAATGCTAAGAAACAATTGACTTTCTTGTGGCAACGACAATGACCCCTGACCTCAAACGTGCGCATTCTAAGGCTTTGAAACCCGGCTGTTTCTTCCTTTTTTTGCCTCCCCCCACTCGATGACGACACAGTCTCTTTGGGAGGGAAAGGGGGGGGAGGAGACACTTCACGGTTATCACGGAAGAAGAGAGGCTTACGTGAGTGGGGCCAATGATTGATTATCCAGCTGTTTTCAATTATGATGCTTTGTATAAAGAGGAAAAATATGAAAGAATACAAGGACAAACACGCACGTTCGGGAATTAATGCCTCCCTTCCAAAACTCGAATGTTTCAAGAATCAGTTTAAAAACTACGAGATTACGGTTTCCATCCCAGAGTTTACTTCCGTCTGTCCTCGAACAGGGCTGCCTGATTTCGGTACGATAACGATCCGATACACTCCTGATCAATGGTGCGTCGAATTAAAATCTTTGAAGATGTACATCCTTGCCTACCGGAACCTGGGAATATTCTACGAAAATGCAGTGAACCGGATCCTCAGAGATTTCGTCAAGACCTCCAAACCCATTCAAGCGGTGGTCACCGGTGAATTCAATGTCCGGGGAGGAATGAAAAGTATGATCGAAGCCTTTTATCCTCCGAGGCGCACAAAGAAAAGGTAAACCTCGTTAGAAAGCCTTTTGCTTTCGATCGGGACAAGCAGCGGGGCTTTCAAACAGGACAAATGATGACAGAGATTAAAAAAAAGGTCCTTTTCGTCTGTACCGGGAATTCTATCAGGAGCCAGATGGCCGAAGGGTTGCTGAAGGCTCTCGGTTCCGGACAGTGGGATGTCAGCAGTGCGGGGGTCATTCAGTCCTTTGTCCATCCTTTGGCCATTCGGGTAATGGAAGAAACCGGGATTGACATTTCTAAACAGACCTCAAAATCCATGGATCGATTCGTCAACGAGAAATTTGATTATGTCATCACCCTTTGTGATCACGCGGCTCAATTCTGTCCTACCTTTGGTGGCCGGGGCAAACGACTTCACTGGCCCTTTGAAGATCCGGCGGGGGCCACTGGAGCCACGGAGGAGAGATTAGCCGTATTTCGAAGGATAAGAGATGGGATTAAAGCGAAGATCAAAGAGTTTTTAAAGTCTGAATCCTCTGAAATCCCTGATGCGATTGCTTCATTTAAATTCTAGGCCTCAGCCCTTCTCAACAGTCTCTCCCAAGTTCTCTCTACGTTCTCCTGAACCACTCCAATTTCCGAATCGGTCAAGTGGCTAAAACGGCCCTGAAGTTTCAAATACTCTTTTACGGGAACGATATGGGATTCTTCTTGAAGGTTGTAGGATATCCCATTCTCAACTTCATAAAGTGGAAAGACCCTTGACCGAACGGCAAGCCTTGAAATCTTGACCGAGAGTTCTGAAGGAATCTTCCACCCCGGGGGGCAGGGAGAAAGAAGATGGATAAATCGGGTTCCCCGGATCCTCTTCGCTTTCTCCAACTTCCTTAATAAATCTTCCGGATAGGCAATCGTTGCCGTGGCGGCATAGGGAATCTGATGATCGGCCATGATCGCCATGATATCTTTCTTCGGGTTCTCTTTGGGCTTCGCCACCGGGGTGGTCGTCGTCCAGGCGAACCTGGGTGTGGCAGAACTCCGCTGGGTGCCTGTATTCATGTAACCTTCATTGTCATTGCAAATGTAAATGAAATCTTCATTTCGCTCCGCAGCGCCCGAGAGGGCCTGGAGTCCGATGTCGAAGGTTCCACCATCTCCAGCCCATACGGCAACCACAGCCTCACGGTCCCCTCGAATATCCAAAGCGGCTCTTACTCCTGAGGCAGTGGCTCCGCCCGTGACAAAGCCCGCATGAACAACCGGAATTCGAAAACTGGAATAGGGCCAAAACCCCGGAATGATCGACCAGCAAGAAGCAGGAAAGACCATCACCGTTTTCTCACCGAGGGCCTTCAGGGTGAGCCGCATGCTGACAGCTGCTCCGCACCCGGCACAGGCAAGATGGCCATGGCCCAGATTCTCACTAGAAGGTATCTCTATTTTTCTCATCTGAGGTCCCTACCTTATTGTTCTGCTTATCACTGCCTACTGCCTACTGCTGACTGCTGACTGTTCACTATTCATTTCTTAAGCCCCAGCCACAAAATCTCTTCTTCAGGTTGAGGGTGGCCCACCGTGTATTGGATCGCTTCTTCAATGAGCTCCGGGGTGATGTCCCTTCCCCCCAATCCCGAGATGAATCCAAAGACCTGGGGTCTGTTCTCTCTGGGGTACAAAGCAGCTCTCAATTCGTGAGCAAAAATTCCTCCCACCCCTGCCGAGAGATTTCTGTCGATCACGGCCAGCTTCTTTGCTCCTTTGATCTCCTCATAAATTTCTTCAGCCGGGAACGGCCGAAATCTCTTGATCTTTATTCCGGCAACGCTGATCCCTTTCTCATTCAGTTTCTGGACGACGATCCTTGAGGTGCTCGTCACCGTGCCAGAGGTCATCAGAAGAATTTCTGCCTCCGCCTTTCCATACCTCTCAATGGCGCCGTAGCCTCGACCAAACCGGGATTTGAATTCATCGTTCACTTCTCTGGCGATCTCGGGAACCTGTTCCATGGCCCTCTGCAATTTGTATCGAAACTCCAAAAAAAATTCAGGCGTGGCGATCATCGAAAAGGTCACGGGTTCCTGAATATCGATTGCATATTCCGGACAATAGGGGAGCAGGAAGGGATCCACCTCCTCCATCGTGGGAATCTCCACAGGCTCGGAGGTGTGGGAGAGGACGTAAGCATCGAGGACGACCATCACCGGAAGCTTGGCCGATTCTGCAATGCGATAAGCCTGGAGAACGGTATCGAGGACTTCCTGATTATTTTCGCAGTAGAGTTGAATCCACCCCGTATCCCGCTGGGCCAGCGAGTCGCTCTGATCACTCCAGATATTCCAGGGCGGGGCGATGGCCCGGTTGACGTTCACCAACACAATGGGAAGGCGAGCGCCAGAGGCCCAATGGAGCATCTCGTGCATATAGGCCAACCCGTGAGAGGAGGTCGCCGTGAAGCACCTCACTCCTCCGGTGGAGGCCCCAATCAGAGCAGCCATGGCAGAATGTTCCGATTCCACCTTTAGGAATCGCGTGTTCAACCGGCCGTTGGCAATGAGCTCTGACAGCTCTTCGACGATCGTCGTCTGCGGGGTAATGGGATAGGCAGAGATGACGTCGACACGACTCAAGATCACCCCATAGGCCACCGCTTGATTTCCTGTGATGACCTTTTTCATCTCGCCTCCTCTTTCAGAGAAATGGCCCCCCGGGGACATTCAGAAAAGCAGATCCCACAGCCTTTACAAAAATCGTAATCTACCTGACGGGAGAGAATTTCTTCTACTTTCACGATGGAGGCGTCCGGACAGAAGACGTAACAGTTCTCACATCCATTACACGTTCCGCAGCTAAAACATCTTTCCGCCTCTTTTAATGCGATCTTCTCTGTCAGGGTGGAGGTGACCTCTTCAAACCCTTTGATTCTTTTTCTCGCCAGGCCTCTCTGTTCCCTATGCCTTTTGGAGGTTTCAAAGTAATCCGTGTTCAATTCTTCAAAGGCAACGACATGGGGATTCATCGGTCTTTCTTCGGGATGGAGATGTCTGAAGATCGAGAGGGATGGGCCTTCCCCTATCAGAATTTGACCGATTGCTTCTTCCGCATTTTTGCCTTGAAGGTAGCAATCGATGGCAAGGGCAGCCTTCTTGCCCGAACCAATGGCATGGGCCACTGTTCGCTGGGTTGAAGTAAGATCTCCTCCTGCAAAAATCCCTTTGACACCCGCGTTACCATCTCTCTGTGTGAGAACGATCCCGTCCTTCTTCTCTATTCCCTTTGGAAGAAATGAAACCTCAATCTCTTCTCCGGCCGCAACGATGACCGTGTCTGCTTCGATGAAAAAATTGGAATCCGGGACGGCTACAGGTTTTCTCCGACCGCTCTCATCCTTCTCTCCCAGCTCCATTCGCAGACACTCCAGTCGTTTCATGTCATCTTTTTGTTGAATGCGCACGGGATTGACCAGATATCTTATCTTCACTCCCTCTTCAATGGCTTCCAAGATCTCGTCTTCAAAAGCAGGCATCTCCTCTTTTGACCGGCGGTAAAGAATAGTCGCTTTCTTTCCCAGCCGGATGACCGATCGTGCCACGTCAATGGCTGTATTTCCTCCACCGATGATTGAAACCTTATCGCCTAATTTTCCTCTATGACCTACGTTGATCTTTCTGAGGAGATCAAGACCGTTGAAGACACTTTTTCCTTTCTCGCCCGGAATATTCAAACCCCGGCCTCGATGGGCCCCGGTGGCGATGAAGGTGGCTTGATAATCCTTCAAGTCATCCAGTCCTAATTTTTCACCGAAGGGAATTCCTGTTCGAATCTCCACACCTAACGCCTGAATCGTTGAAATCTCCCTGTCCAAGACACCCTTTGGCAATCGATAGGAGGGGATTCCCATTCTCAGCATGCCCCCTGCCGAAGGCGAAGATTCAAAGACAGTAACCTCATAATGAAGTTTTGCCAGGTGATAAGCGCAACCCATTCCGGCAGGTCCGGATCCGATAACGGCGACCTTTCCCTTTCTTGCTCCCGGTACCCTTTCTGTCTTTTTATTGAGCGTCGAAGCATAATCTGAAACAAACCTCTCCAGCGCATGAATGGCAACCGGCTCGTCATAGGCGCCACGATTACATTTCGACTCGCAGGGATGAAAGCAGACTCTGCCGCAAATGCCTGGAAAAGGATTTTCCTCCTTGATCAAACTCCAGGCACCTTCAAAATCTCCTTCTGTTATCTTCTGTATAAAGGCAACGATATCATTCCCCGCCGGACAGGCTGCACTGCAGGGCGGTGTCTTGTCTTCGTAAAAAGGACGTTGCGCCCTCCACGCCCCCGTCTTATTCCACTCCATATTTCCGAATGAAACGGAGATCATCGGCATCTCAGAAGCGCCCTTGAAACTGAGTAGTTTGGACATCTTCTTCCTTTAGCTATGCATGGAGGCTATGGTATCTGTTATAAAATTCGAAATCCGAATATTAGACTCTTAAACAAATTCTACAGGACAGGTTCGTCACCGACAAACGATGAAAATTACCCAGGATTATCCTCCCCCTCGACGGGGAGGATCGAGGTGGGGGTGGCATCTTGTATCCCCCTCACCCCCACCCTCTCCCGCCAGGGGAGAGGGAGATAATAGAGTAATCTTCAACGTAATCCAAAATCTAAATGTGAAAATTCTAAGCTTGTTTTTGGAAATTTCTATTTTGAAATTCGTGCTTGTTTCGAATTTCGTGTTTCGAGTTTAGAATTTGACTTCGTCAAAGGCTTCTCTTGCAGCCTTTACGTTCTCGTCCCTCTTTCCCGGAACCTCTTCACGAATGGCCAACGCGACGGAATCGATTCCTACGAGGCCCGTCGCCTTTGAAAAGGCTCCTAAGATCGCTGTACTGACGATTGGATTCGTCCGTGAACCTAAGCCATTCTCGATGGCAAGCGATGTGGCGTCGACGGTAGCCGTTCGAAAACCCTTTAGATCACTAAATACCTCAGGAGGTTGGTGGGAATTGATGAGGATCCATCCATCCTGTTTCAGACCCGAAGTCACATCGATTGCTCCAAGCAGCGTTGGGTCAAGAACAACGATGTGATCGGGTTGATAAATATTGACCCTCAAGTTGATGGGTTGGCGATCCACCCTCAGGAAGGCCATGACAGGTGCTCCTCGCCTTTCAACTCCAAAAGCAGGGAAGGACTGGACATAGAGGTTTTCATGGAAAAAGGCGACGGCAAGCACCTTGGATGCCACCACAGCTCCCTGCCCCCCTCTTCCATGAAATCGAATCTCGATCATCGGTGTTAACCCACGTGCCCGTGTCGGTGATCCGTGTCCAAAACTTCAATTTGAAAAGCAAGTCTATTTAAAACTAATTATAAAATTTCTACCAATAGATTAAAAGTCAACCTTGGATCTCCCCTGTCGCACAAGGCATTCCACATTGTCTCCCCTCCCCTGGTGGGAGGGGATGAAGGGGAGGGGGAACCATTCTATTTCACCCTCCCCCATCTCTCCCACATCAAAGGGGGAGAGGAAGAAAAGGCCTTGGATATCAAAAGTCGACTCTCTGCCCCTGCTCTTTTAAGGGTCTGAGATGGCAAGTCTCGTTCATCAGCGATAGAATGTATCTCCCATCTTTGTGTTGAATCAGGTTGATCGCCGTCGTATCCTGAGTAATCTGCCAGAAATGGGAGTTGTCCAAACCCAGGATTGCACAAATCAGTATCTTGTTGACGACGCGGTGAGTCACAAGAACAAGGGTCTTGCCCGGATGGTTTCGGATCACTTCTTCTATTGCAACCATCGCCCTTCTCCTGACATCATCCAGACTTTCTCCGCCCGGAAGCCTGGCCAGATGGGGCGTCTCAACCCATTGGCGATAGGTCTTACTGTCAGTCTCCCGAATCTCTTGATGCGGACGCCCCTCCCAATTTCCAAAACTCATATCAAGGATTCCCTGGAGAGGCTGAACTTTTAGATTGTGAAGCTCGGCAATCTTCTCAGCCGTCTGCCACGCCCTGGATAAAGAGCTTGAGAAAACCCCGTGGATCTCCATCCCCTTGAAATATTGGCCTACCAGCTCTGCTTGCTTCAGGCCGGTTTCATCAAGGGGAATATCCGTTCTTCCTCGAAAGATTTCCTCTTTATTCCATGCCGTCTGGCCGTGCCGGACTAAATAAATGGAAGTCATATGGCCAGATTATTACCCATATAGAAAAAATTCTCAAAGGAAAAGTTTTACCAGACCGCAAGAAAATCCAAATGCCTATTATGAAGCTCCCCGCCCACCCCGTTAGGACGGGGCAGGCACGGCGGGGCCGCTCGACAGAGCTCACGCCTCTGAGCTTGTCGAAGAGCTTCACGGGCACATAGTGGCGAGCCGGATGCGAGCAAAGGAAGTCTCGTTCATATTGGGCCCCCCGTGGTCGGGTCTTATCGAGCCTGTTGGAAAACTCATTTTTTTCAGGCTGATCAAAAATGCCCAGACGCAAGGCGCCCGAAATCCTGAGGAGTGAGGCGTACTTGAATGTACGCTGCAACGACGAGGGATAAGGGAAACGCCGCAGATGGGCGTTTTTCAACAGCCTGTTATCGACTTGACCCCGCGGGGCATGTTCCGGCCAAATGGGCGAACAGGATAGAGCATGGGAAGATATTCATAAGGCGGAGAGCTG
>Ga0316601_100000630_pt1 | contig 15805 bp, 14 predicted proteins | sample OWC_soil_day5_no_FD_207663 | JGI IMG/M metagenome (GOLD analysis project Ga0316601, IMG submission 207663) | Wetland soil microbial communities from Old Woman Creek delta, Ohio, United States - OWC_soil_day5_noCT | ecosystem: Environmental > Terrestrial > Soil > Wetlands | place: USA: Ohio... | reverse complement strand
TGTCCTTCTTGCGGTCAACGAGATACAAGTAGCCGTCCTCGTCGGCGTAGCCGAGATCGCCCGTATATATCCAGCCGTCGCGGACCGCCTGCTCGGTCAGATCGGGCCGCTTGTAGTACCCCTGCATCCTGATCGGTCCGCGGCCGACGATCTCCCCCACCTCCCGGGGCGGAAGGTCCCGTCCTTCGGCATCGACGATCCGCATCTCGAAGAACTGGGTCGGGCGACCGACCGATCCGGACTTGCGCACCGCCTCGTCGCGATCAAGGATGGTGACGAAGCCCTCGGTGCAGCCATACAACTCATAGAACCGGTGCGGCAGGTCCGCGTTCAGCCGGTCCTTGTGCTCCTGCAGCAGCGGCGCACCGAGTGAAACGATGCACTCGAGCGACGCCAGCCGCTCTGGTCGGTACTGCTTCGAAGCCAGTATCGCGATGATCTGCGTCGGCACCAGCATGATGTGGGTAATGCGCTCGCGTTCGATCGCGGCGATCGTTGTCTCGGCATCGAACTGCGGCAGCAGGACGTAGGTTGCTCCCAGGTAGAACGTTGGCATCAACGTCACGTACGCACCGTTGAATACGATCGCGCCCGCGTGCAGCGTGCGCGATTCGGGGCTCATCCGGTAGGCAGCAGCCATCAGAAGACAGTACATCGAGCGCACATAGTGGCTGTGCATGATCCCTTTCGGCAGCCCGGTCGTACCGCTCGTGTACATGATGTTGAAGAGATCGTCGGGGCCGCAGGGTTCAGGCGCAAACGTATCCGCCTGGGCGGCTGTCAGAGCGCAGTAGTCGCCGAAGTCGCCCAACGCGCCATCGATCAGGAGGACGCGACCGGGAAGCAGCGGAGCCAGCTCAGCGCGACTGAGCTCCAGCGTTGGCAGCATCGAGCTCTGGCTGACGAGGCACTTCGCGTCCGAGTCGCGCAGCAGGCTCGCGAGGCCCGTAGGCATCAGAAGCGGTGAAAGCGGCACCAGCGCGGCACCTACCGCGGGAACAGCCCAGACGAGTTCCAGCGCCTCGCGCGAGTTGCCAAGCACCGTGGCGACTTTGTCACCCTTGCCGATGCCGAGTAACCGCAGCAGATTGGCGGCTCGTGCAACGCGCGCGCCAAACTGCGCGTAGGTGAGACGCTCACTCCCGAACACGACCGCCGTTGCATCAGGGCGAAAGTGCGCGTGGTGCGGAATAAGGCTCGCGAGTTCGAGCATTGACACGCTTCTCCAGACAAGCGCACAGAAGCCGGCATGCCAAAGCCGTGAAGGCGCGCGTGGCAATAAGCGACTCACCGTGCTGCGTGCAGCCTAAGCGGAGCTCGCCTCGTTAGAAACGGGCACGTGGCCAGCGTCTGCCCTCGAGGAATCTAGCCTAGTACCCGGTAGGTCCGCCAGTGGGCAAGGCCGGAATTCGAAGTACCCCGTGACCTGTTTACGCCTCAATTGCCGAGTTTACGAATTTCTTGTTCCACCCGAGATGGGGCAAAGGCAGGTCGATATATCCACGGCCATTGCTTGCAGCGTAAAGTGCAATGGCCCTGCCTGAACCAGGCGAGCGACGCCCATAATCGATGGCGACTGGAGGCACCCCTTTCCTTCATCAGAGAACAGGAGACGTCCATGAACGAGGAAACATTCAACCTGAGTATTCGCAAATTCCTGAAGATGGTTGGCGTCAGTTCGCAGCGTGAGATCGAACAGGCGGTGGCAACGGCGATTGCAGCTCACGCCATCTCGGGTACGGAATCTTTCCCGGCAAAGGTGACGCTTGAAGTCGCTGGCCTAAAGTTGAACGTCAAGTTTGAGGGCGAGATCAAACTCCAGTAAGCGCAGAGGCGTACGTCGCGAGCGGCAGAGCGCGGCCCAATCCGAATTAGAGCAAGTAGGCTGCATTGCGAATCAGGGCGCGCTCGAAACTCTGCTTCCCTCGCTGCCTCAGCCGTGCTTGCTCGGGGAGCGTGCGGAAGCGTCGCGCGTTACGACGGTGCGCTTGGCCGCGCTCTTGTCGCCGGATGAGGCTGTGTTGGTTTCAGCCTTAGGCGAGCGTGCCGACGGGGTTGTCGAGTGGCCAGACGCGACCTCCGTCGCTATAGCGGCGACGTCGTTGCATTGATTGCCCGTGGCGTCCATGCCGCCGTCCGTGCCTCCTGAGCAGTCGTGGGCTTGGGCCGAGAGGGTGAAAAACGCTCCGGCAATAATCGGAATCAGAAACTTTGCGTTCATGCTTGCACCTCGGTTTCAGTTGAGTCCGGCAGCTTCGCCGGGCGCAGCACGCAACGCGCATGCCGTGACTCAACAATGTCCCGGCATCCAATACGTGTCGAGCCGGATACTCCGGAACGGACAGTCGAATATTCACGCCAATGACCGTCCACTCAATCCCCGCAGCTTTCGGCCTAGGCCTTCTTATATGGACGTGCCCCAAACGCAAGCGGACTGATCGATAGGTCTGGCGTTGTTGCGGTTCAACTGTTGACGGCGACGATGACCCCTGCATGCTGCAGAAGCTCGCTGAGCAGCATCGCTCGAGAGTTGCCGGGGCACCAGCGGGCACGCTGCTTGCTGACGTCCACCAGCCGGATACGTTCCAATGATGGGCAGGACGCGCCTGCCGGTTTGGGAACTGGAGAACCGCGATGAAAAGTCTTTCTTCCACCTTTGCAGTTTGCGCTAGCGCGATCATTTTCACCGCCGGATGTAGCAAGACTGACACTCGCTCCGTGCCGACCGCGGAACCGCAATCGCAATCGCAATCGGCACAAGAGGCTCCAGCGCCGCAAGCGCCGCCAGCCACGCCAACGTCGCCGATGCCGCCTCCCGATGTGCCCAAGGGCGATGCATCGTCCGGACCCAAACCGGGACAAGCGAACGACCATTCAAGCCCGGCGTTCAAGGGGGGTGGCAAGGAAGTTCCTAAGTAGTCTTATCCATCTTTTTTCCCCTTCCGCTTTCTGGCGGATGCAATGACCGCAAGGGGGTCGGATGCTGTCGGTGACGTCTAGGCGTCACGACTGTCGGGATTGAGTACGCCAAAGGTCGCGGGGATATCGGCATAAAACAGGCGGATCTTCTCCGCGGCGATCAACTCGAGCAGAAGCTTCTTCTCTTCGGCGGTGACGATGAACTCCACTTCGACAATCAGGCTTCCGCCCAGCTCGAAGAAGCGGTCCTCGTGCATGCGGTGATGGTGGCCGAATCCCGCCATGGCATGAAACGCCGAACCCCCGCGGATCTTCATCTTGTTGGCGGTATGGAGCAGCCAGTCCCACAGCGGCGCGCCATGCAACCGCTGGCCTTGCGACACATAGAACCGAAGGTAAGAGCCCTGCATTGTCTTCTCCTCAGTATTTCTGTTTGTCCGGAATGACGCCGCGCACGCCGCCCCGTAGGTCGGCGACGTCGCCGGCATAACGAGGAATCAGGTGCACATGGAGGTGCGAGATGGTTTGTCCGGCCATCGAACCCATTTTGATACCGATGTTGTAGCCAGCGGGCTTAAAGCGCTCCTCAACGAACGCCTTGCCCGCGTCGATCAGTTCGAACAACGCGACCCGTTCGGCAGCCGTGGACTCGAAGTACGAGGCAACGGGTCGCCGCGGGAGGACCGGCTGGTGGCGCGGGTTCGGGGAACTTGTCGAAGAGGGCATAGGCGAGCGCATTCGAAATCAAGGATCGCGCCCGACACGGCAACGGACCGGCGGATCAACCCGAGGCAAACAGTCGCCGGCCTGGACGCGGACCCCCAAGCCGTGCGATTTCAGGCTCGTTCGTGCCGTACGACATTGAACTGTTCGTCCGGCGCTGGAGGCTCGAAGTACGACGTCACTTCCTCGAAGTCGGCGTCCGTCGTCCACTTTGCGCCCGGCGCCAGTTTCAGCTCGAGGCTGCGTTGCTTCAGTTGGCGCTTACACAGATCATCCGACGCGACAATGAAGTGGAGCTCATGATCGGCCTCGGCGCGCTCGTAAATCTCTCGAAACCACGCGCGCGACTTTCTCGTGTTGGCCGGAAAGTCCAGAACGACCCTCATGCCAAGCGAAAGCAGCGAAACGACGTGGGGCGCAAGGGTTGCCCGAAGTCGAGCCGAGTACCTCAAGAACGCATCGAAGTCGACAAACTCGCCTGGGTACAGACTCTCCAGCAGGTCATCCTGAACAAGCAACACCGCGCTGTCTCTCGCCGCCAACGATTTGGACAGCGTTGACTTGCCGGCAGCCATCTTTCCGCACATGAAGCACAGCTTGCCCTTCGAGCGCGTGTCCATTTGCCCCTCGATGACGGACTGGTTGGCGGAGATTTTCGCCGAGGGATGGGTAATCGGCTATTGGTCGAGCGCCGTCTCAGGACCGCCTGAGCCTCTCATTGGCGACTCTCGCAGTGGCGCCGTGACGCTCACCACACATTGCCGGCCCCGGGCGTATAGCTCGCACTCACCACGGCGTTGCTGATCAACGTGTCGCACTTCAGGACGCCGTCGAAGCGCGACATCGCGGCGTGGCCCGACAACAAGCCGGCGCTGACCTCGACCATGCCGGCGCTCACCTCTACCTTCGATGCCGCCAGCACTTTGACGCCAGAAGGCGACAAACGCCCCCGTCCTGCAACGTGACGAGCACGCTGACTGGCACCTTCTCGAGGTTTCGAACCGCCGATACCGCCACCTGTGAGTTGAAGCTAAATCTGTTTCAAGGATTCCTTTTCTCTCACCATTGAGGCGCTCCCGGAAAAGAGTCAATGTCGACTTGTGTGGCGGTGCTGCCTAACCCTACCTATGGTCCTCAAGCTGGCGCCAACACAAAAGCGCGTGCCGCGCTGCGGTCGTACTGACTCTGGCGTGACCAGCCGTCGGTTGCCATGTGCGCGACGTAAAGCTGTTCAGTGAAACCGGCCAAGTTGCAGCTGTCGAGCAGGCTGTCGACGGTCGGAAGTGGGTCGCCCGGCGGTGACGGGGGTATCGCGCCAGGCATGGCGGCTGCATTGACCGCCGCCGTGCCGACGGCACTGTATTCCGCCGGCGTCACCGCTCCGCGTTGCACATAGAAGGAATAGCTCGCAAAACGATTGCGCTGCAGCGCGAGGAAGGGCACATCCACCGCCAAGGCTCGTGACGCGTAGCTCATCACACCGCACTCGTCCGCCGCCAGGCTGCCGCCCACGCTGGGGGCATCGATGCGAGCGAATGTCGGGTTGTTGTCCACCCGCACGGTGACGACCATGCGGTTAAGGGCGGCGTCCACCAGCCCGAGCAGTGCCGCGTCGCGGGTCTGGATCGTTCCGCTCAGATCGTCGGTCGCCGGCACGCGCCACTTGATTCCCAGCGCCTCTGGATCGACCAGGTTGCCCACCGCGTCGAACAACTCGACCTTGATCTGCCACGGCCCGCCCTCGTCCGCGCCCAGCGGCGTTCCACCGGCATCAAAGCCGGTCCCGGGCGCCACCGCGACAGTGGGGATCACCGCGCTTTGAGTGTCGAGCACGGCATTCGGAATCGACCATTGTCCGGTGGGTGGCAAAGCCGGCGGTATCTCGCACAAGTGCGCTGAGGTGCCAACGGTCTGCGGGCCGAGCGCGTACTGCTCGAGGATCAGATCCCCCGCCACTTCATGCGTGTAGTGCCGGTTGATGGCGTCGGTGCTGGGCCGCCATTCAGACTCGGCCTCAGCGGGTCGCTTGTACGACACGCGGTAGTAGCGCACCCCCAGGTCGCTGCGCAGCGAGTTGTCGAACTCGAGGCGGGGCCTGAGCGAGCCGCCCCACGGCGCGCTGCCGTCGAGCAGTCCGAATTTGGCGGGGTCGTGGCCGGCCGCGCCGATCTTGGTGGTGTCATTGGCGCCGTGAATCCGCCACACCGAAGTGTTGCCAATGGCCATGAACAGCACCCAGTTGTTGGGCGCGACGATCGGCGGGCAGGGCGGGCAGGCATGCGCCAGCGGATGCGAGGTGATGAGCGTGACCTCGGTACCACAGACATAGTTCCACCACGTGTTGCAGGCAACCGGGGTGGGTTCGTAGATCGTCACCCAGAAGCCGGGCCAGATGCGCTGGCGCGCGATGAAGTAGAGGTCGGGTTGGTCGAAGTTGAAGATCGAGCGCCAGATCACGGCGTGGAAGTGTCCGCACTCGTCGGTCATTACCGTCACGAGCTTGGTCCTGCGCACGCGCATTGGAAACAACCAGCACAGCACCGGGCGCAGCAGATCGAGGTGGGCGACGACTGCGCGCTCAAAGGCCGGGCGTGCGGCCCGCGCAGCAAGCAGGAGGTCGGGCGGCAGCGCGAGGGCACGCAGCCGCTCGACCGGCGGGTCTGGCTGCGGGTCAAAGCCGCGGATCGCGCCGGGGCTCAGCACGCGCGGCGGCAGCGGTTGCGGGTTGAGGCCTACGCGTGCCAGCGGGTCGTCGATTAGCTCGCCGAAGAACGGCTCGGGTGGGCGCGGTGGAATCGGCCAGTCGATCGGCGGCCAGGGGCCATCGATGAAGTCGCGCAAACGGCCGATGTCGATCTCGGGCAACTCGACGATGATGCGCGGCCACGGATCGACCTCGTAGATGTCGACCGCCGCATTGCACACCGGCAGGCGCAACGCGACTCCCCCCGCGACGACGCGCTTCAAAAGCGTGCCGTTGACCACGCAACGGCGCCCGATCCAGTGCCGCCACCGCTCGGGGCCCACCTCGAAGGCGATCGGTGGAAGGCGATCCATGTCCGGGCGCACGGCAATGTGGCGGTCGATGCCACCGCGGCGAAGCAACTCACCAATGTCGAGCAATTCCTTGTCTAGCTCGGGGCCCAGTACGACGCGAACCGCCTGCGGTTCCTTGCCGACAGGAATGGAGAGCTTGGCGTTACCCTCCTTGTCGAGCGACTGCTTGTCGAGCAGAGCGCCGCCCTGGCTAAATGCATATGCAACGATGTCTTGCAGTTCATCCGGGCGCTCGGTGATGACCGCCGAGACCTCGATGGAAAGACCCCGTTCGCCGCGCTTCGCTGTGCTCATGCTGCCTCCCTGGTCGCCAATTCAGTTCGCGTTTTGGAACCGTTCCTGTGCAGTTTCTGCAAAAGCACGATTCCAAGAACAGTCAACTTTGTAGGCGCCCGCGCACCGCCCGACAACGTGAAAATCTGACAACGACGGACTCACGGTACTGCGCGCTTGATGGAGAAGCAGCCGGTGCAACGATGGTCTCCACTCGCCCTGTCGGTGACGCAAAGGAGAACCATGCGCAAACAGTTAAGTCACGGAAAAATCTTGACCGTGTTGCGTGACGCGATTGAGGGCGGCGAGGCGATCGACATGCCGGACCGAGCGTTCGCCCTGGTGTCGGAGCTGACCGAGCCGGTCGCTAACTACCTCGGTTACGCCCTGACCTGGTCCATTGGTATTTGCAGTTGCGACGGCGCACCCAGTCCATCGAGTCGAGCTCGACCCGGTTCAGGGAAAGGAGAGGGCAACACACGACGCGCGTCTTACACTGGTCTGCGGTGTATTCCCGTCGAAATGGCCTGGCCTCATCGACGTCACTAAGCGAGGAACCATGAGTGCCCCCCAGAGCCGGACCCACCGAGTCCTCACCAAGGAAGAGCAGGAGCGCCTGAGCCCCGACGAGGTGCTGGCGCTCTTGCGCGATGGCAACGCCCGCTTCGTGAGCGGCGACGTTACCCACCGCGACCACCAGGCGCAGGTGCGGCACGCGGTGCTGGGCCAGTGGCCCAAGGCCGTGGTGTTGTCGTGCCTGGACTCGCGCATTCCCGTAGAAGACGTCTTCGACTGCGGCATCGGGGACCTGTTCGTGGCACGCGTGGCCGGCAACATCGTCAACTCCGACATCCTGGGCAGCATGGAGTTCGCCTGCGCGGCCTCGGGCGCGAAGCTCGTCTTCCTGCTGGGCCACGAGCACTGCGGCGCGGTGAAGGGCGCCATCGACGGCGTGAAGCTGGGCAACCTCACCGCGCTGCTCGACGTCATCGCCCCCGCGGCGGACGAGGTGCCGGGCTTCGACGGCGCGCGCACCAGCAAGAACGAGGCGTTCGTCCACCGCGTCGCCGAGCAGAACGTGCGGCGCATGTTGAAGCGGATTCGCCATGACAGCCCCACGCTGCGCGACCTCGAGGCCCAGGGTCGCATTCGCATCACCGGGGGCATGTACGACATGGGCAGCGGCGAGGTGACACTGCTGGAGTGAGTGCGGTGGGCAGGGTGGGCCCGCTCGCTTCCCCCCAGGCGCTGATCTGATCCGCGACAGTCGCGTCGTGACCATGGCGGTCAGGACGGGCCGGGGACCGACTGTTCCGCGGCATTGATGTCGTAAACAGCTGCCTAGCGTTGGTGCGGGCCTGAGGCCAGGAGGTCAGTTATCTGATCTCTCTGAAGTCGTAAACAAGCGCTCGCTGCGAAAGCCGGCAAAGGCACGCTTCGGCAAAGGCTGTCGCAAGCGGCGGGCCTTGGCGCGGACACAGGTCACAGTTAGACCCACAGCAGTCCTCGACTTCTCCCGAAAGCAGTCACTCTAGGGGGTCCGCAAAGCGGTCGTCCTGCGGGGAGGGGGCCGCGGCCGCCGGAACGGAGGACGCGGATTGTCCCCAAACGGCGCACCGCGGGCATCGGCGGTTCTTCAGCGGATGCCTGCGTCGTCGTCGCTCATCCGCGCACGCGCACTGCCGCCAGCCGTCCGCAGAGTCGGCATTCGTCGCGCGCACCCGGCCGCCATCCGCAACCACGCCGCGATTTCGCCGCGCCGTCGCCAAGCGCTCGCCGCAGCGTCGGATGCTTCCTACTGTGCCTGTCGGCCGCGACCCGCGATCGAACGCGCCGCGGTTCGACCTCCCCACCCGAGCAGAAAGGAAACGCCATGGCCAGCAAGCGCAGCAACCGGAACGGAATTGCCATGCGACACTCCGTCTTCCTCCCCATGTTCATCGCCGCGTCGGCCGCAGCCCTCGTCCTCGCCGCCTGCGGAGGCAGCGCTAGCGACCCCGTTGCTCCCGACGCCGTTGCTCCCAACTCCGTTGCTCTCGGCACCGCCCAGTCGAGCGGCCGGACGCTCGCGATCGCGCCCGGCAACGACGTGATCGCGTACTGGAACCAGATCGCGACCAATACCGTCAACGTCGCACCAGCCGCCAGCGGCACCCCGGAGGAGCGGCGCCCGGTCTACTCGTTCGATCTCGCGACGGTGCAGGTGGCGATGTTCGATGCCGTCAACGCGATCGACGGCTCGTACGCGCGCTTCGCGGCGCAGCCGACGACCGCCACCGCCGGCGCCTCCCTCGAAGCGGCGGCGGCAGCCGCGGCCTATCACACGCTCAAGGGCCTGTTCCCGAATCGCACGGCGCAGTACCAGACCGAATACGACAACTACGTCGGCTCGCTGCCAGATGGCGACGCGAAGACGCGCGGCCTGCAGATCGGCCAAGAGGTCGCCGTGCAGATCGTCGCGCTGCGCGCCGACGACGGCCGCTGGACGCCCGTCACCTACACGCCGACGAGCCTGCCAGGACGTTTCCGCGGCACCAATCCGATCAACACCTTCATGCCCTTCGTGCGTCCGTTCACGCTGCAGAGCACCGCGCAGTTCCGCGCCGACGGCCCGCCGCCGCTCACGAGTTCCGAGTATGCCGCGGACGTCAACGAGACCAAGGCCCTGGGTGCCGCCAATGGCAGCGTGCGCACCGCGGAACAGACCGAGATCGCCCGCTTCCATACCGAACCGCCACCGGTGTTCTGGCCGCGCAACCTGCGCATCTTCGCCACCGCTGACCGTGGTATCGCCGAGAACGCACGCACCATGGCAGTGCTGTGGACCGCGAGCGCGGACGCGACGATCGCCTGTTTCGAATCGAAATACCACTTCGACAGCTGGCGGCCGTTCAGCGCGATCACGCTCGCGGACACCGACGGCAATGCGGCCACCGAGGCCGACCCGTCGTGGACGCCCGTTGTGCCAACGCCCAATCACCCCGAGTACCCGGCGGCACACTCGTGCGTAACCGGCGCGACGGCCGAAGTGCTGCAGCAACTCTTCGGCACGAAGAAACTGGCATTCGACTGGAGCAGCGGCGTCACGGGGACCACCACGCACCACTTCGACTCGACCGATGACATCGGCAAGGAGGTCCAGCTCGCGCGCATTGCCGGCGGCATGCACTTCCGCACGGCCACAGTGCACGGCGAGGTATTGGGCATGAAGGTCGGCAAGTGGATCCTCAAGAACCACTTCCAGCCGGTGGCGCACGGCAACAGCGGCAACTGAGGCCGAAGGAGGCTTCTCCGGGCGCGGCTGCACACAAACCGCAGCCATCGGCGCCCGGCCGCAGCCATGCCACGGCCCGCGGCATTGGTCGGCGGGCCGGCCAGCGATCGGCGCTGCCGCGGCAAACTGGTTGACGGGGCGCTGCACCCGGAACAATCTGGCGCCAATCGCACGCGAGCGGCGCGAGCCGTCCAGACGATGTTTGACCGAAACTCCGCAAGCGCCGATGCCCGTGGGTGGCCGGCGGCCACACGCGCTTGGCTCGCACCGCGCACGCGCGTGTTGCTTCCAGCCGCGCTCGTGACGCTGTTTCTCTCGAGCGAGCTGCTGTTCCAACCCGATCTGTTCGACTTCTGGTCGCCGGCCGACGTGCTCCTCGCCTGGCTCGAGTACCTGGCCGAGCTCGGCAGCATCGCGGCGGCCATGGTGGCGGCCTACTGGTTCGTCGACGCCGCGATCGACCGCCGGCCATCCTTGCGCCGGGGTCGCCTACTTTGGATGACCGCCGCCTTCCACGCTGTCGCCTTCGGGGGCCTATGGGCGATGACGGTGGTCCTCAGCGGCGCAGCGCTGCTGCGGCCGACCGGGATGGCGTTGACGCAGGCCATGCATTGGGCGTTCATCGGCACGTTCCTCGTGATCATGGACACGCTGTGGCAGAAGGCGCGGCGCGCGGACTCGGAGGCAGCGGCGCTCGCCTCCGGCGGCGCCGCGCTGGCGCGCGAAGAGCGCGAACTGCAGTTGCGCTTGCTGCAGGCGCAGATCGAGCCGCATTTTCTGTTCAACACGCTCGCCAACGTCCGCCGCCTCTACCGGCTGCATCCCGACCAGGGCACGCAGATGATGGACAGCCTCAAGCGCTACCTGCGGGCGGCGCTGCCGAGCGTGCGGCGCGCCGATGCGACGCTCGCGGACGAGCTCGCGCTGGTGCGGTCCTATCTCGAGCTGCTGCGCATGCGGATGGCCGAACGCCTCGTCTACACGATTGTTGTCGACGCCGGCCTAGGCGCCACGCCGTTCCCGCCGATGATCGTGGTCACGCTCGTCGAGAACGCGATCAAGCACGGGCTCGAACCGTCGGAACACGGCGGGCGCATCGACGTGCGCGCGCAGCGCCTCGGCGCGATCCTCGAAGTCAGCGTGCGCGACGATGGGGTCGGACTGAACGCGCAGGCGACGCACGGGACGGGCGTCGGTCTGGCCAACGTGCGTCGCCAGCTGACCGGCCGCTACGGCGCCGCGGCGCGCCTGCGCCTGCAGCCCCAGTCGCCGGGGTTCAGCGCCACGATCGAAGTCCCGCTCGCCGCGGATCTCGTTCCCGCAGCGCTCGCCGGGACGTGAACATGCCAACGACCGACTGGGCTACGCCTGCGGCTGCCGAGCACGCCGTGCGAACGAACGCGGTGCGGACGCCTCCGTCGCGCGGGGTGCTCTGGCGGGCCGTGCAGTTCGGGGTCGCGGTCGCCGGCACCATGGCGCTCATCCAAATCAGCAGCGTCTTCGCCACATTTCCGGACATGACGTGGAGCGATCGCTGGCAGATCGCACTCGAAATCTTCTGCGCGAGGTTCGGCAACGTCGCGTTGCAGTTGCTCGTGCTGCACGCCTTTGCGCTGGCCGACTCGGCGCCGCGCGCACTGCTCATCCTGCGCTTCTTCGGCATGGTGCTGCTGGGCACCGCCGGAGCTGCGGCCCCGCTAATGCTCCTCGCCGACGTGCCGTCGATCCGCCTCGGGCTCGTTGAGTCGACGACGACAGGGAGCTGGTCGGCGCTGTTCAATGCGCTGCTGATGGCGACCTTCCTCGTCTACCAGCACGGCGGCCAGGCGAGAAGCGAGGAGGCGTCGCGCCGGCTGCAGCAGCTGCAGCACGAACAGCAGGCCGCGCGGCGGCGCCTGGTCGAGGCGCAACTGCAGGCGCTGCAGGCGCGCGTTGATCCGCAGATGTTCTTTGACATCCTCGAAAGCGTGCAGCGCCTGTACGCGGCCGATGCGCCGCGTGCCGAGGCGCTGCTCGACGAGCTCATCGTGTTCCTGCGCGCCGCCCTGCCGCGGCTGCGCAGCGCCTCCTCGACGCTGGCGCAGGAACTCGAGCTCGCAGCCTCGTACTTCCGGCTCCAGACCCTGCGCGGCGGCGCGCCCGCTGCGGTTCGTATCACCCTGCCCGACGCGCTCGCGGCGCGCGCGTTCCCGGTCGGCGTGATCCTGCCCCTGCTGGCCGAGACGCAGACCGCGGCCATCGACGTGGACGCGCAGCCCGGCTCCGGCACGGACGACATTATGGTGTCGCTGCACACCGGGCACGCGCCCGCCCCGCGGGTGCTCGTACAGGTGCGCGAGACGCTGGCCGCGCTCTACGGCTCGGCGGCCACGCTCGAGTGCCACGACACCACCGCCGACGCGTACATTGAAACCCGCATCACCATCGCTCATGCTGCGACCTGATCCTGCGCAAGATGCCACGACCGCTATCGTCGCGGAAGACGAGCCGATGCTCGCCGACGAGCTGGTGGAGAACCTCGGAGCCCTCTGGCCGCGCCTGAAGATCGTCGCGCGCGCGGCCGACGGCGTCGCCGCCCTGCATGCAGTCGAGGAGCACGCACCAACGATTGCCTTCCTGGACATCCACATGCCTCGGCTCACCGGTCTCGACGTCGCGCGGCAGATCTCGGGGCGGTGCCACGTGGCATTCATCACGGCGTTCGACCAGCACGCGCTCGAGGCCTTCGAGGCCGGCGCGGTCGACTACGTGATCAAACCGATCACCGCCGCGCGCCTCCTGCCGACTGTGCAACGGCTCAAGGCGCGCGTCGCCGAGACGCCGCCCGATCTCGGGCACCTTCTCAACCAGATCGCGCCGCGGATCCACCGGCCGGCCGCCGCGCCCTACCTGCAGTGGATCAGCGCCTCGCGCGGCGCGGCCGTGCGCCTGATCACGGTCGACGAGATCCTGTACTTCCGCGCCGACAGCAAGTACACGGTGGTCGCGACCGCCGACTCCGAGGCGCTGATCAAGAAGACGATCAAGGAGCTCGCCGAGGAGCTCGATCCCACGATGTTCTGGCGGGTGCACCGCTCGAGCATCGTCAACGTGCACGCGATCGACAGCGTCGTGCACGACGACCGCGCCAACATGAACCTGCGCCTCAAGGGGCGCAGCGAAACGCTGCCCGTGGCCGAGCAGTACCACTACCTGTTCCGCCAGATGTAATAGATCCGCCCGAGGAGAGCCGCCATGCCCAGCAAGGACAGCTGCACCCGCACCCTTAACCGGCGCCAGGTCATCGCCCTGCTCGCCGCCTTCGGCGTCAGCCGCGAGGCGCTCGCGCAGGACGCGGCGCGTACCAATGCCCGCAGCTACAAGGTCGTGTTCGAGAACGACCGCGTACGCGTGCTCGAGTATGTGAGCCGCCCCGGCCTGGGCATCTGCGGACGCGGCAGGCATTCGCATCCGCCGCACCTCAACGTGCTGCTGACCGACGCCAAGGCCAAGATCACTACGGCCGACGGCAAGACGTTCATCGGTCAAAGAAAGGCCGGCGAAGTCTTCTGGGAGGATGCGGCCACGCACTCGGTCGAGAACATCGGCGGCAGCAGCGTGCGCGCCTACATGGTCGAACTCAAAGACCGCGACTGGCAGCCGAGCACGGGCTGAGCGCGGACCGCAGCGCGCCGCGCAGCAGGGATCCGATGCGCGTGACGATGGACGGTATTCAGTCTCGATGCCGCCTCCGGCGCCGACAAGTCTTGTCCGCTATGCGGCTAAGTGGCTCGGTTGGCGAACGCTTCCGCTCTTGGCCGAGAGCGCCTCAACGACGAAAGATCCATCCCTCGCTGCGCAGGGCACCGATTGAGAATCGCCGCGAGCAACCGGAGCACTGGTAGCGAACGAATTGATCAGCAATTGGGTAGAACATCACACCGATCACCATCAGAGCGATCACCCAAGACGACAGACTCGGTCCAACTCCGAATCGCTGCAACGAGCCTGCCAACACGACTGCCAGGAACCCGAGGACCACGGCCCCGGCGATCTCCCTTGCCATGCCGTCGAAGAACGGCGTGTGGGCACGCCTCGCCTGCTTTCCGCATGCACGGCAATAGTGCCTAGCGAAGGATCTGCGCCAAGGATTCATGTCCGCTTATAAGCGGGTCTGACGGTAGGCCCGCGCGTCTGTAATTGGCCGCACTGAGACTCAGGACCGACAGGCTATCCCCGTCACCGAGCATCGCCTCCAGTCGTCGCAGTGCAAACACGAGCAACGCGAATTGCGCTGAACTCACTCCGCTGACATCGGAGGAAACCGTGCTACGTGCCCTCATTGCTGCGACGGTCCTGCTGCTCGGCGCTTGCGCACATGTCGGCCAGGACCAGCATTTCTATCGGAGTCCTGGCGCCGTTGAGGCGTACAGACGGCTTGTTGGCCACTCTGAGCGACTGTCCTCCGCCGCACTACTCGAACTCGATGACGGTCTCCTCTAGGATCAGTTTGTCGGCCAATATCTCGTTGCCGGCGAAATCCGCGGCTACGAGCTTTAATGAGACGTCGATGGCGTCGGCCTTCAATGCCTGGAGCGCCTTCGTGATGTTCAACTCGAGGTCGAAGCGCTCCCTGACGCCCGCCTGCGGGGCTGGTCGCGGCACGTCGCCGTGGCCGCCGTGCTCCGCGGCAACCCGGGAGGCTGGCTTCTGGCCGTGAGGATCCGAACTTCCATGACCGAAGAACGCGGCGGCGCCGGCGAACGCCGGGTTGCCGATAGTCTGCGTGCGGACATTGGCGTCTGGCTGGTTGACGAAGGCGCGGATCTCGACTGGCTCGGGTTGCATGTGGTGGCTCTTGAGCACGATCCGGACCGAATCGACGAACCGGCGTACGGGAAAGGGCCACTCGAACTTGATGACTTCCCACACCTTGAAGGGCGGAATCAGGAAGCAGAATCGCCGATAGCGATAGCCGAGCACGTCCGTGGATTCCACGTCGGATCCAGTTTGCCAGGCGATGCTGTACGGCCGTGGGAACGGCTGGAGTTGAAAACTGGCCTCCGCCGCAGGAAGTGGCCCCGGGTGTGTGACCTGCCAGTCTGCCCAGAGCCGGTCCACGTTGGCATGGTGCAGATAGAAGATTGGGTCGTAGCCCGCCGTTGGCACGCTGCCCATGTCTCCACCTGTGCGGCCGTGGACGCTGCCGTGCACGCCGCTGACCTGATTCTGAAAGGACGTGAATGTCGCGGCGGTCATCGCGGCCTGAGCGCCCGTCGCGAGGTCGTCGTAAGCGGTGGTGTCGATATCCGCGCGGCGATCCGTCTGGCCCCCAGCCGGCCGCGGGCCGCTATACAGAGGATTTGCTACCGTCGCACCGACCCGATTCACATACGTCGCTAGGCGGCACGCGGCGGGAACACCGGTTGACGGACCCGAGGACCAGTCCCAGTAGGGAAGCGTAACTTGACAGCCGAGGACGCGGAGGGCGTTCTCGAATGCCATGAGGTAGGCGCGGTGCCACGTAAAAAATCCCGGAGCCCCATGGGAGCAATAGGCCGTTGGCGGTCCGCCGTGAAA
>Ga0316601_100000628_pt1 | contig 15821 bp, 13 predicted proteins | sample OWC_soil_day5_no_FD_207663 | JGI IMG/M metagenome (GOLD analysis project Ga0316601, IMG submission 207663) | Wetland soil microbial communities from Old Woman Creek delta, Ohio, United States - OWC_soil_day5_noCT | ecosystem: Environmental > Terrestrial > Soil > Wetlands | place: USA: Ohio... | reverse complement strand
GGAAAAAGATGACTATCTTGAGGTTTTTCTTCCTGAAATGGCTTATAGCGACACTCCTATAAAAAAATGTATATCGGAAGATCTTGCTGATATTTATCAGGACTTGAAGGATTTTATTTTTGTTTTTCAATTGGGATACAATGAAACAATGCATGATTCATTGGCTATTTGCAAAGAACATTTTGCTTTATATTGGGGACAAAAACTAGTTAATACTTTGAGAGCCTTGCACGATGTGAAGTATAATGCTGATAATAAAGATGAAGATGAAGACGAAATTGATGATGATGAAAAGTTGAACGAAGTATTATGATTGTAAAAAGAACTATAACAAAAGATGATATATCAGAAATGCCGAAAGTAACTTTCGAAGGCAAAATTATAATGATTTGTACTGAAAAAGATGCTGAACGTGCTATTGATTTTTTGAATAAGTATGCTGTGCTGGGAATTGACAGCGAAACAAAGCCGTCTTTTGTTAAGGGGAAATCACATAAAGTCTCTTTGCTGCAGGTTGCTACAGATACTCATTGCTTCCTGTTTCGCTTAAACCTGATAGGAATTCCTAAAGTACTGATTGATTTGCTGGAGAATCCTTCGATTGTAAAAGTTGGACTTTCGTTGAAAGATGATTTTATGGCTTTGCATCGCAGAGTTTCTTTTAAGCAGCAAAATTGTATCGAGTTGCAGGAATTTGTAAAACCATTCGGTATTCAGGATAAAAGTCTGCAAAAAATATATGCTATCCTTTTTGGTCAAAAAATATCTAAATCGCAACGCCTTTCTAATTGGGAGGCCGAAACATTAAGTCCGTCACAGCAATTATATGCTGCTACAGATGCATGGACATGTTTGAAAATTTATACCTTGTTGCAAGAGTTGCATCAAACGGGTGATTATGTAAAAGAGGAAATAGTAGAACCGGTAATTGAAGAAAAAGAAAAATAAATGGCTTACAAAAAAGTTTATCTGAAATCGGGGAAAGAAGAATCGCTGAAGCGTTTCCATCCCTGGATTTTTTCAGGAGCAATTAGTCGCTTCGAGGGAGAACCAGAAGAGGGTGAAATAGTAGATGTGTATACTTCAAAAAAGGAGTTTATTGCTTTAGGACACTTCCAGGTGGGAAGTATCGCAGTAAGAGTTCTTTCTTTTAAACAAGAAGAGGTAAACCATGATTTCTGGGTTAAGAAATTTGAAGTTGCTTACGACTTACGAAAAGGCATAGGTTTGGCTGGTAACCCTACCAATAACACATACAGACTGGTTCATGGTGAAGGTGATAATCTGCCAGGATTAATCATTGATGTTTATGCCAAAACAGCTGTTATGCAAGCTCATTCGGTCGGAATGCACGTTTATCGCATGGAAATAGCGAGTGCTCTTTCTCAGGTAATGGGAGATGCTATTGAGAATATATATTATAAATCGGAAACAACATTGCCTTTCAAAGCTGATTTAGGACAAGAAAATGGCTTTATTAAAGGTGGAAGTTCTGATAATATTGCTCAGGAATACGGATTGAAATTCCAAGTAGACTGGTTGAAAGGACAAAAAACCGGATTCTTTGTTGATCAGCGGGAGAACCGTTCATTACTTGAAAGATATGCAAAAGATCGTTCTGTGCTCAATATGTTTTGCTATACAGGTGGTTTCTCTTTTTATGCAATGCGTGGAGGTGCCAATCTGGTTCATTCAGTAGATAGTTCTGCTAAAGCAATTGATTTGACTAATAAAAATGTGGAACTGAATTTCCCTGGAGATGCCCGTCATACAGCCTATGCTGAAGATGCATTTAAATATCTGGATAGAATGGGAGATCAGTACGATTTGATTATTCTCGATCCACCGGCATTTGCTAAGCATAGAGCAGCACTGCATAATGCTTTGCAAGGATACAAGAAATTAAATGCTAAAGCTTTCGAGAAAATTAAACCGGGCGGCATATTATTTACATTCTCTTGTTCGCAGGTTGTAACAAAAGACAATTTCCGTACAGCGGTATTTACTGCGGCGGCAATGTCAGGCAGAAGTGTGAGGATTTTACATCAGCTTACTCAGCCTGCAGATCATCCTGTAAACATCTATCACCCTGAGGGAGAATACCTAAAAGGGTTAGTATTATATGTAGAATAAGCGTTGATAATATAAAATCTGAAACTTTGATGTAAAATATGTTAATAATTGGAAGATTTTATCTGTTTTGCTATGTTGCATAACATAAATCTTTTATATTTGCATCATGTTTTTCATGGTATTAGATTTAAGGTTAATAAAGATTGGTTGTCGTGAGACAGCCTTTTTTTTTATAAATACATTGGAATAGACTCATCATCCCAAAATTATCCCTATATTTGCTGCATAGTCTAAAATTGGATTCAAAGTGGATAATAAAGTAGAACTTCGGGTATTAAATATTTCCAACAGTCAGTTACAGGCAAATGCTTTCGCCTTAGTTTTGGAAGAAGTAAACGGGCAACGTCAGCTACCTGTTATTATTGGTTCTATCGAAGCACAAGCAATTGCTCTTAAGTTGAAAGGACTTACAACTCCTCGTCCTTTTACTCACGATTTATTTGTAACCTTTGCTGAATATCTTCAAACAAAACTCACACAGGTTTTTATTTATAAGGCGAGAGATGGAATATTCTATTCTTACCTTTATTTTGAGAAGGAAGATGGAGAATCTTTTAAGGTAGATTCAAGAACTTCTGATGCTGTAGCATTGGCTCTTCGTTTTGATACTCCTATTTATACAACAGAAGAAATTCTTAGTGCTGAAGGATATATTCCTGAAGTAGAAGAGGAAACTGATGAATCAGATATGTATGAGACTCTTGAATCATTAAAAGAGGCTCTTTTACAAGCTATTAAAGACGAAGATTATGAATTGGCTTCTGAACTGCGTGATGAGATAAAGCAAAGAGAGCAGGAGGAGAAAAATTCAAATCAATAAAGATTATACCCCTATAATAATGCATGTATTTTATACCCCTGACATTTTAGTCAGAAATGAGCTACCTGATGAAGAAGCTCAACACTGTCTGCGCGTATTACGATTGTCTCAAGGTGATGAGATTATGTTGACTGATGGAAAAGGCTCTTTTTATAAAGCAGAAATTAGTTTGGCAACAGGCAAGAAATGTTTTGTATCTATCATAGAAACAATTCCGCAAGAGAAATTCTGGCCGTGCCACTTGCATATAGCAATGGCTCCTACAAAAAATATGGACCGTAATGAATGGTTTGCAGAGAAAGCTACTGAGATAGGTTTTGATGAACTGACATTCCTTAACTGCCGTTTTTCGGAAAGAAAAGTGATTAAGAACGAACGAATTGAAAAGATTCTTGTTTCTGCCATTAAACAGTCATTGAAAGCAACTCTTCCCGTTTTGAATGAAATGACTGATTTCGATAAGTTTATTTCCCGCGATTTCCCCGGACAAAAGTTTATTGCGCATTGTTACGAAGGTGAGAAACCTTTGTTGAAAGATGCTCTTCGGAAAGGTGAAGATGCAGTAGTGCTGATTGGTCCTGAAGGAGATTTTAGTCCGGAAGAAGTAGAAAAGGCGCTTTCAAAAGGTTTCCAGCCAATTAGTCTTGGAAAATCCCGATTACGTACTGAAACTGCAGCACTTGTGGCATGCCATACTATGAACCTGATGAATCAATAAAATATATATTAGCTATGAATAAAACAAAATTCTTTTTCCGCTTATCTGTGCTGTTACTTTCAGTACTGATACTGGGCTCTTGTTCTAAAGATAAAGAGTATACAAGAGTTATTCCTTCTAATGCCTCACTGGTTATATCGTTTGATATACAGTCGATCATAAAGAAAAGTGGCTTGATGGATAATAAGGAATCTATAATGAAGAACCTGACAGCCTCTTTGAATAATGAAAAGCTGGCAAAGATGGTTCAAAATCCTTCCGAGGCGGGTTTATCTCTTGAAAATAAGGCCTATTTTTTCCTTACACCGGAAGATAAGCCTGCAGTTTTATTTAAAGTATCCGATCAGGATAAACTGGAAGATGCTTTCGAACTGATGCAGAATGAAGGTATATGTGATGCAGTTGAGAGAAATGGCGACTTTTCATCGGCAATACTTCGTGGATATGGAATCTGTGCTTTCGATGAAAGTACTTTGGTTGTATTGGAGACTACCAATGCCCGTTCTTTGCCAGTGAAAGAGATGGTTGAAAAAATGATGCATAATACAGAAGGAGTAAGCATTGCTTCAAATAAGGGCTTTCAAAAGATGATTGAAAAGAAAAGTGATATCGGATTATATGGTTCTTTTGCTTCACTACCTCAGCTTACATCTATGTCCATGAGTATGGGACTTCCCGAAGATGCTGACATGCGCCAAATGATGGTGCTTGCCCAGATTAATTTCGAGAATGGAAAGGTTTCTATGGAAGGCGAATATTATACAGAAAATGAATCTTTAAAAGCATACATTAAGAAACAAGCCGAAATGGGTGGAAAGATTAATCATACTTTCCTTAAACGTATTCCTGCATCCTCACTGGCTTACATTTCCATGAATGTAAAAGGTGATAAGCTGTATGACATGTTAATGAGTGGAGCCGAGTTTAAGAATATGGTCAGAGATTCTCGTCTCACTCCCGGATTCGACCTAAAGAAGAGCGTAAACTCATTAAAAGGTGATGTTGCAATTGCTGTAACAAACGTAAGTGCAAATGGAACTCCTTCTTTGTTGGCGTATGCCGAGGTTACTGATCCTTCGGCTGCAGGAATTGTTTACGCATTTAAAAAAGATTTCGACGAAGTTGGTTTGACTGTTGCTTCTTCCGGAAAGAATGAATATGTAGTAAAGAGTGCCATGCTTCCTTCTCCAATCCGTTTTGGAGTAAGAGGTAATTATTTCTACCTCACTAATGATGATAACCTCTATAAGAATATAGGTAAGGACGTTGCCAATTCGCTTGCAAATGCTAAGTATGAAAATATAAAGAGTGATGCAAAGGGCTACTTTGTACTGGATATGGATAATGTAATGAAACTGCCAATGGTGAGCAGTGCATTTGGACGTTTCGGATCACAGGGAAATATGGTTCAATCTATCCTTGCCGGATTCTCTTATGCCGAAGCTTATAATAAAGACGATCAAAAGAGTGTGGTTAATATCTATTTTAAGAATAAAAACGAAAATGTTCTGAAGCAACTTATTGCAGGATTAAAGAAAGTGCTTGGTTAGAACTGATTTTAAATTGAATTGCATCAATGAATAACATTAACTTACAGCAGACTCTACCTAATGTGTTTGCCGAACGCGAATCGATTGTTTCGGAAGTCTGGAAAAAGAATCTGGAGTTCCGCAAAGGAGATATTTATCTGATAGAAGCGGATTCAGGTACAGGTAAGTCTTCGCTCTGTAGTTATATATATGGCTATCGGAACGATTATCAGGGAACTTTTAATTTTGATAAAGAGAACATCCGGAATCTTTCTGTCTCTAAATGGGTGGATATAAGAAAACACTCCATTAGTATGCTTTTTCAGGAGTTGAGACTTTTTACGGAACTCACTGCACTGGAGAATATTCAGTTAAAGAACAATCTTACCGGGTATAAATCCCAAAAAGAGATTGAGACTTTGTTCGAGGCTATGGGGATAGATGATAAATATAATTCCAAAGTAGGCAAACTATCTTTCGGACAACAACAGCGTGTGGCGTTTATCAGATCTCTTTGCCAGCCTTTCGATTTTATATTCCTCGACGAACCAATCAGTCACCTCGACGAAACTAATGGTCAGATAATGGGTGACCTTTTGATGCAGGAAGTAAAACAGCAGGGAGCGGGCGTTATTGTAACGTCTATTGGTAAACATATTGAGTTGAACTACAATAAAATATTTAAGTTATGAAACTTGTTTGGAAACTTCTTCGTCAGCATATAAGCTTGGGGCAGTTGAGCGGATTTTTCTTTGCCAATCTTTTTGGTATGATGATTGTGGCCTTGAGCGTACAATTTTATAAAGACATAGCGCCCGTATTTACTCAAGGTGATAGTTTTATTAAGAAAGATTTTATAACCGTAACTAAAAAGATAAGCACGCTTGGCTCAATAGCAGGTGCAAACAACTCTTTTGCGCAAGATGATATTGATGAAATTAAATCTCAGTCTTTTACAAAGAGTGTAGGTGCATTTATGCCTTCCCAGTTTTCGGTAACAGCCGGATTTGGTATGCAGGAATCAGACTTTAAACTTGCCACAGAAATGTTTTTCGAGTCAGTACCCAATGAGTACGTTGATGTAAGTCTTGATAAGTGGCATTTCGATAAGAATTCTAACTCAATTCCAATTATTATCCCTCGTAACTACCTCAACCTTTATAACTTTGGTTTTGCACAGGCACGTAGCCTTCCTAAACTTTCCGAAGGATTGATGGGGATGATTAAGGTAGATCTTGTGATTCGTGCTAACGATGGACGAATGGCTAAATATAAAGGGCGAATTGTAGGTTTTTCTAATCGATTAAATACCATTCTTGTTCCGGAAGAGTTTATGAACTGGGCAAACAGTACATTTGCTCCCGGCAAGGAAGTGCAACCATCACGTTTAATTGTGGAAGTGAAGAATCCTGCTGATGAAAAGATTGCTCAATTCTTTCAGAAAAGAGGGTACGAAACAGAAGATAACAAACTGGATGCCGGAAAAACAACTTACTTCCTGAAACTGATTACCGGTATTGTGCTGGCAGTAGGATTGCTTATTAGTGTTCTTTCGTTCTACATTCTGATGCTAAGTATTTACCTGTTATTGCAGAAAAATACTACGAAACTGGAAAACTTGTTGCTGATTGGGTATAGCCCCGGACGAGTGGCTTTGCCATACCAGATACTAACGTTAGGGCTGAACTTCGTCGTTTTAATTTTGGCCATATTATTGGTCGGTTGGGCACGTTCCTATTACATGGGAGTTGTAGCATCGCTCTTCCCTCAAATAGCTGCAGGATCTATTATTCCGGCTGTTGTTATCGGGACAACATTGTTTGTTGTAGTCTCTTCAATGAATATTGTAGCCATCCGCAAAAAGGTTCAATCCATCTGGATGCATAAATCATAGAACAAAAAAATATAAATTTATCTGCCACCTGCTACCAAATTTTAGTAAATCTCCCTATTAACGGGTATTTCAATAGGTGGCAGATAAATTTTTGAAACATTTCATCTGCCACCAATTTCTACTATCTGCTACTACTTCTTTTTATAAGCCTTCAATCAGATTTCCATTATAATCCCAAAACCGGAATCCGATTTTCGCTATTCTCTGAGATTTTTTGTGAATATTACGTCAGAGTTGTAAAACATTTCGGTTTACTCAGAAAAAGTATTAATCTGCTTTTTGCATTCTTGTACAAAATAATTAATTCTTTTGTACAGAAGAAATATTTGTTTTGTACAGCGCTGCAATAATCTTATTCCTAAGGAATAAAATGTCTCTAAAGAGGTATAATGTACTTCACCACCTCTATAATCTTGTATTTTTTTATCTTTTTATAATTATGCGAAGTAGTAAAGACTATTGATGCATAAATAATTAAAACCGATTTATAAATCAAGACTCTGTTGTGTATATTATTTTGTTGTTTTAACTTGTCTTTTAACTACGATATGTATCTGTTTTTATGTAATCGTTTGATTAATGGATGTTTAGTCGCTCGGATTAATATTAGTTAATAATTCAATAGTTGATTCGGAATTTCCATATTATAGAAAACTTTCTATAATACAAAGTGTTTTTATTTATAAATATTTTTTAGTAAATAAAATTTTACCGAGAATGTGCATTAATAACAATTTAATTAAAAGAATGATTAATTATGAAAAACAGATTTTTATTTTTAGTAGGAATTGGAGCTCTGTTAGCTATGAGCTCTTGTTCAAAGGGGGAAGATAATTTGGCTGTAAATAAGAGTGAACCAATAACACTGAAATTGACCTTAAAGGGGGCAGATGTAAATACGCGAGCTACCAGTCCTGTAGTTTCTCTATCAGAAGAAAATAAAGTTAACCGGGTGACAGTAGGATTATTTAAAACAAATCTTGGTGAAGAGGGTAAAACTGATATCATAAAAGAATTTACATTTTCTAACGGTACCCCTACTACTATTAAAATAACTGGATCTATGATACATGGTTCTGCTGATATTGGTAATCGCGATGTGATTGTAGTAGCTAATGCTGATGAAAATACTTTTACGGGTGCTACAACTAAAACTGAGTTTCTATCGAAGCTGATTAATTTGAAACAAAATATGAATAATCTTCCAATGATTGGTAATGACAATGTAACACTGAGTACTGATATTACCGACCCAAGCGAATTAACCATAAAAATAACCCGCATGGTTGCACGTGTTCAATTAACTAGTTTAAGTACTAATTTTGATCCAGCAGGACAATATCCTAATGCAAAATTTAAAGCCGATGGTATTTATTTACAGAAGGCTAATGGAACATCCCAAGCAAATGGTACCGTTTCAAATCCATTAGATGGGTGGACATACGAATATCCAGTTAGTTCAGGAAATTATCCTCTGAGAGATCATTTTAATACTCCGCTTTTAATTTCAAATTCACCTTATACTACAAATCATTATTTCTACACATTTCCAAATGAGTTTCCTTCTACACCAGATCCAACGTATGCTAATGCTACAAGACTTGTAATAGAAGGAGTTTTTGATGCTGATGGTAATTTCGATACAACAAATGATCAGGTGAATCCTTGTTATTATCCAATAGTAGTTAATCGTATTTTGGGTGTATTAACCCCGCAGCAAATTCTTGACGGATATAATACAGGTATCAAGAGAAATACAATATATTCTATTTCTGTTGTAATTAAAAATATAGGTGTTAATAATACAAGTACCATAATAGATCCAGCTTATCTTAGTATTACAGTAGTGCCTCAGGATTGGCAATTAACTATTGATCAGCCTGTTGATTTCTAATTCCTGATTACTAACAAGTAAAAATACTAATTGGAAAGGCAGGTTTCAACAGTTGTTTCCTAATGAGAAATCTGCCTTTTCACATCTTTCTAACCTGATAGAAAACTAATTATGTATACTGTAAAAAGAATTAAAGCGTTTTTGCATTTGGCAAATGTTCGCGCTTTATTAACGGTTTTTACTGTTAGTCTGTTTATTTACGGGTGTACAGACGATACACTGGTTAGTGAAGCATCAATTCCGGACGGAAATATTGATGCTGCTATTTCTTTAAATGTAAAACAACAGTTTTCTGATCTGGTTAGAACCCGCGCTTTCGATGAGTTATCTATTTCCAATCTATATATTCTGGTCTATAATGGCAATGGAAGTTTAATTGGCTATAAATATTTAAGTTCATACACGTCATCAATTCAGATGGATGTTAGAAGTGGAACTAACTGTACTATATATGCAATAGCCAATTTAGGTAGTACTCCTATTTTTAATGCACAGATTGCTAATACGGAATCTGCTTTAAATGCAATGATGTGTGGTCCTGTTACTACCTTAAACGGAGTAATTGCTAATGAACGATTAACGATGAGTGGAAGCATAAAAGGCATTATTTTATTGGGTAAAGGAAATACAAATTATGTAAATCTGGTTGGTACTATAACCATTTCACGACTTGTTGCAAAAAACACTTTTACAGTAACTGCTATTCCCGGCATTAACATAACCGGATACTCCATAAAGAATTTACCGAAGTATGGATACTTGGTTGCACGTCCCAATGCAAACGAATCTTCTGCAGGTGATATAGCGGTGGGAAACGATGCCCGGGTAAGTGATAGATTTGATGTTTCTACTACACTAACTTCTTCTATAAGTAATCTTACTTTTTATATGTTTGAAAATAGGAGAGGTGGACGCTTTGCTGTAAATGGAAGTACAGGTACACTTTCTGATCAAAAAGAAAAAGGTATGTATGCACCTGGTTATGCTACCTATCTTGAAGTTTATGCTACAGGAACTCTTACTTCTACAGATGTAAGAGCAAGATTTATCTCTGCAACCTATCGCATTTATCTAGGTGCAGATAATAGTAAGAATTACAATGTTAAGCGGAATGGCAGCTATAAATATAACGTAAATATTTATGGTGCTACAGATATTGATACACGTGTTACAAAAGTATCTTCACCATCGAATTGCTATATTGTACCTCCTAACAGAACGGTTATATTTCCTGTGTCACGAGCAAATCAGGATGGAATTACTCGTATATCAAATGTTTATAGTGGGTGGACCACTGAATTACTTTGGACAGATAAACCAAATCCACTGTCATCTGGTGGAACTGTGAAATCTGTAACTGCGCAATTTTCAGATGGAACAATAAAAGTGGAGACTGGTAGTACAGAAGGTAATGCTGTAGTCGTTGCCAAGGTGAATGGTGTTATTGTTTGGTCATGGCATATTTGGGTTACTAGTTATGATCCTAATATTGCAAGTAATCAAGTCTCGAATAATAGTTTTATTTTTATGAACCGGAATTTGGGGGCATTTAATAATACTCCTCAGAATATTGGCTCTATGGGACTTCTATATCAATGGGGAAGAAAAGATCCATTCCCTGCTTCTTCAAGTTATTCGGCTGTGCTAGAACCTACAATCTATGGGCCCAATAATCCTGCAATTGTTAAAGTTGTAGCTCCCGATACATGGAGTAAACAAAATCCAACTCTTCCTGTAAATAATATTAATAACACAATTCAGAATCCTTTGAGTTTTTATTTTAAAATATCTGATACCAGTGGGCCTAATGGTTATGATTGGTATACAACAACAGGTGATCATGATAATAATTTGTGGGGTGGTAATGGCTCAAAGTCTGTTTATGATCCATCTCCCGAAGGATGGCGTGTTCCAAAGTCTGGACTTGCTCAATTATCTCCCTGGTATGGATTAAATAATGTCGGATTATCTTTTAATTATGGTTATAACTGGACAGCTGTTGGTTGGTATCCTGCAGTTGGTTATAGATATTATAGAACTGGCGATCTAACTGATATTGGTGTAAGAGGAGCTTATTGGTCATCAAGTGCAGGAAATGTTGGTAATAATAAAGTTGCAACTTTCTTGTTTTACTTTACCAGTATAGGAGTTTTTCCTGATTATAACTATTATAAAGTTGAATTTGAAGCATTTCCAGCATGTGCACTCCCAATCCGTTGCGTAAAAGAATAGTTTTTAAAGAAATAAAAACTAACTAGAAAAAAATGAATAAGGATGGATATAGATATAAACTATTAGTCAAACTCACTAAATGCGGTGATTTTTGGCGTATGGATGCGAGTGATTATCCAAAGTTTATAAATTATATAAAGCATTACTTCTGTGAATGTGAATGCATTTCCAAAGCAATGTCGGACAATATTCTTTATGCAGATTTATCTGAAGATGACTTAATGGTAATAGGTGCTTACTATGGAATTTATTCTCCCGATGTCGATACATTGTTATTGGCTGAAGTTTATCTTGACTATATAAATTTACCTAGAGAGCCCCTATTCACCATTCGTTTATGTATAAAGAACGATTTTGAGAAACTTTACTTCATCTCAACAAAAATGATTTTAAATAGAAAATCAGTGTTTTGATTCACTATAAATTTTGAAACTATATTATTTCTGTTAATAACTATTCTGTAGTCTATTTGTTGCAAGTAATCTACCTTTTTCTATTCCATTAATATTTAATGTGAAAGAGTTTACCTATCAATCATTAAAATTCATGTTTAGAGCTTACGGTATCATTCCATTCACTGACATCAACATTAACACCTGTTTTAGAAGAGTCTATCTTTGTTGTGTCTGAAAAAGTTGTTTCTGACTTTGTTTTGATAGTTCCCTCCATCATTAATTCGTCGGCTGTATTATCTGTGCAGCTTATTATTGAGCATCCAATAAGAATAATGTTAAGTAATAGTAGTTTTTTCATTTTGTTTGGTTTTAGAATTGTCGATTATAAGTTTAGTCTTTAGAATATGTTCAAGTTTTTGTTTAATAGTATTGTGATGTTTCTTCTAACCCATAATTCTAAATAAAAAGAGAAACTAGAGTTTTTTTTTCTTCCATCATTTTTAAAGTCATTTTTATCTTTAAGTGTTTATACAAAAATAGGAAACAAAATAAGAATCGTCAAAAATGCTGTTAGACAGTTTTTGAAAGCTCTGATGCGCGTTTAAATGATTGATATTTAAGTATCTGTAAGGCTTCTTTATAATAATTTGAGACTCAAATATTGGACAGTTTACTTTTTGATCCTCATTTAAAGAGGGTATTTTAAAATATGTTTATCCAAATTGTGGGTAAGGAAAGATAAATAGAAGTGAAAAGAATAGGTTTTGTGAAGACTCTGATAAATAGATTTTAGAGTTATGTTCTCTGAAAATTTGGGCTTGTTTGTTTCGAAGACATTGTTATAAAAAGGTGGCGAGTTTTCTTAAAAAAAGTGAAATTATAAGTTTGTGGAGAAACTGATAAATGGTGAGGCCCTGGTTTGTCTCTGGAGCAAAGGTGGTATATTTAAAGGAATACATTCAACCTGATGGTAGTCATCGGACTCGTATATTCACAATGCGGCCAGATGTACAAAAAGAAATTATTGATAGACTGAAGTTTTGGTTAAGGTAAATATCGTTTGCAATATATGTATATCCCAATAAGTAATTATAATAATTCTTATTGGGATATTTTTGTATACTTTAATTAAAGTCAAAAAAAGAAGTATAAAAATCAAAAATGTAAACTAAACTAATTTATTAATGTTCAATTTTGTGTCTATTATATTATGGCATATATTCCTTAAAAATATCTTTAGGATGTTTGTTGTAAGTAAACTGTTAACCAATACATTACATTATGATATGTCTCTTTCATAAAGTAATGTTGCTTAAATTTGAATACACTAATGAAAAAAGAAAAATTATTGGGCATTATTTTGTTATTATTTGTTTGTATACTATTGCAAATCAATGCACAAAGTCTAAAACGTTCTGCTTCTGCAAATCAGTTAGTATCAAAAGATACTTTGTTTTATGCTGATTTTAAATCTAAACCAGATGCCTTTACTACAGGTGACATTTTCTCAGCTTCTACTTCTAATGCCAACAAGGAAAAGAGTATTAATTCTGTTGTATTTGGGGCTGGTCCTAATGGACAACGCATTAATTTAAATGCTTCACAATCTGCAAATCAATTTGGCAGTGCATCAACAACCTACGTATCTGCTTCTGCTTCTGATGATGGAGCAAATGCCGGGGCATTCAGTTTTTTAAATCTGGTACAGGTGCCGGTGGAGGGTATATAATCTTGCCAGAAGTTCAGGGACCGGCTGATATTACAATCTGGAGTTGTGGAGCTAATACAAATACAACACAGAAGTATATTGTTTCTTTTAGTACAGATGGAGGTAGTACATGGGATTCTCAGGATACCTGCATGATTACTACTAATAAACTTATCTATAAGAATATATATTCATATTCCGGTTCTGGTAATTTGAAAGTGAAAATTACTAGTGCTACAGCAAGCAGTTCTAATTGCAATTTATACATTTATGATGTTTTGATAACAAAACGTCCTTTAATATCTAGAATATCGGGTGCGGAAACAGAAAATCAAACCATAACCCCAAGTCAGCCTCTTTTAAATATTGTTTATTCATGGGGAAGCATTGCAACTTCTGCAACTGTTTCGTGGACCGGAACCGCTAATTCTACCACTCCTCCAAGTGGGGTTACATTTTTGGCTGATAATGCAACAAAGACTTTAACCATATCTGGTACACCTACTCAGGTTGGAACATACGGACTTAGTATCTTTTCTACCGATGGAACTATAGCATCAGATACATTGACTGCTAAGATAAATGTTGTATCTAATCCTATTCCTGTAATAAACTTAACTTCAGAATCAACAACTCAGCAGCAAACATTAATAACCGGAAGTTCAATAAATAATGTTATTTATAAATGGGATGGTTCTGCAACTACAGCAAATGTCAATTGGACTGGAACTTCAAGTTCCACCACACCTCCCGATGGTATTTCTGCAGTGAAAGATAATTCTCTTTCAACCTTAACTATTTCCGGCACTCCTACAACCGCCGGAGAATATAACTGGAGCGTAACTTCTACAGATGGAAGTCAGATAACTTCACCGCTAATTGGGTCATTAGTAGTAATGGCGCCTCCATCTCTTTCTTTGACTTCTTCAGATAAGACACTTTCTCAAACAGTAACTTTCAGTCAACCTATAGAAAATATAGTATATAAGTGGGGTGGTTCTGCTACTACTGCAGCTGTTACCTGGAGTGGAACGAGCAATGCAGGAGTAGCTCCTGCAGGGGTTAAAGTAACATTGGATAATTCGGCTCAGACGCTGACAATATCGGGATCTCCTATGAACATGGGGAATTATAGCTTCAATGTAACTTCAACTTATGGAACTGTAGCATCAAATACTATGACTGGCAGTATTGTAGTTAATTCTGTTTCAAATATGCTTTCGGCATTTCCGGGTGCTGTTGGTTTCGGAGCTCATGCAACCGGAGGACGGGGAGGAACTGTTTATCATGTTACAAATCTAAATGATAGCGGTGAAGGATCTCTTCGAGATGCAGTAAGTGCCTCTAACCGGATTGTTGTATTTGATGTAAGTGGATATATTAATTTGAAAACGGCTATTTCTGCAAAAAGTAACCTTACGATTGCTGGTCAAACAGCTCCGGGTGAGGGTATAGGAATTAGAGGAGGAGAACTTTCTTTTGCAAAATCTTCTAATATAATATGTCGCCATATACGTGTTCGTCCAGGTAGTGAAACAGCAAGCGACGAAGACGATGCTTTAAGTCTTTATCTAGCAAATAATACTATTTTTGACCACTGTTCTTTTGAATATGCTCCATGGAATAATATAGATGGAGTAAGTGATAATACAGCTGTAATGCCAGTGACAAATATTACTTTCCAGAATTGTATTATAGCCAATCCTACAGGTCAGCAGTTTGGTGCTCATTGTGAATCTGTAAGTAGTCAGTGGACTCTTTATAAAAACATATTTGCCAACTCTCACAATCGTAACTCTTTGTCTAAGATTAATGATATTTATGCAAACAATGTTCTTTATAATTGTTCTGCAGGATACACCACTCACTCGGGAACTTCATTTAAGCATGATATTGTAGGCAATTATTTTGTTTTTGGACCAGCGTCAACTGGTACAGATAATAGCTGGTTCCAGATTGATAAAAACCAAAGTATATATTGTTCCGGCAATATGAAGGATAAAAATCTAGATGGTATTTTGAATGGGGAATCAACTACTCCTTATTGGTACCAAGGAGAAGGGACTGTATTAACTTTACCTTGGACTGATGTTACAAATTCTATACCGCTTTATAGTGCTGCAACTGCATTTCGAATTAATGCATCTATGGCTGGCACTCTTCCTTATGATCAGACTGATTCTTTGATAATTAATCAGGTAAGAACTATTGGACAAGGTGCAACTGGATGGACTCAAGGTACAGCCGGTCCAAGTTCTGCTTTATACACAAGTCAGACTCAAAGTGGGCTAGAAAATAATGGTTATGGTATAATCAGAAGTGGAAACAAAGAGCAAGATACAGATAATGATGGCATGCCGGATTATTGGGAAAAAGCAAACGGATTAAATATAAATGCTGATGATGCAATGCAGTTGGCTTCTGACGGATATACTTTAATAGAACATTATATTAACTGGTTGGCCGAATTGCATACTGTAGCTAATTGCAATTCTTCA
>Ga0316601_100000627_pt1 | contig 15822 bp, 8 predicted proteins | sample OWC_soil_day5_no_FD_207663 | JGI IMG/M metagenome (GOLD analysis project Ga0316601, IMG submission 207663) | Wetland soil microbial communities from Old Woman Creek delta, Ohio, United States - OWC_soil_day5_noCT | ecosystem: Environmental > Terrestrial > Soil > Wetlands | place: USA: Ohio... | reverse complement strand
ATACTGCAAGCTGTACTGTAACGGTAGTACAACCAGTAACCGGAATAAGCTTGGATAAAACTGAAGTCAGCATGAAGGTAGGAGAGGAAACAAATCTTATTTCCACAATAATTCCATCAAATGCAGATAATAAAAATGTACTTTGGATAAGTAGTAACCCTTTAGTAGCTAAGATTGATAGCAGTGGAAAAGTATCAGCAGCAGGAAAAGGAAACGCAACTATCACAGTAACTGCAATAGATGGTGGATATACTGCAAGCTGTACTGTAACTGTAACCATAGAAACAGTGCGTTACGGTGGAGCAAGCAGATTTGATACATCAGTACAAGTTAGTAAAGCTGGATGGCAAACTTCAGAAAATGTAGTGCTTGTAAATGCTTATGGCTTTGCAGATGCATTAACAGGGGTACCTTTTGCATATATAAAGGATGCACCAATTTTATTGACAGAAGCTAATTCAGTACCTAAGGCTACCAGTGATGAAATAAGTAGATTGGGAGCAAAAAATATCTATATTTTAGGTGGAACCGGTGTTATTTCTCAAAATATAGAAGACCAGCTTAGAAGTAAACAATTCAACGTAGTTAGGTTAGCAGGTACCAATAGGTTTGACACTGCAGTACAAATAGGCAATGAGGTTGTAAAAAATAGCTCTTCAAAAACCGCTATTATTACTACCGCATACAACTACCCAGATGCACTTTCTATTAGCTCTTATGCAGCAATTGAACAATATCCTATTTTATATACGGAAACTAATATTCTTAGTGAAAAAACCAAGGAATTTATTAAAAATAATGGTATTACAAAAGTAATAATCCCTGGTGGACAAGGAGCGGTGTCAGAAGCTGTAGCTACTGAACTAAGAAATAGTGGTATAACTGTAGAAAGAACCTCAGGTCAAAATAGGTACGAAACAGCGGTGAATATTGTGAATAAGTATAAAAGCAGTTTCAAGAAAGACGTTATTTTGGCTACAGGTATGAGTTTTCCAGATGCACTGGCAGGAGGAGTTCTTGCAGCGAAGAAACAAATCCCGATTTTGCTAGTGGATAATGGTTATGTAAGCGATGGAGTTAAGAACTATATAAAAGCAAATGGAGATATAAATATGTACATTCTTGGAGGGACAGGAGTAGTACCAGATAGTATAATAGATTCAATTAAAAATTAATAAGGAAATTTATAAAAAAACTAAATCCACAAGCTGTTTTTAAATAAAAGCTTGTGGATTTTTTCGCTATTGTTTCTTTTTAAAACATTACAAGACTGTAGCGAAAGAAATTAGAATAAGATAAAAGAATTGAATTGATTAAATGTGGTATTTTGTTAATATTTACAATATGGCCATTATGATAAATGTGTTAGTATTTAAAAGTTGTTCTAATTGCATTGAATTATAATAGCTAATAAAATATAATACAATAGATGTTTCTACTAGAGGGTGGTTTTCAGTAGAAACAACTATTTTATATTTTACAATAATACAATGGGGGGGAATTAAATTTGAAAAAGAAACTTTTAAAAACATTATCCTATTTTTTAGTATGTCTCTTGTTATTAAATAGTTCTTTAACTATAAATGCTAGCGCAGAGACAATTTTCGGTAAGTTAAATTCAAAAAAAATTTTTACTAAAAACAATTTAAAGTCTAAAGCGTTATTGCAACAAAATGTTGAGGCTGTGAATAGTACCATCGAATTAGGAGGCAAAATAACCGACAGCCTTTATGATGCCTCAAGGAACAAAGCATATGCTGTTGATAAAGAAAAAAAACAGTTATACGTAATTGATTTAATAAATATGATACTTGAAAAGACAGTAACACTTACTTATGAACCAGCAGGGTTATGCTTAAGTGAGGACGGAGCTAAAATCTTTATTGTTAACAATGACGTTAATTATCTTATTACAGAGATTAATTTAGATACATATACTGTCACAAGAAATCTAAACTATAGTACTAAACTTGATGTTAGTGCTTACTACGGTCATAGACATGTACTTAGTAAACAGGGAAAATTATATGTTGTTGATGGAGCAACTGATCCAAAGCTATATTTATTTGATGCAAATACATTTCAAAACGTTGTTTATGCACCAGAAATTACTTCTGTTGGCGGATTAATCATATCATCAGATAATAAAAATTTATACACTTGGTATCATAGTGGCTGGGATGGTATGCCTGGAGTACCTTATACCATAAGTAGTGGTATTACAAAATATTCAATAGGAAATAACAGTTTTCAACAAGTAGATAAATTTTTGGACCATACAATGGAATATATAAGTCAACCTTATAGTAGTCCAATGTTCTTGTTGGAAAGTAAAGGTATGTTATTATGTAAGGATCGTGCTTTTAATACCAATAGTTTAAGTCAAACATTAGTTAAATATCCTGATTATGTTAATTCTGTAGATGCTGATTCAAAATATGCAGCGGGCTATACCTTTGTTTTTGATATTAGTAACGGAAAGGTTGTAAGGACACTTCCTAATGGTTCCAAGTCATTATTCTTTGATAAAAACGGTCTTTTATTCTTCTTAACTGGTACAAAAATATCTTACATAGATACTAAAATACCTTTAGAAAATTTAAATCTAAAGGGCAATTATCCATATGAGGGACAAACGGACGTAGCTGTTAATCAAACCTTAGTTTTTGAGTTTGATGCTATTTTAGGGTATGAATATCAAGGTGAAAGGTATCCACATCAAGGTCAAATAAAATTTAAATGTGATAATGAAGATGTTCAAGTTGTTCAAGCTATTGCTAGTTGTAAAGACAATAAGTTGATTATTGATCCCAGTGCATTTTTTAATTTTAAATACAATTCAAATTATAATATAACTATAGAGGCTGGAGCTGTTTGGGAAGAGGCTACTGGCAGAGTAAATAAAGATATTTCTTTAAGCTTTAAAACTGGCCAAGAATTTACAAGGTTGGCAGGAGTAAATAGATATCAGACCTCAGTAGAGATATCTAAAAAAGGCTGGAAGAGTGCTGAAACTGTAGTATTAGCTACAGGAGATAATTTTCCAGATGCATTAAGCGCAGCGCCCCTTGCTAAAAAATATGGTGCTCCTATTTTATTAACAAACTCTAAAACATTAAATGTTGAAGTTGTTAATGAAATTAAAAGATTAGGTACTAAAAACGTATATATTATTGGTGGTGTAGGTGCAGTATCCCAAAGTGCAGAAGATACTTTAGTTTCTATGGGAATTCGATGTAGAAGACTTTGCGGAAAAGACAGGTATGATACTTCTGTTTCTATTGCAAAAGAATTAGGTCCAAAAGAGGACATTATTATTGCTACAGGAAATAACTTTCCTGATGCACTATCAATAGCCCCTTTTGCTGCAGCCTATGAAGTGCCTATATTACTAGTTAATGATAGTATTATGCCAAGCAGTATACAAGGCTATATTCAAGAGAATAATATAAAAACCTCTGTTATTGTTGGAGGAACGGGCATAATTTCAAGTGGTTTAGAACGTTTATTACCTAACCCGGTTCGTTTAGCAGGTAAAAATCGATACGATACAAACTTTGAAATCATTAAAGCCTTAGGTGCAGATCCATCATATGCATATTTTGCTACTGGGGTAAATTTCCCAGATGCTTTAGCAGGAGCACCAATTGCAGCTAATTATTATTCTCCTATAATTTTAGTAGATAAGGGAATGGATCCAGAGATATTACAAACATGGAAAATAAATAAAGATGATATGAAAATGAAATGTATCTTAGGAGGAACAGGAGCTGTTCCCCAGGACATAATAAACCAAATATTTTATTAAACATTGAGTTAATGAACAAAATCCACAAGCTATTTTAAATAAAAGCTTGTGGATTTATACTTTTGCCCTATTCTTAAAAAATAAAATAATACACTCCTTTAGAGTATTTATTATACTACTGCACGATTTTCGTAGGTAGTATCTGAAGAAACTTCGACTTTTTCTGTTTCATATTCCTTGCATAATAATGCTCTAATGTAACCTCGGTCTTTAGTGGTTGATTCTATATAAAATCCTCTTCCATAATAAAACTTAACGAGAGAAAACATTCTAGAGGCAGTATGAAGATATAATTTGGTAATACCTAATTCCTTCATTGAGTTATCAACTGCATTCATTAGTATTTTGCCAACACCGTTATTTTGATATAGGGCTGAAACCCCAAATCTTCCTAAATAACCAGTATTATCACCTTTAATTTCAATTCTTACACTACCAATAATTTTACCATCAATTAGAGCTACAAAAACCTCTTTAGTTTCCATATCTCTTTTTACATCCTCATAGGTTTCCTCAAGAGGAGGAACCAGTTCAGTAATTCCTGCGTTTTCTGTGTACATTTTAAAAGCTTCCTTTGCTAGTAAACGTATTTCTTCTACATCCTCAGCAATAGCTTTTCTAACCACAAAGCCCATTTTTTCCATCGATCTACCCCCAATACTAAAATAATTCTGTGGATAATTATACAAAGTATTTAATTAAAATACAATAGAAATTTAGTTTAATATGAAATTTTGTGTAAAAAAATAAAAAATATTGTATGTTTATACAAGTTTTTTATGGCGCCATTGCAATAAGCTTAAGTCCAGTGGTTTCTTCCAAGCCAAACATAACATTCATGTTTTGTACAGCTTGACCTGCAGCTCCTTTTATTAAGTTATCTATGGCAGATAATACAACTACTCTTTTAGTACGAGTATCTACTTTAATTCCAATATGACATAAATTAGAGCCTCTTACCCATCTAGTTTCAGGTAGTCCATTAATTATTTTCACAAAAAAATTATCCTTATAAAAATCTCTATACAATTCTAAAAGCTCTTCTGTAGTCACAGCTTTTTTTAAAGAACCATAGCAGGTTGATAAAATTCCACGGTTCATTGGTACTAAATGTGGTGTGAAAGATATTACTAAATTTTCATCAGCAGCCTTGCTTAACTCTTGTTCTATCTCTGGAGTGTGTCTATGACCAGCAACTCCATAAGCCTTTATTGATTCATTACATTCTGTAAAAAGAGAACGAATGCTTGCTGATCTGCCGGCACCAGATACTCCAGACTTAGCATCAACTATGATGGAATTTACATCTATTAATTTGTTTTTTAATAGTGGAGTAAGAGCCAGTATTGTTGCTGTAGGATAGCAGCCAGGGTTAGCTAGTAAACTGCAGTGTTTTATAGCCTCTCTATTCAATTCAGTAAGTCCATAAACAGCATTCTCTAAAAGGTGTTCACCTTCATGGTTAACTCCATACCAAGCTTCATATACTTCCTTAGAATTCAATCTGAAATCTGCACCTAAATCTATTACTTTTACACCCAGTGCTAAGGCTTTTTCAGTTATTTCAAAAGCCTTTCCATGAGGAAGTGCAATAAAAAGTACGTCAATATTTGATAATTTGCTTATAGCTGTTTCCATATCCACACAGATATCTTCTATAAAGCTATAAAAGTTATTGTAAACTTCGTTATAGGGAACGCCTGCATAATTATGTGAATTGTAAAATTCTACCTCAGCCATTGGATGATTATATAAAAACCATGCCAATTGTTCTCCGGCATAGCCAGTGGCTCCCATTATACCAGCCTTAATCATAGCATGTCACCTCTATTGTTCTAAATTTTTCAACAAAGATTATTATGCAACAAAAGTCGAAAAAAATCAATAAAATATTGAATAACTATTCAGAAGGAGGTATAATTATTCATGGTAAAAAAACTGGGTGGAGGGCTAAGATGAATAAGGAAAACAATTACTTGAATATTGAAGATTTTTTGCAGATTAATAAGTATAAAGGAAAAACCTTTGTTATAAAATATGGTGGAAGCATAATGGACAATGAAATAGCTCAAGAAGCCTTTGTTGAAGATTTGTTATTGATGACAAGCATTGGCATAAAAGTAGTTATTGTACATGGTGGTGGCCCAGAGATAAATAAATGGCTTAAAAGAACCGGCGTTGAAAATAAGTTTATAAAAGGATTAAGAGTAACAGACAGCGCTACTATGGAAATTGTAGAGATGGTACTTTCAGGAAATGTGAATAAAAGGCTTTCTTCAAGCTTAAGTAGAAAAGGATTAAATGCCATAGGAATAAGCGGCAAGGATAGTAATTTAATTCAGGCTAAAAAGAAGTTTCTTATTGAAGAAAATAATAAGGTTGATATAGGTTTCGTTGGAGAAGTTATAAATATAAATACAGAATTATTATTGAACCTGGTTGATAATAACTGCATTCCAGTTATATCTCCTATAGGCTGTGATAAGGATGGGAACAGTTATAATATAAATGCTGATTACGCAGCAGCCTATATAAGTGGTGCGCTAAAAGCAGAAAAATTATTCTTTATGACGGATATAGAAGGGGTATATACAGATATATCAGATTCTTCAACGTTATTATCCTCAATCACTAAAGAGGAGATTAAAGAATTTATAGCTGAGGGAATAATTAACGGCGGCATGATTCCAAAGCTAGAATGTTGTATTACTGCCATAGATAAGGGTTCGAAAAATGTTCACTTAGTGGATGGAAGAAAAAAACACAGCTTATTACTAAATACAATTAAAAATTGTGGTACTAAAATTATAATTGAGAGAGAGGTAAGCAAATGTCAAAAGATAGTATAATGAACACTTATGGAAGATTTGATGTTACTTTTGAAAAGGGACTTGGATGCAAGCTTTACGATATAAATGGCAAGGAATATGTAGATTTTGTTTCAGGAGTTGCAGTAAATTGCTTAGGACACAGCCATCCTGTAATAATAGATGCTATAACTAAGCAAAGCAGAGAGCTTATTCACATATCAAACTACTATTGGAACACTAAGCATACTCTTCTTGCAGAAAAGTTAATTAATAACTGTGACCACAGCAAGGTGTTTTTCTGCAATAGTGGTACTGAGGCCACTGAGGGTGCATTAAAGGTTGCAAGAAAACATGGAAAGCTTAAGGGAAATGAAAATAAAAATATAGTGTTGTACATGGATAACTCTTTTCATGGCAGAACTATGGGAGCGCTTTCTATTACTGGTCAGGAGAAATACCAAAAGGATTTTCGTCCTTTAATCGGTGGAGTAAGAAAAGTAAATTTTAATGACATAGAAGATTTAAAAAAGAATTTTGATGAAAATGTATGCGGAGTAATTATTGAACCAATTCAAGGTGAAGGTGGAATTAACTCAGCTGACCTTGAATTTTTACAGGAAGCAAGAAATTTGTGCGATAAGTATGATGCACTATTAATATTTGATGAAATACAATGCGGCATAGGCAGACTAGGAAGTTTATTTGCCTACAAGAAATTTTCTGTTATACCAGATGTAATTTGCATAGCAAAGGCTCTAGGAGGCGGCTTCCCAATTGGTGCTTTTATTACTAATGAGAAGGCATCAGCAGCATTAAAGCCTGGTGATCACGGAAGTACCTATGGTGGAAATCCACTTGGCTGTGCTGTTGGAGCAGCAGTTATTGATGAACTAACAGAGGGTGGAGTTATAGATAAAATAGAAGAAAAAAGTGTGTATTTAAAGGGAAAGCTTATTGAGCTTAAAGATAAGTATGGAATCATAGATGAAGTAAGAGGTATGGGACTATTAATTGGCATAAGTCTTAAAACTGATGCAAAGGAATTTAGTAATTTATGCTTTAATAAAGGCCTTCTTGTGGTAACTGCTGGGGAGAATGTAGTGAGATTGCTTCCTCCATTAAATGTTTCAAAGGAAGAGCTGGATGAGGCATTAGCGTTACTTCAAGCAGTGATGGTTGAACTTGCAGGATAAAATAATTTTGGAAGTACTTAGTGAAGTAAGACAACATTGCTAGCAGCATATGATTTTGTAGGTGGTGGTAATTTGGATATTAGAGAAGTAATAGAAAACAATATTCATACTATAAAAGAATTAAGAAGAAAATTAAGTGATAATGCGGAATTATCTTTTAAGGAGTATAACACTCAGGGTATTATTCTTGATTTTTTTAAAGCTTTAAATATAGATACAAAGGTTATAGCAAGTACCGGAGTTGCTGCCGCCTTAAATTCCGGAACAGAGTGTATTGCTGTAAGAGCTGATATGGATGCTCTGCCTGTAAAGGGGGTTACTCATGCCTGTGGACATGATTATCATATGGCTGTTGTTTTGGGTACTGCTTTAGTACTTAAAGCAATAGGTTTTGATAAGCCGGTAAAGTTTATTTTTCAACCTGGTGAAGAAGCAGAGGGTGGTGCTCTTCCAATGATAAAAGAAGGTGTCCTTGAAAACCCAAAGGTTAAATATATGATTGGATTCCATGTATGGCCTAATGTTAAAGTAGGAACTATAGAAGTGGCAAGTGATGCTTCTATGGCTTCTGTAGATGATTTTCATATAAACTTTATAGGGAAAGGCGGTCATGCAGCTACCCCCCACCTTTGCAAAAATCCAATGTACCCAGCTATGGAGTTTATTCAAAGCATGACTATGCAATCTAGGGTGGAGAATGACACTTTGAACCCACATATAATAACTTTTTCTTCTATACAATGTGGAACGGCTCCCAATGTAATAGCAGAGGAATGCAAAGTGTTAGGTACAGTAAGAACCTTTAATAGTGACCTTAGAAAGAAGCTGTATGAAGATATATTAAAGAATTCAGCTTTATGTGCAGAAAAATATGGCTGTAGGGTAGAGGTGAACTATGATTTTCAATATCCTCCTCTAATAAGCAATGAAGCTCTCACTAATAAATTTATTAATATTACTAAAGAGTTAATTGGAGAGGATAAAGTTTTGCCTCTTGATAAAACCTTTGCTGCAGAGGATTTTGCATACTTTGCAGAGGCTGTTCCAGCAGTACATTTTAGGCTTGGTATAGCAGATGGCTATAAGGGAATTCATCCACTTCATTCTCCAAACTTTGATGCTTCAGAGGAAGCGATTTTAAACGGTATTTATATAATTACAAATTTTATACTAGCAGAGCCAGAGGGACGTTTCCATTGGCACCAAAAGTAGTAGCAAAGGAAGGCTTCATTTGCAACCAAATCTTCTTATCTAAAGGTAAGAAGATTTTTTATTACCATTTTCCTAACTTTTAAATTAAATCTCTGACAAACATCGAAATACTATTATTGCGCCATATGTAATAATTTGGTATAATTGTTATTACGCATGTTTAATTGAATTATTATACAATAACTTGCGATATAAAGTATGTGGGGGAGAATTGAATTGAGAGGTTTTAAAAGCTTAAAGAAAGTCATATCACTAATGCTAATTTTAATTTTGGTACTAACCTTGAGTCAATATAATGTATTTGCAAATCAGGAAAGCTACAAGGGAAATACTGATTTCACATCAAAAAGAATTGATAGTGTGATGAAGCTAACTTCAAATGGATATGACGGTATTTTGAAGAAGGATAGGGCGAAAGAGAATTCAGAGATAGAAGCTAACAGTAATACAAAATGGGATAAGATCACTTATAAAGGGTTTAAAGTTAAATTTAACGGTGAAGATATAATAGATAAAAATAATACAACTTTAAGCTATAAATGGTCTATTAGTATAAAGCCCCAGGGTAGCCAAGCTGAAATTATAATGAAGGATACATTAACACCATATTTTATACCAGATATTATAGGAGAGTATAAGGTTATATTAACTATTAATAACGGAAATATTAATAGTGAGGAGAGAACTTATAATATTAAGGTAAAGGACATGAGTAATACTGTTGATGATGTTGATTTATCTTTTATGGACACAGTAGTAGTAGAGGATATTGGAAATTATACAGTTAATAGGCCAGTTCCTTTGTCAGACGGTTGGATAATTTCAGCGGATGATACAAATAAAATTAAAGTATTAAATGTTTTTACTGGTGAGATAGGTAAAGAATATCAACTTACAGCAAAGGCAAACTCCTTGGATTTTGATTTTGAGAAACAAATTATATTTGCATCACTCAGTGGAGTAAATAAAATTGTTAAAATTGATATAAATAAAGATTCAATTAGCTATATAGATACTCCATATAATTATGTAGACATAGTAAATGGTGAAAATAATTGTGTTTTTGCAATTACTCGTACCTCGGGAGTTGGCTATATTAGTACCATAGACATTGAACAAAAATGTGTAATGGGATCTTTACAAGAAGATATATTGGGTGCATGGCAGCTGGCCTATGATAAAAATAAAAATAATTTATTTGCCTGTGAGGATTTTTATAGCTCAGGTGAACTTTATAGATTTTCCTTCGATGAAAATACAAAAGCTTTAGCTTTTAAACAGAAAGTGGATGGAAATTCATATTATACTGATTTAGCTATTTCATCTGATGGAAAACATATTGCTTATCCAATTTATAATGGAAAGAAAGGTTATTATATATATGATTATGATACCTCAGATTTAACAAAAACATTTGGAGGATGGGATTGTGAGAGTGGTGCAGGAACAGTTGCTTTTTCTCCTGATAATAACTACATTGCAGCATCAAATGGTCTTAAGCTTCAAATATTTAATGCACAAAATCATTATTGTATTAAAAGTATTGATTTGGTTGGCTGCAGTAATTTAGATAGAGTAAGATTTTCAAGGGGTGGGAGAATTATATATAATTTTTCTACAGACCCCTATAAAAAACGTATAAGTTGCTTTAAAAATACTGTTGAACCACAATTGCAGGATTTATCAAAACAACCAATTGTGATAACAGAAGGGGATTTAAATATATACAAAGGCTTTAAAGTTGGTTTTAATGAAAGTGATAGTAGTGGTGCAGATTTAAATTATAGGTGGACTATTATTTCTAAACCGCAGGGAAGTCTAGCTGAGATAGTGAATGGAACTACTGCAGCACCATATTTTATACCAGATGCTATAGGGGAGTTTAAAGTATCATTAGCTGTTAATGATGGCACAAAGGATATTAATGTGAAATATTTCACTGTTAAGGTTAAGGATATAAACAGCATTATTGATGATTTTGACGAAGCTTCCATAACAGGAACAATAAATTATAAAATTGATGAAGAGGTTATCGCAAAACCTAGAGTATTATCTGATGGTTGGATAATCACTGCAGATAGCAACAATAAAATTAAAATAGTGAATGTAATCACTGGTGCTGTAGGTAAGGAGTATCAGGTTACAGCCAAGCCAAATTGTATAGATTTTGCCTTGGATAAAAATTTAATAATGGCATCACTTGATGGTGCTAATAAAATTGCTGTAATTGATGTGGCTAAAGATGAGATTTCTTATATAGATACTCCATATATAAATGATAAAATTGTTTATGGTAAAGACAATTACTGCTTTGCCATGTCAGAATGTTATATTAGCAATATAGATATAGGAACAAAGCAAATAGTAAATTATCCACTTTCACATAGGCATTATAGTGGAACTATTGTGTATGATAAATATAGCAATAGTATATTAGTTAACGAACTTTCAATTCAGCATTGTGAGCTTACTAGGTATTTCTTTGATGACGTCACAAGAGATTATATAGGTAACCAAATAGTTAGTAAAGATGTAAATGGATTAGATTTGGCCATTTCCTCTGATGGAAAACACCTTGCTTACTGTTGTGAGCAAGGAAAAGTTAAAGATATTGATACTTCAAATATAACCCAAAGTTTTGGAGAATGGAATACTGGTGAAGCTGTAAGTTCCGCAGGCTTTTCCATGGACAATAGATATATTGCTACAGCTCAAGTGGATCAACTTAAAATATTTGATGTACAAAATCATGTCTTAGTGAAAACATTAAATAGGGTTAATAGCAAGGAAAGTGAAATGATACAGTTTTCAAGGGGAGGAAAGCTTGTATTCGATTATGCAAATAAAAATATTAGATGCTCCTTAAGCAGCGGTAGTGGCGAAGTATATAAGCCTGTTTCTGGAATTACATTAAATAAAACATCACTTATACTACATCCGGGGGAGAGCATAAATTTAATTAATAGTATTAGTCCTGTTGACGCTTTGAATAAAAATGTTAAATGGTTAAGTAATAATACAGCAGTAGTAAAGGTGGATAACAACGGTGAAATAACAGCAGTAGCAAAGGGCAACGCATGTATAGGAGTATTTACTGAGGATGGAAATTATTCCGCAGTATGTGATATAACCGTAGAAAAAGCAGTATCAGGAGTAAGGGTAGATAAAAGTAAAGTAAGATTGGAACTTGATAGGGCAATAAACTTAACAGCAACCATATATCCAAGTGATGCAAATAATAAAAATGTAACATGGATAAGTAGCAATAATTCAGTGGCTACAGTAGACCCATATGGAAAAGTAACAGCAGTAGGTCAAGGCGAAGCCACAATAACAGCAAGAACTGAAGATGGTGGTTATTCCGAAAGCTGCTATGTTACTGTAATAAAACCAGTAACACTAGTATTTATATATTGGAGTCACTTAGATTTAAGAGTAGGAGAAGTGGTAGATATTGATGCCGAAGTAAGTCCAGCTGATGCTACAAATAGAAATGTTATATGGTCTAGTAGTAACCCTTTAATAGCAACAGTAGATAATGATGGAAAAATAACAGCAGTGAGAAAAGGGGCAGCAACTATTACAGCAACTTCAAGCGATGGTCCTTATGCTAGCTGTGAAGTAACTGTAACAGGAGAAACTGTTATAACACCAATTCGCTATGGTGGAGCTAGTAGATTTGAAACAGCAGTAAAAGTCAGCAATGCTGGATGGCAAGCTTCACAGAATGTGGTACTAGTAAATGCATATGGGTTTGCAGATGCACTAACAGGAGTACCCTTTGCATACCTAAAGGATGCGCCAATTTTACTGACAGATGTTAATTCAATACCAAAGGCTACTAGTGATGAGATAAGCAGATTAGGAGCAAAGAATATTTATATATTAGGTGGAACTGGTGTAATTTCACAAAATGTAGAAAAAGAGCTTAAAAACAAACAATTTAACGTAGTAAGATTAGCAGGTACGGATAGATTCGATACTGGAATTCAAATAGGAAATGAAGTTATGAAAAGTAATCTCTCAAAAACTGCTGTAGTGACTACCGCATATAATTACCCAGATGCACTTTCTATAAGTTCTTATGCAGCAATGCAGCATTATCCTATTTTATATACAGAGATAAATGTATTGAACCCAAAAGTCAAAGAATTTATAAAAAATAATGGAATTACGAAGATAATAATACCTGGCGGTACAGGAGCAGTGTCAGAAACTGTGGTTACAGAATTAAGTAAAAATGGAATAACTGTTGAAAGGATAAGTGGATCAGATAGATATGAAACGGGCTTAAACATAGTAAAACATTTTAAAAGCAGTTTCAAGAATGATGTAATACTAGCAACAGGCAGTGATTTCCCAGATGCTCTAGCAGGAGGAGTTCTTGCGGCAAAGAAACAGATACCAGTTTTATTAGTAGATAAAAACTATGTAAGTGATGGAGTAAAAAGTTATATAAGAGCAAATGGCGATATAAACATGTACATTCTTGGAGGAACTGGCGTAGTGCCAGATAATGTTATAGACTTCATTAAAATGCCATAAGTTATTTTAGATGGTGCCAAAGGGACGTTTCCTTTGGCACCTTTTTTAGATGTAAAAGGAAACGCCTCCCAGCCACAACTTAAGGTCATGAAACGCTGTAAAGAAACATATACTTATTATGAAGCGTATAAATAAAATCTAGGGGGAAAAATGAATTTCAAGAAATCTATAATTGAAATGGGAGGAACTCTCTATAATGTGGTCCAGTTTAACTATACACATACTAGAGAGAAGAAAACAAAGGATTTGTCAGTACCTGAATTTAATATTGAAGGCGTTGATAAATACATAGTACATTCCACAAGAAATACCTCTTCGCTAAATAGAGATGTGCTAAGGATAAATCCATCATTAAAAACAACTAACAAATTTTATATAATAAACACTTCAAAAGAAGAATTTCAGTTTAAAGTAAACAATGATAGCTATGATTCTACAGCAATAAAAAGAAAAATTCAGTCTTCAGATATTGAAAATTTCCTATATATCATGGTTTATGAGCTCTATATTAGCGGCAAGGCTTCTGAAGCATTGGAGATATTGACTATTTCTCTAAAGGATAAATATTTAACTAAAGCTGTAATGAACGCTTTTACTGCAAAGGAGCGACAAAGGTGTGCTGAAGTTTTATTGATGGCTGCCCATAATAAAAATATAAATTTACAGCCTAAAATTTGGGGAGAGCCTAGGCTTTTAGAAGGGGAACTAAAGGAAGATGACATATTGGATAATGGGCCTTGCTTAATGGAGTTATTAGAGGTCTTCGAGAAAAATGGAGATAAGTTTATACCTCTAGATTTAGAACATTATAAGCGAATTGGGAAAAAGGTAGTAGATAATTACAATGCATTTAAACAGGATAAAGCAGTTAAGCTAACCGCTGATTTTAGTGATTTAGTTTTTACAAAAGAAAAGCTAAATATTTCAATTAGATATGAAATTCCAGGCTTTGTAACTATTAATCCAAGACAAGCGAAGGCTGTAGGCTTTACTAACAATATATTCAGTGGCAAAATTTATCGAGAGCAAACAATTATTAAAGACGGAGAGGTTAATATTGAAAAATTTCATATATTGGCTTCAGTGGATACAGTAAAATACTTAAAAGCATTAAATACAGACAATTTATATACCTTAATCTATAGTAAAGATTATTCTTACGTAAATTTAACACTTGTTGAAATAGATATATCAAAGCTTCCTGTTTTAAACAAAAGATATATATCAAAGTGTGATAGCTTGGATTATATTTTAGATACTTATTATGAGGAAAGAGCAGCAGAATGCAGACAAAAGGTGATAAATTACTTTATTAAGAAGATAGGCAAGAAGTTTATATGCAAAGGACCTAAATATACAAGAGCGCAAAAGGAACTGCTTAAATCCTTCGGGTTAGAAGATGGAATATATGAAGGAATAGATAATAAGGTTTTATGTGAAGGCAGTAACAAATATGAATGTAGATTCTTTGAGTTTGGATTAAAAGGCTTCAGTGAAATACCAAAGGTTGAGGATATATTAATTAAGATAAGAGAGGGCAATAAGAAATTTAATGGGTCTGAAACCTTAATGGTGAATTATATAAAATATTTAGAAGAAAATAAATTTCATACTTCTATAGATAGACTAAATTGTTTGTTAGAAGAGCAAAAATTGATTATTAGAAGCAATACTAGAAAGCTCGCTCAAATTAAATTAGCAAAAACCTTAACTGGTGGTTGGTGGGAAGGCTTAAAGCTTGATTCTAGAGGTAACTACTTCTATGAAAGAGATGATAAGACTTTAGTAATTAAAGTTGTTAGAAAAACTATTAATATTTAAGTAACCTAGTAAAATTAAAAAACTCGCATTTTATAGAAGTATATTATAAGATGTGAGTTTTTTATTGACATCAGGATGTAGGTTTATGTAGATACTAGATATTTTAAGAGACATAACGGGCTTATTTAGCAAGTTATGTCTCTTTTTGTTTTACGAAACTTATTTACATATTATACCATAAGGCATATACTACATTATATCAGTAATGTACTAACGTACTCGTTGTGTAAAGGAGGTGTCTATGTGATTTTAAATAATGATAACTTAAAGCCTATTTATGTACAGATTGCTGAATGGCTAGAAAATGAAATACTTTCTGGAAACATAGGTCATGATGAAAAGATGTATTCCCAGTATCAGCTGGCAGAGATGTTTAATATTAACCCTGCTACTGCTGCCAAGGGCTTAAACATTTTAGCGGGAGAAAATATTC